>Ga0123356_10007995_pt1 | contig 10522 bp, 10 predicted proteins | sample TergutEmb28metaG_2_FD_92546 | JGI IMG/M metagenome (GOLD analysis project Ga0123356, IMG submission 92546) | Embiratermes neotenicus P3 segment gut microbial communities from Petit-Saut dam, French Guiana - Emb289 P3 | ecosystem: Host-associated > Arthropoda: Insects > Digestive system > Gut ... | reverse complement strand
TGTCGAGCGGATCTACCGCTACATTGATGAGGTGAACGCTGTGCCGGTGGTCTATCACTGGAAGTACAAGATGGACGAAGTTGCGGTTTGATAAGATGGGTTATTTACAGAACGGACTACTAGGCAGCCTCGTTCATCTTCCTTCTATAGTACTCCATGTCGATGGAGGCGTTGGTTCTTGTGGTTCTCCACTGCTGTAGGCTTGTCTGAGTTGTACCAATTTTTGTATCTATGTCTTGCAGGTCTGAACGAGCCGTGCGCAGCTGCCCCTTTAACTCTGTGATCTTTGTGGACAGACCTGTCTTTTTGGTGGAGAGACCTTCAAGGACACTGTTAAGAATGCGCTTGGTTGTTGTTGCCTCATCGCTGTAGACGCTGTTGAGGTTTTTGCCAATCACCGCGCTGGAGTTAACCATGCTTGTGTAATTCAAGGATGCCTGATTGGTTTTGGTGACAACAGATGTTAAATCTGTTGTCAAACTCTCAGAGCTCTTGACTATCTTTTTCATACTGTCTAAGGCGGTTTGATGGCTGTTAATACTGGCGCTGAGCTGGTTGATTTGGTTGTTTTTAGTCTGCCTATCCGTTCGCAGGCCGCCTATCCTGTTTTCACAGTCAATAATCTCTGCGCAGGCATTGTTGTATCTACTTCTGGCGTTATTGTAGTAGTACTCGTAATTTATGGCCATTACTTCTTCCCTCACTACGAAAAGGACTATCTAAACTTACATGATGCTCTGGCATTTTTCCAGCCTGAAATCATACCTCTGCATTATAGCCTCATTTTTACATTATTGGCTACGGCGTGTATTCTTGCGAATTAATTGTAATCTGATACTATAGGTCAATGTGGCACAATTGTTGGTGATTTTTGCCACTAGGCATCAAGTGGTGGCAAAGAAATCAAATTAAGTACTGGTCGTTCTATAACAAGTTATTAGGTGCACTCGTAAAACGGAGGTCTTTAATGCCTGACAGCAATGAAACAGTATCTCAACTCCTTGCCGATTCTCGGCTGGCCTTTTTGAATCAACAAAACGAAAAGGCGCTGAGTCTAGCAAAACAGGCAATCAGGCGAGAACACAAGAACCCAGAAGCCTACAAGTGTGCTGGCAATGCTTGCATGTCGTTGGAACGTCTTGACGATGCCATCACAAACTATAGCCAAGCTGTTCTATGTGATCCAAACAACGGTAACAGGCATTACGACCTGGGTTATGCCTATGCTACCAATGAAAAGATGGCACATGCCCTGAAGAGTTTTGCCAAAGCAGAAGAGCTGGGCTGCGCTCCAGAGAACCTCACCCAACTCTACAACATACTTGGCATCATTTGTTTTGACATTGGCAGGTTTGATGATGCACTGGTCAATTTAGAAAAAGCAGAGCAGCTTGTTGGTATTGACCTGGACATTCTGCAGCGTAAGGCGGTTATCTATGGCATCAATAGTGATATTAGAAACGGGCTTCTCACTGCCAACCAGATAAAACTGGCTGCACCTTCTCTCTATATCGGCTACAGCATTGCATTTAAGCTGCTAATCCAAGCAAAGCGTTTTGATGCTGCGCGAAAAGAATTGGAAAAAGCTAAGAAATACACCTCCGCATCCATGGAGCATTACTATGACTGTGTGACATTTGAGCTGGAAGAATATAAGACTGACCACAACAAAGACCACTTTGGAGCTGCCCTTGCTATTATCGTTGAGGCATTAACCACGGCGCAGCCCACGGTTAATGAGGTAGTAGAAAGCTACATTAATGCTGCAGAAATATACCTGCAACTTGAGGAGCCTGTAATAGTCATCAACTGCCTTAACGCGGCACTAAACCCTGCTATGTCGTTTAATAATGGGTTCGAGGTTGTTACCAGAGAGTTTATTCCCACTGAATTATCTGAGTATGACATTGAGGAGATGATTGAAAGCGACAGGGTTAGGATTGCCGAAGACTTAGGTGATTACGGTTTGGAGGAACTGGTTGAAGGCGTGGAGCCTGATGAAGAGGGAAGCAGAGAGTATTTTACCGAGATCGAAGACGAGCCCGAGGCTGCTCAGGGCAGCTACAAGCTGGATGAAGAAGCAGCTATCGAGTACTCTAATAAGAACCTAGACCAGATAAACAGGCTCTACGTTGGTGCTTATACTTTAGAAAAGGATTTTAATCGAGTTATTGATTACGCCAGGAAACTACAAGCCAGCGAAGCCATCCCAAGTGTATATATGGGAAAATATACCGAAGTAAACGCCATGAAAGAACTGGGTCAGCCCGATGCGGATCAAAAGTATCAAGAGCTTATTAAGTATTTTAGAAAAGCCATGATTAAAGACCCAACGGATCTATTGGCGGTGACCTTCCGTATCCAGTGCTATATTGACATGAGAGAATATACCGAAGCCGAGCAGCTTTGTGCACTCCTGGCAGAAGAAATGAGAGAGCCGCTGCTTGAGAAGATCAATGAAGCAAAGACGGGAGGTGATAGTTAGTGCCGCTGTCACATGACATACTCTTGGATGACACTGCTTTTACTACAGCGTCATCAGAAATGGATGCTTTGGAAACTAGAACCAAGAAACTAAAGAACAAGCTTAAGGGCATGTACGAGGATTTATCAACTGCGTTGGATACACCGGCGGGCAAGGCGGTAGAGTTGAAGGCAGACAAGGTTCTTCTTCAGCCTATCGAAGATCTCTTGCTGGTAATTCAACATGTATCTTCTACGCTGACAGAGATTAATGGAACCAGGCACTACAAGGATGTTTTTATTAAGTATGAAGAACTAGATCAGAGCATAAACCCCTAACCTAAAAGGAGGAACAAACAATGGCAATGGGTAGCACAGGCACGGTAAACATGACACCAGAAATGCTACAAAACGCACTAACTGCAATTGAAGACTATGAAACAACTGCAAGGAACCTGCGCGAATCTTTATCGACAACGGTGGGCGGATTGATCCCCAGCAATTTCAGTGGTGCCGCCGCTGATGGCTTCTTGGTTTTTCATGCGAAAAACATCGAGGAGCCTCTTTTTGAAGAAGCCTTGCCTGATTTACTAAAGGCCTTGGAGGATATCATTCAAGGAACCTTGGATGCTATACCGGGCGCTGATGGTCTGGACGATCAGCTTGGTGAAGGAAACAGTCAATAAAAAGGAGGCTAAGAATGGCAGGTTGTAGAATAGTTAATGAAAGCGTTGCTACTGCTGTATCGGATATCGAAACAACTTCTCGGGATTTCAAAACAGCTGGTGATGATTTCATCACGTCGTTAAAAAATGCTATATCCGAGATGGAAGGCGAAACCAAAGACGCACTCGTTAAATTTATTGATAGCGACGTCAATAAATTTGTTGTTGAAGATCTTCCTAGTGCGATAAAGAGTATGTCCGAAGTGCTTGAGGCAAACAGAACGAACTTTGTTGATACCGATAAGGGAATAGCTGACAACATAGGCTAGGAGACGGCTGACTTGCCTGTGTTCCTGCTTGGATGACAGGACAGGAATGCAGGCAAGCACACGGAAATAGAGGGATAATCGTGGCATTTAGAGTACTAGGCGATGAGCAGTTGGCAGTGCTAAGCGATCAACAGCTACTGCAATACGAAACTGAGCTTGACTTGTATCAACAAAGAATTGCCTTTGCCGAGCAACTTGAGCTACTGGAGAATGTCACCATTGATGCTCCTGAGCCAAATCTGAAACCGATTACTCTTTTTGGCCCGATTGAGGTCAAGGCATTCATTAAACCAGAGCATGCCTTGGTTACCATTGAGCCGAGAGCAAAACCTGAACTACAAATCAACCCAGTCGTGATACCCGTGTTTGATGAGCCGGTATTACCAGCAGCACCAAAACACTCAAAGCCTCGGGTTGAACACATAGAGAGATATGAGAGAGCTAATAATCTAGAACTACCAAAGCTTCAGAAAGTGACTTCTCCCAAGAAGCGCTTTAAGAAACCAAGAATCAAGCAGCCTGATCTTCCAACATATGAGAAGTTGGATACTGCGACAAAGCCTTTAAAAAAATGGAAAAAGGTTCAGCCGGTCATTTCTGGCAATCTAGAGCAACACATAGAAAAGGCAAGACGCTTTGAGCCTTCAAGAAAGGAATGGCGCAATATACAGGGCACCATGCCTAAACCTTCTCTGCTTTCGAATGAGCAGAATCCATTTGTCATACCAGAAAAAACACAACAAGGCATACAAAGAGTCTCTGCACTTCTTGCCAAGATAAAGTCTTCCAATGTATCTGAGCGGCCTAAAGTGGAATTGCCGACTTTTATCAAACCTGGTATCGCATTTAAGCCTATCAAGAAAACCAAGCAGAAAAAGCCCAGGCTGCCAAAAATAGCACAGCCTAGTATGCAGATTAAGGGCTTCATTAAGCCTGAGCAGCCAAGGCCTAAACTGCCGGCTGCCAAAAAGCCACATTTTGACAAGAAGGTTTATGTCAAGCCTGAGCACCCGAGGCCTAAACTGCCGGCTGCCAAAAAGCCACATTTTAACAAGAAGACTTTCAGTGAACCTGTTAACATAAATGTCAATTTGCCGATTGCTGCAAAGGTCAGCTTTAATGCAAGGCCTTTTAAGCAGGTCAAAAGGAGCCAACCTGTTGTCGCCGTAAGCAAGGCTCCGTCTGTCTCGATAAAGCCCTTCACTATTCCAGAACGGGGTATTCCTCAATTGCCAAAGCGGAAGCCAATAGTAATTCCTGATGCTGAATCCAGGTTCAAAGAATTACTTGCCCAGGCGGCTGCAAGTGTTGAGGACTCAGAAGGATAGAGCCATGAAAAACAACGAAATAATGATCTCGGCGGTGTTTGAAGGAAACGATTTTTCAGAGGAACTGTCCTTTCTCGTACTTAAGGACATCACGCTAAAAACGCTAATCGAGTCTCTTTACTTTGGGCTAAAGAAAGAAGGCAAATACAAAGAGCACTTCACGCTTCTAGATACATACCTGAAGACACGCAAGGAGCTCCAGGTTCTTTACAGTTCCAAAGGAAAGTTCAACGTTATCGACACTACTGCAGAGGTAGATGGCACGAGATCCCTGGATATGAAACTCAATGATCTTGGCTTTGTTACTTCCAGCAGTGTTTTGATTACCCTGGAGACAACAGTAACTCCTCAGGTCTTGTTCAAGGCAACAGCAGGTAGTTACATTTTAGAGTCCGATGATTCCCTCGAGTATAATATCAGCACGCGACGACTAAACGTCATAGAGCCTTCGGTCATAGATATTATCCCTCCCGGAGACATGCCAGAGAAGGACAAGGCATCTTTCCTTGATGTGATTATTCCTACAGTGCTATCAACTGCGGGAATGCTAGCCGCTCGACAACTCATTATGCTGATTGCCCCAGATGCTGCAGCCATGGGAAACACCATGCTTCTGATGTCAGGTGCCATGGGTGTAGTGGCTTTGGTAACGTCTCTCTACAATTTTATGAAACAGAAAAAGGAGTACAAAGGCAATATTGATGAGTGGAAGAGCAATTACGAGAACTATATCCGCAGAAAGATCCAGACAATTCATGAATGGCAAAAGAGTGACATCAACTACTTAAATAGCGTGTACCCAAACATGGACACCATTTTTAAGAACATCTCAGAAATCAACAGCATGATATTCGCTCGTTCACAAAATGATAATGATTTTATGAAAATACGCCTTGGAGCATCTGACGAGGTTAAGCCACTTTTTGAGATTAAGAGCGAAAAGAAAGATAATATTTTCTACGATATCTACTACAAAAAGAAAAGGGACAGAATTGAGATTATACTTCCTTCAAGTAAGAGCAGGAAACTTCTCAAGAAAATGGCTCCTGAAGAAATAGCTAACGAAGACAAAAACAAGTTTCTACTCACTGACCTTGCCTATAATTTTGCGAATAAAGGCATAGACGCGCGCGACCGAAACGAGGTTGTTGGCTTTAACTACCTGAGAAGCGAAGACCGCAGCAAGCCACCTCTATTGTTAGACCTACAATCAAGCGGAGCATTGGGTGTGATATCCAATGATGCAGACACATCAAGAAACTTCGTTCAGCACGTAATCTTTGAGTTAGCGTACTATCACTCTCCCGAAGACCTGCAGTTCGTGTTTTTCTTTGACAAAGAAGATGATGTTGCAAAGCAAAACGAAATACTGCAGAACTACAGGTATCTACCCCATTCAAATGAGCTCTTTGAGGGAATCTCACAATTTGTGTTTGATAAAGATAGCTCAGGTATTGTCTTTGGACAGCTGCTGAGCATCATGAATGAGCGCTCAAAGAGCAAAGGTGAAGAAAAGGATGAAGAAGAAGACACTACACAAAACCTCACCCAAATTGTATGTGTGGTCTTTTGCGATTACGATATCAAAGAGATAGGATTCTCAAAATTCCTACCGGAGGTGCCCAAAGAAGGCGAGCCCTATGTAAACTCTATGGGGCTTACCTTTATTTTCATACAATCAATCAAGGACATGCTCCCAAAGTACTGTGGCAACATAGTCAATATTGACAAAGACAATACCAAAGAGAGAAAGAGCAGCTTAAGGTACAACATATTGAGCAGAGAGACGCTCAACGTCTTAAGTGAGGGCAGCGGCGACGCAACTAAGGCAAGTGATACGGACAAGCTTATTGAATATAAGCACTTTGAGAATGAGTATATATTCAATGAAAGTGAATATAGCGACCAGTTCAGCCTGGCTTTTAGACAGTTAAGCGCAATCTATTACACAAGAATCGCTGAGAATGCCAAGGTTCCCTCCATGGTAACCCTGTTTGAACTCTACGGCTATGACTCACAGAAAATTGCAGGTGACGAGGTAAAGACGAGCATTTTGGAAAGTTGGGAAAGCATAGAGAAGAACGACGTTACCAAGAATCTCTGCGTAGCAGTAGGCAAGAATGAGTATGGCTCCATGTATCTTGATCTTTACGAGAAAGCAGATGGCCCCCATATGCTTGTTGCAGGTACCACTGGGTCAGGAAAATCAGAGACAATAATCACTTACTTAATAGGGTTGTGTATGAAGTTTTCTCCCATGGACTTGAATTTGATGCTTGTGGATATGAAAGGTGGAGGTTTTTCTGATCGCTTGGGAAGCCTGCCCCACTGCGTTGGCGAGGTAACTGACACTGCCGGAGAAGAAGAGGGAACTGCGGCAGCATACATGCTCAAACGCTTCCTCGAGTCCCTCAATGCAGAAATCAAGAGGCGCAAACTGCTGCTCTCAAGCTTGGGGGTAGACAATGTTGATTCGTACATCAGAGCACTGAGAATCATCAAGCAGATAAAGGAGCTGCAGACCCAACCAGGCAAGTGCGATGAAATCGAAAGGCTAAAAAAGAAGCTCAATGAAAAGCAAGCTGGAGCTCTTGAGAGGGATATCAAGGAGTTTTCTCCTCTATCTCACCTCATTTTGGTTGTAGACGAGTTTACAGAGCTCAAGAGGTTTTCAAACGAGAGCAACGACATAGATTTCATTGCAGAGATAACCACCATAGCTAGAGTCGGCAGAACTCTTGGTTTTCATATTGTGCTCGTATCGCAGAATATCGAAGGCGCCATCACTGATGACATAAGAGTCAATTCAAAAGCCAGGATATGCCTGAAGGTTGCCACAAAGCAGGCTTCAAAAGAGATGATTGGCAGCCCAGCAGCTGCTGCACCTACGATGCCGCTCAATGGACGTGCCTACCTGCTTGTTGGAACAGGAACACGGTTTGAGTACTTTCAATCGGCTTACACGGGAGCAAATAAGAATATGAATATAGAGCCACCTGTTGTAGTTACGCAAACCACCAATTCTGGCAGGTATAACGATGAGTTCTATCAATCGAAAAAAGACAACGAAACTGAAAAGAAGCAGAGTGAGCGAATCAACGAGCATGATACACAACTAGCCTATATCACCAATACGATAATAGAGATTAGTAAAGATAGAGAAAAACCGCGTCAGGTTTTCTTACCTCCGCTTCCGAGAGAAATACTGGATACAACAGAGTGGAGGGGGTTGTGATGAGCCTTGACAAAATGCTTTGCACATTAGGCAAATTTGATATCCCAATAATCCAAATGCAGCCGCCCTTTGTCATTGATTTACTGGATTCAAATGTATTTATCTTTGGCTCTGCCATGAGCGGCAAGACGACATTTCTCAAAGCGTTAATCAACATCCTCCACAAGCAATATAACGAGAAACAGGAACAGATCTTCATTCTTGATTTTGGCGGAGCGTTGTCCGAGTACAAAGAGATGCCTCTGGTGTCTGCTTACTTTGATAACTCAAATGAGGAATACGTAAAACGTGTCTTTAAGATAATGGAAAGCATCTTAAGAAAAAACGTCAAAGAGCTTGATGGCAAGAACTTTAGAGATGCAGACAAGCAGCCACTGCATACAACACTGATAATTGACAACCTCAACGCCTTCATTGATGAGCCCCGATACTTCTCGTATGGCGAGAAGCTCGCAAAACTGTGCCGCGATGGACTGTCTAAGGGAATCACGATTGTTATAACGGCGGCTGAGACAAAGGGTGTCACCTCTTATCTGGGAAGCTTTAAGCAAAAGGTAGCCCTCGAAATGCCCCAGGATAAATATCTGGATATTTTCATTGCCAAGGTCGATATGATTGGCAACAATCCAGGCCATGGTTTTGCCAACGTAACAGTAAAGCCTGAGGGGGCTACAGGAACCTTCCAGATGAATTTGCCCTATGAAGTACAATGCGTCCTTCCTTTTAGCCAAGAGGATGCAGAAGGGGGCACAGACACAAAGGAGGCTTTCCTCGAAAGAATCAAGGAGAAGTTTTCTTATCAAAACAACCAATACTCAAAGCGAGTTAAGAAGTATCAGACCTTTCCTAATGAGTTGACGAGAGATGACTACGAAAGGCTAAAACAACAGCCAAAAAGCGATAAAGGTTCTTTGGAGAGATTGGTGAGTGTTGGTTTAGACTATGTTGACTTCTACCCAGTAGGTGTTGATTTAAAAAAACAGCCTGTTGTTGTCATTTATGGAAAAAAGGAGTTTGGTAAGACCAATTTGCTACACTTGCTGATAAGTGGCTTTGAGGACAAAGAAAAAGAGACAAGATTTGTTTTCTTTGACGATGGCCGCAACCAGCTAAAACCAATCTACGACAGCATGAACAGCACTACTGATTCAGTGTTAATCAATAGGTTTGAAGAAAGAGAACTGGCACTTAACGATGGCACTGTAGTAACAAGAAAGCTGTCACCACTTCAGCAGTTTTATGTGTACCTCAATGAGAACTACGCAAGCCTTGATAAAAGGTTTTTAGCGGGAATGTATGGAGTAAGCAAAGAGCTTTCAAAGGAGTTTAACAAAATTCCCGGCTGCAGCACAGAGCAAACACCATTTACCGTATTTGTGGTGCAGAGCAAAATGGTGTACCTGAGCGCTGTTGAGAATAAGTATTTTATCAACACCATCCTCTCTCAGCTGGTTGCAGTAGCAGGTGAGCAGGGATTCGCATTTGTTTTTTCTGATGTTCAAAGGATCAGCGATGCTGAACAGAACGCATTTTTCAATAACATGGCCTCTGTAGTCTTCTTACTCGACAATATTGCTGAGTTTGCTAGCGAGCGTGGGCAAAAGACTATTTTTGGTAGTATGGATATCAAGTCCTTAAGGGAAGACTACGCCAAGTGTGAAAAAGGCGATGGGTATTTCTATGACGTTGAGGCAGACAGTTTATTAAAGTTGAAGTTCATAAAGTACTGAAAGGAAAAAGATCATGGGAGACTCCTTTGTATCGGCTGACATCGATAAGATAGCAAGTTTTGAGCGTCAGAGCGAAGAAGCCATTGCTGAGTATGATTTAATCAGGGAGAAATTTGAGAAGACCAACACCACTCTGCTAGGAAAATGGAAGGGCGGGGGTGCTGATGCGTATAAACTTGAGACCGATCACATACTCGAAAACGTTGGTAGTATTAAGGATATCTTGGAAGAAATCAACAACAGTGTTGTAAAAGATATAAAAGAAAACTATCTGGCCCTCGATGAAGCGCTCGGCGAATTCAATAGAGACCCGCAGGCATCAGAATAAGCAGTATCGAGCCATCCAACAATGCCCAGTATAAGGACCAGAGGATTAGGGATATGAGCAGACCATTAATTGGAACCGCTATAACACCAGCAATTGAAGAAGAGCTCAATCGCAAGCACAAAGAGCTAACTGCGCTTGAGGATGATTCAGAGGAATCTATTTACCACCAGGTTTTTTCCAGCGCAAGCGAAGAGAGCACTTGAGGAGTTGGCATTACGGAAAGTAAAAAGTAATACCTGACACACCAAGAAGATGACCGACTAAAGAAAAGGATCCCACCCCATGGCAACCATAGCCCTCTATGCAAACCAGATAAACCAGATGCCCTCTCTCATAGCTGACCTCAAAAGCTCTGTCTCAGACTACAAAACAGAGCTCTCCTCTTTAAACACCAAGGCCTTAACTATAGACAGCTCCATCTGTAACCTTGATGCAGTCATCTCT
>Ga0123356_10007993_pt1 | contig 10523 bp, 10 predicted proteins | sample TergutEmb28metaG_2_FD_92546 | JGI IMG/M metagenome (GOLD analysis project Ga0123356, IMG submission 92546) | Embiratermes neotenicus P3 segment gut microbial communities from Petit-Saut dam, French Guiana - Emb289 P3 | ecosystem: Host-associated > Arthropoda: Insects > Digestive system > Gut ... | reverse complement strand
CGGCTTTCTGGAAACATGTGCTGCAAGCGATCTTGCTTTCCTGCTGATTATTTATTTCCTTGTAATCGCAGGTTTTAGTATCAACAAAGGTCTTGTGGTGGAACTTCCTTCCAGACATGATGACCCGATTAATAAAGAATCCGACGCGATTTTACGTTTAAGAATGTATTTAAAAGATGATCCGGATAATATAGCAGAAACAGGTGAAAATGAAGTTGAGATTATTTATACAGGAGAATCAAACCATATTTTCAATTCTGATCATACATACAGTATTATTACCATTAGAGAGCCTATCGAAACAATGTTAAATGAAAATCCGGATATTGATATAATTGTAGTATTGGAAATAGACAGTCAGGCTCCCTGGCAAAGTTATGTTTCTTTTGTAGAATATGCCAAGGTATTAGGTTTTGATATAAATCCTTCTATGATAACGAGGGAACATACAATGAGGGAACAATGAAATTAAGACAAAAAAGAAAACCTTTTTTCATTCCTCTCTTTTCTATGTCAGATATTGCGTTCCTTCTGTTAATTTTTATCATGCTGGTCTCATTAATAAATTATAGAAAGGAAGTAATAATTGAATATCCTAAAACACTGTATTTGGCAGAAAATGTAAATGAAGAAAAAAATCTGGATATATGGATTGATATATACGGAAATATTTATCTTGATGGATATATTGCCAATGACCGTGAAGACCTCGAGCAGAAATTATTGGAATTAAGTGCGTACAATACAATGGTACACATTATCGCTGATCGTAACATTTCGTATAATGATGTAAACAATGTCCTGGATGTATTAAAGGATCATCATTACCGCTTTGTAAATTTTGTGGTAAAAACCGATGATTGAAAAAATTCTTCGCCTGGTTATTTCCTTTATTAACGGAAAGTACCTTCGCCTTGTTGTTTTTATAACTGCCGCAGTAATTCATTTCCTGTTAATTTTAATTGTGAAATTTGATGTTGATATTATCATACAGGAAGAAATTGTTAATCCAAGAATAGTAAGAATTTTTAATCTGGATGATCTTACACCCGGACCTAATACATCTCCTGCGGCAATGATACCACAAGCAATAATATTATCTTCACCATCAGATGAATCACCGGCATCACCCTCTCCAACGAATGAATCACAAACTTCATCTTCACCATCAGATGAATCACAAACTTCACCATCACCATCGAATGAACCACAAGCTTCACCATCGCCATCGCCATCGAATGAACCACAAACTTCACCATCGCCATCGCCTTCACCATCGAATGAACCACAAATAACATCATCACCTTCAAATGAACCACCAGTTTCACCAATAAATGAATCTTCATCTTCACATGAATCTTCGACTACTCCTTCACCATCAACCCCGGTTTCATCTTTACCTTCGATTGCATCATCACCTCCACCACCTCTGCCGCAGGAACCGGATAATACACAAATGGAAGAAACAACCATAATAATGACTGAAACTGTTATTCCTCAGAGGGAAGTAATTACTGAAATAATAATTGAAGTAAATCATCAGCAAACTAATGAAACAACAGAAATGACAATTGAAACGAATGTGCCTCAAAGAGAAGTAACTGCCGATACAACTGCCAGTATTAATACTCCGGTAGTTCAGGAAACAATCAATATTGAAACAAACAGGGCACCTGTTGAATCTGTTGCGACTTCAAACCCTTTCAGATTCCCGGTTCCTCCGCCGCCTTCTGTGGCAATAACTCCCCTGCCTGCGCCGGTTACTGTAACACCTCTTCCGCTTTTTGATGCTATTATTCAGACACCTGCGCCGGCACCTGCACCTGTTCCTTTACCTGTTACACCTGCGCCGATTCCTGTTCCTTTACCTGTTACGCCTGCGCAAACCATAATTCCAGTAACACCGGCACCGGTACCTCTGCCTGTACCTGTTACACCCACACAAGCCATAATTCCTGCAACACCAGTTCCAATACCTATACCACCCACTCAAACTGTTATAACAATGCCGGTGCCATCACCTGTTATTGTTACTGAAGAAACCAATGTACCGATTCCAGTCCCTGTTGTTCCGGAAGACATTGTCGTTCAGGTGCCGGTTCCAGTTATTATACCTGAAGAAACTGTTGTACCTGTACCTGTACCGGTACCAATCCTTCCTAATCTTCCAGTTGTTCCGCAGCCTGCACCTGTTATTATCCCTGAAGAAACTGTTGTAACAACACCTGCACCAGTCCCTGTTGTTCCAGAGGAAACTGTTGTAACAATACCTGTGCCAGTCCCTGTTATTCCGGAAGAAACTGTTATGCCGATACCTGTACCTGCGCCTGTTATTATACCTGAAGAAACTGTTGTAACAGTACCTGTACCAGTCCCTGTTATTCCGGAAGAAACTGTCGTTCAAGTCCCTGTGCCAGCAATTGTACCAGAGCAAACTGTTACACCTGCACTTGTAACAGCACCTATTCTTCCTCCTGTTCCTGTCGCATCAACACCTTCTCCTACCCCTGCATCGGCTATTGTACCAGAACAAACTGTTACCCCTGCACCGGCACCCATCCTTCCTGTTCAACCAGTTCAGCCTGTTCAATCTGCAAGGCCTGTACCTGTTGAATCCGGTGAATCTGTAGAATTAGCTGAATCTATTCAGACTGCAGGTTCAGGCGGACCTTCCGGATCCGATGAACCTTCCGGATCCGGCGATCAATTTGGTGAATATCTGCGGGCACATCAGGTTTCCAGGCTTCCGGTATTTGAAGGCATCACAAGTGCGATAGATTTGCTATATCCGCAAATTGCACGCAGGTCAGGCATTGAAGGCACTGTAACTCTTGAGTTATTTGTTGATCATAATGGTATTGTTCAAAGAGCAACGATATTACGTGAAATACCGGAAGGCAGAGGCTTCGGCGATGCCGCAGTCAGGGCATTTTTGGGAAGAAGGGGAACACCTGCGTATACCGCAAACGGAGAGCCTGTATCATGCAGGTTTAACCAGCCGGTAAGATTTGTTCTAAGGTAATAATTAATTATTCACCTTACGCACACAATTATGATATCAGCAGACTTTTATATAAAATGCGTAACATGAGTTAATAAATCAGCATTGCATCACCGTAACTGAAAAAACGGTATCCTTCACGAATGGCTTCGGCATAGCTTTCAAGAATAAACTCTTTCCCGGCAAATGCAGATACAAGCATTAATAATGTGGAATGCGGTGTGTGAAAATTAGTAAACAATGCATCAACTGCCTTAAAATTAAAACCTGGATAAATAAAAACCGATGTTTTCTGTAAACCCTTTTTTAACCCTTCCTTGTAAATTGCGCTTTCCAGTGTGCGAAGGCTGGTTGTTCCGATTGCAATAATCTTTCTTTTCATTCTCATTGCATTTTCAATTATTTCTGCATTTTCTTCGGTTATAATAAACTGCTCTTCATGCATGATATGATCTTCGATATTTTCACTGCGTACAGGGATAAATGTTCCAAGCCCCACATGTAGTGTAACAAATGCACTCTCAATACCGCAGGTTTTTAAATTATCCAATAACTCCTGCGTAAAATGCAGGCCTGCCGTTGGCGCAGCTGCAGAACCGGTTTTTTTTGCGTATATTGTCTGATAACGATCTGCATCGCAAAGATCATCTTTTCTTTTAATATACGGCGGAAGCGGAATTTGCCCGTATTTATCAAGGAATTCATCATCGACAGGTTTATCAAATTTTAAAAAGCAAAACTCACCCTGCACCCGTGTTACCATTGCATTTGCTGTTTGCGCTCCTTTCGCATCATAAAAAATATACCGGCTGCCGGGTTTGCGGCGGTTAGCATTTTTTACAATTGTCTTCCATTCTTCATTTACCATTTCCAGCAATAGAAAATCTGCTGCAGCCCCTGTTTCAGATGAATTTCCTGTAAGGCGTGCTTTTCTTACTTTTGTATCATTAAAAACTAATAAAGGCTTTTCACCTGAGAAATTAAAAAAATCCTTTGAACAAAGAATTTCAGGCAAATCCATAATTTTACTGTGTGAACAGACTCCTGTTACGCGATTTAAAGTCATCAGCCTGCTTTGCCCCCGTTTTTCAGGCGGAAACTGGGCAATCAAATGTTCCGGCAATTCAAAGAAAAAATCACTTGTTTTCATTTTAGTTAAAACAAAAGTCTGTCTGCAGGCGCGTTATACGCAATTCCCAAATGACCGTATGTTAGGCTTGTTACAACTCTTCCCCGCGGAGTACGCTGTAAAAGCCCGGCCTGAATCAGATAAGGCTCGTAGTAGTCTTCCAGAGTTTCTACAGATTCGCCAATTGAGATCGCAAGGGTTTCCGCCCCTACAGGACCGCCTTTATAACGTTCAATTATAATTTTTAGAATTTCCCTGTCCTGTTTTTCAAGGCCAAGTTCATCTATTTCAAGACGTGACAAACCGGTTTGGACAACCTGTAAAGTTATTGCAGGTTTCCCGGCATATTGGGCAAAATCCCTCATTCGTTTTAAAAGCTGGTTAACAACTCTCGGAGTACCCCTTGATGATCTTGCAATACATGATGCCGCGTCATTTTCAATTTTAACATTTAAAAGCGAAGCTGATCGGCGTACAATGGCTTCCAGTTCTTCCTGTTCATAAAATGAAAAACGGCAGGTAATTCCAAACCGGCTGATAAGCGGACTTGAAACCACTCCCGCTTTGGTAGTTGCTCCGACAAGTGTAAATGGCTTTATGGCTATTCTTATTGTCCTTGCCATAGGCCCCTGTCCTACAACCCAGTCAATTCCATAATCTTCCATCGCAATATAAAGAAGCTCTTCGATTGCAGGTTTCAGGCTGTGAATTTCATCAATAAAAAACACATCGCCTTTTTTCAGGTTTGTTAAAAAACCAACAAGGTCTTTTGGTTTTTCAAGCGCTGGAGCTGTTGTCTGTACAAAACCGGCATCAAGTTCATTTGCTACAACCTGAGCCATTGTGGTTTTTCCAAGACCTGCAGGTCCGATTAAAAATAAATGATCGAGTGAATCTCCGCGCTCTTTGGCTGCCGAGATAAAAACAGAAAGGTTTTCTTTCATTACTTTCTGACCGAGAAATTCCTTCAGGCTGCGCGGGCGTAAAGCCATATCCTGAGTATCATCTTTAATCATTTCGGATCGTACAGGGCTTTCTTTATTTTTCATGAACCGCTCAGGTAAAGTATGGCTTCTTTGAACATTAATTTTTCTTTTTCAACAGTTGATAAACCGGAATCTGCGGAGGCTTCAGCTTTTGCAAGAGCATCTGCGGCTAAACGCCTGTCATAACCCATTGCTGCCAATGCTTCTACAAGATCATTGTAAGGAGAAGCAGAAATGACGCTTGTCTGGGAAGAAATCAGTTTTCCCTTAAGCGAAAGAAGCATTTTCTGAGCCGTCTTTTTTCCAAGCCCGGGAACTGCTTCAAGTCTAGCCAGATCGCCGTTATCAAGCGCATTTTCAAGATCATCCTGACTTATGCCGCTCATTATTTTTATTGCACCTTTTGGACCGATTCCGTCTACTTTTAACAGTTCCAAAAAAGTAAAACGCCGTTTTTCATTTGAAAAACCAAAAAGTTTCATTTGATCTTCACGGTGGTACAGCCAGGTGAATATCCTGCATTCATTTTTTAATGTAAAAGACTGAATATCATTCACAGGCATGGAAATTTCCCATTCAATATCGCCTGACAGAACAAATACTGCTTCATTACTCTTTGCGCTGATTATACCTGAGATACTGTTAAACATTAATTTGAGCATATCATTTAAATCTTAAAAAAAAAACCAGATTTTTCTTGACATTTTTATCCAATTAATATATAGTCTAACTAGTCTGTCTATATAATAAAGGAAATTTTATGGAAACAAAAGTTATAGCAAAAAGAAAAATAGAATGGCAATTACAGGAAGCAAAAGCCATGTTCAGCGAGGTCATTAAATCGGCTATATTACAGCCGCAAATAATAACGGTTCATGGAGAGAAAAAAGCGGTTATACTTTCCTATGAAGAATTTAACAAACTTTCAGGTTTAAAGCAAAATCTCTATGAATTATTCCAAAATTCTCCTTTTCGTAATACACAGCTGGAACTGCCTCCTAGACTACATGAGAAAATGAGAGAAGTGGAATTATGAATTATCTGTTGGATACAAATGTAATATCTGAACTGTATAAATCAGATTGCAATGAAAATGTAAAATCATTTATTGAAACTGTCAATTTGGAAAATTTATATTTATCGTCAATAACCATAGGGGAACTGTGTTACGGGATTGAAAAACTCCCAAACAGTAAAAAAAAGCACGAATTATCAATCTGGCTATATACAAAAATTCCTGATTGGTTTAAACATCGCATAATTACACTTGGAAGCGATGAACTTACAGAATGGGGAAAACTCCGCGTAATATCAAAAAGAACAATGCCAGTTATTGATTCATTAATCGCAGCAGCAGCAATTACAAACCATATGTTTCTTGTAACAAGGAATACAAAAGACTTTGATGACATCGAAGGCATTAATCTGCTGAATCCCTGGGAATTTTAAATTTTTAATTAACTGTTTGATATAAAATGTGTATACTTAAGAATCAAAGTCCGCAGATTTTCGCAGATTAACGCTGATTATTTAAACAAATCTTTCATAATCCGTGTTAATCCGTGTTAATCCGCGTAATTCGCGGATTCTTATCTTAAGGTACACGTTTTACAACTGCAACTTTTTATCATTAAAATACTCTAAATACATATGAAACGTAATGAAATAGAAGCATTAAAATGTGCAACTATTGCAAGCTTATGCCTTTTTGCTTCTAAAAAATATAAAAATAAAACTGCATTCTCCATGTTTAACGAAGGAGAAATTAATAAAACAATTACCTTTTCACAAGTTGATTATTTTGCAAATCTTTTTGCTTCAAATTTAAGACAAATTGGAGTAAAAAAAGGTGACAGAGTTATACTTATCTCCGATAATTGCCCCGAATGGCCGGTAACATATTTCGGCATCGCATTGGCGGGAGCTGTTTCTGTTCCTCTTCTTACCGGATTTTCAATCGAACAGATCCGGAATATTATCGAACATTCAGGTGTCAATGTAATTTGTGCAAGCCGCAGTATTGCAGAAAAATTCATGTTTTCTTCTTCAGTTCCCCCGGAAATTCCGGTTATTTATATCGACAACATACTGGATGAAAAAAATAAATTAGAAGAAGTATCAGTATCAAAAACTTTTGGACATACGCAGGAACAAAATAACAACAGCCTGAATCCTGACGATCTAGCTTCAATAATATACACAAGCGGAACCCAGGGAAACAGCAAAGGTGTAATGCTGTCAAGCAAGAATATTATATCCAGCGCTATTTCTTCTTTTTCATTTGCAAAAATATCTAAGCGGGATCGTTTTCTTTCGGTACTTCCTCTTGCCCACTCTTACGAATGCGGTCTTGGCTTTATAGCTCCTGTAATCTGCGGCGCAAGTATCACATACCTTGACCGCCCTCCTTCACCTTCGGTGCTTCTGCCTGCCTTAAAAATTCTGCGTCCGACTGCAATGATCAGCGTTCCCCTGCTGATAGAAAAAATATATAAAAATGCAATTGCACCCAAACTGAAAAAAAGCAGATTGTACAGAAATCCTTTAACCCGTCCGCTTGCTGCATGGGTTTCAGGGCGTAAGCTGATATCCGCATTAGGCGGCCGTATCCGTTTCTTCGGCATTGGCGGAGCGCCTCTATCAGCAGAAGTTGAAAAGTTTCTTTTTAGTGCAAAATTTCCGTATACCATAGGTTACGGTCTAACAGAAGCCGCTCCACTGGTTGCAGGTAACGCGCCTTTTCGTTTTTCGCTGGGTTCAGGCATAAAAGCTGCGCAAAGCGTCATGATGCGGATATGTAAATGTATGTCAAATACCAAAACAGGTGAAGGTGAAATTCAGATTCACGGTCCCAATATAATGATGGGATACTATAATGACAAAGAAAAAACCGCAGAAGTCATAACAAGTGACGGCTGGTTAAAAACAGGAGATCTTGGCTTAATTGATAAAAAAGGCAGGCTCCATATTAAAGGAAGACTCAAGGCAATGATCCTGGGTCCTTCCGGAGAAAATATATACCCTGAAGAAATCGAAGGGCTTCTTGGCTCATCGCATCTTGTAGAAGAATCACTTGTCTATTCCGGTAATAAAGGTGAACTTATAGCCCTTGTAAGGTTAAGCGAAGCTGCAAAGACAGCCGCAGGAGCCGTGGAACATGCCCTGGAAGATTTAAGAGCATGGGTAAACCTGAAACTTTCGGCATTTTCACGGTTAAACAGGATTGAAATCAAATATGAACCTTTCGAAAAAACTCCTACAATGAAAATTAAACGATATCTGTATTAATTTTTTATAATCCTGTTTCGAAGACACGTGAATAATAAGTTAATCAACAACCCCTCAGCACGAATAAAAACTTGACTTTCGTATATACATTATCCAGAATATATGTAATAATTCCCGTATGAATGTAAGAATATTTTTAATTTTACTTTTGATTCTTTTCATCCCATTTATTAACATCTTTTCTTATGAGCCGCAAATGGGTATGTTGACAAGCTTCGGCAATCATCAAAATCAAATTCATCCTATGGCTGATATTGATTCAAATTCTGAATCTTATCAGAATGAAGATTCATTTTTTACCATTACTTCAATAGAAGCCGAAGGTTATATGAAAGGTGAATACAACCGCGGGATTTACAATTACGGAGAGTTTTCCTTAATTGGCGCTGTTGAACTTGGTAATCTTTTGAATTTCAAAACCGGGATTGCATTAGGCATAAATGAAAGCAGCAATGATATTTGTACATTTTTAACTGTCAGCAGTTCACCGTTTACATTTCCCCTGCTTTCAATGTTAACTTTTTCATTATCATATATATATAACGGCTTTCCCGGTTATGAAGCTCATGAACATTCAATTTTCCCACATATATCCTTTAATACAGATCGTTTTGAGTTTACATTTGGTTCAAGTTTCAGATTTACAACATTTTTTGTCGGGAAAGCGCAGGTTGAATCAATATTTTCCTTTAATGTTCTTTATTATTTTATTTATAATGAATCATTTATCTTGGGAATGAATATCGGCACATTTAATGATTTTCGTACGCGAAACACGGGAGCGTATTATGTAACGCTTAAAACAAATATAATTCTTAACAGCAGCTGGAAAATAGTAAATGATATTGAATTAATGCAAAGCGGCGGCGATGGCTTAAGCGCTGCTTTTTATGGAATTTCATTGCGAACAGGAGCTAAATTCACATGGTAAAAAAATCAATAAAAATAGTAATAGTAATTTTTCTTATAGGTATAACCGGTTTTATTTTCGGCTGCAGTAATGATTACCTTGGCCTTTTCAGGTCAAACGATCTTAATGAACGCATGGCTGCCAGAAATAGTTTTTGGTTTCTGGATGGCGAAAAAGCGAATAAAGTTCCAAGAAATTGGAGAGAATACAATTTAACAAATGAAAATTCATATTCATTTATAGTATTGGCTGACACGCATATAGAAAACGGTAAAGCTCATAGACTGGAAGAACTGGCTGATTTAATATCGGATAATCATTCCTCTGGAGATCCAAAGATTGAGTTTGTAGTAATATTGGGTGATATCACACAAAACGGAGCTCTGGAAGATATACTTAAATTTATTGAAGTCGCTGATTCTTTTGGAGTGCCATGTTATCCTGTTGCAGGAAACCACGATATCTATTTTGATAATTGGTCTGTATGGAGAGATTATATTGGATCAACAAGATACAGAATTGATTTTGGAACAGAAAATACAACATCTCTTTTTATACTCGATTCTGCTAACACCTTTTTTGGAAAAGAACAGCTTGACTGGCTTGAATTGGAGTTAGACAAAAATCAAAGTGACAGGACATTTGTTTTTACACACGCGCCGCTTTTTGTACCTGAACTAGGTCCTTTTAAACTGCAGCAGATAACAGATACAAGAGAAAGAGCCCGTATAGTTTCTATTTTAGATGGAAAATGCGATATTATGTTTATGGGTCATTCGCATGTCCGGGTTACAAATAAAGTTGGAAATGTTCAATATATCAGCATCGAAGATTTTGTAAATGAAAAAGCCTATTGTATTGTAACAGTACCGGCAACAGGCGAAGTAAAAGTTGATTTTAATAATCTGTAAGCATATGCTTGTCATTTACAGAACTTTGAAATAATGTAACAATTATGGCGCTATATATAGAACCAAAAGTTTTAAAAGGTTTCAGAGATTTTCTCCCAAACGCAGAAATTGTAAGGCGCAATTTAACCGAAAAAATTGAAAATACATTCCGCTCTTTCGGTTTTGTACCAATTGATACTCCTGCCATTGAATATGCGGAAATCCTTCTTGGCAAGGGCGGCGGAGAGACAGAAAAGCAGATATACTGTTTTAAAGATAACGGAGACAGGGATGTAGCTCTTCGTTTTGATCTTACTGT
>Ga0123356_10007992_pt1 | contig 10525 bp, 7 predicted proteins | sample TergutEmb28metaG_2_FD_92546 | JGI IMG/M metagenome (GOLD analysis project Ga0123356, IMG submission 92546) | Embiratermes neotenicus P3 segment gut microbial communities from Petit-Saut dam, French Guiana - Emb289 P3 | ecosystem: Host-associated > Arthropoda: Insects > Digestive system > Gut ... | reverse complement strand
CTGGCGCGCGAGCAAGCGGCCTGGCGCGACGGTGACCAGCGCGCGATGCTGACTCTGTCCGGCGAATTTCACCTGATCATCGCGGCCGTCGCCGGCAACCGCATCCTGGCCGAGATGCTGCGCGATCTCATCTCGCGCTCCTCGCTCATCATCGCGGTCTACCGGCCCCCCGGAGTGCCCTCCTGTCCTGCCGATGACCATAGCCAGCTCGTCGAGGCGCTCGCGCAACGCGCCCCGGCCGCGGTCGATCTCATGCAAGAGCACCTGGATCACGTCCTGGCCGAGCTGCGGCTCGAGGAGGTGAGCGAGAGGCACATCGATCTACGTGCCGTCTTCATGCAGGAGGTCACCGGATGACTGCCCGAGCCTACGCGCGCGATCTCACCGGCTACGGTCGCCGACCGCCGCATCCCCACTGGCCGCACGGCGCGCGCATCGCCCTGCAGTTCGTCCTCAATCACGAGGAGGGTGCCGAGAACTGCGTGCTGGATGGCGATGTGGCCTCCGAGACCTTTCTCTCCGACATCATAGGCGCGCAGCCTTTCCCGATGCGGCACATGAGCGTGGAGTCGCTGTTCGAGTACGGCGCGCGCGCCGGCCTGTGGCGAGTGCTGCGCGCGTTCGAGGAGCGCAACCTTCCGCTCACCGTGTTTGCCTCCGCCTTGGCTCTCAAGCGCCACCCGGAGGCGGCCGCTGCCTACGGCGAGCTGGGGCACGAGATCGCCGGCCACGGGCTGCGCTGGATCAGCTATCAGCTCCTTGATGAGAACACCGAGCGCGCGCACCTCGCCGAGGCTGTGGCCATCCTGCGCGAGCTCACCGGCAGTGCCCCGCTTGGCTGGTACACGGGACGCGACAGCCCCAACACGCGCCGACTGCTCGTGGAGCACGGTGGCTTCCTTTACGATTCGGACTCCTATGCGGACGACCTGCCGTACTGGACCTCTGTGACGGTGCGCACCGACGAGGGCAGCCGCGCCGTGCAGCACCTGATAGTCCCCTACACGCTCGATACCAACGACATGCGCTTCGCAACCGCCCAGGGTTTCAACTCCGGCACACAGTTCTTTGACTATCTGCGGGACGCCTTCGATGTGCTGTACCGCGAGGGCGACCCGGGCGGGCTCGACTCACCGAAGATGCTGTCCGTCGGCCTGCACGCCCGGCTCGCCGGGCGCCCGGCACGCGTTGCCGCGCTCGAGCGCTTCCTGGATCACGCGCTGGCGCACAGGCAGGTCTGGATCTGCCGTCGCATCGACATCGCGCGCCACTGGCTCGCCATCAATCCGGCCCCGGCCTCGTGAAGGATCGGTCGTGATCTCGCTGCAGGAGCTCAACGGCCTGCCGCCTGCGCAGTTCGTCGCGGCGCTGGAGGGAATATTCGAGCGCTCACCATGGGTCGCGGAGCGCGTCGCCGCTGAGCGTCCCTTTGCCACGGGACTGCATCTGCACGAGGCGCTGTGCGCTGCCGTGCAGCGGGCCGGGAGCGGGGAGCAGCTTGCGCTCATCCGCGCTCACCCGGAGCTCGCTGGCCAGGCTGCGATCCGCGGCGAGCTCAGTGCAGAGTCCGCACGCGAGCAGCAAGGTGCAGGGCTCACTGCCTGTAGCCCCGCGGAGTATGTCCAGTTGCAGGCCTTGAACCGCGAGTACCGCGAGAGGTTCGGCTTTCCGTTCGTGCTGGCGGTCAGGGGCCACACGCAGGGGTCGATCATTGCGGCGCTCGAGCAGCGCTTGCGCAACACGCCAACGGCGGAGCGGCGCGGCGCCCTGGACGAGATCGGCCGCATCGCTGGCTTCCGTCTTGGCGAGCGGCTGGAGGAGCCCGCCGGGGCGCTGATCGTGGCCATGGCGGAGCGGCTCGCGCGCCTGAGCGATCACGAGCAGGGCCTCACCTGCTCCTACCTGACGCCGGCGCACCGGGCCACGGCGGCTCAGATCCGGGAGTGGATGCTGTGCGCGGGGCTCGCGGTGCAGATCGATGCCGTCGGGAATGTCATCGGCCGCTGGCTGGCAGATACTCCGCGTACCTTGCTGACCGGCTCTCACTACGACACGGTCGTCAACGCAGGCAAGTTCGACGGCCGCCTGGGTGTGCTGCTACCGATAGCGGTGATCGCCGGCCTGCGCCGTGCGGGTCTGCGGCCCCCTTGCTCTGTCGCCGTGATCGCCTTTGCCGAGGAGGAGGGCGTGCGCTTCAGATCGACATTCCTGGGTTCCCGTGCGCTCGCCGGCACCTTCGACCCCGCAGCGCTCGAGGCGGTGGACGCTGCCGGTGTCAGGCTACACGAGGCAATGCGGGGGGCTGGGCTCGATCCGGGCCAGATCCCCGCGGCCGCCCTGGAGCGCGAGCCGTTGCTCGGCTTCGTGGAGGTTCACATCGAGCAGGGACCGGTGCTGCTTCATGAATCCCTGCCCGTAGGCGTCGTCACCTCGATAGCCGGTGGCACGCGCTGCTGGCTGTCGATCACCGGTGCAGCCGGCCACGCCGGCACGGTGCCGATGCACCTGCGCCGGGACGCCGCGGCAGCCGCAGCGCAGATCGTGCTCGCGGTGGAGGAGCGCTGCCGCGAGACCGAAGGGCTTGTCGGCACGGTTGGACAGCTCGCGGTTCCCGGCGGCGCCGTGAATGTGATCCCCGGCCGCTGCGAGCTCAGCATCGACATCCGCGCCGCCAGTGACGCAGTGCGCGAGGCCGCCGTCAGCGACGTGATCGGCGCATGCGAGCGCATCGCCGCCCGCCGTAACGTTGAGCTGCGCTGGCAGAAGCTGATGGAGATCGGCAGCGTGCCGTGCTCGGCCCGGCTGCGCCAGCTCTGGGCCGACAGCATCCAGCGGGTGACCGGCAGCGCCGCGCGCCACCTGTCAAGCGGAGCGGGCCACGATGCCATGGTGATGGCGGGCCTGACGGAGGTGTCCATGCTGTTCGTTCGCTCGGGCAACGGCGGGATCAGCCATCATCCTGATGAGACGGTCAGCACCGCTGACGTGGACGTCGCCGCGCGAACCTTTGCCGACTTCCTCATGCATTTGACGCACCCAGATGAAGCCACTACCTGACGCCGTGCTCGTGAGCTGGATCGAGAGCAACTTCTCCCGCGAGCGCGACTTCCTTGCCGCGCTCGTGAAGATCCCAACGGACAATCCCCCGGGGGACTGCGCCGCGCACGCGGCGCTCACACGGGATCTCCTGATGGAGATGGGCCTCACGGTGGAGGAGCATCCTGTGCCCAGGGCGGAGGTGCATGCTGCGGGCATGCGCTCGGTGACCAACCTGATCGTGCGCCATCGCTTCGCCGGCGAGGGACCCTGCATCGCCCTGAATGCCCACGGCGACGTCGTCCCCCCGGGCGAGGGCTGGACCCAGGACCCCTACGGAGCCACGGTGCTCGATGATCCGCAGCACGGCCCCACGATGTACGGGCGCGGGGTTGCCGTGAGCAAGTCCGACTTCGCGACCTACGCATTTGCGCTGCGAGCACTCGAGCAGCTCGCCGCGAACGGCCACGGGCTGAAGGGCAGCATCGAGCTACATCTGACTTACGACGAGGAAACTGGAGGCAACATCGGTCCAGGCTGGCTCCTGGCACACGGCCTCACCCGTCCCGACTACGCGCTCTGCGCAGGCTTCTCGTACGCGGTCACGAGTGCTCACAACGGCTGCCTGCACCTTGAGGTCGTGGTGCGCGGCCGTCAGGCGCATGCGGCCACTCCGGACTCGGGCGCGGATGCGCTGGCGGCTGCCACCGCCATCCTGCAAGAGCTCTACGACTCCCGCCGCGATCTGCAGGCACACCGCTCCAGCATCCCCGGCATCGGGCACCCGACCCTGAACGTGGGCCTGATCGAGGGCGGCATCAACACCAACGTCGTGCCGGATCGCGTCGCCTTCCGCCTCGACCGGCGTATCATTCCCGAGGAGAGCGTGGCAGCCGCCGAGAGCAGCCTGCGCAGCCTGATCGAGCACGCGGCGGCCCGACAGCCGGGTATCCGGGTCGAGATCCGCCGCATCCTGCTTGCGCAGCCGCTGACTCGCCTGCCCGGGGCCGAGCGGCTCATCTTGCCGCTGCAGCATCATGGCGAGCGTTTCTTCGGCGTCCCGATCCTCGAGCACGGCGTCCCGCTGTACACGGACGCACGCCACTATGCGGGCGCAGGCATCCCGACCGTCGTCTATGGCGCCGGCCCACGCACGCTCGGGGAGGCCAACGGCCACGCTGCCGATGAATGCTTGCGCTTGAACGACCTGCAGCGCGCCACCTGCACGGTGGCCTGCATGCTCGCAGAGCTCCTTGCAGCATGATCGGCAATCGCCGCCGCCTGCGGGCCGCGCTCCTCGCAACCCTGCTGGCGCTCACGAGCGGGTGCCTCGCAGACGACGGGGCCGTGCGCCGCAAGGTCATCATCGATCAGGACGCCTTTGGACCCGCCGGCTCGAACATGCAGGCAATCCTGATGCTCCTTCAGGCCAGGGACGTCGAAGTGCTGGGCATCACGGTCCCGAGCGGCGACGGCTGGCGCGACGAGGAAGTGAGCCAGACGCTGCGACTGCTCGAGATCGCCGGACGCACGGAGATCCCCGTGGTCCCCGGCGCAGTATTCCCGCTTCTCAACACTCCCGAGCGCACCAAGCGCTGGGAGGCGCTGTATGGCAAGCTGTACTACAAGGGCGCATGGACGGAGGTCTGGCATGATGACGGCACGACGCGCACACCTCCTCACGCCGATCCCTACCTGGTGCCGCCCTCCCCGGAGGGGGCGCCGAAGATCAAGCCGGCCGCGGAGACCGCCGCCGCCTTCCTGGTGCGCAAGGTACACGAGCTCCCCGGACAAGTGACCATCATCGCGGCCGGGCCGCTCACTGATGTGGCGCTCGCCGCGCGGCTGGACCCGCAGTTCGCAACGCTTGCCCGCGAGCTCGTTTTCATGGGAGGCAGCTTCAATCCGCAGGCCAGCGACAACGCCTTCGCTACCGAGTACGCCAACTCGCCGCGGCGCGAGTTCAACCTGCGCTTCGACCCCGAGGCCGCCTCGATCGTGCTGCACGAGCCGTGGGAGAAAATCACCCAGGTGCCCGTCGATCCCACCACGCGGACCTTGTTCGCACCGGCGCTCATCCGCGCGGTCGCGCACGGGCAGGCACCCTTCGCGGGCTACCTGGGCAAGTTCGGCCAGCCCTTTCCGATGTGGGATGAGCTCGCCGTGGCCGTGTGGCTCGACCCCTCGCTGGTCAAGAAGAGCACCACCTTGCTCGTCGATTGCGACACCAGCTTCACAGCCAGCTACGGTGATACGCTCAGCTGGTCGCCGGGCGAGGGACCAAACCTGGGCGAGCGCCCCGTGCGGGTGGTGCTCGAGGCCGACGTGCCGCGCTTCGAGCGCCTGGCGCTGCAGCTCCTCACTGCCCCGTCACCGCCGCATTGACTCCCCGACACGCTCGCCTTGCATACAAGATCAATGAGGTTTGCTCTCATGCGCTGGTTCCTCCCTGTCCTGGCTACCCTGTTGGGGCTGATCGCCCCCGGCGCGTGCGCCGCGGCCGAGGCCTGGTTCGAGGCCTTCAAGGCCCAGGCGAAGCCACTGGAGCTCTACACCTTCCTCTATGCCCTGCCCAAGGGCGGGGATCTGCACAATCACCTGGGGGGAGCGGCGCGCTCGGAGTGGCTCTGGGCCGCAGCTCTCGCCCAGGAGGCGCGCGGCTACACCTACTACACGAAGGTCCGCATCCAGAACTGCCTCGACTACGGGACGGATGAGTTTGGACCGACGCCCTATCTGCTGCTGTTTCGCAACGTGCAGGGCTCGGACTACGAACGCCTTGATGCCTGTCAGAAGTCTGAGTACAAGCGCCTCAAGGACCTGACGCCGCACGAGCACACTGCGTGGCTCGCAAGCCTGCGCCTGGATAAGCCTCACGAGGGTCGCAACGAGTTCTTCGAGGCGCAGTGGCGCCGCATCGATGCGCTGCTGCGCAACCCCTACCTGGTGACCGACATCCTCTATCGCAACATGGAGGCCTTCGGCAAGGAGGGGCTGGTTTATCTTGAGACGCAGACCGGGCTCGATGGCTTCGTGAAGGCCGATGGGTCACCCTACACGCAGGCGGAGGTGGCTGCCATCTACCGCGAACAGCTCGCGAGCAAGGAGGCCAGGGCGACCGGGGTCGAGGTGCGCTTCCAGAACGCGCTGCTGCGCTTCGGACCCGATGCCGAGCAGCAGCTGCGTCAGCTGTACGCGACCAACGATCGCTACCGCGATCTGTACGTGGGCATCAACATGGTCGGGCGCGAGGACAATGCCAAGGGCTATCCGCTGCGCTTCCTGCCGGTGCTGCGCGAGCTGCGCAAGCGCTACCCCGACATCAATCTGTCCATCCACGCCGGCGAGATGGACGAGCCGGACTTCCATGTGCGAGACACGCTGCTGCTGGGGGCCAAGCGCATCGGTCATGGGGTGAACCTCATTACCGATCCGGAGACGCTGGTGCTGATGCGCAACGGCCCCTACCTGGTCGAGATCAACCTCATCAGCAATCTCCTGCTGGAGTATGTCGCCGACTTCTCGCAGCACCCCTTCCCCGAGTACCTGCGGCTTGGCATCCCGGTTGCCCTTTCGACCGACGATCGGGGCATGTGGGACTCCAACCTGACGGATGAGTACTTCGTGGCGGTGCGCGAGTTCAACCTGTCCTGGGAGGAGCTCACACAGCTCGGGCACAACTCGCTGCAGTACTCCTTCCTGGACGAGCCGACCAAGCAGCGTCTGCTCGCCGACTACGAGCGGCGCGTGGGGGCCTTCGTGGAGCGCTTTCGCAGCCAGGGAGCTGCCGCACTGCGGGAGGTGAAGCCGGTCAGCTACCAGTTCACGTGTCGTCACTACCAACTGTGCCTTGAGCCCTGACGTCACCTCCCCGGCACCGGCGCCGCAAGTCCATCGCGGGAGATGTCAGATCGCGCAGCTGGCCGATCGTGCAATGCGAAGCGAATTCGTCATTGGTATTGGTGGGCAAAGGTGGCAGTATTTGCCCCCAGCTTTCTCGAACGCGCCACATGATTGCACTGCAGCGGAGCGGTCGTGGAGCTCTGCGGCGCCAGGCTTGTCGAACGCCGATCACTGTCGCCGCTCGGCCAATTGCGGTAAGGCGACCGGTAGATCTGCCGCTTTGCGGAGGCGCGGGAACCGAACGGGCTGATTGCGCACTCAACAATCGTAGCTACAGCAGTGGCGTGCGGATCGGCGTTCAATCGCGCCCGCTGGATTGGCGATCAGATGCTGACGATATGGGACCATTTTTTGCGTTAGCGCGCGCACGACGGGTTGCAAGGTTGGAGTCGCTGAATATTGTCAGAGCGCTTCCGCTCGGCGCTGAGAAGCAAAGCCTCCTGCAAAGACTTGGCGTCGACCTCCCACGCGCGCTACGGCCGGTAGTCCAACTCCCGTTGATGCTTGATCGCCAGGACCTCGACTCGCTTCTTGAGCGGCCGGAAGCGATAGAGGGCCAGGTAGCCAGTTCGTCCGTGGGATATAACTAGCTCACGCAGCTCCTGCCGCACGATTCGGCCAATGAGCGGATGATCTGCAAGCACCTCGACAGCTGAACGAATTGCACGGGCCGTCGCAAGCGCCTCCGCCGGATCGGTCGCGGCTAGCCTTTCGAATACACTGGAGAGATGGCGCAGCGCTCGGGCGGAGTAGACTACTGCTGCCGCCACGGCCTGGGAGGCGCCGGCTTCTCCCCCTTTGCGAGGCGCTCGAGCCATGCGTGAACGTCCTCGGCACGATACACTTCGCGCGTTCGATCGATGTCGATCCCTGCCGCCAGGGCTTCCTTCACGAAGGCCTCCATCCGTTCTTCCCGTTCGGCATGGCGCTCGATGGCCTCCAAGATCACGCTGTGCGCTGAGCGTCCGGACTTCTTCGCGAGCGCCGCCACTCGTACCTTGAGCTTCGGGGGCAGCTTAATCGTGGTTGTTTCAGCCATCGCCACTGGTCGAACCGCAGGTGACACTATAGTAGCACCAGAGACCTGGGGTGCACCAGTTTCACGCGCGCCAGAGTGACAGGTCGCGGTGCCGGCCGGTGCACATATGCATTTTTCCCCCAGCGTGCCACCCTCGGACACGCAGTCACGTGACGTCCCGAGCCGCTGATCGCACCTTCCCCCATTCGCCCACGCGCCAATTTCGCGGACAATGGAGATAGTGGAGGAACCAGGCCGCTTGGCGAGCGAGCATCGTGCGGGGCAGTGGCTGCAAAGCCTGCTGACGTGCTGGGCTTTCTCATGCGCGAACACGGGCTGCGACGGGCCGATCTGGCCCCGATTTTCGGTGCGCAGTCGAATGTGAGCGAGGTGTTGAATGGCAAGCGGGAGATCAATGCGCGACAGGCGCGTGCGCTCGCTGAGCGCTTCGGGGTTTCCGCTGCCGTGTTCATCTGATCGCCCGACTCGCGGCGGGTCCAGCACGAGCTGTTACCCATGTCGTGCGGCCATGAGGTTTGCGCCCGCCGCAAGTGCCCGCGCAAGAGCATCCGCCTCTCAAGCCACGAGTGGTGCCGTCGGCGAGGCGCCGCAGACCGGTGTGTTTCCTGACGGGCCGCAACGGGCCAATCAGGCGACGGTTTGCGACGGACCGCACAATGAAGCTGTCAGCCATCTCGTCACTTGGCGTCACCGGCGGCGGTCTCGGCAGCCGGGATGTGGGTCCGGTAGCGTGTCCAGTTCTTCACGATCTCCTCGACGATGACCGACCCGACGCGGTACGCGGCCTCGACGGCAGGCTGCAGCGCGGAGTAGCCCTCGTTCTCCTTGCGGAGATTCTCGGCGGCGCTCACTCCGGGAGGTGGCATCGAGTAGTTGCTGCCGGTGCGCAGCACCATGACGCGCTCCTTGCTCACGCGGCCAGTGGGGTGGAGGTAGTTGAGCGCCACCAAGGTGCCACTGTCCTCCATCGCAGTCATGACGAAGTTGCCCTCGCCGTGAGTCCAGTAGCGCACCCACTGATTGGCCCAGTCGTTCAGCAGCTTGCCGTGCCAGAAGGTCATGGCCGCGAGGTCATCGCCCTTCAGGACGAACGGCGGCTTCTGGGCGTTCGGATATCCCTGGTAACGCGCCCGGGCGCGCTGCAAGTTCGGGCTGTCGCCGAGATCGACGTGCCGGGTGAGCCCATAGGCCCACTCGGTGAGCGCCGGATTCAGCCGGAAGACCTGGCCTTCAGCCGGCTTGGCAGCCGGGTCATAGGGCCGCGAGGAGTCCAGCGGGAAGTAGCCGGTGGGCCAGTCGGGCGGTATCTCACGCGCATCGATCTCGTGCGCCAGATCCCCGTCCACGACATAGCTCGCCCACGCTGCCGAGCCGACCGAGGCGTCCTCGGGGTCCACGCCCGCAATTCCGGCGACAAGCCAGTAAGCGTGCGAGAGGTCAAAGCGCCCATCGAGGCCCAGCTCCATCACCGCGGTGGCGGAGTTGGCCGTCCCGACCCCCGTCACCATGCCTAGAACACCGGTCTTGCGATTCAGGAACAGATCGTGGTGATGCGCAAAGTGAAAGCGCGTGTCGAGCTTCTGTCGCTCATGCCAGAGCTGGAACTCCCCCGCTGCATCCCCGCTGTCCGCCCCGATCTCGAACATCGTGACGACGACAACCTTCACCTCGATGGGCGCGGGGACCGCCGCGGAAGCGGCGGCGCTGAATGCGCCCAGCAGAAGCGCTGCGAGTAGGAACCGTCGCTGCATCAGAGCCGGGCGCGGAACTGCCCGCCGTAGACCCTCGGGTCGTTGATGAAGCCCGTGAGATTGTCGAAGTCGATGCCGCCGATGACCCGTATCTGGTTGCCGCAGTTGCGGCAAAAGGCCGCCAGATCGTACTTGCCGCTCCCCCACGTGTAGCCGAGGCGCAGCCCTGCCTCGGTGAGCGGCTGCACGGCGAACTCCTTGGAGGTGTAGAGGAAGAGGTTCATAGAGCTGCGAGTGGTCAGATCGGTGTACACGTAGAAGCTGCCGCCTGCGTTCACCGGTACATCGTACCGCAGCGAGGCATCCCCGACCCAGCGCGCCGCCTGCGGCAGGGGATTGCCGTTGATATAGGCGAAGGTTCCCGCTGCATTGCTATAGGTCGGATTGGTCACGGTGCAAGAGAAGCACACGCCGACCGACAGCCCCGGATCATCGATGCGCGTGTAATTGTAGCTGCCGCTGAGATTGAAGGTCAGATTGGCTACCGGGTGGGTCTCGAGCTCGAGCTCTGCGCCTTTGCCGTAGGTGTCCTTGGCATTGAGCAGCTCGGTGACGTTCGCGAGCCCGCCGACGGCCGTCAGCTGCTGGTTGCTCACATCGTAATAATAGACGTCGAAATCCAGCCGCACGCGCCGCTGCAGAAGGTCAGTCTTGACGCCGGCTTCATAGGAGATATTCGTCTCCGAGCGTGCCACCTGCACGGGGATTCCGGCTGCTGGTTCACCGAAGCTCGGCGCGCGGAAGCCTGTCGCGGCCCGCGCGTAGAGATGGGTATCCTCCGCCAGTGACCAGGTAG
>Ga0123356_10007991_pt1 | contig 10525 bp, 8 predicted proteins | sample TergutEmb28metaG_2_FD_92546 | JGI IMG/M metagenome (GOLD analysis project Ga0123356, IMG submission 92546) | Embiratermes neotenicus P3 segment gut microbial communities from Petit-Saut dam, French Guiana - Emb289 P3 | ecosystem: Host-associated > Arthropoda: Insects > Digestive system > Gut ... | reverse complement strand
GTACAGCCAGTTCACGCGGTCTACCACGTACTCAACTTGGGACAGGGTGAACACTCGGCGCGGAAGAGCCAATCGCACAAGTTCCATATGCGCTAAAGGTTCTGTGCCGTCGGGGTTGCGCTGTTCAGAGAGGGTACCACGTTCCATTCCGCGAACTCCGCTGATGATGTACAGTGCCGCCGCTAATGCGCCTGCGGGGTAGCGTTCTTGCGGGATATGAGAGAGAAACTCTAACGCATTCAAGTGGCAGCCAAGCCCGCCTGCGGGAGTAACTACGGGAATGTTCAGTGCTGTGAACTTATCAACCATGTGCCCGATAAACTGCGGGGCTTGAGCAATCATATCCATATCGAGTGTTTCATCAAGCCCGACTGTGAGTGCCTCCATTTCGCGGACGGACATACCGCCGTAAGTCAAGAAGCCCTCATACAGAGGAATAAGCTCACGGAATTTCATCATCAGGCTCTCATCGTGCAGGCAAATTCCGCCCCCGCGAGCGCACCCGAGTTTCCGAGCCGAGAAGTACAGAATGTCTGACAATTGCCCGATTTCGCGCATAATATCAACAATCGGCGTGTCTTTGTACGCTTCTTCGCGGGTTTTGATGAAATAAAGGTTGTCCGCAAGCAACGACGCGTCGAACACAAGAACAATGCCGTTTTCGCGGCAGAGTTTCGACACTTCTTTTATGTTCGCCATAGATATAGGCTGACCGCCAATCAGGTTTGTACCCGCCTCAAGCCGTACGAACGCAATCTTCGGCGACGTTCCTGCTTTTGAAGAAGCGATTCTGTCCCGCAGAACGCTTATGTTCATGTCGCCTTTGAAGCCGACGTTACTTCTCGCGACTAAGCCTTCGTCTATGATGATTTCTTCTATTCCCGCCCCGAAGCGCGAAATATGCGCCTTTGTCGTCGTGAAATGGTAGTTCATGGGAACGACCGCGCCGGGTTCGGTAATCAGCACTTGGCTGATGAGGCTTTCGCACGCTCTTCCTTGATGGGCAGGGAGGAAATATTTCGTTGCGAAAATCTCACGGATTTTTGCTTCCAAGCGATAGAAAGTTTCGCTTCCTGCGTAGCTGTCATCAGCAGTCATCATTGCGGCAAGCTGCTTATCGCTCATCGCGTTTGTGCCTGAGTCCGTGAGCATATCTAAGAAAACCTCACGATTTTTGAGCAAGAATGTATTGTTCCCTGCCTCTGTGATTGCCTTCTGTCTTTGTTCAATCGGCAACAGATTGAGTTTTTGAATAATGCGAACCTTGTGCATTTCCAGCGGCATATTCCCGCCTTTGTAGAACTTTATTTGAGCCATGATTATAAACGACCTTTCTTATAAAAATATCTTGACAAACTCTATTATATCATGTATAATAGAAAAAAGCAAGCATTTTTTATAGGAGAAGTTAAAAATTATGAAAATAGGAATTATTATGGGGAGCGACTCTGACCTCCCGATTATGCGTGAAGCGGCGGACTTCCTCGGGGAGCTGAACATCCCTTATGAACTCACCATTGTTTCGGCACACAGAACACCCAAACGCTTGTACGACTATGCGGAAAAAGCCCGCGACCGGGGCTTCGGCGTGATTATCGCAGGGGCAGGAGGGGCGGCGCATCTGCCCGGAATGGTTGCGTCTGTTACCACTCTGCCTGTCATAGGTGTGCCGATTATGACAAAAGCCCTCAAAGGGGTTGATTCGCTCTACTCAATCGCGCAAATGCCGCCGGGGATTCCTGTGGCAACAGTTGCTATTAACGGCGCGAAAAACGCGGGCATTCTTGCTGCGTCAATTTTAGCGGTGCATGACAAGGAAATCCGCGCATACTTACGGGCTTATAAAGATAAACTCAACGAGAATGTTCATGAGAAAATTGACAAACTCGAAAAGGTTGGTTATAAGCAGTACTTGAAGGAGATGTAAGCGGATTATGAACAAACGAATCGGCATAGTCGGCGGTGGACAACTCGGGAAGATGATGTTGCTTGAAGCGAAGCGGCTCGGGTTTTATGCAGTCGTGCTTGACCCTGCGGCGGACTGCCCTTGCTCAAGCATTTGCGATGAGCTGATTGTCGCAAGTTTATCTGAAACGCAAGGCTATCTTGAGCTTGCAAGCAAGGTCGATGTAATCACATACGAGTTTGAGCATATCAGCGCCGACGCACTCGCGAAAGTGGAGGAAGGGCAAGGCAACACGGGTTCCCCGTGTGCCGCGCAGGGCAAGGGGCAAAGCTCCGCTTGCCCGGAGTTCAAGGGAATGGTTGTATATCCGAGTGTTGCAGCTCTGAAAAATATTCAGAACAAGTACACGCAAAAGAGCATTCTGCAAGAACGCGGTATTCCCGTGCCGCGATTGTCAGAGAAGTTTAACCCTGATTTCGGATTTCCGCAGATGTTCAAAAGCAAATTCGGCGGGTATGACGGCAAGGGGAACCGGGTGATTAAATCAGAAGCGGATATTCCGTGTGCCAAGCAGGCAGGCTCAGCCTGCCGCGCGGAGGGCAAGGGGTGTAACCCCCTTTGCCCGGAGTTCAAAGCCATAGACGGCTTCTTTGAGGAGTGGGTTGATTACGCACTTGAAGTTTCGGTAGTTGCTTGCAGGGGGATTGACGGTGAAGTCGTAATCTACCCTGTCGGTGAGAATATCCACACCAACAGCATTCTTGATACCACAATTGTTCCTGCAAGAATAACTGATGAAGCAAAAGACAAGGCGATGCAAGTCGCAAAACAAGTCCTGGAAGTGTTTGAGGGCGTCGGAACATTCTGTGTTGAACTGTTCGTCTGCAAAGACGGCGAAGTGCTTGTGAACGAAGTCGCGCCGCGCCCGCATAACTCGGGGCATTATACCATTGAAGGCTGTTTCGCGAGCCAATACGAAAACCATATTCGTGCGATTACAGGATTGCCCCTTGGCGATGTGTCGCTGATTGCTCCTGCGGTTATGGTGAATCTTCTCGGTGAGTCTGACGGGGCGGCGGAGCTAATCGGGGTGGCGGCGGCATATCGTGAGTACAGCAAGGTCAATGTGCATTTGTACGGAAAGCCCCAAAGCAAAATCGGGCGTAAAATGGGGCATTACACCGTAGTCGCGGACACGCAGGAGGAAGCAATTGCGACTGCTGAAAAGCTCAAGCCCGTTATAAAGGTTACAGGAATATAAGAGGACGTATGATTTACTTCGATAATGCGGCTTCGGCAAAGCCGCACCCGCGAGCTGTTGAGGCGTTCAACGCAGCTGCGGAGAATAACTACGCTAATCCCGCCGCGCTTCACAGCGCAGGGATTAAGGCGGAGAAAATCCTTTCCGAGGCGCGGGAGAAACTGCTCTCTCTATTGCCGAAAGGCGGTTCGCTCATTTTTACTTCGGGGGCAACAGAGAGTAATAATCTTGCGATATTATACTCTGTGAAAGGGCGGGATAAATCTCGAATAGTCACAACGCCTTTCGAACACCCGAGTGTCGGCAGCCTCATTGAGGACAAAAGCGGCGCGATTAGCGACGACACGGCTTTATTCAGCCAAATCGCGGTCTGCGGGGAAACAGGATTCATACACAACATTCCTGATTGCCCACCTGACTGTCTGCTTCACGTTGACGCGGCACAAGCTTTCGGGAAAATCCCGCTTACTTCACTTAAAGCAGATTTAATCAGCGTTTCCGCCCACAAAATCGGAGGGCTTTCAGGAGTCGGCGGGTTATGGGTTCGAAAAGGTGTTCGAATCAAACCTATGCTTTTCGGAGGAGGGCAACAAGGCGGCATTCGCCCCGGGACTGAACCCGTCGCGCTAATCGCGGCGTTCGCCGCTTCAATTGACAATGGACAATTGACAGTTGACAGTTGTCATGGGCGGTTAGTTGCGGGATTACGCGAACTTAAATTGCCTGTTCACAGCCGTAACAGTATTGCGAACATTGTCAACTTTTCGTGCTTTGTGAAGAGCGAAATTATGTTGCATTTTCTCGCAGAACATGACATATTCGTCTCGAGCGGCTCTGCTTGCGCCCGGGGAAAGAAGTCTGTCATTCTCCCTAAGTACGGCGTTTCAGACAGGGACGTTGACACAGCAATCCGCGTGAGTTTCGGGTGGCAGAACACACTCAACGAAGTAGACACATTTTTGGAAGTATTGGAGGCAGGGATTAAACGATGGCGCAAATAGCTCGTGAAATAATTATGTGCAAATATGGGGAAATAGCCCTCAAAGGTCATAACAAACGAACTTTTGAGGAGATTCTCGTTAAGAATATCAAAAAAGCAATCGCGGACATAGGTGAATTTCGCATAGAACGAATGCAGTCTACCGTGTATATCGCGCCTGTGGAGCAAAGCACCGATTTAGACGCAGTTGTCGCTGTATTATGCAAGGTTTTCGGGCTTGGGGCGGTTCAGAAATGCGGCGTTTTTCCTAAAGACTTCGCCGCAATCAGCACCGATGGTGTCGCGTATCTTGAAAACGCGCTGAAGGACGCGAAGTCGTTCAAGGTTGAGGCAAAACGCGCCGACAAGGCTTTTCCCCTCACCACCCCCGATATTCAGCGGGAACTCGGCGGCAAGGTTTTAGACGCTTATCCGCACTTGTCTGTAGACGTGCATAATCCTGAAGTTACCGTGCTTCTTGAAATTCGCGACAAAGCCGCATATATGAACGCTCAGCGGCTCACTGCCGCAGGAGGGCTTCCCGTGGGAAGCTCCGGGCGTGGGCTTCTGCTCCTTTCGGGCGGGCTTGACAGCCCTGTCGCCGCTCATATGATTGCTAAGCGCGGAGTGCTGTTAGACGCTGTGCATTTCATGTCGCCGCCCTATACGTCGGAGCGGGCTTTGCTGAAAGTCGAGACTCTGTGCAAAAAGCTCAAGCCTTATTTAGTACACCTTCGTCTGCATACAATCGAGTTCACCGAGGTGCAGGAAGCAATCCGCGATAACTGCCCCGAGGAATACGGCACACTCGTTCTGCGCAGACTTATGATACGCGCCGCGAACAAACTCGCCGCCGCCAACGCCGCAACTTCGCGCAAACCCTACGGCGCGTTCGTAACCGGCGAAAGCTTAGGGCAGGTCGCGAGCCAGACTCTTGCGGCAATCGGTTGCACTGACGAAGCGGCAGAGCTTCCGATTCTGCGTCCGCTAATCGGCATGGACAAAATCGAGATTGTTGCAATCGCCCGCGCTATCGACACCTATGACACCTCCACCCTGCCTTATGAAGACTGTTGCACGATTTTCACGCCAAAGCACCCCAAGACAAATCCGAAATTAGCAGAACTTTTCGGGGTTGAGGCGCGACTGGATTATGACGAATTGGTTACAAATGCTGTCAAAACGATGACAATTCAAGACTTCTGAAACTTTTATGTAAATTGGAGTTGACTGCTTTTATGGAAATGTATATTTTAGCTCAAAACGTCGTAGAAACGCTGAAAACTCGCGGGCTGCGCGTGGCTTTCGCGGAGTCCTGCACAGGCGGAATGCTCGCGGCGGCAATCACGAGCGTTCCGGGAAGTTCTGCAGTTTTGGACATGAGCATAATCACTTACGCGAACTCTGCTAAAATCGAATACACCGATGTTACGCAGAACGATTTAGATATTCAAGGCGCGGTGTCCGAGCGAATTGCGCGGCTCATGGCTTCGGGGATTAGACGGCGTTCCGGTGCAGATATTGGCGTGGGAATCACCGGAATTGCCGGGGCTTTTAACTCCGGTTGCGTTTCGCAACCTTCGCAGGGCGAGCAAAGCCCGCCCTTTGACACCGGCGCAAGCGTGGAAAAGCCTGTCGGAACAGTATATATCGCGATTGACAGCGAGCGTTCAAGCGAAGTCCGCCACTGCGTTTTCGCGGGAGACAGGCAGAGCGTTCGCGAACAGACAACACAGTTTACATTGGAGGTTTTGCATGACTACAGCTTACGGCAGACGCCCTGCAAGTCGGGGCAGGAAAAGTAAAGAACGCGGGTTGTCTTCCGAAAAGCCGGCTTCTGCTTTCATAGAGTGGCGGCTTCCCAAAAACGCTGCCCTCAGCTTGCTCGCGACATTGGCAGGGCTTGTTCCTCTTGCTGTATTCGCTTTTTTTGACTGGGTCTTCATAGACGGCGAACAAAGCGGCGCGGCGAGTTTTCGCTTAGCCCTCAGCGATTTGGCTCTCGGGCTTGGAGGGCTTGGTTTTTCCGAAGTCGCTTCTGAAGCCGCCGCCGAAACTACTGTAACTGCGCGTTACGCTTTTGACGCAGCAGTCGCCGATTCTATGGGTATTTCTCCTCTTGATGAAATTCTCATCGCTTGGTTTAAGGACATCAGCTTTATCTACCCGCTTTTCGCCGCGATTTATGTTGCCTCTCTCGCTTTTGTGCTTCTCGCCGCCCTTGCTTGCACGAAGCCCATATTGCGGAACTCCCTTGCTTTTTTTGGCTACGGGCTTAACGCCACTACTTGTGTGGCGTTCATAGTTTCGCTCTACCTCATCAATCATACTCTTGACAGCCCTGTTTTGACTGCGCCGCTGTTCCCTTTCCTCGCACTGCTCTCGGCACTTCTCGCGATGGTGTATTGTGTGCGATTCCCGGTAATCACCACCGAAGCTGCTTCTGCCGACGGCGGCGGGGAGAAAAACTCACGCTTTACCCGCGCAGTTACGACTTTTGTACCCATTCGCGGAGACGGGATTTTCGAAGGTGTTCGCAAGACGATTTTCACCACCGCACTTGTGTGCTTCGTGTATTTCGGCTCGACTGTCGGAATTGAGTTTTACAGCGAATGGCAGGCTAACCGAATGAAAGTCGTCGCTCAGGAGCGGGCGCAAATCATGCTCACCCCTGAAGAGCTCAAAGCCCCTGTATTTGACGAAATCAGGCATCTTAATCCGCGATATTTCCTTGATTTGTTCCGCGAAAACCCTGACACAATCGGCTATATCAGCATTGGCGATACTCGCGTGCAATACTCTGTGGTTCAAAGCACGGATAATGACTTCTATCTCAACCGCAACTTCCAAGGAGAACGCAGCAGTGGCGGTTGGATTTTCGCGGATTATCGCAACCGTTTCGAGGGAACTAATCTTTCCGGCAATACCGTACTTTACGGACACAATCACCCGAGCGGTGAATATTTTACGCAGGTTTCGCGCTATTATTCTTGGACTGTCCGTGACAGAGTGCCAACTTTTTACCGTGAAAACCCCATTGTTTCTTTCGATACGCTCTATGAAAAAGCTGAGTGGAAAATCTTCGCCGCAGTTCTCTTCAACACAGAAGAGCGTAACGGGCAGATTGTTCCTTATTGGAGTACTCATGATTTTGCGGACGAATCGCATTTCAACGATTTTATCACCGACATCATGGACAGAAGCGTCCTGCACACCGATGTTCCTCTCCGCTACGGCGATGAGATTCTCACCCTTTCGACCTGCCATCACCCTCTCGGGCGTGAGGTCGCGAATACTCGCGCTGTTGCATTTGCGCGGAAGCTTCGACCGGGGGAAACACTCGCCGATTTTGACGTAAACGCCGCGACATTTAACTCCGACCGCTACTTCGGCGACTTTGACCCCGCTCGCCGCCGTTGGGGGGCAGGGAAACGCGGTGTCTGGAACGCTCAGGAGTATTTAGGCAGATGACGTGCCGGTTGACGACAATTGACAATTGACAATTTACAGTTATTTAATTTTATAGGAGGATTATCACATGAAAAGTTCACGAAACGCAAGAAAATCAATCGCGCTGTTACTCGCGGGGGCGGCTCTTATCGGAGTTCTGACTTCCTGCCAAAGCGAACCGGAAATTCCCGAGCTTGAGGTAATACAGCTCTCTGTTGAGCTGCCCACCGACGGAAACCCTTTGCCGAGAGGTACTTTTACCCCTCCCGCCGAACCGGTCTGGACTGAGCATGGCGGTTACAGCCGCGAAGTCAACGATGAGTTCGTCGGGTGGATTAGCGTAGGGGAAGGACGCAGCAATCAAGTCGATTACCCCGTCGTGCAGAAGACTCTTGCGAGCTATCTTGCAGAGGGGATTCCGCTGTCGCACTTCTATTACCTCAATCGCGAGTTTGAGCCGAGCAAGCACCATCAACACTCCGACAGAGGCACAATCTTTGTGGACAGACACACCCCTATTGACGGCGTCCAACGGCCCGACAATACGGTGATTTACGGACACAATATGGCGCGAAACAGAGTCAAATTCAATTTTTTAGTCAACTATCGCTATGAGTTTTTGGATACTTACCGCGAGTTTCCTACCGTTCATTTCGCGACGGTTTACGATGAGTTCGATGACCCGCGCAACACATACCTCATCTTTGCGGGAATGCTCGCCCACACCAGAGATGTGGACGGCCCTGTGTTTGATTATCACAGGCGGCGTATTTTTAACGAATACTGCTGCTGGGGTTATGACAACGCGAAAGATAACTTTTTTGATTTTATCGGCAACGTCATGAACAGAAGTTCCTTCTACACTGATGTGGATATTGAGTTCGGCGACGAGTTCATCACCCTCTCGACTTGCGATTACCCTCTCGGACGCGACCGCGTGAGCAGCCGCTTTGTTCTCTTTGCGCGCAGGCTTCGCCCCGGGGAGAGCCTCGATAAGTTCGATTTCAACGCAGCTTACGAAAACCCTGACCCCCTGTACTTCGACAGATGGTACGCAGATTCTCGCACTCCGCAGAGTGAGTGGGGCGGTATGACTTGGGATACAGCTTTAGTCCGCGATTTCGATGAATGGCTCGCGAACAACCCTGATTGGGACCCGCAAGTTCCGAATATATGCAACTTTGCTTGCGATGCACCGAACTGCCCACGCCCGTAACAGTTGACAGTTAGTTGGCTCGTGTTCTTGTGCAAGAACACTGCGAAATATAAGGAGACAGCTTATGCCGCAGATTGATTATCGAAAACGCGCTTTTCGCTCCCGCCCGACTACAGCGGCAGGGGTCTATAATCGTCGCGCAGAGCTTATTCGGAAGAGCGTTTTTTTCGGCTCTGTCGCACTTTTCGTCTGTGCAGTTATCGTTTTGTTAGATTTTTATGTATTGGGAATTTTCGGCTTCTTCAGCGACAACCGCGCGGCAAGAGACCCTAACTCGATTTCTAACAAACCCGTCAACTTCGAAAACACAGATGTAGGCGTGATTGATTGGACAATTCCCGCTACGGGAAGCAACGGCGGCGGCGCGGAATTATCATCACCCGAAACGGTTCGTGTTGAAATTCTCGAAAAATATCGTGAGTTTTTCGAAGCGAACAACGAGTTCGTGGGCTATCTGTCAATCGACCCGCATATCAACTATCCCGTAGCGTGGCGTGCTTTCGATAATGACTATTATCTTGAACACAATTTCGACGGAAACCCCATGGAACGCGGCACAGTCTTTGCGGACGGCTGGGGACACTGGTCTTTGCCCGACTCTGCCGACGGAAACACAGGGCGACCCGATAACGTAATTCTGCACGGGCATGACTTGCGAGTCCGCGCTTTGTTCAGCCCTCTCAAAGACTATGTTCACGGGCGATACGCCTTTCGTTTTCTCAAAGAAAACGCCGTGATTCGCTTTGACACGCTCTTTGAGGAGGGAATGTACAAGATTTTCGCAGTCTCGCAAATCAATGCTGAGGAATATCTCGGCGAAGTTTTCCCATATTGGCTACACAGCCACTTTGAATCCGACGACCATTTCTATGAATATGTTGTCGAAATGCTCGACCGTTCGCAAATCCATACCGACGTTGATTTGCGTCCGGGCGACCAGATTCTCACGCTGTCAACCTGCGACCCGACTATGTTTAACCCCGATGTGCGAATTGTTATTTCCGCGCGGCGAGTTCGCCCCGGCGAAAGCTTAGAGATGGGTACCGATTCTTTCGTTGATTTGCGGGCAATCAATCGCGGACGGGACGAAAATCGCTTCATGCGCTATATGATGTTTGATTACTATTATCGTGTCATGAACAATCAACGCGGGTGGGTAGGGCGGCATTCACGCAATTGGGACACTTCTCGCGTTGAGGGGTTGAATGCGTTCCTGCACCGAAATGTGCAATTTTTAGAAGGGTAAAACGAAAGGAAATTTATATGCCAAGTAAATCATCGTTAATAAAAATCGCCTTCGCCCTTGCCGTTATTTGCTTTTACACTTATGTTTTTGCGATTATGGACGTTGTTGAAATAGCCGCCGACCCATCGGGTGAGGCGGCGTTCTCACATGAGCAAGGACACCCAAGCACGCCGAATAATCCCCATGACTCACGGAATCCGGTTGCGACTACTATTGATATTCGCAACCCGCCTGTTCCGCGCCTCGAAGATTATGAGGAAGCCCCTGCACCGCAGGTTCTGCCTGATGAGTTTTCGGACTCTCACGGAGGATACGAAACTTTCCTGCCGCCGGATTACTTTGAGTCTTCCTACACTGCGGCAACAGATGGGACGTCTGCTCCGGCAACTGCTCTGACGACTAATCTGACCACTGTTCTGACGACTGCTCCGGCAACTGCGTTGACAACAGCTCCGACGACTGCTCCG
>Ga0123356_10007990_pt1 | contig 10526 bp, 2 predicted proteins | sample TergutEmb28metaG_2_FD_92546 | JGI IMG/M metagenome (GOLD analysis project Ga0123356, IMG submission 92546) | Embiratermes neotenicus P3 segment gut microbial communities from Petit-Saut dam, French Guiana - Emb289 P3 | ecosystem: Host-associated > Arthropoda: Insects > Digestive system > Gut ... | reverse complement strand
TATTCTCGGAGGCGGGTACGGGGCCGCCCAACTGGCGATCACGGGGGCGGGCTGGTTTCCGCTCGGGTGGCGCGGAATTCAGCTCCTAGCAATGCTCGGCGTCGTCAAGATCGTCGCCACCTGCCTGACCGTCGGCTCCGGCGGAAGCGCCGGCGACTTCGGGCCGTCGCTCGTGATTGGCGGCATCTTCGGGGGCGCATTCGGGCGCGCCGCGCTCATCTTGCTGAACGACCCGCGCATCGACCCCGGAGCGTTCGCCCTCGTCGGGATGGGCACGTTCTACGGCGGGCTCGCGCACGTTCCCATCGCGTCGCTCGTGATGACATGCGAGCTGACCGGGAGTTACGACCTGCTCGTTCCGCTCATGCTCGCCGAGGGAATCGCTTTCGTGGCCCTTCGGCACCGTAGCCTTTACCAGGCCCAGGTCGCGACGAAGCGCGAGTCGCCGGCCCACCGGGACGACTTGATCTTCGACGTTTTAACGGGCGTGCGGGTGATGGACGTCGTCATCCGCGACCGGCCGTACGTGACGTTCACGACGCGCGCGCACGCATCGGAAGTCACTCAGCAAGCAGCGACCACCGCTTGGCAGGACGTGTTTCCGGTGCTCGACGACGCGGGGAAGCTCGTCGGAATCATCTTGAGCGACGTCCTGCGCACGATGGCCGCCAATCCCGACATCGGCGAGGTCGCGATCGCCCACGACCTCATGATGCCCCCCGTGAGCGTGCAGGAGACCGACGACCTGCAGCGCGCGCTCGAGGCGATCCTCGACCACGGGCTGCGCGAAATCGTGGTGGTCGACGCGAACGGGCGCATCGTAGGCTTCCTCGACGAAGCCGAGATCAACCGCGTCTATCACCGCGCCACGTCGAGCCTGCGCAACCCGCGGACCTGAATGCCGCGCGCGTCGGCATCAGCGATCGCAGTCGTTACGGTCGTCGTCGTCCGGCAGCCGCGCGACTCCCTGAGGCACGTCTGCATCGGGCGCGCAGGTACTGAACGTGAAACTAGAAGAGGCTACCGTGTTGGGCACATGGCTCGCGAGGCGCAGGAGCTTCGCGCGAAGCTCGACGAGCCGGAAGGCAGACAGCGGCGGCGAGCCTTGGTCGGACAGCGCCTGTGCCACGGCGTCGACGTAAGCTTGGGCCAGGGCTTCGAGGTCGGCGGTCGTGAACCGCTGCCCTTCGAGCGCCGCCGGAATCAATCCGAATGTGAGGGGCGTCGCCGTCCCTTCTTCGGGGCAACCCATGAATTGCAGGGTAAACGCAGTCAGATCATTTAGGTACGTCACGACGTCGGCGTCTGTGAGAAGCGGCGGCGCCCACTCCCCAAAGCGGCAGTCGTTCGTCACCAAAATCGCAAAGTCGAACACGATGGGGCTCACCCACGAGTTGAGCCGATCGGGACAAGAAGAGGTTGTCACGTGGGCGCACGCCGCGCCGCCGTCTTGCCCGATGAAATCGCTATCGAGAAGCGGGCAAAGATCGAGCGGTCTCGGATGGCAGAAGAACCGGTCGTCCCACCCGCCGGGGCGGGGCCAGCCGATGCCTGGGTGCACGCTTCCGCGCGGAGCTCCATGAAAAAGGGCCTGGCTCTGCGCTGACGTCGCGTCAGCAGGCGAGGCGGTGCACGCCGCGGCGCTCACCATGACGACGACCGATGCAACCAAACGACCGAGGGTGGATGCCGAACGAGCGAGGTGCATGTTTGTCGATGCACGCGAGGGGCTGGCGCGCCGCGACTGCGGGCACGCACGCGTGGTCCCATCACCGTACCAGCCGGCTTGCGCCGCGCATGTTACGATTGCGTGCGTACGTCAAATCGCTACGGCAAGGTGCCCGGTCGGGCGACGTTTCGACACCCCGCGTTTGCACCGTTTGTGAAGTTTGCGAGGTTCAGCGGTCGTCGATGCCGAACCAGCTCACGGAACGCGGCTCGAGGCTGCGACGAAGCAATTCCAGTTCGAGCGGCTCTCGCGTGAAGACCATCCACCCCGCCGCACCCTGCTTATACCACTTGCCGTCTACGAGATAGGCGCTGTCGCCGCCGTAAATGACATGTGCATAGAAAAGAACGTCGCTCGGTGGATTTGCGGTCTCCGCGGCCGGCGGACCCGCCGGGTGATGGTACTCGCAAGCCACCACGACCGCGGTGAGGATGACGATCGCCGGCGCCAGCGGCATCAGCGCGCGCGCGGCGGACACGGCGCGAAAAGCGAAGGCAACTGCAGAAGAGCGCATTGCGGCAAGCATTGGCGTAAACCATTCGCAACGTAGATGCCGGGCGACCTGCCCCGCCCGCCACGGGTCGAATTATCGGGTCAAAACGTGGCAATGTGAGCCGCGCGAAGACCTGAACGCAGGTGAGCAGCCGCCCGGGCGCTCGCGTTTATCAACCGTGCTCGGCGCACTTCCAATACGGCGTGCGGACAGGCTAATGTCGCTGGGGCCGGCGAGGCGTACCCGCCGCGCCGCCCACGAAGGGAACGCCATGCAGCACAAGCCGCCTCGGCGAGCGTTTGGCCCGACGCCAGGCGCGTCGTCGACTGAGGCAAACATCGGCAACGCGGAGCACACGCTCGAGGGGCTCCTCCTTTCCATCGCGCGCGGATCGGTGCCGCAAGGAGCTTGGGAGCGGCTGCACGACCATGCCGTGCAATCGTCTAGATTGAGCGAGGTCGGGCTCGCGTTCGATGCGGTCGCGCACGGCCATCGTTTGAGAGCCGTGCCGCAAGCGGCCCAGGCGGAGTTCTTGTACCAGGCCGGGCGCTTTTTCTCCGACGTCATCGGCGACGAGCTCGGGGCGATCGTTCATCTCGAGAGGGCCCTCGCCCTTTTGCCGTCGCACGCGGCCTGTTTCGCCAAGCTCGAACAGCTGCTTCGAGACTCGCGCCAGCACCGCAAACTCGCCGAGCTTTATGCCGGGGCCGCGGCGCACAAGCCTCGGAGCGAGCAGGCGGCGCTCCTCCGGCGTGCGGCCGAGGAGCTCGCGCGGACCGAAGGCAGCGAAGACCGGGTGACGGAGCTCCTCCAGCAGGTGATGCGGCTCGATCCGGGTGACGAACCGTCGCGGGCCCGCCTCGAAGCGGTCTACGTCAAGACGAATCGAGTCCGCGACATCGCTCGGCTGAACGAACAGGCGCTGACGGCCGACCCCGGGCCCGACCCCGCGACGCGGCGGCGTCTCCTCGGTCAGCTCGTGGAAATCTACGCCGACAAGCTCGGCGAGCCGGAGCGAGCGCTCCCGCACGTCGAGCAACTCCTCGCCGCCGAGCCGACGCATGGCGGAGCGCGGCGAGTCGCCGAACGCCTCGTCGCCGTCAAAGGGATCGCGGGGCGCGCGGCCTCGGCACTGGCGACCGCGTACGAAGCGGCGGGCACGCCCGACCAGATCGCCTACTATCTTTCGCTGGAGCTCGAGAACACCCGCGGGCCGAAGCGAGCGGCTTTGCTCGTGCGCCTGGGCAAGCTCCGGCAAGACCGAACCGGAGACCTCGCCGCCGCGTTCGACGCGTTCGAGCAAGCCCTTTCGTTCGATCCCGATAGCGAAGCGCGAAACCGCTACGTCTCGCTGGCGCTGGTGCTCGGGCGCCACGCCCAGGCGACGAAGACCCTGACGCGTCTCGTGTCCACGGCGAAAGACACCGCGACCCGCGCGAGAGCCGGTGCGCAGCTCGGCGAAATCCTCCTCGCGGCGGGCGACGTCAAGCGCGCCAAAGCGTCGCTCGGCGCCGTGCTCACCGCGCACGAAGCTCCCCCCGACGCGGTCCTGGCCGCCGCGAGCCAGATGCGCCGCATCGTCGAAGACGAAGGCGACACGCGCGCGCTCTGCGAGATCCTCGAGCAGCTCGCGACGCTCGAGAGTGACTCCGAAAAGCGCGAGCTGATCGACGAGCAGCTCGCCGAGCTCGCGGAGCGCCAGGGCGACACGGCGCGGGCGGTAGCCGCATACGAGCGCCTGCTCGCGACGGGAAAGCGGGGCAAGGCCCTCGCGGTTCTCGAACGGCTGTACGAAAAAAGCGGCAATCCGCTCAAGCTCGCGCAGCTTCTCGAGCAGCGCGCGAGCGATGCCGGCGGCGCGGAGTCGCGCGCGCTCTTGATGAAGGGCGCCGCCGTGCGTGCCCTCGAAGCGAAGGATCCGGCCGGGGCGATCGCGACCTGTCGCATGGTGATCGATCGATTCGGGGCGGCACGCGACGTTCTTGCGCTCTTGATTCCGCTGCTCGAGCAGCAACGCGCCTTCAGCGAGCTCGCTTCGGCCCTCGCTTCCGACGCCGCCATGACGGCGGGCGTCGAGCACGCGCAGACCGTCGCGCGGCTCGGCCTCGTGCGGCTCGTGCGACTCCAAGACGCGCGCGGTGCGATCGCAGCGTTCGAAGAAGCGCTGGCCTTCGACGCGCAGGAGAAGACGGCCCGCGCGGCTCTCGAAAAGCTCGCTGCCGGCGGAGACCATCGGCTCGAGGCTGCTCGCGTGCTCGAGCCGGTCTGTCGGCGGGAGGGCAATCGAGCGTCTCTCGTGCGGGTTCTCGAAGTGCAGGGCGCGCTTGCGCCCGACACCGAGCAGCGCCTCGCCGCCATGGGCGAGGCGGCGGACTTGGTGGGCGCGATGGGCGACCCCGGGCGGGCGCTCGAGATTGCCGCACGCGGGCTCGCGGAGGCCGTCGACGCCGGCCGCCCACTCGGTGATTGGCTGAAGCGCGTCGAATCGCCGGGAGGTCGCACGGGGGACGCCAAACGACGCGCGGCGATCCTCACGGCGGCGATTGGAAATCGAACCGTCGAGAGCCACGAGCTCTGGGCTCTCGCCAAGAGCGCCGGCGAAGCGCTCGCCGAGAGCGGCGACGTCGCCGCGGCGATTGACGTTTACCGGCGCGCGCTCGCATTCGAGCCACACTCGAACGAGCTGCTCTCCCGTGTCGACGATTTGTTGCGCGACCAGGGCAGCCCGGCCGAGCGGGTCGAGTTGTATCGCACCGCCCTCCCCGGCGCCGACCCGGCCCGGCGTCGAATGCTGCTACACCGCATCGGCGGAATCGAGCGCCACGACCTCGGTGACGTAGACGCCGCCATCGCCACGTTTTGCAGCGCGCTGGCCGACGACCCCGACGACGCCGATGCGGCGGCGGCTCTCGAAGAGCTCTACGCCGAAGCGGAACGCTGGGGCGATTTCGCCACCTTTCTCGAACTGCGCGTGGCGCGCTCCACCGGCGACGTTGAACGGAGCGCGCGCGCCCGCCTCGCCGAAATCCTCGCGCTGCAGGGCGAAGAGGCGCGGGCAGCCATCCATTGCCACCGTTTGCTCGACGATCCGGAGGCCTCGCCGGCGCAGCTCGACACCGTGATTCGCGCCGGTGAGCGTCTCGCCTCGACAGAGCTTTTGCGCCTGGTGTTCGAGCGGCGTGCGGCCGCAGCAGGCGATCCGCGCGAGCAGGTCGAATGGATCGACCGCCTCGGTCACCTCGAACGAGAAAGGCGCGGAGACCCTGCCGCCGCCGCGAACGCCTGGAAGCGCGCCGGGCAAATTGCAGAGGCAAACGCCGACGAGGAGTCCGCGCGGCGCCTCTATGCGGAGGCGCGGCGCGTCGCCCCGAGCGACGGCGAGCTCACGGCGCGCCTGATCTCGCTTTGCGAGCGCGCCGAGCTCTGGTCGGAGCTCCCCGATCTCTACGTCGCGATGGCGCGCCACGGTGGCGGCGACGTCGACCGCGTGGAGCTCGCGCTGCAGACCGCGCGTGTCCTTGCCGATCGCCTCGGCGACTCGCGGTCGGCAGCGCAGCACGCCCAAAACGCGTTCGAGCTCGCGCCGGCGAGGACGGACGTGCGGCAGGTGCTCGAGGGCTGCTTGCTCGGGTGGGCGCGCGCCGAAGAGGCGGAGCTCGGTCGCCCCGAAGAGGCGATCGCCATCCATCGGCGCATACTCGAGCTCGACGCCGAGTGCGACGAGGCGTGGGCGGCGGTCGCGCGTTTGGCGCTCGCCGCGGGCGACACCGCGCAGGCGCTTTGGGCGCTGCGCAGCCGCCGCGAACGCGCCGAAGGAGCCGCACGCGTCGCGACGGAGCTCGCGATCGCCGAGACGCTCGTGTCACGAACCGACGACTGGCAAGAAGCCCTCCAGTGCCTGCGAGGTGTGCTGGCCGAATCGCCCGTCGACCCGCTGGCGCGCGCGCTCGTCACACGCCTTTTGCAAAGACCCGAGTCACGTCCCGAGGCCGCGGCGCTTCTCGAGTCGGTGTACGAAGCCATAGGCGACTCCGAGGCGCGCGAGCATATTTCGGCCTCGCTCCTCGAGGCGCCGCTCGGCGACGGCGACCGGGGCGCGCGCACACGCTGGTTCGAGCGGCTTTGCGATCTGCAACGCGACGGCGGCCGACTGGAGGCGGCGCTGGCGACGGCGGTCCGGGGTGCGGGCGAGATGCCCGAGGTAGAGAGTCTATGGGCACGAGCGGAGGACTTGGCGCGCGCCGTATCGAAGGCGGGCGACGTGGCGCGGCTGTACCGAGTGGTCCTCTCCGGCGCGCTCGCCGGAGAGCACGCCGCAACGATCGGCGAACGCGCCGCGCGGTTCTACGAAGAATGGTTCGACGACCCGTCGCATGTCGCGTCCATTCTCGACCGCGTCATCCAGCTGAATCCGGCGGCGGATTGGGCATTCGATCGGCTGAGACTCATGCTCGACGCCGACGAGCGCTGGGACGATCTCTTCGCCGTCTACGACCGCGCCCTCCTGGCTGCAGATGAACCGCGTCGCTCCCAGTTGCTCGAAGAAGCGGCGCAGACCGCGAAGGACTTCGCCGATCGGCCCGATAAGGCCGTCGCCTATCTGGAGCGCCTCTGGGAGCTACGGCCGACCGACGCCAAGCTCGCTACTGTCCTCGAGCGACTCTACGAGCGCCAAGGCCAGTCTCGCGACCTCGTGCGCTTGCTGAGCGTCCGCCTGTCCGCGCTCGGTGTCGACCAGGCAAGGAGAACGCGGCTGCGCATCGCCAGCCTTTGCCTCGACGCGCTCGGCGATGCCGGTGGTGCGCTCGACGCGCTCGAACCCGCCCTCGGCACCTCGGCCGACGCCGACGCCGCGACGGCGTCGAGCGCGTGGCGCCTGCTCGAACGGGTCCTCGACGCGAGCTCGGCGCACGGAGAGAAGCAGTCTTCGGTCCGCGCGCGTGCCGCCGCACTGCTCCGCGAGCATTACGTCGCGACCGGTCGCGATGCCGACCTTGCACGCATGCTCCTCATCGAGCTCGAGAGCGTCGAGAGCGAGACCGAATCCGGGCTGCGCCGCGTCTACATCGCAGAGCTGTTCGAAGGCGCGGGCGACCTCGCGAGGGCGACCGAACAGCTGGGGCTCGCCCTGGTGGTGCGCCCTTCTGACGTCGCGCTCCGGGACCGGCTCGTGCTTCTCGCGGAGCGGACTGGGCTTCTCGACCGCCTGGCCACGTGCCTCGCGGCGGCAGCGGCGAAGGCGGAGAGCGGCGCGCTTCGCGTGGCTCTCACGACACAAGCAGCAACGCTGTACAGCGACCGCCTGGGCGACGAGCGAACGGCGATCGACCTGCTCGCATCGGTGCTCGCGGAGGCGAGCGCGCCACGCGACGACGTTCTCGCCGCGGCGCAGCGTCTCGATCCGCTGCTCGAGAGGGCCGGGCGTGACGCGGAGCGCCTCGATGTTCTCGAGCGAATCGCAGACCTCGAGTGCGACGGACTTGGCCGGCGGGAGGCGCTCGCTCGCGGCGCGCGCCTCGCGACGGCACTCGGCCGCAATGGACAAGCGATTGCGGCGTGGGAGCGCCGGCTGGCCGCTGACCCGCGCGATGCCGAAGCGCTCGATGGGCTCGTGGATCTCGTCGGGGTCGAGGGACCCAGAGCACGCTTGGCGGAGCTGCTCCGGATGCGAAGCGACGTGGCCCCGTCGGTCGAGGCGCGCCGCGCGGATTTGGTCCGCGTCGCGGAGCTCACGGCGGAGCTTCCCGGCGGCGGAGGCGACGCGATCGTCGTCTGGCGCGCGATCGAGCAAGAGTTCGGCACCGCGCCCGACTCGAGCGCCGCGCTCGAGGGGCTGCTCTCGAACGAAGCACGCTGGGAAGAGCTCTGCGAGCTCCTCGAGCAACACGCCGCGGCCGCTGTCGACACGAGCGAGCGCGGCCGACGCCTCGCCGAGCTGGGCGACGTCCGCCGCGAACGCCTTGGCGCGCTCGACGCCGCCGTCACCGCTTATGGCAGCGCGCTTGCGAGCGATGTTACGAACGCGCGTGCCCTCGAGGGGCTTTGGGCCATCGCGCGCGCCACGCCACCACCGCACGGCGGAGCGGTGGCGGCGCTGCACGATGTGCTGCGCCGGAGCGCCGACTGGCCGGGGCTCGTCGATCTCACGCCGCTGCGCCTCGCGGTGACGCCCGCTGCCGGGGCCGACGCCGATCGGATCGCCATCCTGATGGAGGCGGCCGACATCGCCGAGATACACGCGCGAGACGCACAGCGCGCATTCGATTGGACGCGGCGCGCGTTCGCGTGCGGCCCGGTGCGTCCCGAGGTGCGCGACGCGCTGGCGCGACGGGCCGCAGTCGCCGGGGCTTGGGCGGACTTTGTGGTCGCGCACCGCGACGCCATTGCCGCCGCAGACGAACGAGCCTTGGGTGCAGCCTCGATCGCGAGCCTCCTCGCGACGATGGCGGGCGCGCTCGAAGAGCACCTGGGCGACGCGGCGGGGGCGCTCGCGACGTATCTGCAGGTGATCGACCTCGCGTTCGATGCGACGTCTGCGTCCGCGGCGGTGCGACTCGCAGGCGCGCTGGCGCGCTGGGACGTCGCGGCGACCCTCGTCGTCCGAGCGGCGGCAGACGACGCGAGGCCTTTCTTGCCCGAGGTGCTCGACGCGCTTGAACGGGCTGCCGCGACGGCCTCCGCTTGGGACGCGGCCGCCGCTGGGCTGGAGTCCGCCGCGGGCGGACGCCTCCGCGGCGAGGCGGCTCGCGACGTCCACGGCCGCGCCGGTAGCTGGTACCGCGATCGCACCGGGGACCTGGTGGCGGCGGAAGCGGCCTTCGAGCTCGCGGTGGCGGAGGCTCCGCGTGACGTGGCTCTCCTCGAGCAGCTCGCCGACCTCCGGCGGCGGCGGCCCGATCGGCGTCTGGTCGACACGTTGCTGGCATTGTCGGAGGCGCGGGGTGGCGCGCTCGACGTCCTGCACGAGGCGGCGGCGCTGGCGCGCGAGGCGTTGGTGGATCGGGCGCTCGCCCGGGCGGTCACGCAGAAGCTCCTCGAGCTAGCCCGCGCTCGCTGGGAGGCCGATCCCGAGGCAGCCCGGGATCTCGCGCGCTGGGGGGTCGAGACTCTCGTCGCCATCGAAGGGGACGAGGGGGACGCAGGCGCCGTGGTAGCCGCGCTCGAGATGGGCGACTCGCTGCCGTTTCCGGCCGATGTTCGCCGGGACATGCGGCGACGCGCCGCACATGTTGCCTTCGATGGCCTGCGCGACGAAGCGCGAGGGATTGCCCTCTACGAAGCGCTGTTCGACGAGGACCCGCGCGACCCGGAAGTCGCGTCGCGCCTTTCGGTGGCATACGCCGCGCCTGGGCGCCGCGCGGACCTCTTGCGCCTGCGGCAGCGCGAGCTGGCGGCAGCGATCGACCCGCACGAGCGATTGCGTCTTCGGCTCGAGACGGCTCCTCTCCTCGTGGCCGAGGGCCAGCTCGACGCGGCCATCGGCACGCTGCGTGACGCAGTGGACGAAAGCCCGCGCGAGCGCGCCGCGGCCGAGAGCCTGACGTCGCTGCTCGAGCGGGCCGGGCGCACGAGCGAGCTCCGCGACTTGCTCGGACAGCAGGCGGAGCTCGCCGCCGCAGCGGGAGACACGCGGTGGGCTGCCGACGCATGGGCGCGCGCGGCACGCGAAACGGAAGTCGCCCTCGGCGACCCCGACGGCGCCGCCGCCCTGTACGAGCGCGTCGTGGCTCTCGAGCCGCGCGGGGACTCTTTCGAGGCGCTGGCCCGCCTCGCGACGGCGCGCGGGGATCACGACGCGGCCGCGGCGTGGCTCGATCGCTGGGCGGCCATCGTAGACCCCGTGCACCGCGAAGACGCAACGCTGCGGCTCGCCTCCGCGCTCGTGTCCGCGGGGCGCGTCGACGACGCGATCGCTCGACTCGAGGGAGAGATCGCGGCGGCCCCTGACGCCGACCGCCTGCGCGACCGATTGGCCGACGTGCACCGGACGCGCCAAGACTGGACGAGGCTCGCCGAGGTCACCGCGCAAGCCGCCGAGCACGCGCCCGACCAAGCGACGCGCCTTTCGCGCCTGATCGACGCCGCCCGGCTCTTCGCCGATGACTGCGCGCTTCCGGCGCGCGCCATCCCGCTGCTCGAACAAGCGACCGACTTTTTGCCCGACGACCAAGGGCTCCGGCTGAAGCTGGCCGACGCACTGGCGCAAGCAGGCCGATACGACGATGCACGCACCCTTCTGCAATCGCTCATCGACGCGTTTGGCGGGAGGCGACCAAAAGAGCGGGCGCCGGTGCATCATCAGAT
>Ga0123356_10007989_pt1 | contig 10527 bp, 10 predicted proteins | sample TergutEmb28metaG_2_FD_92546 | JGI IMG/M metagenome (GOLD analysis project Ga0123356, IMG submission 92546) | Embiratermes neotenicus P3 segment gut microbial communities from Petit-Saut dam, French Guiana - Emb289 P3 | ecosystem: Host-associated > Arthropoda: Insects > Digestive system > Gut ... | reverse complement strand
GATACTTTGCCATGAACCGGTTCAGTTCAATATTTCGCAGCAGCGCTCCCTCGGCCCGCAACCGTTCGGGCAGCAGAAATCGGGGCACTTTCTTCATGTACAGGGTGGTGGGATGGAATTGCACGAACTCCATATCGCTGACTTCGGCTCCCGCCCGCACCGCCAGCGCCACCCCGTCGGCGGTCGCAGTCTCCAGGTTCGTGGTGTTGCGATAGAGTTGTCCCATTCCTCCCGTCGCCAGCAGCACCGCAGAACAAGCGATCTCCTGCGGCACTCCCTTGTCGTCGAGCACCGAAATGCCGGAAACGCGCCCCGCTTCGCAGACTAGGTCGGTTGTAAAGGTGAACGAGGCGATCGAAATGTTCTTCAGGGATTGTGCTTTTTCGAGCAAGATCCGGAGGACTTCCCTTGGGGTGGACTCGCCCTGGGTGTGCAGCATACGGCTGCGGCTGCGGGTATTCTCGGGCTCGAACCGCAGCTTTGTTCCGTGCCCCTTGCTCCACGCCAGGAGCTCGTCGATGCGTTCTGCACCTTCCTCGACGAGAATCTTCACTGCGGCCGCCTTCGACAGCCCATCGCCCGCATCGAGCGTGTCCTGCACGTGCAGGATGATTTCATCCTCGTCGCCCAACCAGGCGAGGTCACTCTTTGGATCGCTGGCTTTGAAATTCGGGGTTTCCCGCTTGGCCAGCACAAGCACGCGCCCTGCCTCGGCCAAGGCAATGGCAGCGCGCAGGCCGGCAATACCAGCGCCCATCACCACGAAGTCGGTCTCGGCTGGTAGACCCTTCATAGACCGGGAAATAGTACCACCGGGCCGGGAAGGCGGTCATGTAAAGGCATAGGCTATCATGGGAGCGCAATGCCGCAAGCGACCATCCATGTGTTGCCGCGCCCCTATCAGGCCATGATCGAAAACGGCCTGCTCACCCGTGCCGGTTCCGTCCTCAGTGAGCTCCTGCCCCAAGCCAGTCGTATCTTTGTCGTGACCGTCCCCCCCGTTCGCACACGCTGGGGGTCGAAGTTCCTGGCTTCTCTGAAGTCTGCCGGGTTTGCCCCCGAAGTGATCGTGATGCCCGACGGCGAGCCCTCCAAGCGCCTGGCCACCGTCGAAACGATGGCGGAGAAGTTGGCACGCCTGGGGGCAGACCGCAAGGCCGTGATCATCGCGCTGGGAGGCGGGGTCGTCGGCGACGTCAGCGGATTGTTGGCCTCCCTCTACATGCGGGGAGTGGAATTCGTGCAGGTACCGACCACCGTGCTGGCGCAGGTTGACGCCTCCGTCGGTGGCAAGACAGGAGTGAACCTCAACGCCGGCAAGAATCTGATCGGCAGCTTCTACCATCCCCGCGTCGTACTCATCGATCCTACCGTGGTCAAGACTCTGGCGGAACGGGAATTTCGCGCTGGACTCTATGAGGCGCTCAAGTGCGGCGTCATCGGAAATGTCGAACTCTTCCTGCGTTTCGAACAGAACCGCGACCGCATTCTGAAACGCGATCCTGTGGAATTGGAATGGCTCATCGCTCAGTCGGTGAGGCTGAAGGCGGAGGTCGTTTCCGCTGACGAACACGAAGGCGGGCTGCGGCGCGTCCTTAACCTGGGCCACACGATCGGCCACGCGCTGGAGGCCGAAACGAACTACCGCGGCTTTTTGCATGGCGAAGCCGTCGCCTGGGGTATGATCGCCGCCACCAACATCGCCCTCGGCGTGAAGCGCACCGACAGCGTTACCGCCGGCCGCATCGCTGACGCGGTGTTAAGTCTGGGCCGTCTCCCCGTGGTGAATGTCGCCCCGAGAAAGATTCTGGCCCGGCTACAATCAGACAAAAAGACGCAAAACGGCGTGGTGCATTTCATCCTGCCGCGGGAAATCGGCAAGGTCGAGGTTGCCGGCGACGTCCCCGAGGGTGCCGTCCTCGATGCCGTCGACCAGTTGCGCCGCCTTTCGCGCGGCGAATCGGTTTGGGGTAAATAGAAGGGAATTGCCATGCAGGAAACAGCAGAGCAATATATTCACCGGATTCTTGGCTATGTGGAGGGCCAGGACGCTATCAAAGTGCAGCGCAACACGGCTGCGAAACTGAAGAAGGCGATCAGCGGCCTGACCCCGACCGAATTGCAGTGGAGACCGGAACCGGCCAAGTGGTCGATTGCCGAAATCATCGCTCACCTGGCTGACGCCGAGATCGTCGCCAGTTGGCGCATGCGCTCGGTGATTGGCGAAAACGGCATCACAATCCAGCCCTTCGACCAGAACGTCTGGGCTTCGGTGTTTAACTATCGGGACCGCGATAGCAAGCGTTCGCTCGAACTCTTCCGCGTTCTCCGCGAGAACAATCTCGCCATGCTGAAGGAAATCCCCCGTGAGATTTGGGACAATTACGGCATGCACCTCGAGCGCGGCAAGGAGAGCATCGCTCATCTGGCCCGCATGTTCGCCGGCCACGACACAAACCATGTGCTCGAAGTCGAACGCATCGCGAAGCAAGTGAAGGCCGCCAAAACGAAGAAGCGCCGGTAGCCCGTGAGTTCAGCCCTCGTGTCAGAAGAAAAACCTATCGTAGTTGGGGCAGCGCCCGAAGGCGCCTGCGACCGGGATTCGGCCGCCCGCGCCGTGCGCGAAATGTTCAGTTCGATCGCGCCCCGCTACGATCTGCTGAATCACGTTTTGTCGCTTAACATCGACCGCCTGTGGTGGCGCCGCGCCGCGCGTACCTTCGCTCATATCCTCAGCAGCTCGGACACCCGCCTGCTCGACCTCTGCTGCGGCACTGGAGACATGACCTTTGCCCTACGCCGCCAGGCAGGGTCGTCGCGCCCGAAAATCGTGGGCGCCGATTTTTCCCACGCCATGCTGCGGCGGGCCACCGCGAAAGCGGCGGATTCCAATGACGCTCCCGGTTGGATCGAAGCCGATGCGCTCAATCTCCCATTCCCCAGTGATCATTTCGACCTGGTCACGTCCGCCTTCGGATTTCGTAATCTTGCCGATTACGACGGCGGGCTGCGCGAAATTTTCCGCGTGCTTTCGGCCGGAGGGGAATGCGGCATCCTCGACTTCGGCGAGCCCAAGGGAGTTCTGGGCTCTTTCTATCGGATCTACTTCAAACAGGTTCTCCCGCGCGTTGGCACTCTGATCTCCGGAGTTCGCGGTCCGTACGCGTATCTGCCGGCCTCCGTGGATCGGTTTCCAGCACCGGAAGAAATGCTGACTCGCATGAAAAACGCCGGTTTCCGAGAGGTCACGTGGACGCCGTATTCTTTCGGGATTGCGGGGCTATACCAGGGAAAGAAGATCCGATGGGCAGGAGGTTAGGCAGCATCGCGCAGAAGCTGGCTCAAGGCTTCAAGGTCAGCGTTCCCAACATCTCCGACGACGAAGTACCGAAGCCCATTCTTTGTCCAACTCTGCATGTGGAATGAGAACGCCTGGACTGGCGTCGAGGATAAACTCGCCGGTTCGCCTCCACGATCCTGAAAGATGAAAACCGAAATCTCGTGTTTGCGAATGCGATAAATGAGTTGGGCTCCCGCAGCCTGCCCGAGGTAGGTGACGCGCCCGCCGACCAGCGTGAAATCGCTGTTCTCTAATTCGGGCAGGTTGAAGGTGAAAGGAATCTTCCCCTGAAACCAGGGCTTGACGGTGTGACGGTCGGCCGACTCGACGTCGACCGGAGCGGGGCTGGCGAGTGTGGCCACATGCAGATCGGCAAGCTCTCCGTAAACCCCCGCGAGGCGCGCTTTCTCGCGTTCGAGGTAAGAACTCACCGCCAGCGAAAAAAGCAGCGCTAGCGCCGCGGGCGCGACCACCATCTTCCACCACCGCGATCCACTCCGCCGGGGCGCGGCCGCGACAGTGTTCCGGATCTTTTCCCGAAACTCCGCGCTCGGCTCAAATCGTTTGCCCGCGGAGGCAAGCGCACGCTTCATCCGCACCCGCTCGAAGGCGTCCGCTGCACAATCGGGACACTGGCGAAAATGCGCCGCCAGCGCGTTGGCTTCCGGGGAGGATAGCTCACCGTCGGCGTAGGCGTCGAGCTGGTCCCGCCACGACTCACAGGCCATGCGGACCTTCCTTGAGCCTGCGCAAGAGCTCCGCTCGCAGCGCTTTGCGCGCCCGATGCAGCCGGGACATCACTGTCCCCGCCGGAATGCCGAGCACCTGCGCGATCTCTTCGTAGGACATCTCCTCAACCTCGCAGAGCAGCAGAATCTCGCGATAGGGAACCGGCAACTCGGTCAGTGCAGCTCTCAGCATCTCACGGTTCGCCTGTTCAATCAGAACCTGTTCCGGCGTAGGTGCCGCAGAGGCGATGGCCTCGACGCCATCGTCGTCCAGCGCGACCTTCGTCTTCAGTCCGGTTCGCGAGGTCAAGAACGAATTTCTCAGAATCCGAAAGATCCACGCCCGGAAATTTGTGCCTGCCTGAAAGCTCGAAAATCCGCGCAGCGCCTTGGCATAAGTTTCCTGCACCAGGTCTTCCGCTTCGTTGGCATCCTGCGCCAGCCAGTGCGCGAAGTTATAGAGCTGCTCAAAAAGAGGGAGCGCCAGATCTTGGAACGTCGCTCGAGGCAAGTTTTTGTCTGGCACTTCCATAGCATAACCACCCGGCCCGCGGTTTTATTCCCGCCGAAAGAAGAAATATTTCCGGCGCACGACAGGGAATATTTGGCGCCGCCTCCAGTTCTCCACCACAGCAAGTACACGGAGGAATCATGAAATCGACCGACCGCAGACAATTTCTCAAGATTGCCGGTTCCTCGCTCGGCATCGGAGTCCTTTACACGGCCTATCCTGCAGCGCGCACCAGGGGAGAAGCCGCAGGCTTGTTCTCGGCCCTCGGCCGCGCCAACGGCGAAAAACTGGCCCCTTTCTCGTTCGTCCAGCTCAGCGATGCGCACGTCGGCTTCAATGGCCCTCCCGATCCTCTCGGCACCAAAGCTTTCGAGCACGCCGTCGAGATGATCAACGCTCTTCCCCAACGCCCCGACCTTGTTTTGTTCACCGGCGATCTCACTCACGACACCGAGGACCGCGAGGTGCACGTCGAACGCATGAAGCAGTTCCAGGAAATCTCCAAGCGGATCCATGTCCCCGTCATCAGGCATGTGGCCGGCGAGCACGACGCTGGCCTCGACCAGGGCGCCCTCTACCGCGAATTTTTCGGTGACAGCTACTATTCCTTCGATCATCGTGGCGTCCACTTCGTGGCTCTCGACAATGTTTCCCGCGCCAAGCCCGAGGTCGGCAGCGAGCAACGGGAGTGGCTCAACAAAGACCTGGCGCGTTTTCCAAAGACCGCACCCATCGTGGTTTTTACTCATCGTCCGTTGTTTGATTTGCGCCCCGAGTGGGAATGGTTCACCAGCGACGGCGACGACGTCATGAACCTGCTTTCGCCCTACGACAACGTGACGGTCCTCTACGGGCACATCCATCGCGATCATGAACACCAGATCGGCCCGGTGCATCACTATGCCGCGCGCTCCCTGATCTTCGCCTTCCCCGACCCAACAGGAGTCGCTGGCCCACGCAAGCCCGTGCCCTTCGACAAAGATCATCCCTTCAGGAATCTCGGGATTCGTCGCGTGAGCTTCAACGGCAAGCCGCAGCCGGGATCCCAGTCGATCTCGATCGACGACATCGAACTGACCGCCCGAGAATTCCGCGGCATCAACGGCGTTCAGCAACTCCTAAGAAACCCGGACGTGTAAGCGACCGAAAGGTCGGAAAGGACTACAAAAATGATGTCTCGCGTAAAGCTGTTCACGCCTGCACTTTTGGCGACTTTGTGCTTCTTCCTGGCCATGCTTCCCGGCACCAGCCGCGTTCAGGCCGATGTAGTGCCCGTCGTCGAAATCACCGCCAAGCGCTTCGCCTTCACTCCCGACAGGATCACTCTCAAGAAGGGACAAACCGTCAAGCTTCGCCTCCACAGCCAAGACGTGACCCACGGTTTCTTCCTGCGGGCTCTGAAATTCGACGAACTAATTCCCGCCGGCCAGACCACGGAAGTGACGATCACTCCGCAGGTAGCCGGGACTTTCACCCCGATCTGCGACCACTTCTGCGGCGCCAATCACGGCAACATGAACATGACGATCGTGGTGGAGTAAGGATGCCTCGACCTCGTGGTTGGGCTCGCTTCTCCCGGTCGGCGAGCGCCGTCCCTTCGATCGGTGCGGCGCTGCTTTTTTTCTCAGGCTGTCAGGCGAGGACGCCCGGCAGGTTTGAAACCAGGCTGATGGAAGGCGCGAAGCGCCGGATCACAGTGGGCGGACGTTCCGACGCGAATCCGCTCGCTCCCACTCTTGAGAACATCCAGGCTGGCCAGCGCAATTTCACGTCATACTGCATGGTCTGCCACGGACTCGATGGCCAAAACACGGGCGTCCCATTCGCCGACAAGATGTCGCCTCCGGTTCCGCCTCTGACTTCCCACGATGTGCAGGCTTACAGTGACGGACAGTTGCACTGGATCATTCAGAACGGAATCTCACCCTCAGGAATGCCGGCTTCGAAGAGCATTTTCGGTGACGAGGAAATCTGGGAGTTAGTGCTTTACATCCGCCATCTTCCGCCCAGGGGAACTCTGGGAGAGCCCGACCTCTACGGCGGAAGATCAGTGAGGTGAATAGCAGGGGAGAAAGCTAATGGGCGGCGACGCTATGGCTGGCCGCGCTCATCGTCGCCTGAAAGCTGTCGGCGAAGGCATCCTTGATCGAATACCGAATCACGTGCTCGTACTCCGGACCGAGGAACCGTTGCAGCCGGTCGGTATTCATGATGTACTGCCCGGTCATGTAGGGAACAGCCTCGGGAGGAATCGCGGAAATCTTCCGCTTCCACAGGAAGTTGAGCACCTGCCGCATGGCCCATGGTCCCGGCACGCGCAGGAGCCTGGCTTGCGCGATCTCGATACAGTGCGCAAAAGTAAGCGGTTCGCCCCTCCCCGCAACATTGAGCATCGTCAACCGCTCGGTCTCTGGTTCGCGCTGCAGGATGTGCTTCAGTATCCGCGCCATGTCGTCGACGTGGATGAATTGGATTTTGTTGTCCAGATATTGCTGCCCGCGCGGCAGCATGCAGGGAAGTCGCTTGCCCTGGCTGCGCATCCTCTCCGCCCGTACGCTGTTTCCGTCAGGGGTTCCGCGAAACGCCCCCATCAGGTAATTCTCAACGCTCGCTCCGGCAAAAATATGCGGGCGCAAAATGTAAACACTGCATCCCCGCAGCGCTGTCGAACGCTGCTGCACGACTTCATCGGATTCCTTCTTGTGAATCGCGTACGGCAGCGTGTGCGCCGCCAGCGGAGACTCTTCCGTCGCAGATCCGGCAAAATCGGGACCATACACCGAGACGCTACTCGGAAAGATGAACTGCTTGACTCCGTTGTTAGCTGTCCGGTTGACCTCGGTGATGGCTTCCATCACGCGCGCCGTGCCGGCCACATTGATCTGCCACATGCGGTCAACGTCCAGCACACCCGCGCGAACCGGATCGATCACAAAAGCCAAGTGCAAGACCGCATACGGATGGGTGTCGCGCAGCAGTTCGTAGAGGGGTCGGGTAGACGATTCCTGCCCCAGATCCAAGCTTTCAAATTGCAGCTCGGAACCGGTTCGGGGTGGAGTTACGTCCACCCCAATCACCGAAAAACTCCCCAGCAGCGGCAACAGCCTGGTGCCAAGGTTGCCCGAGACGCCGGTCACCACCACAACAGGTTTGGCCATTGCGTTCGGTTAGTCCGGTTTTGTGGCCTGAGGCTGAGACGCCGGAGGCGCCATGGGCTGAGCTGCGGGCGTTGCCGGTGGCGTGCCCGGCCGCGGACGCACTCCCCGCGCGGGCGGCATCGGAGCTGCATCCGGGCCGAAATACTCAGGATTGTTTTGCGCGTGGTAGGAGGTGTTCAATTTTTCCATCTCTTCCCGCATGCGATCATTCTTCATCTTCGCCGTGATCTCGTTCGTGGCTTGGTCCAGCGTCATCACAGTTTTGCTGTTGATCTTGTAGATGTAGTGTCCGCCTGCATCGCTGATGACCTGCGAGACCTGCCCCACTTTCAAATCGAAGACCGCGGTGTGTCCCGGCGGCAAACCCGAACGGCGCACGTTGGGCAAGTTCACCGTGGGCGATTCGATCTTCATTCCCGCGGCCGCGAAAGCTTCTTTCTGCAGCTTTACGATGTCTTCTCCCGCTGCGGCCCGGGCCCGCAGATCATCGGCCAGCTTGGTCATGGCCTGCTCATTGGCCCCAGCTTTGGCCTTCTCGGCATCTGCTTTGGCCTTTTTCTGCTCGTCGGTCAGTTTCGAATCCTTGTCGTCGTCTTCCCTGGCTTCCGGTTCACCCTGCTTGGTTCGAGGGACGAATAGCCGGTCGACGTTGAACTGCTCAAACACGTCCTGATGCGCTTTGTAGTAGCTCGCGATGTCGGCTGGTGGAATGTTCCCCGCATCGTCCTGGATTTTCCGCAGGAGTTCATTGGTCAGAATCTGCATCTGCGCGAACTTGACGGTTTCCTTATAAGCGTCACTTTTATCCATGCTTTGTTTCTTCGCCTCAGCCGACATCGCAATCAACCGTGGCAGCATGCTGGCCAGTTGCTTCTTCTGCTGCATCGTGGCGTTGGGCGCGAGGCTCTGGACGAGCTTCTCGAATTGAGCCTTGGTGATGGTGGTCTTGCAGTCTGCGGGTGAAGGTTTGGGAGCCGTTGTCTTGGTGTCCGCCGCTGGCTTTATTGCCGCGCCTTTGGGCGCAGGCTTCGGTTGCGGCGGACAAACTCCGTCAATGGTGATTACAACCGCCGCGGCCGGAACCGATGCCGACGTATCGGGTGGCGCTTGCGTTTTGCCTCCCATGACCATCGGAGCCCCGGCCGGCTGTGGCGGAGGCGCCGCTGGCACGGCTTGTCCCCAAGCCAGCGTTCCGACGAGAACACACAACAGCCAACTCTTGCGCATAAGTCTTAATCCTCCAGGATTGGTCCACCAGAAAGGTGAAAATACCAAGCAGAAATCCTAGCACAGAACCGGTCATTTGCCGCGACCCTGGAGGAATGGAAGCGTTGAGAGATGGAAGCAAAGATAAGGACATCGCGCTTGGCGAACCTGGCCGGGGGATCGGGTTAGTTGATTCGACGCAACGTCTCAATGACTGAATTCCTCAACTGCCTTGTCCCGCTCCACCGTCACCAGCGATAATTCTGAAGTGTCTAGTACGCCTGCCCTTTCGTCCTCGGAATTGATGCGGGCCGAGAAACGCGCCGCGGCGGGGAACTCCGTGTTGGCCGCAGTCGTCATCACCGGGCTTAAGGTAGTCGTTGGCTTCACCACCGGCAGCTTGGGTATCCTTTCTGAAGCGGCCCATTCCGGGCTCGATCTGATCGCTTCAGTCCTTACTTTTTTTTCGGTACGGCTGTCGGACAAGCCCGCCGACGCCGATCACCAATACGGCCACGGCAAGGTCGAAAACTTCTCCGCTTTCGTGGAGACCGGTCTTCTGCTTCTCACCTGCGCCTGGATCATCTACGAAGCCGGGCACCGCCTCTTCTTCCGACACATCGAAATCGAACCGTCTATCGCCGCGTTTGCCGTCATGCTGTTTTCGATGGCGATCGACTGGTGGCGTTCGCGCACCCTGGGACGTATCGCCACAAAGTACGAGAGCCAAGCCCTTGAGGCTGACGCCCTGCATTTCTCGACCGACATCTGGTCGGGTGGCGTGGTAATTCTAGGACTGCTTCTGGTTCTCGCAGGCCGGACGTATCACATCGAATGGCTGAGCCACGCCGATCCGATAGCCGCGCTCTTCGTCGCTGGAGTCGTGGTTTCGGTGAGTTGGCGCCTGGCGGGCCGCACCATCGACGCACTTCTCGATGCGGCTCCTCCCGGCGTGCGCTCGCGAATCTACGACGCCGTGTTGCACGTCGACGGCGTCCTCGAAGTCGATCGCATCCGCATTCGCCACGCCGGAAACCGTTACTTCGCCGACCTCGCCATCGGCCTCGCGCGCTCCGTCACCTTCCAGCGCTCGGGCCAGCTGGTCGCGGCCGTGACGGATGCGGTGCACCGCATCCTTCCCGACGCCGACGTCACCGTGCAACCCTTGCCGCGGGCGCAACGCAGCGAGAACATTTTCGACCGCATCCGCGCCGTGGCAACACACCGGAATCTCAACGTTCACGACATCAGCGTCCAGGATCTCGCTGGCCAGTTGCACGTCGAGCAGCACGTCGAACTCGACGAGCGCATGAGCTTGAAAGAGGCCCACGACCAGGTCACCGAGCTCGAGGCGGACATGCGCCACGATTTGCCCGAGATTGCCGACATCATCACGCACATTGAAAGCGAACCGGCAACGATCGAACGTCCCGAATCGCTGGTCGGCGACGCCGAACTCGAACATCGCCTCAAGACCGTAGCCTCGCAATTCCCAGAGATCCTCGATGTCCACGATTTCATCTTCAAGCGAGTCCGCGGCCGCCTGTTCCTCTCATGCCACTGCACCCTCCCCGACGATCTCTC
>Ga0123356_10007988_pt1 | contig 10527 bp, 13 predicted proteins | sample TergutEmb28metaG_2_FD_92546 | JGI IMG/M metagenome (GOLD analysis project Ga0123356, IMG submission 92546) | Embiratermes neotenicus P3 segment gut microbial communities from Petit-Saut dam, French Guiana - Emb289 P3 | ecosystem: Host-associated > Arthropoda: Insects > Digestive system > Gut ... | reverse complement strand
AGAAGAAGAAGAAGAAGAAGAAGAAGAAGAAGGAGAAGGAGAAGAAGGAGGAGGAGGAGGAGGAGAAGAAGAAGAAGAAGAAAAAGAAGAAGAAGAGTTGGGAAAGCAAAGCAACTAATCAGATTCATCAGTTTTATCCTTATTCTTGTAAGTGTCACAAGTAACAATCATACTCACATGGTCTTTGCAGACGTAATGTCCACATCCTTTGCAGAAAAACTGTCTTCACATCTCTACTACTACTGCTCCATATATGACAGCGCCCTCGCTTTCTTGATATCTTCAGGGTCCTGCATGGTGTTTTCTTCAGAATCAGAGACAAATCCGCACATGACTGTGGATGTTTTGATGTTCCTGGGTAGCGAAGTAAGTTTGTATCATTGTGTTACAAATGATGTCACCAGATCATGTGCAATTCTGATCAAAAAGTCTTTCCTTTTTATTTTCTTCTCAGGCTGATCTTTGCGCATGTTGTGTGCATATATGACCAATGCATTTACCACAGCAATGTTGATCATGCCATAAAACATTGCCATTGTCCATCTGTGAGTTGCTCGCTGTACTGTGTACATTGCACACGGTTGATCCAGCATGTCTACTGCACCTTTGGTTTTGTTATAAAATTCAATGATTTCAGGCTTTCCTGAACTGTTGCAGATTGCTGAATCATGATGGCATGATGAAAGGAGGACAACTGGTTTGTTCTTTTTTGGGACATGACACAAGTGTGAAATCCTTGGCAAATCCAAAAATAGACTAGTTTTCATCACGTTGCCTGGCAGGCTTGAACTCTTGTGGAATTTCTCTTTTGTTTTGCTTCATTGTCCCAACAAATGTCAATTTTTTTGTTTTTCAGTTGATTTTCAAGGTCAACACGTAAAGAAATTACCTGTTATTACATTTCGCCTGCCTCTGTCCTGACCAGAAATAGACTGAACCAATATGCAGACATCACTTGCCAATCCACGAGCTACTTCATTATTTTCTTTGCCCAAATAAACTTTCGCATTCATCATGTATTTTGTGGTACAATCACACATCATCCAAATTTTGATTCCGTACTTGCTTGGTTTTTACGGCATATATTGCTGGAATCCACTTCTTCCTCTGAATGGAAGTAACTGTTTATCGAGGCAGACAGCTGAATTAACCAAATACAATGATTGACACAATCCAATGAACTTATCCCAAATTTCTCGAAATGCTGCCATTTTATCTTCCAAACGACGCCCAGTTCTTGTTGCATTGTCGTCAAATCTTATCACTGACAAGAGAAGACGCACTATTATGTTCTCTCTGCGAGCTCGAGCAGCTTTGGGAGGTGTCCTGCTCCAGGTAAAGTCCTTGCCTTGAAAAATATTCGTCTCATTGTCTGTGCTTTCTCCTGTTCCTGAATGCTCAACGTCTGTGTTTTCCGGCTGTCCATGGTCACCAGTGTCAGCAACATCGTACAGAGAGTCAATGTCATCATCAAGATCTTCTCTACAGCATCTTCTTCATCTTCTGAACCACTTAGTCCAATATCACCGCTGTATCTGTCGTCCTCACTATCATCACTGCCAGAAACTAGACTGATCTCGTAATCATCTAGAAATTGTTCACGGGAGGCCATTTTTATTCAGAATACCAACAAAATATACTATAGTAGTATTTTATAGCACATTTTCACCATAAGAATGCACAAAACTAAATACAGAAAAACAACATGCGAAAGGCCACCTGGGGTCAAATCTGACCCCAGGCAGGGAAAATCGAAATTTTAGAAAAAGGTTATCACCAACAGCACAAAATCACTATGCCGACCTAGAGGACACTTGTCATGACAAAGTCACGAAGGTTGGTGTCATTGTAACATACACCAAAAACGTTACCAAAAAAAGAAAAACGAAGGCTGGGGTCAAATTTGACCCCGGGTGGCCGTTTGAGGATTAAAAAAATTATAGCTGTAGGAACCTTACTTACTGAACAGGCTTTGTACATAGATTGTAGTTGGGTGACAATTTTGAGGAATATACTGACTCCATTTTCCACTGGACTGTGAAGGCAGTAACAACTGATAGAGAATGTTCCAGCCAAAAATTAATGAGCATAAACCAGACATGGTGGTGTCACAAGCCTAGCCAGTGCAGAGATCTCCTCAGCATACAATTACAATACAAATTACAAGTTTAAGAAATATTTGTGTATAAATTGAGTAAATGATGCTCTACAACATTTTGAATCCTCAGCACTTTGGGCATCTCGAATTTTACGCCCAGGCAGACAGTGGACATAAACAAAATTGAAATAATAGCTAAGAGTTTGGAAACCATATGTACACAAAATGGAATAACTGGTTATATAAAATTTACATATGTCCAATTGAAAGTCATGAGCACACTAATTGTACAATGAAACAGAGGACATATGAAGAATGATGTTTGAATTTCTGCAAGTGCTGCATGAATTTCAAGACCTGTTGCAGTAGACATTAATTACACCTTGTGTTCTGCTACACACAGCACACTGCACCATTCAGTGATGCTCATTACTACACAAACAGCCTACATATTTTTACATGAAACCTGATGCACAGCTTTAGCATATTTTCTCAGAGACTGCTCACTGAAATGGATGGTCTAACCCAACCTTTTCTCCATGGATGAAACACTAAAATAATTATCCATATCCTGAGGAACCCCCACATATGGAAAGGTTACAGGCTACAAAAAGTTAATCAATTGGAGTGCAACTCAATTACTGCTAAGATAATCTCAAGAAAATGTACCTATAAGAAGCTGCTACGTAAGTCGGCATACCTTGTAAGGAAAAAAACTGAAGCACTTCTCCTGTACTACTTTGTCTCGTGTAATATTTTTTTCAAATATCAAAATATCACATGAACACAAAGTTAACTTAAACATCAAAATGAACCTCACATCTAAAGTCAATATAAGGTTTAGTTTCAGTGTGACACCTGGGCTTTATTATTTTTGCACAAACGTTGAATTCTTGGCCAAATGTCTGACCAACCTACTCACAGTTCTTCTATGACAGATATTTGATATATTTTTGTGGTATTCATATTTCACACTCTGCATTTATTAATTCCACAATTTCTGTGGAAATCCTAAATGTGTTCTATGGAACCCAGGTTGGGAAACATTGGTCTGAACAGTGGCAAGGTCAGTTTGAAAGTAGTGCTCTTTATTCTTACCAGTAAATGCAGCCATATCAGACATAACTGGGAGATCAGAGGACATTAAGAAAATACTGATGGCATCAACAACTGCAGATGATGCAATGGGATTAGGAGGAAACAAAGGGAAAACTACATACAGGTTACAGGAAACAGAAAGCAAGAGAAGGGGTGAATAATACATAACAATTGTGAACTGTATATTTAATTCAGTATAAGGTCAGGACATACAAAACCCTTGTAAGACATGTTCTGGAGTACAGAAGTAACACACGGACACTAATGCAAATGGATCAACTACGACTTCGTACTTTTGGAAGAAAAGTATTATGCAAAATATATTGTCCTGTTCATGAGAGAGAAGAACAGGGTATCATCAAGAACTGGATCAGCTTTCTTGTTCACTGGATATCGCAAGAACAACTAAAGCAGCAGGGTTGTGATGGACAGGGCAGCTAAAAAGAACAGGAAATAATGACATACCCTACAGATCACCAGGACCACGCAGATGCTATACATCATTGTTACTATAATGTAAGATTGGAGAGTCATTACTTTCATACTAACCTACTGGTGGAATAAAATCTGGAACTTCCTCTTTACAGCCTTCTGCCTAGTAGCTTCACCCAGTGATTCATTCTTCCTCTTGTACCACCAAGGAAATGAAATTTTTGTGACATTCTTCCCAATTTCATTTTCAATTCTTTGGTGGTTAAGAGGACAACCAGTCAACCTAATCCAGTCAAAGCTGACACTCTCCTTAATGGCACTTGTAATACAGGACTTGACTGTATCTAAGTAAGCCACCTCCAATATCATACCCTCTAAAATATTGACAGCAGTACCAACAGTTTCTACCGACTTCTCAGTTGTATAGGTAAGAGAATGTACTGTACTGCTGCACGCTTGAAGCCTAGGTAGACATTGGTTTTTGATGATATTTCAGATATCAGATAGGCCTTGCAAGCATCACAGCTGCCATTACGAAGCAGATGCCTAGCAATAAAACCACTGACATATGCTACTGACGACATTTTCACGTCACCAGCACACATGGCCGTGCAGACCACTTCCTGTGCTTTGTTCATGTAAACAATGTACAGAACATCATCAGTGGTCTCCCTATCATGACGTATCGACTGACTGGGTGAAGAAACAACAGATGGCTTGAGACAGGAATGTAGATTGTCCAGAAGAGTGGCACCATCATCCTCACTGTTTGGGTTAAGAAGACCTCTACAAGCAAGGCCACTGATGATAACAGTCTTATGGGCATCTACAAACTGTCCAAAAGATGAGTTATTATTAGACTTACCATGCAAACAAATAGCACCAAATGTGTTCTACAGCACATCCTTATTTAGATTTCAGGTCTCAAGTTATTTGAACTTTTCATTCGCTCTTCTCCACCCATGCTGAACAGCAGCTATTGTAATAAACCATCCAGTCTGTGAAGGAGGGGGATGAATCTGTTCACATTCCTTGTTAAGAAAGGTCCAGCTGTTTATCTTACTAGCAGCATTCTGCCAGTGTTACAAGTGCTTACTTGTACTGCTTAATCAGCAAAACAAAACCTTACCATGGTTAGGATGTAAGATTTTTTTTCTCTGTAAGGTCTAGATAAGGTCCGTGACCTACAAAGTGTGCTATCCAATGGGTACAGGGAGACTATAAGCTGACCTCTCAACTGAATTTGCTGCACAGGTTAAGAATGAGCAGGGCTATAACTCTACTCCTCCCTATATGAAGGTGTCAATTTCCTTCAAAAACACGGCTATTAATAAGACACCCGCTGTCCATGTAACCTGAAATTATAATGGAAAAAATAAGAGTTAGCTTCACGACAAGAGAGTTTTATATAAGAAAATAATGTACACAAACTGTGGCACCATATACCAACACTATTGATAAGCGTATGTGTCATTCAAACTCACAGTGCTGTTGTTCTTACCTACTGTAACCAGAGTACTGATAGCTGGTGCCACAGTGTTGTTCATAACTTGTGCAGCCAAGCTAACTTTCATTGTATTCTGACCACCATGCTGAATATGCGTCTCAGTTACTTTGGGCAGCAGGCAATACATGTTATGTTTCTCAACTTCATACAGCTTCAACATGATGTCCCACTGAGCAGTACCAGTAAGTCACTCCCCATTCACAGTAATCTCACACTCCACACTTGCTACATGATGTTTGAGAAAAAGGTTGTATATACATTTAAGGAGATGGGGAGGATCAAATATAGCTGCAATTTCTTGAGCCTGAAAACTGAACAAAGGTGTCTTTTCAGGAACACTCAAGAGACTAATCGCCTCAATTGTTGGCACCCATGTCACACACACAGTGGCTACAACTTCCAGTCCTGCATTGTGGCAGGCATCAACAGCCTCCATCAAGAAATTAACAAGCATCACACCCCTAGTGCTTCTGTGAATCAAGCAGTAAGGTACTGGTTGCTTCCACTTTTAACAGAGACCACAGAGCATGAAGACCAGGGTATGATTGCAACATTGGTTGCCTTGCCATGCCTTGGTTTCCAGCACAGCCACACTTCTGACTGAAATGCAAGTTCTCTCTGATTGACATTTCATCAAACATGAGACAACACATGCGATCTCCATCAGACACTGTCTGTCCAGTCCCTTCAGTGTACTAAACACAAGGGCACTGATGCCCGTCCTAAAGGGAAGTTTTTAGATTGGAAGGTAGGGGAAAGAGTGAACGGAGAAATGAATAGGATTTAGGGCCATGTTTCAGGAAGGACAGAGCCAACACTATGTCTTTGAAGCTGCACCTCCTGCCTTCTGGCTTCATGCCTACTGTTCCTAACAACGGATGCCAAAAATTATGAAGTCTGTGTATTCAAGGAAGATGAAAGAGCCTGTATCAGAGGATTACTATCCAACTGACACACCTCCCTCATATTCTTTGTCATGTACTTCTTCCTAAGTTTGTAAAGCACAATCTTTCTGGTCCGAATTCTGTCATACAACTTCTTTTTGCGTGGAGTTAGTTTTGCCACTCTGTGGAAACCAAGCTCTTTTATGTGAGAATGCTGTGCTTTACACTTTGTGGATGTTTCTGTCCACTTGCAATGTTTTTTGCCTATAAGAACAAACTTTGTCAAAAGTATTGAACCCCATTACTTATATCTTGGAAAGTTCTGCACAGACAGATGTAATTTTGTTAAGATTAGACACCTGATAGCATAAGAATATGTACTAATCACTGCTACCACCTTTTGGCATAAGTGGCCAATGCATTACCAACTGAACCATACATTCTGCCTCCATTCACTGCAGCCATCTTCTGCCTCTATTTACAACAACATGCTGACATACACATACATAGACTGCCAATTCCTAACATTTTGTTAGATACACAGAACTGTATATGATGCATAAACAAAGTGTATACCATTAATATAGTACAGAATTGTCATTGGCATCCAAAATCAGGTCTTTGTGCTTCTAAGGCTGCAGAATCTTCTGTAGTAAACTGACAGTTTATATATAGGGCACCTTCATTCTTAATGGATAAAATAACCAGTGAAGAAAGCCTGTGATCTTCTATAGTTGACTGCTAGCCTTTGTTAGCCATAATTTTGAGAAAGTGCAGTGTACAATTTATAACATTACTTTAAATAAGAATTCCGTTTGCTAAGCAGGAGAGTTGTTAGAAATTTAGGCCAGTACCTTAAACGGTGGGGCACGTGGTGGCGCAGTTGGTTGAGGCACTGTGCTACAAGCCGGAAGGTCACAGGTTCGATTCCCGATGGTGTCATTGGAATTTTTCATTGACATAATCCTTCCGGTCGCATTATGACCCTGGGATCGACTCAGCCTCTAACAGATGTGAGTACCAGGAATATTTCCTGGGGGTAAAGGCGGCCGTTGCGTAGGGCTGACAACCTTACCACCTTCATGTGTCGATTGTCACGAAATCTGGGAGCTTTAACCTCCTGGAACCCTCAGGGCCTGTCCAGGCCTGTAATGGGATTGCTTTACCTTTACCTTTCACTTTAACCCTTTGGCCCTGGAGCTGGACATTTACAGTTGAGCACATCATTTATGTAAAATGTGAATATTTTATGAACCAAGAAGGATAACATTAGGAATTACATGACATTTTGTGCAGGAATAAATGAAGATGGTGAGAGAAAGTCTAAAAAAATAATTAAATGTATTTGTTGACTAAATATATAAAAAAGCGTATTCTGGGGAGTAGCGATATGCCTGTCCTATATATAGGATGCATGGTGCCTAAAGGTTAAGCGGTAAGGTAAGGCATTTGACTGTGCCGCAGTAGGCCTGGCAGTTCAGAGGCACGTCAGCCGTTTTAGCCTGCAGGATTTACAGCGTAACGTCAAATACAGAAGAATGCTTGGACTGTGGGCCGAGATACAGAGTGATGTTTTGAGGGTGTAAACTGCAAGCACGGCACTGCAGTATTATTGTTACGGAGACTTGAGTGTTGTGGGGTATGACGCCTTGTGGTTTGGTGAATATTAATAGACTTTATAAGTTCGACTCTTCCATCTTCAGTGTCCAAGCAGTCGAAGAAGATTGAAATACTCGAACCGTGAAGATGGAGGCAGTCAAGCCTTCCGAAAGTCTGTTAAATATTTCTTAAGCCACACGGCGTCATAAACCGGGAACTTGAATCTTCATCACCATCGATGCAATAATCTAAGGTCCCGTCACTTCCTACGTCCTTCTAATACGAAATTTAAAGCATTGGAATTAGAAACGTAATTTCACTTTTATTTGTAGTTAAAATGGAAGAAAATGTCCCTCTGAGCACGATCAATAACATTCATTTTTATATAATTTTCTCTAATGTTGTTTTCTGTCTTTCCGTCTGATGCCTAACAACAGAACAACCTTCTGTTCAATCAGACGGCCCGCTACTTTCATATTGATAACTTTGACAGCTCAAGTACCGTCACGTTACAGCAAATCTGTTTCAAACCCGTTCTTGTATTCATTGCCACGTACACATATTACGAATAAATTTCGAAGCGTTTAAGGCCCGTGTTTGTTATCTCCTCGGGCTGAACTTTGTTATGCTACAGTGCAATAGCTTACAGAAATTTGATCTACTTAGAATCTACTGTGAATGCAAGAGGGACAAAACTGCACTGAGTTTTGATGGGGCTAAAGTTATAAGTTATGGCGGACATTTTGTGTTGTGTTCAGAAGGATTTGTGAATACGTGGGCATTTGGGGGCTTGGGAAAATTGTGAAGTTAAGATGTGACATTTAGATTAGATTAGTTTAGACTGGATGAGATTAGACAACCGAAGTTTTGGAAACGTGACGTGAATCGTGAATTGGGTACGTATTGAGTTTAATTTTGTTTCTGAGATTCTGGAACGATTTTCTGCAGTCTAAATTTCGAATTTAAATTTACAGAAAATCTCTGTAGAAATAAATTGTCAATAGAATGTTCCTTCTCAATAAAAGGAAAATGCAATTATGAATATTATTACACAGAACTTGTCACCTCATGGAAATTTCACAAGAAAACGTCTGTTTTTCACTCGATTCTTTTTGACGTAGAATAACTGTAAAATCAGATGTAGCAAACTCCTCCATCAGTCTGCAGTCAATCCACGCAAATACTTTCAGCCAGACGATCTCATTTGACGGCGCGTCACACTGTTTTCCTCCGCTGTACCCAAGCACACAGACTAACGTCAGTCTAAACAGCAACACGCAGAGCCTGTCGACGTTCAGTTGTTTTCATCACGTCTTCTCCTACTGCACATTTTATGTACTATCACCACATGCAACATAACAAGCGTATGGCGGGTTTTCTTAAATCCTTCAGTGTACATGCATTGCACAAACGTTTTTATTAAAAATATTTAAAGTTCATAATTACTACATACGTCACTAATTTCGCTCCGTTAGTTGGTACACATCAAACTGGACAGGTTTGTCATCATAAATCGAAAATAAGCATTAAAAAAGCAGGAAATTATCATTCAATTCTGCGTTGCTCGACATACAGATAAAAACGATATTCGCACTTCATCTTCCAACATGCAGTTTTGGAGGCCAGATGTTTCCACAACTAGCTGTAGATACAAACATTTAAAAACACAAACTCTGGTTCATTCAAATTCCCATGAAGTGTTTATTTCACAGCTAATGTTGAGACCCAAGGGCTGAGGGTTCAAGTGGGCCGAAGAGGGAGGAGGTTATAACAGCTGGGAAGAGGATCGATCTACTTATCTGTGATCCTTACCGACTATTACTAGGATAATCAAACCAACAGCCGTGACATGGACGGACAAGTGGCGTGTCTAAACGAGAAAACAGCTGAATATAAATGGTTAGTCTGAATACTGAGATTGTAGCAATCTGGTGGGAGACTTGGGTTTGGGTGTGTGGGAGGTAAATATGGGGGGGGGGAGCTTAATAATTGGTGAAGGTGTGGCCTGGTAGGTGGCAATAACAGTCCTTTGGGTTTTTAGGCATATAGAGTGCTGCAGTGTGTGAGGAACTGCTTGATCAGATCGATAAATGTGGCCTCCTCAGACAGCTGCCTGCATCACTGTGCTGTTGGTCAGAAGGTCTTAAGCCTGCTGCTGTGTTCTATCAGTCTGGCACACACAACAAACTGCCTTCGTCTCTTTAGAAGTGACCAGGATAAGGCATTAACTTCCCAAGATTTTGGTTTAGATGATTTAACTACGAACAACATTTCGCAACTATTATTTATTTCCGCCCTCAAGATTAATTTCCGAACATGTTGCAGAACACAAAACTGCTTCAATGTTTTAACCACTTCCCTGCATTATCGACATCAGTGGCCAAAATGCGTTCAGCTAAATTAGACTGCAGAGTGGGAGTTTCTAATGACCAGTAAATTGGCTGACTGGTCCTTGAGATGTTGTGACAGTAAATTGGTAAACACGTGCAGTGAGGATTGTGGAGTTTTCATAGAGGTGTAGTGGAGAATTCCTATAGCCTGGGATGTGATGTTGGGTCGTGGGGATTTCCTGACATCGAGGGCACAAGGTAAATAAACTTTGACCACAAATAGATTATGCGATGCGTCAACAGGACGTTATATTGTGAGAGAATAGGGCTTCGTGTTTCGGCTGACAATATTTAGCCGTTATCAAGTCTAAATACAAGAATACGAAAGGGGTTACTTACTTACTTACTTACTTACTCCATGGTGCAGAGTCCTTCTTGAGAAGCTAACTGGTCTGAAGCTAGTCAAGAAACTCCCCGCATTTCACGGAACCCGAAGGTTCATTACCGCACTCACAAGCGTCCGCCACCTGTCTCTATCCTGGGCCAGCCCAATCCAGTCCATATACCCACATCCCACTT
>Ga0123356_10007986_pt1 | contig 10529 bp, 6 predicted proteins | sample TergutEmb28metaG_2_FD_92546 | JGI IMG/M metagenome (GOLD analysis project Ga0123356, IMG submission 92546) | Embiratermes neotenicus P3 segment gut microbial communities from Petit-Saut dam, French Guiana - Emb289 P3 | ecosystem: Host-associated > Arthropoda: Insects > Digestive system > Gut ... | reverse complement strand
TGGCATAGCCGGCGTAATCAGGTTCAGAGGGGTGTTGACTGGCATTTTACTACTAAGGATGCACGAATAAAACTCAAAAGTCTATACCCTGTAATAATATAGGGATTTAGATGTTACAGCATACTAGTTGCTTGTTAACAATTAGACCACGCTACGATTTTAAAACTGGAATTTTTTATACGTAAAATTTTAAAACAGAAACGAAAAATTGTCAAGGGTTAGGTTGGGGTGATGGGGTTGTTGTTTGGCGTCGTTTTCTGAAGAGTATGAAAACGTGTCCGCGTACTTCTACAAGTGCGGCTTCTGTTTGTTCGGCAGTTTTTGTGGCGATGCTTTGTGCTGTGTTGTCGTCTGTTAGGGCGGCGGGGAGGATTCGGATTTTTACCATTTTATTTTTTTGAAGTTGTTTTTCAACTTCTGTTGCTAATTGCGGTGTTAGACCTTCTTTACCGATCCATATTGTGGGGTTTTCGTCTTTTAGCATGTGTTTGACATGGCGTTTCATGCGGGTGGTGATTGGTTTACTCATTTTTGTGTTTTCCTTTTTTCTTTTTTCTAATTGGTATACGTAGGTGATAACCGCAGTTTAAACATGTTGCTACAATATGGGGTTCTCTTTTTTGTTGAATGCGTACGCGACAATTAAAGCCTGTTATGAGCAGAGTATTACAGTGTTTGCAGATGCGTCGTTTGTATTTGGGGGGTAGTGAAAAGCGGGCAGCCATTGCTACTTTTTGAGCTGCTTTAACGTATTGGGATACTAATTGTGGGTTAGTTTTGCCTATTGCTTCTGCTTGTGTGAATAACGTGTCGATGCGTTGTTGAGCAATTTGTTTTACGCTAAAGGGCTTTAAAGAGTTTTTCACGAATTATCGTCCTACAACATAGTTGATAGATTTACACGCTTAAACATAGTGTTTCTGTTTATTAATAAACATCAACATCGGTAGATAGATGTTTTTATCATAAATGTCATCAAATAGAAAATTTTTGTTTTTGGTTAGGTAAATTTTTTATGTTGTTTTTTCATGGGGTAGCAGGGGTTATTGTTGTTGTTTGGGTCTTTATCTTTTTTAACACATCAATCGACCAAACTGTTATTGTTATTGTTATGTTGAGGTTAATAGTTGTGAAATGTTATAATAGTTGCGGGTTTTTGGTTAGATGTTTGTTTTTGGAGTAGTTATTGCTGTTATTGTGGTGGTTTTATTGGTTTTTTGTTAGGTTAGTTTGAGTTTTGTTATGATTTTTTCTATAGTGTTTAGGATGAGGTGTATTATTTTTGTTATTGGTCCAAGGCCTGTTGTTATGGCGCGTAGATTGTTTAGGTCATGTATGGAGAGTGTTTTTGTTAGTATTAGAACTCCAAGTAAGAGTGTGATGAAGAAAATTGTGCCTATAGCTAGTTCGATTGCCGGTTGGAAGGTCATGAAGTTTATTAGAAGATAGGTTAGGGTGGCGGTTATGGCTGAGGAGAGTAGGATTTTTGCTGAGGAGGTCCAGTTGATTGTTATGTCGTAGTGTTTTTTGACCCAGATTATGGATAAGATTAAGCTTGGGAGGGGTGCAAGTATGGGAGTGAAGATTAGGCCAAATATGCCATAGTATTTTATTAGGAAGAAGGCCATTGGGAAGCCGATTGTTGCGGTGAGTAGGGCGAATTTTAGGTTTAGTTTGGTTTTGCCTTGGCTGTTTATGAGGTTGAGGACGCTTAGGTTTCCTGTTGCGCTAAGTAGGTGTCCTGCGGCTATTAGGGTTAGGAAGAGGGGTGCTAGGGGCCATTTGTTGTTTGTGTAAAGTGTGAGGACTGCAGGTGTTGATAGGCACATGACTATGGCTGTTACGGGGATAACTAGAAGGGAGGAGTATTTTACGGAGGATTGAAAGATGTTTTTTAGTGTTGTTTTGTCTTTTTTTATGTCAAGTTTTGAAAATGCGGGGAAGAGCACGTTTGTTATAGGGAGAGAGAAAAAGTTGATTAGGATTATAAAGTTAGAGGCTACGTAATAGTTTCCTAGTAAAATGTTTTCGTTAAAAAAGTATCCGTAAATTGGGATGTAGGATTGTGCGAGAACGCCTGAGAGGAGTGTTGAGATGAATATGGGTGTGGAGAATTTGAGCATTTCTTTGGTGTAGGCGTTAAGTTCTAGTTTGTAGTTGGGGTTTTTGGGTATTTTGCGGTATAGGTGTATGGTGAAGGCTAGGCCTATGAGTCCTGCTGTAATTGTGGCTAAGGTAAGGCCTGTGACGGCGCCTAAAGTTCCAAATCCAGCTATGACTAGCCCTATAATTAGTAGTGTTTTGACGATTGATTGGCAAATTATCATTATGCTGTAGTAGATTGTTTTTTCTGTTCCGATAAATACGGCTGTTGCTGCGGAAACTAGGCCGTTTACTAGTATGGTGAAGGAGGCTATTTGGATTAGGTTTATCATTTCGGGGCGTTTGTAGAAGGTTGTTGCAAAATAGCCTGCCATAAAAAAGGAAACAAGGGATAATATAAGGCCCATGATTATTTCGAATGCTATGCCTGCGAGGAATATGCTTCTTATTTCTGTTTCACGGTTTTCTGCTCGGTATTGGGCTGTATAGCGGACTATGGCGTGGTATATGCCTAAGCCTCGAAAAAGAGCAATTAAGGTAGGTATTGAAAAAGCAAGGCCATACAGGGCGTATACCTCTGTGTCTAGCATTATGGTAAGAGATAGTGTGCCAACTAGAGAGATAACTGTGGATATTACCAAACCCCAAAGGTAATTAAATCCTGCTTTTGTAGAGGTTTTAGCCAAATCTGTGGCCTTGCTCATTTTTAACACTTAAAGCTAAGTGGTGTTAGTGTGATAAGGTTTATGGGTTACGGTGTTAATTGTTTTATCATCATTTCCAAAATGATTAACATTTAACAGTTAATCAACTACTATACTAATACTACTGTTATTGGATTGGGATGTTTATGGGTTTAAAAATGAAATGTTGTAGGCAACAGCGGCTTTGCATAGTTTTTGTTGTTGCAGCATTGATAGTTTTGGTTTTGATGTCAAATGTAGCTTTTCTTGTTTCAACCGGTTTTTTGAAAAGTATGCGGGGGGTTGCGTTTGTAGAAGCTCAAGTAACAGCAGCAAGTGAAGCAATTAATTGGGCGGCTTATCAGATTAATGCTCCAACTGCGTGGACACAAAGCACCGGTGCAGGAATAAAAATTGCCGTTTTAGATACGGGTGTAGGTCCGGTTGATGATGTAAAAGTTTATGGAGGCTACAATTTTGTTGATAACAATCAAGATATAACGGACAGGCATGGTCATGGTACAGTTATTGCCTCAATAATAGCTGCCACCCACACAAACTCTGCAACAGGCCTTCTAGGAATTGCACCAAACGCACAAATTTACGCTGTAAAAATCATGGACGACCAAGGCAATATAAATTTGGAGAGGGCAATTTTGGGTGTGCGGTGGGCTATAGATAATGATATGCAAATCATCTCCATAAGCTGGTGTATTAATGATAGGAATAATGCTTTAAAACAGGTTCTTGATGAGGCATACAGTAAGGGTATTTTGATAGTGGCTGCTGCAGGAAACACTGGGGAGGTAGCACATGGTGTGGGTTGTCCGGCTGTTTATAGTTCAACAATTGCGGTGTCGGCTATAAAGGAGGATAAGAGTAGACTTGAAGTAGCCTGTACCGGAGAAGAAATTGAGTTGACAGGACCGGGAGCGTATGTCTATGGTATTGGGCCGGGTAATAGCATTTATTGGGGTACCGGAACATCTTTTGCTGTGCCCTATGTTACAGGTACTGCAGCGTTAGTTTGGGCTAAAAATGCTTCATTAACAAATATGCAAGTAAGAGATATTTTATGTAAAACAGCAACTGACCTACAACCCTTCGACGGACTAGAAAGAGACATATTTTTTGGTTATGGCCTAATTAACGCTACAGCAGCCATTCAAGCAGCCACCACCTCCTCAGTAAATAATCCTAATGATAACGGGACGTCTCAAGACACACCCTCGGGAAACTCGAACTCTAACAACAACAGCAGCGGCGGTGGTGGTGGTGGATCATCAGCTCAAAGTGTTAAAGAGCAGCCAAAACAAACAGCAGAAGAGTTAGAAAATTCTAAGACATCAAATGATTTGATTAATTGGGCTGCTAACAAAATTAATGCCCCAACTGCATGGACACAAAGCACCGGTACAGGAATAAAAATTGCCATCCTAGATACAGGCGTTAACCCAATTAACGATTTAAAAGTTTATGGAGGCTACAATTTTGTTAACAACAACCAAGACACAACCGACCATAACGGACATGGCACAATGATGGCCTCAATAATAGCTGCCACCCACACAAACACTACAACAGGCCTTCTAGGAATTGCACCAGACGCACAAATTTACGCTGTAAAAATCATGGACGACCAAGGCAACATAAATGTGCAACACACCATCTCAGGCATACAATGGGCCATAGACAACAACATGCAAATCATATCCATAGGCTGGTACATCAACGACCAAAACAATGCCCTAAAACAAATACTTGAAACAGCATACAACAAAGGCATCCTAATAATAGCAGCCACAGGAAACACAGAAAAAATAACCCACGGCATAGGCTACCCGGCAGAATACAGTTCAACTATTGCAGTAACAGCCATAAAAGAAAACACCCACAAACTTGAACAAGCCAGCACAGGAACAGAAATAGAACTTGCAGCCCCGGGAGAAAACATTTACACCATAGGCCTAGATAACAAAATCCACCTAAACACAGGAACAGACTATGCAACTATGTACGTCACAGGAGTTGCAGCACTAGTTTGGGCTAAAAACCCCTCACTAACAAACACACAAGTAAGAAACATTTTACGCCAAACAGCAACCAACCTACAAGGCTCTAATGGATCAAACAGAGACACAACCTTTGGCTATGGCCTAATTAACGCTACAGCAGCCATTCAAGCAGCACCAAACTTTACAAATCCCCCCAACAACACCCTCATAATAATAATCAGTATCGTCAGCGCAATTGCAATAAGTGTAACCCTCTTAACAATACGTTACAACAAAACAAAAAACCAACCACCAACAAACGACTTTAAAACATAAACCTGTTAGCCTCCCACCGCACAAGTTACGTTAAACACTTAATTCTAAGAACTGAGCTACATTTTACTTTCAGTGACTATAACAACATCATCTACAATTGTGTATAACTCAACATTATCGTAAATATTAAAGTTTCAATAACCATTAACCATGCAGATGTGAAAAGCAAGAAAGCTCAAATCAGAGTTATTTTGATTATTAAAGCTTGGAGATTGCCTGTTTGACAGAAAAAATAATCAGTTTCCACAAGTTCTAGTTTTATGTCCAAAGTCACTATGTGTAGCATGTTTTTTAAAAGTCATTTTTATTATTTCTGGACTGTATTAAAATTTAGATTGAAAATAAAAAAAGAAAAGATTGTTGTTTTTGTTTGTTTGTTGTTTGTTGTTTTAGTTGGCGATTTTTCGTTTCATTGTGAAGACGAGAAATGCTGCCAATGCACCGACGATCAATGCAACTATTGCTATTATGAGAGCTGCATTTAGTGTGCCTGTTGGGGCATCAGCGCCTGCTTGGCCTTGAGCACCTGGAGCGCCTGCTGGACCTGTTGCACCGTCTGCGCCTTTTGCACCGTCAGAACCTCTTGCACCTGCAGAACCGCTTGAGCCTGAGGAACCTTGAGCACCTGTATCACCTTTTTCGCCTTTTTCACCTGGAGCGCCTGCTGGACCTGCTGGACCTTGAGCACCTGTACCACTGCCGCTTCCGCCGCCGGGGTTAGAACTGCCTGGTGAATCAGCAAATGAGGTGTAAACGTCGAATTCGCCTTCTGCTTCTACTGTGTAGGCTGCATCTTTGAATACTGCTTCCCATGTCCATGCTAGTTCGGTTGCGTTAGTAGTTACTGCATCGTTTGGAATTTGGAATGTTATACCTTTGCCCAAAACGTTTGAGCTTTCATAGTATTCCCACATTTCGGTCTTTGCGTTTTTACGCCAGTCGCCACTAGTGCTAGTTCGTAGAGTAACAGATGAGCCATCAGGGAGTGTAACAGTGATAGTGCCAGATGTTGGTGCGTTAGTAGCTATTTCAAAGCGGCCTAGATTGCCTTGGAAATAGAAATCTGCAGTGGTAATGATCAACGTAAGAGCCACTACCTCAAAGGTTGCGTCATCAAACAAACCATTTTTGTCAGTAGCGGTAACAAGGTATTCGCCGAGTGCAAGAGTTGGTGGAACATGATAGGTCATTGTAAAGGCACCATCTGCATCTAAGAGATAAACGTCTCCTGCAAGAGTACTATTGTATATAACAGAATCATCTTCCATGCTAGTTATGATAACTGTAACCGGTACACCAGCTTGTGCTGTAAAGTGACTGCCAGTAATTTCAACATCTGCGTCTCTTAGAGTAGATTCAGGAACTGCGACAAGTGTAGTAGTTTTTAGAATAGTAATAGTTGCTTCACCGACGACACCAGTATCAGTTGTAACTACAACTTTGTGCTCACCAAGGGGTAGAGTAGGTACCAAAACCTTAACACCAGTATACAAGTCTGCATGTTCAATCTCCTCTGCAACTAGAATGCCACCGATGGTAATGTTTGCAAGATAGTCGCCATCGCCAAAAGCATCAAAGCCAAAGCCTGTAACGGTTGTTGTGTTACCTGTGTAAACAACATTTGGATCAACCACTACGACAGGGGCTGCAACCCAAATGGTGTCAAATGCGTTTAAGCCATAGACATCGTTAGCTGCAAATGTGTATTTGCCAGCAGGGATATTTGCCGGAAGAGTAACCTCAACCTCAAAAGAACCATCTGCCTCAACATCATATACTGTTTCAATTGCATAAGTGCCAATCAAGAAGCTCACTGTATTGCCTTCAAGGACTGCAAAGTTTGTGCCAGTAACAGTAAAGGTTGTTTTACCAGGCATGCCAATCTTTGGCTCAACAACTAGTGTTGTAACCTCATTTATCATAAGAGTAGCGCCTGCAGCATCGATTTCATTGCTTGCAAAAAACACATAATTGTCTGCTACAGGAACAGATGGAACAATCACATCAGTAGCAAAAGTGCCATCAACAGCAACAGTCAACTTTGTTTTTACAGGTATAGATAAGGTACCAGCTCCGTCATTGACATGAATGTTTACAACTGCGTTTGGAGTAAATCCAAATCCGTTAACTGTAATAACAGTACCAGAGGGCATTTGGTTATCAGGTATAGGTTCATCATCGACAGTAAGAGTAACTACTGGACTAACTTCAAATATTGTTACTACAAACTCAGTTGGATCTGATACTTTAATAGTATGGCTGCCTTGTGGGCCTGCGGGTATGGTGATAGTTGCGGTAAATTCGCCTTTGTCATCTGTTTCTAGTGGTGTTGGTACAGTGGCAACAGCTGTGCCGTCTACTTCAATGGTAATTACTGCGTCAGTGTCAAAACCAGAGCCTGTAACCTCAACAACTGTTTCCTTATTTGGATAAGCTGCTTTTGGTGCTAAGACAACAAGTCTGCCAGCTATATAGTCAAAGGTTATCTCGTCATAAAGGACACCGTCAATAGATACTTCAATTTTGTATACACCAGAAGTAGCGCCTAGATCAGGTACAGTGATGTCTACTGAAAAAGCACCAGCAACAATGTTTTCTGTTTCGTCTTCGGTATCAAGTGTAACTGTAACTTCGTCTCCAACAAAGTTAGAACCTGTAACGGTAACTATTGTGCCTACACGACCTGAAAGTGGACTAGCAGTAACTGTTGGCTCTGGGATGGTAAACTGTGCTGTTGCAACAAGTTCAGCATCGACAAATGCTTCAACATCATATTCATCTGCTACTACATCAGGTACAGTAAAAGTTGCACTAAAAGAACCAGTTGCACCGACTTCAATTATTGCAGGGGTTGTGACAACATCGTCGCCGTCAAATGTAATTGTGACAACATCATCATCAAGAAAACCAGCACCTGTAACGGTAACAGTAGTACCTGCAATGCCATTGTCAGGACTTAAGGAAATTGATGTTTCAATAACGGTAAACTCTATTGTGCCTACAAGGTCTTCGTCAGCATATACTGAAATATCATACACATCTGGAGCCACAGCAGGTACAGTGATAAATACCATTAAAGCACCAACAGAAGTCGTCGTCACACCATCAGTGTCAGCAACAACTTCTATGTCGTCAAAGTCAATTGTTATAACTGCGTCTGCTTCAAGACCTGCACCGCCAATAAAAACAGATTTACCTACAGCACCACTATCAACGTCTGCAAAAACTGTTACGCTGTCTGCTTTTGCCGCTGGCACCACTGCTAGCATCGTAGATGCAAATAATAGCATACATATCATGGTCGCCATTAGCTTATTTTTTGATTTAACTGTATTCATTTATTAATTCTTCCTATTTTTAATAAGTTATTAGGAAACATACTAGTGACATAGTACTTATACCTACTGTAAACACAGCAGGTTATTAAACACTAAAAGTACATATCACTTTACACTTGTAAGTAAAAGTACACAAATTCTTACAAAACACTCACAAACCAACAACCCACACAACTAAAAAGAAAAAACACGCACCAAACAAACAAAAAACAAACAAACAACGCATCATCTTTTGTTAGTTAAAAAATTCCAGAACAATCATACCTTTCAAAATATCACTTTTCTGAAGATGATAACCAAATCCTTGCATAATACCCTCAATGAAACGCGCAAGCAACTGCGTTGCCTCCTCAGTTAAAACAGCTGAAATACAACGCACCCGAGTAATAGCCCCCAACTGCTTCACTTCAACCTCACTTAAATCCCAACGACTAACCTCTAAAAAAATCTCCAAAGATTGCACAGGATCATTGAAACGCTCCTTTAAATATTTACCATGCCACTTACCACTTTCAAACCACACATTTGCAAGCGCATCACCATCATTTTTTGAAGCAACATCCGTTAAAAAATTTAAAACATTTAAAGGCACAAAAGCACCCCCTAGAACTCTTTGAGTATATAGAACCTCAAAAAATTGACCAAGCTGCTTTAAATCATACCCCGCAGAAGTCACTTTCACAGCTTGAGTTAAAGACTCCTCTAAAAACTTTGTAATGGTCTCCCCGCGAGTACGAGCCACTTTTGCAACTTCATCAAGAAGAACATTATTAACATAAACCAATTTTTTACCTTTACGCTGTTGCGGGATTGTTGTCATTTACACACCACTAACTCCTTACAACAACTTATACGAATCATACCCCTAGAAACTTCTTTACTAACAAGGACATACCCAAAATTTTCCAAAGCACCAACTAAAAAGGACGCAAAAAGAAAAGTATAAGCCTCCGTAAAACGAGGACTAGTCACCTTTACAAACACCTCATCATCACTGGTTAATTCAAAATCAAACTCGGGCGCATTCCAAGTAAAAGCCACTAAATCAGCCTTAAACTGATCAAAAGAAAAACCAACCCCACCATCACCCACAGCAGCATAATGCGCAGCAAACCAAACCCCACAATCAAACCAACTCTTAAGAGCACTCACAGGATCTTTCTGATAAGCTATATCAGTCATCTCATACCACAAACGCTCCAAACCCAAAATAAACCCAGACCCCTTAGCCACCTCCAAAACCCTACGCTCCTCAACCACCCGCTTTAAACTAAAATCTAAACCATCAGAAACCAAAACTAACTGAAAAAGATCATTAACTAAATCAAACAAACTACACCCTTGCTCCTTTGCAATCTCAGACATACGATTCAGCAAATCCCCTCGCGCAACAAAAGTTTTCCGACGAACATCAGCAACAGCAGGAACAACAGCAGGTGTCTTCATAACATCATACCCAATAACCGAATAAACCACTACCATATTTAAATCTCAACAATATTACCACAAAAAACAATACAAACATTAACTTAAGAAGGTTATCATTCAAACCTAAAATAACAACCAAACCATACCACCACCAACCATATAACACTCCAACAAACACTAACCAAAACACACACAACAAACTATAAAACACAAAAAACAAACACCCCCTAAACAACACCACCACCAAAAAAAACTACACCCAACAACCCCACCCACACTTTTAGCATACGCATCAAACAAAAAGTTGATTCTATTTAGTGCTATGCAGAGTGCATTTTACGTTTACACAACAATTTAACATACATTTTTCGAAACTTTGTTTTTCAAGTTAGTTATCACCACCAAACTCTATCCCTTGAATGATGTTAGCTATTTCGCAGGAGATGGAAGCAAAGAACACATTTCTTCGGGCAAACTTTCATAAAACGATAGGTTACTACACCAATTGATTTATTGGATGCATTAAGCCTGAAATCCCGGAAAATTATATCTATAAAACTGAAATAATCAGCGGAAATCGAAAAATATGCCTTTTTTGACCTTTACAGAACTAACAAATTACGTATCATAGATATAAATTATATCTA
>Ga0123356_10007985_pt1 | contig 10529 bp, 5 predicted proteins | sample TergutEmb28metaG_2_FD_92546 | JGI IMG/M metagenome (GOLD analysis project Ga0123356, IMG submission 92546) | Embiratermes neotenicus P3 segment gut microbial communities from Petit-Saut dam, French Guiana - Emb289 P3 | ecosystem: Host-associated > Arthropoda: Insects > Digestive system > Gut ... | reverse complement strand
TCTATCATAAAATTGGGAAGAACTCCTGCAGCGGGCGTTTGCGGAAGAGTAATGGTCTTTAATCTTTTTTCGGATGAATCATAATAATGAATGACATTATCGCCTGCATTGCAGAACCGGGCTATTCCTGTTTCCGAATCAAAAAGACAGAGAGAAAAAGCTGCAAAACGTCCTTTAAATGCAAGCGCTTCGATAAAATCGTTGATTTGATAAACCAGGTCTTCAATTATCAAACTTTTTGCGGATGCTTTCCATTGCCGGAAATAACCAATAAATATTGTCGCAATCTGAATCATAATCAGAGCTGCCGGAATTCCCTTGCCTGCTACGTCGCATTTTATAACGGCAAAGTAGCGGCCGTCCAGATCTTTATAGTCAAAATAGTCACCCGATACACCCTTGGCTCCTTCGTAGTAACCAAAGAAATTCAGGTTTGGCGTATTTTTAAAACCGCTTGTCAGCTTGTTGCCCTGACTGTCAACATCCAGCGGGATAAATTTCTTTTGTATTTCTTTTCCGATTGAAAGATCGGAAGCGGCAAGAGCAGCTTTTACAAGACCCTGCGTCATGTCATTGATGGTATTGCCCAGCACTGCAATTTCATCTTTGGAAGAGATTTTAATTTCTACGCCTGCAAGTTTTGTCATATCTTCCGTATCGCGGATTATTTCTATGTGGCGCACCAGTTTTCGGATTGGCATGACAATCAAATTAGAGAGCGTTAATGCTCCGACAATACCTATTGCCAGCGCTATTAAAGCGACGATGCCGATTGTCTGCAGCAATGTCATTTGCCCAATGAATAGCGCCCTGACTATTGATTCAAGACTAACTTCTATAATAACAAAACCACGGAAGAAATTGTTGTCTATCCCTTGCCTGTAAAAAACCGGTTTGTAAAAAATATATTTATCGTCCCTGCTTTCGATTCTGCCGGTTGAAAATTCCGGGTACGAGCCTATCTCTCCTGAAACTTCAGAAAGTATTTCTGTAAGCCTTACCTCCAAAGAATTTATATCCGCCTGAATATTCATAATGCGCTGCATATTCGCCTCTGTTGCGGGAATTGTTTGAGCTTCCCGTGTCAGGTCTCTGATATTCTGAGAAATAACTTCCGCTTTTTCCTGCGCGCGGCTGTTTAATTCAGCGCTGATTTCACCAAGATACGCGGTAATATCGTCATTTAACCGCGATACACCCGAACGTAATTCAGCGGTGTCTATCTTTGAATCAATATCATCATCATTGGTTGCCCAAACATGATCTGTATGAATCGAACCTATACCATAACCAGTTATGGTAATATAATTTGCTTCTGATATGGCGGAAGATTGAGACGGTAGAAGCATCATTTCAAGAACACCGCGTTCTCCCATTGATTGAATCGCCATCGGCATATATGTTCTTACGCTGGAAACAATTCCCTCAAGCAATACTCTTGAACGATCCTTCAGGCTTATAAGCAGCGTTTCCCGCTGTGTTGTTGTCATATTTAAATACATTGGCGTAGAAATCATTATAACTATCAAGAGAACAAGGGCGATTGTAAATGATGCAAGTTTTAAACTTAATCCTCTTCCCTTCCTTTCTATTTTTATCAATTTTTGTTTCTTTTCCATTGGCATAAAATCTCCTGTCATAATCGCTATTGCTTCCTGCTTGACGGCTAAGGTTTCTGAAATAATTCCGCCTATACCCCGGATTAATGCAATTAATCCAAATGCGCAAAAAATTACCAGTATTGCTGCAAGCGCAAAACCGGGGTTAACTATTATCTTTCCGTAATCCTGAATGTTCCAGGAAGGTCTCCACTCTCTTGAATAATCGCCGAATTTAACCGTGCCTGTTCTTTTGGTTGTAACGAACGGAGCGGCTGTATACCATCCTCTGGAAGAATGTTCTATCCTTAAACGGAAGTCGCCTTCTTCAATATTTTCAAATATTATTCCGCCTATTTCCCTGTCCGACAAAATTGTATACCCTTCGGCGAATCTTTGTATATTTCCCTGCTCCAGAACAACCGAAGTTATTTGTCCATTAGATAAAAATCCGCGCCCCAGTAACCGCAGTGTAAGTACTCCCTGTTCATCTTGCTGTGCGTCAACAAAGCTTATGTTAGTATAAGGGACAAATTTATTGGTTCTAAAAATTATATTGGAAAGCGGTCCAATGTTGCCTGCATGATCAATCGCAGCAACTGTAAATGCCCAAATACCGTTATCCTGATTTGTGTAGCTTGTTTGAGTATTTGTTCCCATTATGTTTGACGGAGGAGCATTAAGCGCTGCATTTTCATTTGCACCTAAAAACTGAAGGTTCCATGTATAACCTGCAACATGCGGATCGGCCGATGGTTCCCAAAGCATATTGAATGTATTGGAAATCAAAAAACCATTATCGTCTGTCTGCGGCTCACGGATTGTTACTTGCGGCGGCGGCGTTGTCTTTCTGTTATAAGTTACTTGCGCCGGATTCGACCAGTTGCCTGCATAGTCCACCGCACGAACGCTGAAATACCACAAGCCGTCTTTATCGGCATAATTTTCCATATTTAAATTTGATGCATTACCGATATTAAAAATCATTACTTCTTTTTGCGGCTCAACTTTTTCATCCTGACTCCAGCTCCATGAGAATCCGTAAATGCCGGATGTATCTGCAGGAATGTTCCACGTTACACGGGCTCTTTCCGAACGGCTTACTCTTGCAGGATTAAAATTTACAGCGGTTATACGCGGGCTTTCGCAGGAGTAATCGGGAGCAATAAAATAGATGCGATCAACATTGCGTAAAACAGACTGCCAAAAAATATACACACCGTCATGCGTAACCACAGGCCTTGCAAATAAGGAGTTAAGGGAAACTGCGGAAAGCTGGTGATTCTGCCAGTTGAAATCTCCGCGCTGGGCAAAAACTACCCTGTTGTTTCCGCTACGGTTATCAAACCAGACAACTGTTGGATTATTATTATAAATAAAAGCGATTGGATTTTGACAATACGCATCTGTATTGTTAACACGCTCAACAGAACCGACAAGATTTCCGCTTGCATTAATTGTTGCGCTGTAAATATGAGGCGGATTATTTAAATAACGCCGTTCCCAAACCATGAACAAACTGTCGTTGGCGCGTCTAATTAAATGAGGACGTTGGTTATCAAAATTATTCGGACTTGCCTGCGTTTGCATTACAGGATCATTAAACGATGTAAAACGCCTTGCCGCAGTCCATGTCGCTCCATTATCATCGCTTGTTTTTAAAAAAAGCTGAAACGTAGAAGATGTACCTACTCCCATAACAAGCGATTGAAAAAAGACAATATCTCTGCGTCCTAAGCTAGCATGAGCCGGAAGAAAGTTAAGCGCAAGAGTGGATTCCGGCGTAAAAGGCTGAAAGGATGTCCAGGTAATACCATCACTGGAACGGGAATAATAAAGCGACATGGATTGCGCCGAACCCCGTGTAACAAAAAGAAGATACCCGCCGTCAGCGCGCACAAAGATTCGCGGAGCAACAGAATTTTCCGCGCCCATATCGATTTTATGACCGGAAAAACTTCTTCCCCTGTTAGTGGAAATCAGTATTTCTGTTTCTGTTCCTCCCGCCGCCGCCGCGATAACTATTCTGCCCCGATTGTCAATTACAAGACTTATGATTGACGGTTCAGTACCGGAAAAGGCATAAGGACCTGCAACCATGCCTCTTTGCTGCCAATCGCCGTCTGTTTCCTTAACAGCCATATAAATATTGATAAAACCTGCCGCGGCAATTTGCGGGTCTCTGTTAGGTGTTACTTCCTGCCATGCGGCTACCGAAAAATTGTCATTGAATGCGCTGACAGGGAATTTTCCCGACCGGGCTGTAAAAGGCACCGCCTCTTCCCAGTAAAAATCATCCGCCAAAAGAGAAACAGTCAGGAACATGAGAATCAATGTATATATAAAACAAATAAATAATTTTCTCATAAAATTGATTGTATCCTTCTTTGTAATTCAATAACTTTAGTAATTGTTCTGTTTCTTGGGTTCTGCATAAGCCTGTCCACCAGCGCGCGGGCTACCAGATTGTTGCCTGCCTGAAGTTCACGCAACGCCCTCTGGTAAGTTTCTTCATCTTCACGTGAAAGAACGATAGTACTTGGAACGCTGGTTCTGTTAAGAAGTCTGTCTTTTATTTGCGTTGCTTCTATGTTATCCGGGTTTAAAGTTATAGCTTCGTCTATTTGCGCAAGAGCTGTTTCCATCAACGCTGTAATATTTCCATCCAAAATGCGTCTTGCCGAAGCTGTCAATTCTCTTGAACGCGCTATGTCTGCCGGGTTTGGCGGAGGCGGACGGAAACCCATATCTATTTCCGCCTGTGTCATGATGGCTCTCATATTCGGGTACCTTGGATTTATTTCTGCAAGGTTTTGAAGATCAGCATAAGCTTCAAGTGAACGCTGTCTGGTTCCCGCTATGGCAGTTCTTAAACGTTGTTCAAATGCAGCGTTAAACGCAGCCGGGTCTGTAAATTGTTCAATACGCAGATCAAGAATACCCGCATCCTGATTAATCGGGAACATCAATCTTACTTCCCGTGTCATCTGCTGCGCTTCTTCAAATTTGGCAAGCCCAAGCGCGCGCTGGCCTGTGTTTATAAAACGCATACCTTCTTCATAGTTTCTTTGCGCCTGACTTAGCAACTGGCTGATTTCTGCATACAACGGAGCTGTTGGAGGAATAACTCTGCCCGAACGGGCTGATAAAGCAATGTCAACGATTCCAAGCCAATAAATAACTTCCTCGTTTTCTTCGACATTTGTTATGCGCCATCTGTTTCTTGCTCTTGTAAGGTTTTCCGCAGCCTGTTGGAAGTTACCAGCAAAGTACAATGTACGCGCACTGTTTACAAGGTTACGCACTTCTGCGATTATAAGTTCGTTTTCCGTACGGGAGATTGCTTGTCCCAAACTTAAAAGCTGCGCATCCCATGTTGTACGCAAAGCTGCGGATGCCTGTAACTCAAGCGAATTGTTTATCCTGTCTGACGCGCGCTGAAGACGTTCGCGCGCAGTATCAAAATCCTGTCTCTGGAACGCAGTCTGCGATTCCCTTAAGAGCCGGTCTGCTTCCTGCCTGTATGCTTCAGCGCGGGTCGATCTTGTACGCGCGTTATCTGCAAGAGCAAGCCCCTGATTACGAAGCGCATTCATCTCGCTAACGGTTGTCTGATAATTTACGTTTATAGCAGAAACTTCATTGTTGGACGTTACTGCCGGCGATTCGTTTCTGTATTGGGCAGAAATGGTATTGCTGCCTTCCAAAGCGGTTGTTATTGATGCAAGCATTCTTGTCAGTACATCCAGCGCTTCGGTTGGATAGTACGATGTTACATCATCGCCTGTTTGTCTTTCCCCATTAAGAAAATTTCTGCCCCTTTCCATTTCTTCTCTTCTTGAGTTCAGGTTATCCTGAAGACTGATATGAGCAATGGTGTAGTATCTTTGAACCGACTGCAATTCGTCGGCAAGAAGCATAGCCTGAAAATTTTCTATCTCGTTAATTGTATTAGTCAGGTGAACAACATTGTGATGAACGCTCATATCGGTATTTATCTGACTGGCTCTTGCTGTTACATTTCCCATATCTCTTTGTATTGTGTTAATGGCGTTTCTTGTCTGCTGTTCCGCTGTAAAAGCCGCAGCTATGGTAATGGTTCCCTGCTGCCACCGCGTAAGAGATGTACGATCAACATTCCAGCGCATAGCGATATTTGCCGCCTGTCTGAGTGAATTGTTTGCTTCGTTTAATGCCCTTAACTCAATAAATTGATTGATATCAACTCTTAAGATATTACTTCCAAGCAGCGCAATTGTCGGTCCATCCCTGAAAAATTGACGATGTCTGTCAAAAAATTGTCCTGAAAGATTATAATAGCTTTCCATTCTGTCAAGAGCGGTAATTACGTTTTGGTATTCCCGCGTTTTAAACGCAGTTAAAGCGGCAGTATTTGCTCTTTCCAAAAATCCGGCTAAAGCATCCAGATTCGACCCCACAGAGTTTCTCCATGAGCAGTCAAATGCACCTAACATTCCTTCCTGAATATCCCTGCCGGTTCGTCCATTAATAATTACAGTAAGAAACGCAAGATGATTGCGATCGCGCAATTCGGGATTCGCCACCTGAAGCCTGTCAAGAATTCTTTCATACGAGGCTAAAGCCGTATAAAGCTGATTTTTCAGCGAGATTAACCCGTCTATTCCAGTCATCAGTCTTGATATTGCCTGCGTAATTCTGGTCATATCCCCGGAGTTTATCGCGCGGGTTAATTCTGCGGACAGCGCTTCTACCTGCGAATTAGCGGCAGGAAATGCGGCAATCATCGAGTTAATTCTTTCTGTTTCTCTTATAACTTCATTTTCAATTGCAGTTCCATAATCGCTTGAAAAAAACTCGGCGCGCATTATATCCATTCCGGTTGCATAGGTTTGCATGGCTGCTACGGCGTTTCCGCTGGTTAGTAAATTTCCGCCTCTTTCTAAAATTCTTCGCAGTAAATCTCTGCTGACATTGAACAACGATAATTCATGGGTTCTTGAAACAAAGTTTACAAGAATAGGATTATCCTCACGTTCAAGCGAATAGAGCTTTGTTGATAATGCAAGAATTTTATCATCGTTTCCCGGATCATTTAAAAGAGCCTCTATCAGATCATCTGCTGTATTGTTAAAATCTTCGCGAAGCCGGTAAATTCTGCGCAACCGCTCCTGTGCTTGATCAAATCGATTTGGATAATTTCTGGCAAAATCAGTTAATACTGCTATTGCTTCTTCGTATTCTCTTTGCTGTATCAGCGCATCCGCCCGGGACAAAACTGATTTAGACACAGCTTGCTCTCTGCCGCCGCCGCCATAAACCGGAGAAATGGCAGTAAACATCAGTAAAAATGTGAAAAAACTAAAAATAGTAATGTTGCGGGCACAATTCGCCATTATCATTATTATACTATATTATCGTATTTTTCCCTGTATCCCTACAGTTGAATACCTACCCATTTTTATCAATAAAACCCTTTTAAATATACTTTTTTTTTGGAAAATCCGATATACTATGTATAGGTATGCGTCTCAAAACGACGGTTTTTTCAGCCGTTTTTCTGGTTTTTTCTTCTCTTCTAACGCCTGTCTGGGCTGTTGAAGACCAGGACAGGTATGGAAACATAGCCGATTACCTGAACTCTATTTACGGTATAGATGACAATGCCGGGTTAACCACATTTCCGGTATTGAATATCCCGCTGGGCGGACGCGCCGAGGGCATGATCGCCTTTACTGCAATTTCCGATGATGTTTCATTTATTGAGTTTAACCCTGCCGGTTCATCGATGCTTCAAAAATCAGAATTGGCATTTTTTCATAACAACTGGATTGCCGACACAAAGATTGAGGGAGTGGCTTATGCCACGCGTATTGGGCATTTAGGGCTCGCAGCCGGCGCAAAATTGCTGTACATGCCATTTACCGAATACAACATCTACGGAGAACGTGTTTCTGGCGGATACTATTCCGAAGGAGCGGCGATTCTTAATATTTCGTATAATTTCCTGTCTGGTTATTATTTTTCCGGCATTTCTTTAGGTATGAATGTAAAGGGCGCCTACCGGTTAATGCCCAACTATACTGATAATTTTGACAACATCATCAGCGATTCCGGCTGGTCACAATCTGCCGCTATGGCAATGGCCGATGTTGGACTATTAACAAGATTTAACTTACTAAAATTTTACAACGCAAGAGAAAAAAATGCGTCTTTTGCCCTTGTTGGCAGGAACCTTGGCCCCCCTGTTATGGATGAACCTTTACCTACAGTTTTTAGCGCAGCAGTTTCGTATAAACCGCTTCGTCCCCTAACTATTGGTTTTGATTTTAACTATCCTTTAAATTTGATGGATGTGACTCTTTCTGAATTGCCTTACGGCGCGCTTGGTATCTCCGTCAACGTAACAAACTTTTTATCAATGCGCGGCGGTGTTCTTTACAAAGCCGGGAGCAGCCGTGTTTCTGTGGGCAGCGCTATTAATTTAAATAAAATTGCAATTGATGTTAACTATACTCTTGATTTGCTTACTCAATTACAGCCGCTTAACAGAGTCAGTCTTGGTGTGCGTTTTGATTTAGGTGACGGCGGACGCGGGCAATTATCAGACAGGGTTGATGAGTTGTACCTTTTAGGTCTTGAGGCTTATTCAACCGGTAATTTGGCTGATGCTAAATTGTGCTGGGAAGAGGCGCTGCGAATTAACCCGCGCTATGATCCTGCAAGAGAAAGCATGGCTATGCTTGATAATCGGGAAGATTTGACTCAGCGGGTTGAGGATTTGCACCGGCTGGATTTTTAGTTTAAAAGTGTAACTGTGCTTATTTTTCCATGCTGTCAAAGATTACTGGTACCTTGAATGTTTTTATGCACTTTGATGTTTATCTGTCAATTATTTTAAAATCATATATAAGGTATCGTCTTTCTGACCTGTTTTTATAAAAGACCGCCATGCATTTTTTCCTTCCATAAGGTAGCCATACTTTTTTTCCATCTTTTACAGCAGGGTCAATAGTGCCGTGTTTATCGTCTTTTATTCTGCCAATAACTGCAATTAAAGTTTGTCACCAATATTCTTGATTTTTACTTTCTGTTTCTTTAAAGAAATTAATAATTTTTAAGATTACAGCATTACTATCATAATCACAGCGATCCTTAATAGTTGTTTCATTTATTAACTTTTTAAGCCTGTCTATCACTGCTATACCCCTCAAAAACATCATTTATTTCATCTAGTGTCAACGGGGTTTTTTCTTTTGGTGTCAAATCAGAAGCCAGATTTACTGGTTCCAATAAGGCAATTTCTTGTTCAATTTCTGTTCTTCGTTTTTTAATGCACTTTTCTTCAACATAAAAAATAAGAGCTATTTCTTTGTCAGTTTTATCATCAAATAATATAAACGATTCAGTAGGAATTAACAAATTTGCCGCAAAGTAATCTGCTATTATTTCAATATAAGCCTTAGTACTGCCTATATTTTCCTTTTTCCATGCTTCACCCTGCCGTGCTACAGCCTGCATTTCGTTTTCCTCTCTTGAAATATGATGAAAAATCTCATGGGCAATCGAAAAATATTGCTTTTCGCGAGTGTCTTCATTGTTCAGGAAAATTATATTTCCAAATAAACAAGCGTGTTTATTATAGAATTCATCTTTTATACGTTTCATTTCATCAGGAGTAACCTCCTGAATGTCTTTAACGCCCAATTTTATGGCAAGAGTACTAATATCTATTTTATTATCATTTATCAAATTTTCATTTTCTGATAATATAGTATCTATACTTTTTTTTAAGGCTTTATAAACGTCTTTTTTTATCTTTGCTTCGGACAACATAAAAACTCCCTTTATTGTCGTATAAAGACACAAAAAGCCAGTTATGTGATCCCACTACTGGCTACTCCCAAGTTCATCCATAATTTGGCGAAAATCGCTTCTTAACTATATTATCGCATATATGTAACATTATGCCAAGTAAATATTTACATGAAATTTCGTATTTTATCCACCTCCAATACCTGTGGATTTGATAACTTAAATCCACAGGTTTAGAAAAAGCCATAAAATACCCCTGAAAAACTTATGATAAAATAATAATCAAGATGATACCCAGCTATTGTGTCAAATTAAAGTTTTGTACTCACAATAATTCCTATTCTTTTGTAAACTTTCCTCCCCATATACCGCCTAATGTGATATCTAGTATCACATTTCCACTATTATTTGTTGAAAATTCATAAGGAACATCTCTGCCATCAAAAGTATTGCCGGCACCTCCTGTACTACCAGAAGAAAGTTCTACCCAGTTATTACCAGATCGTGTATGAGTAGTGTTAAATTGTATATGTGTTTTATTATTTGTAAAAGTACCGCGTATTCCGCTAATAAGTGTTCTGTTATAATAAAATTCATTTCCAGTAAAAGTAAATATCTGGCTGCTGCCTTGTCTCCATGTACCTTCAAATGAGTATTTATCATCTTCAAATAAATCACAAGATGACATTACAACTCCAATTACCATAACAAAAATGATAATTCCCAATTTTCCGATTTTGTTTTTCATACAAAACTCCTTTGTTTGTTTCCAATTTTTCATTTCTCCCTTCAAAGAAATTTTATGGAATCTATTCGTTTTTATTTTACCATACTCACGATGATTGTGCAACTATCGCATTAGTGTCGCATAATAAAAAAACACATTGAAAGTGGTAGCAGGCACTATTTCTCATATATATAAAGAGTATTACGATAGAATGCATAAAAAACTGACGGAACGCAAGTCTTATTCCCAGAGGCTGTATCGCATTCGCAGTTCGACTGTAGAACCGGTGCTTGGAACATTGATAAATTTTTTGAATATGCGCCGGATTAATGCTCGAGGGATCGAAATAGCAAACAAGCATGTATTAATGGCTGCATTATCCTATAATTTGAAGAAGTATTTGAAATATA
>Ga0123356_10007984_pt1 | contig 10530 bp, 8 predicted proteins | sample TergutEmb28metaG_2_FD_92546 | JGI IMG/M metagenome (GOLD analysis project Ga0123356, IMG submission 92546) | Embiratermes neotenicus P3 segment gut microbial communities from Petit-Saut dam, French Guiana - Emb289 P3 | ecosystem: Host-associated > Arthropoda: Insects > Digestive system > Gut ... | reverse complement strand
CCAGACACCTCGACCTCGACCACACCAACCCCTACCGAGCAGGCGAAACCGGTCAAACCAGAGTCTCCAACCTCGGACCCCTGTCCCGGCGCGCCCACCGACTCAAAACACACGCCGGCTGGCGACTCGAACAAACCTCCGAAGGATGCTTCACCTGGTACACCCCAGCCGGACAAGAAGTCATCATTATTGACGGCCGAAGCTTCATCCCCCCACGCCGAGAATAAAGAAGAAGCAAGAAACTCAGCTCTCTGACATCCACCCGCATAGGAACCCAACCACCGGACATCCTGCCGCCAAGCAGGACCCCCAGCAGCCAACGTAGGGTCTTCAGTCGAGTTCTCCTCCCAAGTCCATAGATTAGCCGCCGGAGGTACTGCCTACGGCAGCATGACCGGGGGTTAGATTACGCCTTGGGCGATCATTGCACCGGCTACTCTTTCGAAGCCTGCTAGATTGGCGCCGTTCATGAGGTCGTTTCCTAGGCCGTGCTTGTTGGCTGCTGCTAGGGAGTCGGACACGATCTTGGTCATGATGTTCTGCAGGCGCTGATCGACTTCCTCGAAGGTCCACTGTAGACGCAGGGAATCCTGGGACATTTCCAAACCAGAAACTGCCACACCGCCAGCATTAGAGGCCTTACCTGGGCAGTAGAGGACACCGGCGGCGCGGAAAGCTTCAATGGCTTCAGGGGTGGTGGGCATATTGGCACCCTCAGCCACCATCTTCACACCATTCTTGATCAGATCCTGGGCATCATCAGCGGAGATCTCATTCTGAGTTGCACAGGGCAAAGCGATGTCACAGGGGACTTCCCAGACTCTCTTGCCAGCCACAAACTTCGCATTCGGGCGGGAGTCGACATACACCGAAATACGAGCGCGGTCAACCAACTTGATCTTCTTCACCAACGCCAAATCAATGCCATCGGGGTCATAGATATACCCGGAGGAATCGCTCATCACTCGTACGGTCGCACCCATAGACTGCGCCTTCTCAGTCGCAAAGATGGAAACATTCCCAGAGCCGGACACCGAGACGATCTTGCCTTCAAAGGAATCATTCATCAGTACGCGCAGAACCTCTTGGGTGTAGTAGCACAGGCCGTACCCTGTTGCTTCGGTACGCGCCAGGCTCCCGCCGAAGTCCAGACCCTTGCCGGTCAAGACACCAGTGAACTCGTTGACCAGACGCTTGTACTGCCCGAAGAGGAATCCAACCTCACGACCGCCAACACCGATATCTCCAGCAGGAACATCAGTATTCGGGCCAATGTGGCGGAACAACTCAGACATGAAGGCCTGGCAGAAACGCATGACTTCACCCTCGGACTTGCCGTGAGGATCAAAGTCGGAGCCGCCCTTGCCCCCACCCATCCACAGACCGGTCAGAGCATTTTTATAGACCTGTTCGAATCCGAGGAACTTCAGGATCGAGGCATTCACCGACTTGTGGAAGCGCAGACCACCCTTGTAAGGACCGATCGCGGAGTTGAACTCAACGCGGAAACCACGGTTCACCTGAACCTGACCGGCGTCGTCCACCCAGGACACGCGGAAATTGATCTGGCGTTCTGGTTCGATCATCCGTTCCAGAATCGAGTACTGTTCGATCGCAGGGTTGGCGTCAACCGCTGGCTGGATCGAACTGAAAACCTCATGGACTGCCTGCAGGAATTCTTTCTCCCAGGGGACCCTGGCAGCCAGGGAGTCATAAACTCTTTGTGTGTAATTGGACATCTTGTGTTCTCCTTTTTCCGCTGTCCAGCTTAGGTCTAATTCAGGTCCAGCTTCAACCGGGTTCCTGCCAAATTACGTTTGCGTGTTCCCAGCCGCTGCGCCAGTGCCCACACTGCTTGCGCTGCTGGATGACTCCGATCCTGGATGACAAAGGGTTTTCCTTCGTCTCCAGCCATGCGTACCTGCGGTTCCAACGGAATCTCTGCAAGAAGCGGTACGTCGTAGCCCAAGCGTGAACTGAGGTTCGCTGCGATCAGTGAACCACCGCCGGATCCAAAGACGTCAACCCTGTGGGACTTGCTGCAATGGGGGCAGGTGGTCTCTAAGTAACTCATGTTTTCCACCACGCCGATGACGCGCTGGGTGAGCATTGCAGCCATGGTGCCTGCTCTTTCAGCAACCTCAGTAGCGGCATGCTGGGGAGTAGTGACCACAATGACTTCGGCGTTCGGCAGTTTCTGGCCGAGTCCGATGGCGATGTCGCCCGTACCCGGGGGCAGATCGATCAGCAGGAAGTCAAGGTCACCCCAGAAGACTTCAGACAGGAACTGGGAGACTGCACGATCCACCACGGGACCACGCCAAGCAACAACCTGGTCTCGGCTTGGTTTCATCATCCCAATGCTCATCATCTTGATGCCGTGGGCTTCGACGGGAAGGATCAGCTCCATCCCTTCGATAGAAGTCGGGCCGTCGTCTTCAGCGATCCCCATCAGATCGGGTACTGAATGACCATAGATGTCTGCATCAATGAGTCCGACGTTAAAGCCCTGTTCTGCAAGAGCGCAGGCTAGGTTCACCGTCAGGGAGGACTTGCCAACCCCACCCTTCCCAGAAGCAATAGCAATCACTTGAGTCAGATTGTCTTCTCGAGCGAAGGGGATGTCGTTGGGGATCCCCTGGAGACGGTTCCTCAGAGAGTCCCGCTGCTCTGGGTTCATCGCCCCCATCGTGACTTCGACGCCGCTGACACCATCAATGGCTCCCACAGCCTCTGTCACATCCGAAGTAAAGCGAGCCTTCAACGGGCATGCAGGAGTTGTCAGAAGGATATGAACCTTGACGCGGGAATCATCATCGATGTCGATAGACTCAACCATCTTCAACTCGGTAATCGAGCGCCCAAGTTCGGGGTCCATCACGGTGTTGAGGGCATTGACGACATCTTTATAAAGAGGATGGGTTTCATTCACCGGCCTAGCTTATCGCGTGGATCATACAGAATTCGAGTTGAGTCCATTATGGTGGAGTCATGCATAGCTCTCTGCCTCGCCGTACGATCCTCGCTGTTCCAGGCTCCTCGGACCGTTTCATCACCAAAGCACGAACCTTGAATGTCGACGCCATCTTCCTTGACTTAGAGGATGCTGTGGCTCCCGGTGCCAAGGAAGAATCCCGGGCAAGGATCGTTGAGGCTCTTCACGACCCGCAAGGGTTTGCAGCCGACTGCATCACCGTGCGGGTCAACGACTGGACCAGCCCGTGGACCACCGAAGACCTGCTCGAAATCGTTGGCCAAGCCGGCGACAAGATCGATGCTGTTGTCCTGCCCAAGGTGACCGGACCTGATCACGTACGCGCAACTGACATGATTTTGACCCAGATCGAAACCAAGGCGGGGCTGCCGATCGGCCAGATCGGTATCGAGGCCCAGATTGAGGAAGCCAAGGGGATTTCCGCTGTGAATGCCATTGCTGGTTCCTCGCCGCGTCTGGTGTCTTTGGTCTTCGGGCCGGGGGATTACATGGCATCGATGGGGATGGGGAGTCTGTCTGTGGGCTCGCAGCCGGAGGGGTACTTGGCTGATGCTTTCCACTACCCGCTCATGGCTATCCTCGTGGCGGCGCGTGCTCATGGGCTCCAAGCCATTGACGGACCTTTCGTCGGTATCCGTGATCTGGACGGCTTCATTGCCTCAGCAGCGAAAGCAGCAGCACTCGGGTACGACGGAAAATGGGTTCTTCATCCCGACCAGGTGGAGTGGGGCAATAAGCTCTTCACCCCCGGTGAAGCGGTGGTGTCTAGGGCCCAGCGCATCATCGAAGAGTACGACAAGGCGTGCTCGAGTGCAGGCGGCTTCACTGGTGCTATTGAGGTCGACAAAGAAATGGTTGACGAAGCCGGAGTGAAACTGGCAGCAACTCTCCTAGCAAAGGCGCGCGTTGGATCAGCGTGACTGAACCTGGGCCATCCAGGCCTCGACAGCATCCGCGTCACGCGGGAAGTCTGCAGATAGATTGCGGTACCCATCCTGGGTGATCAAGATGTCATCCTCGATACGAATCCCGATGCCGCGGAATTCTTCAGGAACCAGCAGATCGGTGGACTTGAAGTAGATTCCGGGCTCAACTGTGATGATCATCCCTGCCTTCAGCGTGCCGCCTCGGTAGAGCTTCCTGCGCGCCTGGGCACAATCATGAACATCAATGCCAAGGTGATGGGAAGTGCCGTGTACCATCCAGCGCCTAAATTGTCCTCCCTGGTCCGACAGTGTTTCCTCAAGATCGACATCCAGGATTCCCCAGTCGACCAGATGCTGGGCAATCACTCGTACTGCGGCTTGGTGAACATCGATAAAGGCTGCCCCCGGCTTGGCAGCATCCATGCCGGCTTGCTGAGCTGCGAGGACTGCGTCATAAACCTTGCGCTGAGCTGGTGTGAACTTCCCCGAGATCGGAAGAGTACGAGTGACGTCAGCGGTATAGAGAGAATCAAGCTCAACTCCGGCATCAAGCAGGAGAAGATCACCAGGACGCAAATCACCATCGTTGCGAATCCAGTGCAAGGTGCATCCATGATCTCCGGAAGCGGCGATAGTGTCATAGCCCACAGCATTACCGAGGTGGCGTGCGTGGAGTCCAAAGATTCCTTCCACCCAGCGTTCACCGCGCCCACGGCGTACCGCTTCGGGGATGTCGGCAATCACAGCTTCGAATCCGGTCAGTGTGGCGGCACAGGCTTGGTCCATCTGGTCGATCTCATAGGCATCCTTGATCAGGCGCAGCTCAGACAAGGCGGACTCGAGTTCCCGGTCAGCATCGTCGTCTCTTCCGCGCAGAGCATGAACAAGGGCTTCAACCTTGGGGTCCGCTCCTGGTGTGATCCTCAACTTGCCTGTGGACTTCACAGGAGCAGCTAAGTCAGCGTTCAACTGTGAGGAATCCACAACCGTCAGGTTTGTATAACGGGACATTTCCTCCAGGGACGGGCGAGGCCCCACCCACATCTCCCCATAGTTAGCTGACGAATAGAACTCTGGATCAGTACGCGGTACACGAGCATGGAAATAGAGCCGGGCTTGGCCTGCTTCGATGACCAAGACTGCATCGGGTTCAAAGTCCTCACCGAGACCGGTGAGATGACTGAAGGCGGAATGGGGTCGAAAGCGGTAGTCACAGTCATTGGAACGTTGCTTGAAACCGCCTGCTGGAATAACGATGCGGTCATCGGGGAATAGGTCCTGGATGGCTTGACGCCTGGCGGGAGTGTAGGCATTTACCGCACAAGGTTCGCGTTGATCCACCGGGTAATCAGCCCAATCCTGGCAGATAAAAGTCTTAAATGCCTGCGAGTAAGGAACCATACGATTCGGGAGTTTGCCAGCCGCCTTCTTTGTCATGGGAAAAGTCTACGCCGGTAGCCGGTAGGATGACTGAGTATGAAGGCTGACCCCACGGATCTGATGCGACTCTACGATGTCCAAACCCTCGATACTGCCATCGACAAGATTAAGCATAAGGCGTTGGCCCTGCCCATCCACGCCCAGATTGCTGCATTGCTGACTCGGCGTACCCAGATCGGTGACGAGGTGATTGCTGCGAAGACAGCACTCAGTGATGCGACATCTCTTGCTCAGCGCAGCGAGGCAGATGTTGTTCCGGTTCGTGAGAGATTGGTGCGCAACCAAAAGAGAGTCGATGAAGGCCTCATGGACCCCAAGGCCCTGCCTGCTGCTCTGGAAGAGATCCAGCACCTGAAACAGCGTATCTCGGATCTGGAAGATACCGCCTTGGAGACCATGGAAGCCATGGAAAGCGCCCAGGCCACTTTCGATGACATTACCGCGCAGGCAGGCGGACTCGAAGCTGAACTCCACAAACTTGTTGAACAACGAGACACCGAGGTTTCACACTTAGCCGGTGAATCCAAGGAACTCAGCAAAGAACGAGCTCAGACAGCACAACCCATCGCTGCAGATCTGATGGCGCTATACGAAAAGATCCGGACTCGGGCCAGTGGGATCGGTATTGCAAAACTAGAAGGACGACGCTGCTTGGGCTGCGATCTGGAGGCAACAGTAGCGGACTACAACTCGTATCTGAAAGCAGCACCCGATGAGGTGCTTCGCTGTGCAGAGTGTGACCGCATCCTGATGAGGTAACTGGTTATTTTTCGAGTTCTTCAATGATGTCTTGGATGGCACGGCGTGGGATGTCGGTCCAACTGGGGCGGTTTCGTGCCTCATAGACCATTTCATAGATGGCTTTGTCCACCTCGTACGCCCGCAAAAGATTGGTCTGTAACTCCTCGATCCCCAGATATCCGTCGAGGAAAGATTTGCGGGCTTCGAGATACCACTGTTCAACCCAGTCGCCTCGGTGGGCCGACAGAGTACTGCGTACATAGTCCAGGGATCTGATGAGCCCAGCAATATCTCGGTAGACCGAATCGGGTGCTGCGCGTTCTTCGGGACTCTTCAGCGGTTCTCCCTCAAAGTCGATGATTGTCCATCCAGAACCCGAGATCAGGGCTTGGCCGAGATGAAAATCTCCATGGACTCGCTGAATCTGGATGGGAGCTGGGTCACAATGAAAAACAGAATTCAGCGAGGTGCGCCATCCGCTAATCTCCTCAACTTGAGAACAAGCGCTCTCTAAACGACTTCTCATCGCGGAGGCGATGAGCGAGCCCTCAATAGTCGAGGTTCCGAAGACTTCTGCCATGTTGGTGTGCAGAGCCTTCAGGGCAACGCCGAGATCATAGATCTCATCGGTGATGCTGCGCCCAGCCTGACAGGCTTCGAGGCAGTACGACCAACCGTCGCGAGCATGGCTCACCCACTCACTAAAGATGCCCAACTCATAGACAGAATCTGGAGAAGATAGGGTGCCAATCAAGCGGGGGATGACCGTGGAGGGCCCAAGAGCTGCCATCGTGGCCGACTCAAGATTAGGTCCGGGGGTGATCTTGCGGAGAACTTTAAACAGGGTGTCTTCACCGATACGTACCGTCGTATTGGATTGCTCCCCCGAGAACACAGAGGTGGAGGACGTGGGTGAAGGCGGAGTCATGTGCCAATGGACGCCATGAGCATCGGGACTCACCAGAGCAGTGAGCAGTGCTCTCATTGCTGATGGTGAGGATGGAACATCAACCACATCTGCCATCCCGCGTCCGTCGAGTTCACAGGTGCCGATGAGAGCTTCCGGCTCGCCGGTGCCGAGCTCCAGATAACCAACGAGAAGGTGGTAGGTCTCTACCAGGTCGACTAGGTCCACCTCAAGCAGCTCAGAGCGTACCCATATCTGGTCGGTGGTTGTATACCAGGGCAGGGGGCGGATAGACACCGAGGAAATGGGTAAACCCTTGGAGGCAAACCACCGGGCATGCGGAAGATATTTCTGCCAAATGTCCACTAAATACTCCATCTGAGTAGCCCCTTCATAGATATTTGGTAACGATTTGTTAACACCTATTGACGTAGGACGGCGGTATCACTATAGACTGACGATATCAAGTACTGAGAACGTTACCGGAAACGATCTCAGTTAAGCAAGAGGGGACCATCCCCACAAAAAACCGGAAAGAAGGATTGCATGAAAATCATGACTCGAGTGCTCGGTGTCGGCATTGCCCTGGCCCTTGCCTTTGCTGTAACAAGCTGCAGTACGACCGATGATAATGGCGGAGCAACGGGAACAGGCTCTGTCTACTTCCTGAACTTCAAGCCTGAGGTCGCGGATGTTTATACGGAAATCGTTGCGGCTTATAAGGAAGAGACAGGCGTTGATGTCAAGGTCGTGACCGCCGCTTCCGGAACCTACGAACAAACACTCACATCTGAGATTGCCAAGTCATCTCCGCCAACCATCTTCCAGATTAATGGCCCGATTGGGTATTCAAACTGGAAGGACTACACCGCTGATGTGAAAGACTCGCAGCTCTATGCCCATCTGGCTGATCAGTCGCTTGCTATTACCTCGGGTGACGGAGTTTTCGGAATACCGTATGTTGTTGAGGCCTATGGGATCATCTACAACAACGCAATCATGAAAGCCTACTTTGCAATGGCCGACAAGGCTGTATCCATCAATTCTGTTGAAGAGATTGTGACCTTCGATCTTTTGAAGGCAGTAGTTGAAGACATGACAGCCAAGAAGGACGCTCTGGGAATTACCGGAGTCTTCTCGAACACCTCTCTGAAGCCAGGTCAGGACTGGCGCTGGCAGACCCATCTTGCCAACGTCCCGTTCTACTATGAGTTCACCAAGAACAAGGTTGACCTATCTGAAGGTGTTACCCCACCAACAGTGACCTTCGAGTATGGCGATAACATGCAGATGCTCTTCGATCTCTATCTGAACAACTCCACCACTGACAAGACCCAACTGGGTGCCAAGACCGTTGATGAGTCCATGGCTGAGTTTGCACTGGGACAATCAGCAATGGTTCAGAATGGAACCTGGGCATGGAAGCAAATCTCTGACGTACAGGGAAATACCGTCTTGGCCGAAGATGTAGGCTTCCTGCCGATGTACATCGGTGTTACTGGTGAAGAGAAACAGGGTCTAGCCATCGGAACAGAGAACTACTTCTCGATTAACTCGAAGGTTTCGAAGGCTGATCAGCAGGCATCTTTGGACTTCCTGTGGTGGCTGTTCTCCTCAGAAAAGGGCAAAGCTTTCGTCGCCAATGATCTAGGTTTGAATGCTCCATTCGACACATTCACCGCTGCTGAGACTCCTTCGGACCCCTTGGCCCAAAGTGTCCAGGTATGGATGAACAAGGATGGAGTCACCTCTGTTTCCTGGGATGCGATGCTGATCTTCCCCTCTCAGGACTGGAAAGACGGATTCGGTGCTGACCTGCTGAGCTACGCTCAAGGAAAGATGACCTGGGAACAGGTCTCCGAGGATGTCATTTCCACGTGGGAGGCCCAAGCCAGATAAGTATTCACACTAAAGGTGTTGGCGCAAGTGGGTCTTGCGCCAACACCTATTTTCCAGAAGGATATCTATTATGAGAGTGTCAAAGTACATCAGGAAATGGTTTCCACTCTTCGCTTTGCCGACCTTCTTAGCTTTCACCTTGGCCTTCCTCATTCCTTTTGGAATGGGTCTGTTTTTGTCGTTTACAACTTTTAGAACTGTGGACGATGCTCAGTGGGTAGGGGTCCAGAACTATGTCTTGGCATTCACAGAGAACAATGATTTCCTCAATGCTTTGTGGTTTACCGTACGATTTACAGTCGTTTCGGTCATCACCGTTAACGTCATAGCGTTCGCCTTGGCGATGCTGCTGACAAAAGCCATCAAAGGCACCAATATCTTCAGGGCAGTCTTCTTCCTGCCCAACCTCATCGGCGGGATCGTACTGGGCTATGTTTTCCAGTTGCTGATCAATGGAATTCTGGGTCAACTCTTCTCCCAAGACCTCACATATAGCTCTGCCTACGGCTTCTGGGGCCTCGTGGTCGTCGTGAACTGGCAGATGATCGGTTACATGATGATCATCTATATCGCCGGTATTCAAAACATTCCCGGAGAGGTGATCGAGGCAGCCGACATCGATGCTGCAGGCTTCTGGCGCAAACTGGTTCATGTGACTATTCCCATGGTGGCGTCGTCGGTGACGATCTGTACTTTCCTGACCATGGCCAACTGTCTGAAACTCTTCGACCAGAACCTAGCACTGACCGCTGGAGCACCTCAGAACGAAACAGAGGGCTTGGCTCTCAATATCTTCAGAACTTTCTACAATATGCGTAACCATCAAGGTGTGGGGCAGGCCAAAGCCGTGGTCTTCTTCGTCTTTGTTGCCATCATTGCCTTCCTCCAGTTACGACTGACACGCAGTAAGGAGGTGGAAGGATGAGTTCGCGTACGAAAGTCTTCAATACCGTAGGTTTCCTTGCACTGCTGGTGTTGTCACTGCTCTGGCTGGTTCCTCTGGCACTGGTGCTGATGAACTCCTTTAAGGGGAACCTCTTCATCTCACAGGCACCCTTTGCTTTCCCCGATGCGGAGTCCTTCTCTGCAGGGGCAAACTACACATCAGGGGTTTCGAGAACTGGTTTCTTTGCAGCGGCTGGATACTCCTTCTTCATCACCATCGCCTCGGTAGCAGTGATCATCCTGGTCACTTCGATGACCGCCTGGTACATCGCCAGAGTCAAAGCATGGTACACATCCTTGCTCTACTACCTCTTCGTCTTCTCAATGATCGTTCCCTTCCAGATGGTGATGTTCACCATGTCTAAGGTGGCGAATGTGGCACACCTGGATAACCCGTTTGGGATCATCCTTCTTTACGCCGGGTTTGGAGCCGGGTTATCAGTGTTCATCTTCGTGGGTTTCATTCGAGCTATTCCTATCGAAATTGAAGAGGCTGCCATGATTGACGGGGCATCTCCGTGGAGAGTCTTCTTCACTGTGATCTTCCCGATTCTTCGCCCCACAGCAGTCACCATTGCGATCCTGAATGCCATGTGGATTTGGAATGATTACCTCCTGCCGTACCTGGTCATTGGATCTGAATACAAGACCATCCCGATCGCGGTTCAGCAGTACAT
>Ga0123356_10007983_pt1 | contig 10531 bp, 6 predicted proteins | sample TergutEmb28metaG_2_FD_92546 | JGI IMG/M metagenome (GOLD analysis project Ga0123356, IMG submission 92546) | Embiratermes neotenicus P3 segment gut microbial communities from Petit-Saut dam, French Guiana - Emb289 P3 | ecosystem: Host-associated > Arthropoda: Insects > Digestive system > Gut ... | reverse complement strand
GAGCTCGAAGAGGCGATCGCGCTGCTGCAAACGCTGGAAGCCGCCGGTGGTGGCTGGCCGGTGGAGCTGCGAGCCAAGTGTCGTCAGTCGGCCTTTGCCGCCGAGCGCGCCGCGCTCGAGGATCTCTTCAAGGATCTCGACACTCTGATCGAGGCGCGCGCCGCCTTCCTGAAGCGGCCGGTGGACCTTCCCGAGGCCGGGCTGCACTCGGCGCGAACGCGCGAAGCCGTGGCGCGCGCGGTGGAGACGGGCAAACCCTTCGCACCGCTCACGATCGGCGCCCGCGAGGCGAAGGAGCATATCAAGGCCGTGCGCATCTCCGGGCTGGCCCCGGCGCACGCGCAGGACTGGGCACACGTCAAACGCTTTGTCGAGCTGCACCAGCAGGTGCTCACGTTCGTGACGCGATGGAATCACTGCGCGTCGGAGCTCGAGATTCCGAAGCTCGAAGGCGGCGTCGCCAGGCTCCGCAGCATCGAGGCGACCGCCAACCTTGCACGCACGGCATTCAAGCTCGCAACGACCCACGATGTGAACCTGCCAAGGAGTGCAGCGCTGGTCTTCGACAAGCCGCCGGCCGCCGAGCTCACCGGGAGCGCTGCGCAGCTCGCTAGCGTCCGCGAGCATCTGACGCGACATCTCACCCGGGCTGAGCTGTCGCACGCGGTCACGGTGTTGGCGCGGCTGCACACAAACCTCGCCGGCGCAGGAGGCCCGGTCTCGAGCCAGCTGCGGCTGTTCATCGAGACACAGCTCGGCAATCTCAGCCTCCCCACCGAGCGCGTCACGGCCCTGTACGCGGAGATCCTCACGGAGCTACGCAGGGTCGCGGGCCTCGCTGGGGAGCTCGCCACGGTGCAGGACTTCCGCAAGCGGCTCGCCGCGGCGGGCGCACCCAAGCTGGCTGCGCGGATCACCTCGGTGCCAGTCAGGACCTCCGGCGAGGATAGAGTCTTCCCGGCAAGCTGGCGCGCGGCGTGGAACTGGGCGCGGATGCGGCATCATCTGAATGAGATCGAGTCGCGCGAGGAGCTCGTCACCTTGGCCGAGCGCCGGCGCGAGATCGAGCAGGGGCTCGCCCGCCGCTACATCGGCATCGCCGCAAAGGCCGCCTGGCTGTCGACGCGCCGCAATGCGACACCGAGGCTGCTGCAGGCGTTGCACGGCTATGCTACCGCCATCCGCCGCATCGGCCAGGGAACCGGTCCCAACGCGACCCGCTACCGGCGCGATGCCCGCGAGGCGATGCTCGATGCCGCCGCGGCCGTGCCGTGCTGGATCATGAGCCATGCGCGAGTGTCGGAGGCGATGCCGGCTGAGATCGGTGCCTTCGACCTGGTGATCGTCGATGAGGCAAGCCAGTCGGACCTGTGGGCGCTGCCGGCCATCCTGCGCGCCAAGAAGATCCTCGTGGTCGGGGATCACAAGCAGGTCACCCCCGATGGCGGATTCATCTCGGCGCAGCGCATCCGCGAGCTCAAGCAGCGCTTCCTGGCGCAGCAGCCGTATCGGGATGAGATGACACCCGAGAAGTCGCTGTACGAGCTTGCGGTGCGCGTGTACTCGGCTGCCAACATCATGCTACGCGAGCATTTTCGCTGCGTGCCGGCGATCATCGCCTACTCGAACCGCGCTCACTACGGCGGGCAGATCCAGCCGATTCGCATCCCCACGGCCACCGAGCGCATGGACCCGCCCCTGGTGGACGTCCATGTGCCTGGTGGGATTCGCGACAAGGCGGACTGCAACGATCTGGAAGCCCAGGCGATCGCCGCCGAGATCGCAGCGCTGCTCGCCGACCCGCGCCATGCGGGCCGCACCATCGGTGTCGTGTCGCTTCTGGGCTCGGAGCAGGCAAGCCATATTGATTCGCTGGTACGCCGGCAGTGCGATGCCGGTGAGCTGCTGCGCCGGCGCTTCGAGTGTGGTGATGCCCGCAACTTCCAGGGCAGTGACCGCGACGTCATCTTTCTCTCGATGGTGGTGGACCCGCGCAGCTGCCGGGCCATCACGGGGCTGATGTTCGAGCAGCGCTTCAATGTGGCCGCGAGCCGTGCACGTGACCGGATGTACCTCGTGCGCTCGGTCACGGCGTCCGATCTGTCGGACAAGGATCTGCGCTCGGGCCTGCTCGCGCACTTCGACAAGCCCTTCGCCTCGGACCACCCCGAGTCCGAGCGCCTGAGCGAGCGCTGCGAATCCGATTTCGAGCGCGAGGTGTACGAGGAGCTCATCGCCCGCGGCTACCGTGTCACCCCGCAGGTGAAGACCGGCGCGCACCGCATCGACCTGGTGGTCGAGGGCAATGGCGATACGCGACTGGCGGTGGAGTGTGATGGGGACGAGCTGCACGGTCCCGAGCGCTGGCAGCACGACATTGCGCGCCAGCGGGTGCTGGAGCGGGCGGGCTGGACCTTCTGGCGCTGCTTTGCCTCGACCTGGACGCTGCACCGCGAGGGGGTCCTGGCCGGGCTCATCGAGCAGCTCGCGGCGCTCGGCATCGAGCCCATCGGGGCGATCGACCGGGCACCGGGGCTGGTGGAGAAGCGCACCTGGCAGCCGTCCCGGCTGCCGGTGGACGACAATCATAGGCTGATGAGCGCAGCTGCTGCGCGCCGCGCAGGCGAGGCCGCCGGATGACGGGCGGCCGCGCAAGCACGGGCTTGTCTGCGGGCGCTGGTTCCTGAGGTTTCGCTGATGTGGGTCCAGACAATTCGGGGCCACGGCGTGCCGCAGCGCTGGTACGCGCCCACTTTGTGGCAGACCATGACCGCGAGTGCGTGGTGGAGCATGCTCCGCAAGCACGGCTTCGGAATCCGGCTGCGACGGCTGCCGCTGGCAGCCGTCGTCTCCGCGATCACGGCTGCCAATTCGGTGTTCGGGCTGCTGCAGTCCGCCCTCTTCAGCGCACGACTCGGGCACATTGCCGTTGCGCCCGATCCGATCTTCATCGTGGGACACTACCGCGCCGGCACGACACACCTGCACAACCTCCTCGCGCAGGATGAACGGCTCTCATTTCCAACCATGTTCGAGTGCGCTTGCCCGCACCATTGCCTGGTGACCGGACGCATCTACCCGAAGCTGTTTGCCTGGATGTTGCCTGCCAAGCGCGCCATGGACGACGTGAGGCTGGCGTTCGATCTGCCACAGGAGGATGAGCTCGGCCTGCTGGCGCTCGGTGCACCCTCTCCATACTGGTCGCTGGCATTCCCGGGCAACAGCGCAGGAGAGGCCTTCCTCAGCCTGCGGACGGTGACCGACCGGGAGCGTGAATCCTGGGAGCAGATCTTCCTCGGCTTTCTGCGGCTTGTCAGCTACCGGCGTCCCGGCACGCCGCTCATCCTGAAGTCCCCGCCGCACACGGCGCGTATTGCCATGCTCACGCGGCTCCTTCCTGGGGCGCGGTTCGTGCACATCGTGCGCCACCCGCTCGAGGTGTTTGCCTCGACGGTGCGGCTCTGGCGCAGCACCCGTGCAGGAAACGCGCTTGCGGCCTGGGACGATGCGGCGCTCGAGCGCGAGGTGCTTGCGGGGCTACCGGAGATGTACCGTGAGTTCGAGGCGGCGCGCTCGGCGCTTCCGCCTGGCCAGTTTCACCAGCTGCGCTATGAGGATCTGATCGCCGACCCACTCAACACGCTGGCGCGGTGCTATCAGGCGATTGGACTTGCGGATTTCGCGACAGTTCGCCCGCGCATCGAGCGCTATCTTGCGAGCCTGCGAGGTTATCGCAGCAACGAGTACGAGGTCTCGACAGAAGGTAAGGCTGCGGTTCGCACAGCCTGGGGTCCACTGTTCAGACAGTGGGGCTACGAGATCAGCTGATCGTCCCAACTTGAGCAGCAATTGTCCCGCATGAGCGGGCGGTGCTGCCGTCGTTGCCGCGGCACTTCGCAAGTCACAGTACCACCCCGGAGCGCACATCGATCAAGCGCTGTCAGTGGCCGGCGGCATCGCTTGGCTTGCTCGCCCGGCTTGCTGGGTCGCCTTACCCTTAAGCCGTGGGAAGCGGAACAGCTAACACAGTCTTTATTGGGTGTTGTCGAGCCAGCCGCGAGCACATTCGCCGGTTTCCGCCGCGGACCACGCCGATACGCTTCCAGGCAGGAGCAAGCGTCCAGGCCTCGCGGATAGGCAGGCATATCATTTGCTGGAGCAGCGGCAGGTTGAGCATGCGTACCAGGCGCAGCTCTAGCAGGACCTTCGGGAGTGCCGCGCGCCATCGCGCGAGCACTTGTCGGCGGTCAATCGTACATTGTCATGCTGCCTATCCCAAGCCGCTCCGCGCCGTGTCATTGAAGGACTCCATCGTCTCCGGGATGCGGTCGGTCGGTCGCCGCCCACCCTTTTCTCTGCTGCTGTTTCACCCTGATGTCAGGCGCAGCCTGCAGCTCTTGCCAGGATTTGATGTCATCTATGGCAACGGCTGGGGCCTCACCCATCCATTTGACACGCTGAACGGAACCGAGACAAGCGGCTACATTCCGCCGGAGCAGCTGCCGAACAGCCCATTTTCCGACAGCCGGTCGCACGTGTACGCCGGCTCGCAGCCGAGCATTGTGCGCGCAGCCTTGCGGGAGCTGCCTCCGTTGAGCAATTTCACCTTCATCGATCTGGGAGCGGGCAAGGGTCGCACGCTGATCGTTGCATCCGAGTTTCCATTCCAAGAGGTAGTTGGTGTTGAGCTGTCGTCGCCGCTGGTCGCAATGGCGCAAAAGAATCTCACGACTTTCAGGCGACAACACCCGAATTGCGCGCCGGCTCGCATCGAGAACGGTGACGCGGCGGTCTTCCCGCTCCCCGCCGGAGATCTGGTCATCTTTCTCTATAATCCTTTCGGCGAGGCAGTGATGCGGATGGTTGTCACCAATATGGAAGTCGCACTTAGGGCGGAGCGACGCCGCCTGTTTGTCGTTTACTACAATCCTGTATATGGTGCGTCCCTGGATGCCTCGCCCTGGTTGAGACGCTACTACGCGGGCACGATCTCCTACGCCGCGGACGAGAGCGGCTTCGGGCCGGACGATGCCGATCCGGTCGTGATCTGGCAGGGAGGATCGACGCTGGCTTGCAAGGCGGGAGCCGATGCTGCCATCAGGGTCACCATGCCGGGCATTCGTGCCGAATTGGACCCTCGAGTGTTCTCGGCAGGCATGCGTCCCTCCAGCGAGGGACGGATCGTAGGCTGACTGTTGCCGAGGTGCACGGCGGGCGCGCGAGCGCTTCTGCTACGCTGTCCGCGAGCTCCCTGCTCACGGCGGAGGCGCTCAAATTGCGCCGGCGTGCGGCCCCGGCCACGCTGCCCTCGGTGAGCAACGCGTCAAGTGCGACGAGGAGATTCAGGTCCTGATCGGCCATGGCGCCATGAATATCACGGCCTCCAGGCCTGGCATAGCCTGCCGCGAAAGTATTCATTGCGTGCCGAGCGTCTACCGGCAGCGGCATCGCTTTGATATATATCTCGTGCCGCGGCTTGCCGGTCAGGTCGCAAGGAGAGTCTGAACATGTTCGTCCCTCAAGTGCCCAGAAGCTTGTTGCTCATCGGCGCCTCGCGCGGTCTCGGCTACGCCATGGCCGAGGAGTTCCTTGCGCGTGGCTGGACTGTCGTGGGCACTGTTCGGAGCGCGGCCCGCACCCGCTTGCATGATCTCGCGGAGTCCTCACCTGGGGGACTTGAGATCGAGACCCTCGATATCACCGCGTCGGATCAGATCACCGCCCTGCGCTCCCGTCTGGCCGGCAGAACGTTCGGCATGCTCTTTGTCAATGCAGGCGTGACCAACAATCCGGCCGAGACCGTCGCAGACGTCACCACGGAGGAGTTCGCCCGCGTGATGGTAACGAATGCCCTGAGCCCGATGCGTGTGGTGGAGGCCCTGCATGGCCTAGTAGACCAGCACGGCATGATCGGGGTGATGTCTTCTGGACAAGGCAGCGTCGCCAACAATACGAGCGGCAAGCGTGAGGTGTACCGCGCAAGCAAGGCCGCGCTGAACACACTCATGCGCAGCTTCGCAGCCCGCCACGAGGGGGAGCCGCGTGCCATGATCCTGATGGCGCCGGGCTGGGTTCGCACCGAGCTGGGCGGTCCGGGCGCGCCTCTGACCATCGAGGAAAGCGTCCCCAATCTGGTGAGCACACTGCTCACAATGCAGGGCAAGGCTGGCCTGCAATACCTGGACTACCTCGGCCGGACGGTTCCCTGGTAAGAGTCGGCGCCGCTAGCCACCGGCGCGCGGGTGCGCGCGGGCGGTCGGCTCGAATCGCTCCTGGAAGGACAGGGCAACCGGCTCGCCGACGACGCCGTGAGCCTATTTCTTGGCCCCGCTCCACTCGAGGTATGTTTTCCAGCTGGCCTCGCCGGGGCCTCGTACCTGGAACTTGCCTGACATGAGCGCATCCTTCAGCTGGTAGATGAGGCGAAACTGCGGGCCATGAGGTGAAGCGGGCGACAGGAAGACTGCCGTGCTGGGATCGGGAGTCGAGATGGCATAGTGGATGACGTGCCCCTCGTTGTCGAAGTAGATTGCCTTCAACGCTTGCCCCGGAGCCTCCTGATACACGTAGAGAAGATCGTTGTGTCCGCAGTCATAGCTCGTGGGTCCCTGGCAGGACTCGGGTCCCTCGCCATGACGCGCCAGCACGTGACCCTTCAGCTCCCACGCAAAGGTGTAGGAGCCAGCGCTTTGCGCCGCCGCAGAGCCTCCGACCGTCCGCGCTTCCCAGCTGCCCTCGAGGAACTTGACCGCCCGCCATGGATCTGGGGCCTCAGCAAGCGCGAGCTTAGTGGTGGTCAATAACAGCAACAGACACGCTGCGGGCATATGGCTCATCGAGATCCTCCCTCTGTCGCGATGCTCTCGCCTCTCACGCGCTCATGCAACCCGAGGTGCCAGTGCGCTCTGGGCAGTGGGCTCTCTGGCCTGTCGCGCAAGAGCTGCGGGCGGCGAACTATCGCCGTTTCGGCTACCGCGAGCCCGGACAACACGCGGGCCGGTACCTCTGTGACCGTCTCCGCGGTCCGTTCCGCGCCACGCAGCGTGCAGTGGTAGGCGATTCCTTGGGCGCTGCGTAGTAGGTGATAAGGTCCTGAATTAAAAAGGTAATTGGCCTGGACGCGGGCTGATCCAGCAGCGCGACCGCCGGCCTACATGCGCCGCTGCCGCGTGCTCTGCGCGCGCTTTGCTGTCTTAAGGCTGCAAGGCTTTGGTTCTGCTAAGGTGCCGCACGCAGATGCCAGCGATGGGTGTGGACCGGGTCCGCAATGGCTGGCGCGAGAGATGGCGGGTGTGATGAGACTTTCCAGACGTGATGTGCTCCTCTCGGCGGGTGCGCTGGCGAGCCTGCCCGCGGCGAGCGCCGGTGCCAGCTCGAAGGCGGATGAGCTCGTCTCGCTCACCGTCGGGGCGAAGCCGATCTCGGCGCCGGAGCGGCGAGCGCGCCTCGAGAAGGTGCAGGCCCTTATGCAAGCGCAGGGAATCAGGGCGCTGTTGATCGAGCCCGGCTCGAGCCTCGAGTATTTCACCGGTGTGCGTTGGCGCCGATCGGAGCGCACAACTGCGGCGGTCGTGCCGGCACGAGGCGGCGTGGTCATCGTCACGCCAGCCTTCGAGGAGCCCTCGGTGCGTGAGACCCTGCAGGTGGCCGGGGATGTGCGTCCATGGGACGAGGACGCCAGCCCCTTCGTCCGCATTGCAGATGCCCTGCGTGAGCGCGCCACGGGTCCGGGTCCCTTGGCAGTGGAAGAGACGACGCGGTTTTTCCTGGTCGACGGCGTGCGCAAGGCGCTCGGTGGCATCGAGATCGTCTCGGGCGCGTCTCTGGTCCGGGCTTGCCGCCAGATCAAATCGCCCGCCGAGCTTGCGCTGATGCAGGTCGCGAACGATGTGACCCTCGCGGCTCTCCGTCATGTCCATTCCAGGGTGCAGGCCGGTATGAGCGCCGGCGACATCGCCGCCTTGATGCAGACCGCCACCCAGTCGCTTGGAGGCAGCAGCGAGTTCTCGCTGGTGCTGCTCAACGAGGCGAGCGCATATCCGCACGGCTCCGTCCAGCCGCAGAGCGTGCGCGAGGGCTCGGTTGTGCTTATGGACTGCGGCTGCACAGTGCACGGCTATCAATCAGACATCTCGCGCAGCTGGGTCCATGGCGAGCCGACCCCGCGCCAGCGCAAGATCTGGAACACGGTCAAGCGTGGCCAGCAGATTGCGCTTGAGACGGCCCGCCTCGGCATGCCCGTTGGCTCGATCGATGATGCTGTGCGTGCTTACTATGTTCGCGAGGGGTGGGGTCCGGGCTACCACCTACCTGGACTTTCGCATCGCACCGGTCACGGCATCGGTCTGGACGGCCACGAGCCGGCCTACCTGGTGCATGGCGACAGCACCCTGCTTGAGGCCGGCATGTGCTTCTCCGACGAACCCGGGTTGTACATCCCGGGCGAGTTTGGCATCCGCCTGGAGGACTGCTGGCACATGACAGCGGCGGGACCGAAGCTCTTCACGGGCCTGGCAGCCTCGATCGAGCAGCCGATCTGATGTGCCGCGCCTCAAACAAGCTGTGGGGCGTTCACACGGCCAGTTGCGATAGCATTGGGCCTCAAGTATGGCGAGAGCGGACTTAAGCTCGGTCGGTGACCACTTCCTGGTGGGGCTGCGTCCCTACGTGGCGCTCGATGAGCGAGATCGAGCCCTCCTCGAGGATCTGCGCCCGGCCGGGGTGGTGCTGTTCAAGAGCAATTTTCTCCACGGCGCGCCGTACGAGGAGTGGCTGCAGGCTCACGCCAGGCTGATCGACGACGTGCGCCGCGCAGTGGCTCGAGAGCGGCTGCTCATCGCTATCGATCATGAAGGCGGCCGCGTTTGCCGCACTCCGGCGCCGATCACGCGCTTCGGCTATGCGGAGCAGTGGGCCGAGCAGGCTGCTGCCGTCGGGCACGCCATGGGGCGCGAGCTCGCCTCGCTCGGTATCAACCTGAGCTTCGCACCCGTTCTCGACATCCACAGCAATCCGGCCAATCCGGTCATCGGCCGGCGTGCCTTCGGCACCACGAGCGAGCTCGTGAGCCGGGCGGCGCTTGACTTCATGAATGCCTTGCAGAGCGAGGGTGTGCTGGCCTGCGGCAAGCACTTCCCCGGCCACGGGGATACGGACCAGGACTCGCATCACGAGCTGCCGGTTCTCAAGCAGGACCTTGCAGCGCTGCACGCGCGTGAGCTGCAGCCCTTCGTCGCGGCAATTCGAGGCGGGATCTCGATGTTGATGACGAGCCATATCCTGCTGCCGAGCATCGACGCGCAGGCGCCAGTCACCCTGTCAGAGCGCTTCAATCGCGGCCTGCTGCGCGATGAGCTCGGCTTCACCGGGGTGATCGTCTCGGATGATATCGGGATGCAGGCCGCTTCCGAGCTGTTCCGCGATCCCAGGGCCGCGGTGCAACTGCTCAAGGCCGGCGCCGACATGATCATGGTCTGCTCACACTGGACCGACACCGAGCGTTGCCGGGGCTTTGCCGCGGCGCTCCGCGATGCCTACCGCCATGATGAGATTGCCGGCGCCGCGGCCTCGCGCGCACGCATCGCGGGTCTGCTGGCGCGGGCTGCGCAACATGCCGTCACCGCTTTACCGGCGCAGGTGTTCGAGCAGAGCCGGCGCGCCGGACCGCTGTTCGCGGCGCAGACGGCCGAGGTGATCTGACAGGGGGTGCACGCCCGCTGTCGTGCTGACTCCAAGCCGGGCCATCTCGCCCGCACAAGAACTTCGAGGAGACCCGTCATGACAGAAACAGAAGATGACAGCAATCAGTCGCAAGGCGCATCTGGGAACGATGCATCGCGCCGTGAGTTCGTCGCCTGGTCTGCCGCAGCCGGTCTGGCAACCGCTGCGGGAACGGCGTCGGCAGCGCCGGCGGCCCATGGTGAGGTGGTCGACACGGATGTGCAGATCAAGACAGGCGATGGGATGTGCGATGCGGCCTTCATCCATCCCGCCAGGGGCGCCCATGCGGGGGTGCTCATCTGGACCGACATCTTCGGCCTGCGTCCGGCGATGCGCGAGTTTGGCAAGCGCCTGGCGGCCGAGGGCTACTCGGTGCTGGTGCCGAACCCGTTCTATCGTACCAACAAGGCGCCGGTGGTGGCGGATGCGTCGACGTTCGATTTCCAGGATACGCAGGCCAGGAATAAGCTGGGGCAGTGGAGCTCATCGATCCGCGAGCCGGGCGCCGTGGCGCGCGACGCGCAGGTCTTCGTGAGCTTTCTCGATGCGCAGCCGCAGGTCAACAAGGCCAAGAAGATCGGCACCCAGGGCTATTGCATGGGCGGCCCGCTGGTGCTGATCAGCGCCGCAGAGGTCCCGGACCGAATCGGCGCGGCTGCCTCATTCCATGGCGGGAACCTGGTGACGGACAAGCCAGACAGCCCGCACCTGCTGGCGCCGAAGATCAAGGCGCGCGTGTACTTTGGCATCGCCGCGAGCGATGACGAGAGGCAGACCGATGCCAAGGACAAGCTGCGGCAGGCGTTCGGGG
>Ga0123356_10007982_pt1 | contig 10531 bp, 11 predicted proteins | sample TergutEmb28metaG_2_FD_92546 | JGI IMG/M metagenome (GOLD analysis project Ga0123356, IMG submission 92546) | Embiratermes neotenicus P3 segment gut microbial communities from Petit-Saut dam, French Guiana - Emb289 P3 | ecosystem: Host-associated > Arthropoda: Insects > Digestive system > Gut ... | reverse complement strand
CAAACAGCATCAATTTCCAAATAGCATCAATCATGTTATACTCAACATAACATTAACAGCTTTCGTCCCTTGGCGCTTTACCTTCCATATATTATTCTCATGTTGTTTTTTCAACGCCTGGACGGGTCCATCACAACAAAAACGGAGGGATTGCCATGAAAAAAGCCGCGAAAAGAGCCTTGCCAATCATCCTGGCCCTGGCGCTCGCCCTCGCCATCGCTTTCCCCGCAGCCATAGCCGGCGTCACCTATGCCAAACAGGCGGATACGGGCATTAACCTGGTTGACGAGCGCTTTGAGCTCGTCACGTTAATTTTTCGCCTGGCCGGACATGAGTCCTATCGCCTGCAGGTCACGGAGTATCAGCAGGAATTAATCACAGCCTTTGAAAAGCATAAAAACCATCCCGCTGTACAATACGCGGCGGAGCTGCTGCACATAAGCAGCAGCGACGTGTTAGCGTATGCCATGCATATCATGGAGGATATGAGCGACCTCATTGAGGATACGAATTCCCTCTGCAGCCCCTTTGGCGACAGATGGACATATTCAACCATCTATACTTTTTGGCCCCTCGTGTTGGATTTTTATCATGATACGAACTTTGCGGCGTATTTTCAATCCAAAATGCCGTTTTTTCTAGCGGAGTCCGAACGGTTCATGGGGTACGCTTATATTATGGGAATAGATGAGGATTGGTTTGTGCCGTATGCCGTGAAGTTTTATGCTCCAATGGCGTATCGTTTCATCATTTCCCCTTCAATCTACCTCGCCAACGATTCCGCGAGTGTGGCCGAAACAGCCCACTATGCGGTGCTGGCTTCGCTCATGGATGATCGCCATTTCGCAGGCGGCATGCTCGTTCACGAGTACTGCCATAGTTTTGGCACCGGCGCGGGAATCATGTGGTTCATGGAAAACGATGAGCACAGGAAAATGTGCGAAGAGGCAACGCATTATTTTTATCATGACGAGCTTACCATATCCGTCGAGTACATGGTACGCGCTTATTCTATTTTATACTTCGCGGACCATGGTGACGACACTGCGGTAGCGTATCTCCTCCAATATGAAAAGGAGATGGGCTTTCCCCATATAGATGAAGTGTATAAAAGGCTCAGGGAGTATGAACAGAGGGATCCCGTTTAGGTTGGTTTTGGTCAAGCCCGCTACGGCAACAACCCGGCACCCTATTGCCCGCTTTCAAAGCCCATGCCTTCCAGCACCCGTGCCGCCGTTTCCACTACACCCGGGCATATGGCGTTAACCGCCACTTTGGCTTCCGGCTTGGCGCGATCCGCGGAGGTACGAATGTCCACGCCTAGCAAGTCGCGGCACAAAACGGAGCCGTACAGATCCTTAAACTTTTGAATGAACTCATCTGTCTTTTGGTAACAATAGGCTTTTTGTTTCATATCGTTTTCAATGTAGAACCCGCATTTCAGCCCAATCGCCAGGATTGCGCCGCTTACCGCGCCGCATACATCGCCGCAACGCGCCCCGCCGCCAAACCCGGTGGCAAGCCTAAATGCGGTTTGGGCGTCCAGCCCGTCCTCCTCACAAAACGCGCCCAGTACCGCCTGCGCGCAGTTGTAGCTGCCAGCGAACAGCTGCCGCGCTTTTTCTCCCCTTGCGCTCATGTTGATTCCCCCTTGCCTTCGTATTCCTTAGCGCCCTTCCGTAAACTCGCCCACCAGGTTTTTCTTTAAAAGCGCTCCGGTATTATCCTGCGCCAAAGCCCACATAAGCTTGCATACGGCGGTTTCGGTGGTCATATCAAAACCACTGTAAACATATTCCAGCATCATTTCGCGGCCCACCTCATAAACGCTCAGGTCGGCCTTTTCATTCAGGCATTGGCTGACCACCAGTACATAAATGCCGCTTCCGGATAAGCTTTCCAAAGCCCGGACAAGGTTGCGGCGGATATAATGTAGCCCGCCCAGGCCAAAGGCTTCTATTACAAGCCCCCGATACCCGGCTTGCTTCACAAAGCGAAGCACGCTTGGTGAAGTGCCAGGGATCAGTTTCAGCAAAAAGACCCTGGGATCCAAGGTTGCGCGAAGCCGGTATCCCTCTCCATCAACAAGAGGGTAGTAAGGCTGGCGATAATCCAGGTGCACGCCTTCGGCGTCAAAGTAGCCCGCCTGTGGGGTGTTGATGCTGGAAAAAGCGTCCATGGAAGTGGTATGGGTCTTTACACAGCGCGTACCTAAAATCAGCTTGTCATGAAAGGATACGTACACGCCTCCCACGCCCTCGAGGGCGGCTGTCATGGCGCGCAGCAGGTTGCTCCGCCCGTCCGTGAGGGGATGGGAGAGAGGGAGCTGGGAACCCGTTATAATCACAGGCTTGGGAATTCCAGCCAGCATAAAGCTAAGCGCGGACGCTGTGTAGGCCATGGTATCAGTGCCATGCGTAATGACTACGCCATCGCTGCCGTGGAGCGCCTCGTCAACCGCAGCGGCTAGGGCGCGCCACTCTTCCGGCTGGATATTGCTGGAATCCAGCATGAAAATATCCCGGGGGTTGACTTCACAGGGTAAGTCTGGACTCAGCCGCTCAAGCAGATTTGTAGCGGTTAGGGTAGGAACCAGGCCGTTGAGGCTTGGGGAACAGGCAATTGTGCCTCCTGTTGCTAGGAGGGCCAGCTTTTTGGCCATGGCAACCCCCCTTACCATTCCGAAGACATATATAGCGTTACAGCGTCGTTTTCGCGGGTCTTTCGCATATCAATCACCCGCTGGTTGCGGCTGCCGCAAAAGGAAAGCTCCAGTGAGCGCTGGGAGAGTATAAAGGGCCCATCCACCAGCACGTCGGTTTCAGCCATGAGGGCTTCGGCCTCGCGGTCCCCCTTGGCCATGTTTTGCAGCTCCTCGTAAGTATAGCCGGAGAAGGCCCAAACCGTCAGCCCTGTCCCATGGGCGCGCCGCGCGAGTTCCGCGCAGGCTGCCGCCTGCAAGAAGGGTTCTCCGCCGGTAAGGGTAATGCCTTCTAATAAAGAGCTTTTTGTGAACAGTCTCTCCAGCTCGTCCAACTCCCATTCCGTTCCGCCGGTCGGGTCATGGCTCTTGGGATTGTGGCAGCCCTCGCAATGGCGGGGGCAACCTTGCGCGAAGATGGCCAGGCGGTAGCCAGGGCCGTCCACAATGGATTCCTCCGCAATGCCGTGCAGCCGGATGGTTTTTTTTGCGATGCCGTCCATTTCAATCATCACTCCCATTACAGTCCGTCCTATCAAAAGGCGTGTTCACCCAAAGGGCTTTGGGTACGGTGGTTCCAGCATTTTTCACGCTGTTGCATTGCCTTCTTTTGTATCGGCACTGTTTGCCGCCATTGTTTACCGACCTCGCTTAAAGCGTAATCTCAAAAGCGCTGCCGTTGCCCTCCTCGCTGCGTGCCTCAACCATTCCCCCGTGCATGCGCACAATCCAAGCCACAATGGAAAGGCCGAGCCCGGTCCCGGTGCGGTCCCTGGCTTGATCCGTGCGGTAGAAGCGCTCAAAGATGTGCGGCAGGTGTTGGGTTGCAATCCCCACGCCGTTATCCGCCACCACAACGCGGCATTGCCCGCTTGGCGCGCTGGCGACCAAAATGTCTATCCAGCCGCCTTCTCTCCCGTATCGTATGGCGTTGTCCACTAGGTTGATCATCATCTGCGTAAGCAGGCTTTGGTCTCCCGTAACGGTTCCATTAAAAGCTGTTTTTACGCGGATGTCAATGCCCTTCTCCCGCGATAGCGGCTCCATTTGTTCGGCCACGGAACGGGCCACCTCGCCCATGTCCACCGCCGCGTGTTCAATGGTGTAGTCCTTTTGCTCGCCGCGCGTAATGGTTAACAGCTGTGTAACAATGCGCTGCATGCGCGCGCTTTCCAAAAGGATGGCTTGCGCGCATTTCATGGCCTCCCCTTCTTGTGGAACTTCCAGCGCGAGGGCTTCGGCGTAGGCAAGAATAACCGATACCGGCGTGCGCAACTCGTGCGACGCGTCCGCGGTGAAGCGCTTTTCACGGTCAAAGGACTCCTGTATGCGGTCGAGCATTTGGTTGATCATCCGCGTTAGCTCGCCAATCTCGTCCCTGGTTATTGAAGTGGGCACTCGTTTGGACAGGTCGCCCATTGCCACGTCCTGGGCAGCGTCAATGATCCGGTCAATGGGCCTTAGCGAACGGCGCGATACCCACAACCCGCCGAGTATGGAGATCAACAATACGCAAGGGCCCGCTATCAGCCCAATCATCCTTATTACGGTTAATGTCCACTGCGTGGATTCCATGGGAAGGCAAACCCGTATGTAAACGGTAAACCCTTCCTGGGTTTCCAGCCCGTCCAGGAACAGCCATCTTTCCGCGCCGGCAACCACTTCGCGCATTTGTCCAACCAGGAATGCCTCACTGTCCAGCGGAACATGCATTTGGTATTCCGCCAGCATATGCCCTTGCGTGTCCGTAACCCGATAGGCCGCGCCCGGGGGTAAAACAAGCTCGTCATCCTCTTCAACAACAATCTGGTCGTTTTCCACTTCGAGATGCGCCGCCAGCTGTGTATAGGATAGGGTGAGCAAATCTTCCATATGCCGTATTATCGACTGCTGCACAAGCCAATACATCGAGAGCAGCAGCACAATGAGTATTAGCGTGCTGAAGGAGCTGTAGAGCAAGGTCATCTTGTAGCGCAATGGCATGCGGCTCATACCCGTTACACCTCCGCCTTGAGGGTATAACCGTAACCGCGCACTGTCTGCAGCAGTTTAACGGATGAATACTGGTCTATCTTTCTGCGCAGATAGCGTATGTACACATCCACCACGTTGGATTCCACCGCATACGCGCCGTTCCAAACATGGTCGAGGATTTGTTCGCGGGTAAGCACATTGCCCGCGTTATACAGCAGGTATTCCAGCAGAGCGTACTCCTTGCTGGTTAGCGGAATAATCCGTCCAGCCCTGCGCGCCTCATGGGTTGTGGTATTGAGCGATAAATCCTCAGCCTGCAGTATGGCGGGCGTGGACGAGTGGGATCGGCGCAGAAGCGTGCGCAGGCGCGCCAACAGTTCCTCAAAGGCAAAAGGCTTTATTAGGTAATCATCCGCCCCGGCGTCCAGCCCAGTAACGCGGTCCTCTATGCTGTCGCGCGCGGTTAGCAGCAGAATGCCGGTATGTTTACCCTGTGACCGCAGCGAGCGCAGTATGGTGAGCCCATCCAGTCCCGGCAGCATAATATCGAGCACAATGGCGTCGTAATCTATGTTAGCCGCGCTATACAATCCATCGATTCCAGCCACGCACGCGTCCACCGCGTATCCCTCGGCAACCAGGCGTTTTGTAATGATGTTAAGCAGAGCCGGATCATCCTCTATCACCAGTATGCGCATGGCCAGCCCTCGTTTCATGGTGTATTGGCTTTCTTATTATATCACGGCAGGCTGAAAATTCAATGAAGTGGATCCGTTTCTCATGTGTTACTCATAATCGTGGTATAATATACGAGCGGTTTCGTTTATCGTACGGCTCCAGGGAGGAAACCAATATGAAAAAAAGGTTCACGGGTCATCTGCGGTTCCTTTTGGCACTGGCTGGGAAGCTGGTTGCCGCGTTGCTTTTCCTTTGCCTGGTTATGGGCAGTTGCGCGGGCGAGTCCGCGGGCGAGTCCGCGAGCCAGCCGCTGTTCCCTTTGCAGCCGCTGTGCTTTGAGGGCGAGGCGGATCATTGGTACTTTGACGACCATCTCGCCGTATCCATTCAAAAGCGCGTTACGCGCAAACTGGTCTATTTCGTCTGCGATGTGCAAACAACTGAGCCCGGTGCCTTGCGTACCGCCCTTTCCCACGATAGGGCTTATGGAAATCTTGAGCAGGTCTCCGTTATGGCGGCCCGGCACGGGGCCATATTGGCCTTTAACGGGGATGATTACGGGCATAGCGAGTCCGTTAATTTCGGGGTGATCATCCGGGATGGCGCAATCATCCGCGCAAGGGATACCTCCCGGCACATGCTCGTTCTGGAACCTAATGGGGATTTACGTGTGATTGCGGATAGGGGAAGGCAAAACGCCGCGGCCATCGCAAGCGCGCTTATAGAGGCAGGGGTGCGCCAAACCTGGGAATTTGGGCCGGAGCTGATCCGGGAAGGCGAAGCGGTTTCCCTGAACACGAAGTTCAACCTAATCTCCGTACGGAACGATCGTCTGGAACCTCGCACAGCCATAGGCCAGGTAGGGCCGCTGCATTATGTGGTCATTGTGGTGGACGGCAGGCGGAAGGGATACTCAGATGGGATATCCCTGCCCGGCTTGCAAAAGCTGATGTTGGAAGCCGGGGCGCAAACTGCCTTTAACCTGGATGGAGGCGGCTCCACCACGCTGGTATTTCGCGGGAAAGTGTTAAACCGCCCTAGCGGTGGGAAGGAGCGGCCCGTTTCCGATATCTTGTATTTCCAATAGCAGTATGTGGGTACGGTTAAATTAAAGCACGCGGCAACTCATGGGTGCTGTTATGGGAGATTTATATTACGTTGGACAATTGTCATGAATGATTATGATAAGCGATGAGGTGCGTATTCCACTCTTCGGAGGGGTGGCACGCAACGCTTGGATGGTTCTTTCGGAAAAGGGTTGCGCGAAAGTCGCCTGTTTGGATAAGCTCATCATATAGTGATATACTGTTGATGGAAGAACGCTGGCGATCCGTTCGAACGATAAGCGTGCCATTAGGCCCGCGTTGTTTTTCTGTTCGTCCGGCTGGTTTTTATGCGTGCCACCCCGCGAGACGCGAAAAACGCGGGCGGGATTACGCTCTATGGCCGTTCGTTTGGCAACTATAACCACAACTATAACCAGGATATAAAGGTGCGCATCAATTACCGTGAAGTGCAAAAGCATATGGAGGAGATTCCCGCATGAAAAAGGCAACCATGATTCTAGACCGTGATTTCGCTATCGGCGCAATCGACCCGCGCCTCTATGGCTCCTTCATCGAACACCTGGGGCGCGCCGTATATAACGGAATCTATGAGCCGGGCCATCCCTGCGCGGATGAGAGCGGGTTCCGCAAGGATGTGATTGAGCTGGTGAAAAGGCTGAATATGCCGATCGTCCGTTACCCCGGCGGGAATTTCGTATCCGGCTTTCGCTGGGAAGACTCCATTGGCCCCAAGGCGGACCGCCCCAAACGGTTGGATTTGGCCTGGTTTACCACGGAAACCAACGAGGTGGGCTTGCATGAGTTCTGCGAGTGGGCTAAGAAGGCGGATACGCAGGTTATGTATGCCGTTAACCTGGGAACCCGTGGCCCGAACGAGGCCCGGAGCGTGGTGGAGTACGCCAATCACCCGAAGGGTACGTTCCTGAGCGATCTCCGCCGCAAGAACGGAGCGGAAGAACCCTTCGGCATCAAGTTATGGTGCCTGGGCAATGAAATGGACGGCCCGTGGCAGATGGGGCAGAAAACAGCCTATGAGTATGGCCGCGTGGCCAATGAGGCGGCTAAGCTAATGCGCTGGGTGGACCCTTCCATAGAGCTGGTGGCCTGCGGCTCATCCTCCAGCGAAATGCCGCAATTCGGCGCTTGGGAACAGAGTATGCTGGAACAGTGTTATGAGAACATCGATTATGTTTCCCTGCACCGGTATTACGCCAATCCCGCCGGGGATACGCCTGGGTTCCTGGCCCGCAGCATGGATATGGACGGCTTCATTAAAACCGTTGTTTCCATATGCGACGCGGTGGGGGGGCAGAAACACAGCAAAAAGAAGCTTCACCTGTCCTTTGACGAGTGGAATGTGTGGTACCATTCGCGTCAGCAAGATGAGGAGATTTGGAAGCGTGAAAAATGGGGCCGCTCGCTGCCGCTGCTGGAGGATATATACAACTTTGAGGACGCTTTGCTGGTGGGTAGCATGCTTATGACCTTGCTGCGCAACGCGGATCGCGTAAAGATTGCCTGCCTGGCGCAGTTGGTGAATGTTATCGCGCCCATTATGACGCGGGACGGCGGCGGAGCTTGGGCGCAAACCATCTACTGGCCGCTGCTGCACGGTTCCAACTATGGCCGGGGAACCTCCCTGCGGCCCATTACGCAAACCCCCGTCTATGACTGCGCGGATTATGAGGGCGTGCCTGTACTGGACGCGGCCGCCACCTTAGGCGAGGATGGGAACTTAACCATTTTTGCCGTCAATAGGGATCTATTGGAGCCTCTGGAGTTAACCTGCGATTTACGCGCGTTTGGTCCGCTCACGCTTAAGGAGCATATTATGCTGCACCACGATGACGTGAACGCCGTTAACACGGAAGCCGCGCCGAATACCGTGGCCCCGGTAAAGGGGCCGGGCGGCGAGGTGTCCGGTAAAAAACTAAAGGCGGTCATCCCGGCGCTGAGCTGGAATGTCCTCAGGCTGGGTTAACAGGGCGATATACTGGCTTTATGGCTTAAGTACTATAAGCAAACGACTGAGCGGTGTTTGTTAATCGCTCCCGTACATCTTGGGCGATAATATGCCTACCAGGGGCAGGTTGCGGTATTTTTCATTATAATCCAGCCCGTAACCCACCACAAAGGCATCCGGTATTTCAAAGCACGCATAGTCTACCGTAAGCGGCGCTACCCGGCGGGAAGGCTTGTCCAGCAAGGTTACAATCCGCAGGCTGGCCGCGCCACGCTCGGACAGGACCCGCTTCAGGTAGTTAAGCGTCATACCCGTATCCACAATATCCTCCACCAGCAGCACGTCGCGGCCCAGTATACTCCTGTCCAAGTCCTTCACTAGGCGCACCTCGCCGCTGGATTGGGTGCTGGCGCCATAGCTGGAGGTGGCCATGAATTCCAGCTCCAGGGGCAGGTCAATCTCCCTTATGAGATCGGATAAAAAGACGCTCGCACCCTTAAGGATGCAAACCAGCACGGGCGTTTTGCCCTTATAGTCGTGGGATATTCGGGCGCCCAGTTCGGCCACGGCCTTTTGAATCTGCTCGGAGGTATAGAGGACGCTTTCCAGGTCACGGTATTGCTTAAATTCCTTACTCATTGGTAATCCTCCTCGTCGCTTGCGCTGGTTCATTCACGCAGTATGCCGCTTCATTCTATATCAAGTTGAAAACGATGGGAAGTACCTTTTAATAAATATGTCCACCGTTGCCCAATACCTTTCCGGCTCAAAGGATGACGCCACGCCGTGCCCTGCGCCAGGTATGGCCAGCCTTTCCTTCTCGCAGGAGGCGGCGTTGTAAAGCGCGTCCAGCATCCAAAACGGCACGAAGTTATCCTCCTCGCCGTGGATGAACAGGATGGGCGTGGCGGATTGGGCAACCTGTTTCACCGCGCTCGCCTCTTTGAGCCAAAAGCCCGCGCGTGCCTTAATAACCATGGACGCGACCTGCATCATGGGGAATGGCGGCAGGCCAAATTGGGCGCGCAATTGGCCGGAGAACTCGTCCCATACGGATGTATAGCCGCAATCCTCCACAATCGCCTTTACGTTTGGCGGTAAAGCCTCGCCTGCTGTCATCATCACCGTTGCCCCGCCCATTGAAATGCCAAACAGCAATATTTCCGCACCAGGCTCCCGCTTTACAATCCCATCGATCCATTGCAGCATGTCCAGCCTGTCATGCCAGCCCATGCCAATGTAATAGCCTTCGCTCGCGCCATGCCCACGCATATCGGGCAAAAGCACGGTAAAGCCCATATCAAAGAAATGTTTACCAAAGCTAGCCATGCTTTGGCCGTTGGCTGTATAACCATGCGCCAGTATGGCGTACCGGCTGGTATCCGCGTGAATGCGGAGGCCGTGCAGCTTTAGGCCATCAAAGCTCTCTATCCAAACATCATGGGCGGCGGTTTCAAGCCATTCGTGAGCGAGCCGGTCAGGTAGAGCCCCCGCCGCTGTATCGCATACTTCGTCTGGCACGCCCGGCGGCCGCTCGCCTCGCTTGGGGGTTAACGCGTACGCATAAAAATAATGGCCGGCAACAGCCAAAACGGTGAGCACAAAAATGAATACACCTATGAGCGCAAACAGCACTATGATTGCTCTCCTCTCAACAGGAACATCCGCTATGGCCAACTTGTACAGTATACCGTAAAACCGTCGGCGTGCCCAGCGTGACTGCTGAAAAGGCGGAGCTGCCCGCTATGCCAGTGGGTACGGCCTTGTTCATTTTTCATCTGAAAGCAGAAACACGTTTGCCAAGTCAACCAAAAAATGCAATAGGATACCCGGCGCTAAGCTACCAGTAACAAGGTACAGGCAACCAAGCAAAACGCCCCCCAGCGCGGTTATGAAAACTCCCTGAAGGCCCTGGTAGAGATGGGCAAAGCCAAACAAGGCGCTTGTGGCAATTATTATGATAACCGGTGAAACATAGGGGAACATGGCAAAGAGAAGATAAAAGAGGAAACCACGGCACAAAGTTTCCTCGCTGATGCCGGCGGACAGCGCAAGCCCGGTTGACCATATCCGTTCTTTTTTGTTACGCGGCCAAAGCGCCCCCGCGCCCTTGCCAGCCAGTTTTTGGTTCGCTTCCCTATATTTTGT
>Ga0123356_10007981_pt1 | contig 10532 bp, 11 predicted proteins | sample TergutEmb28metaG_2_FD_92546 | JGI IMG/M metagenome (GOLD analysis project Ga0123356, IMG submission 92546) | Embiratermes neotenicus P3 segment gut microbial communities from Petit-Saut dam, French Guiana - Emb289 P3 | ecosystem: Host-associated > Arthropoda: Insects > Digestive system > Gut ... | reverse complement strand
TTTTATCCGGGTAGACCCCAATTCAATTCCCAGCGCTGTTTTATTTTCGATAATCGCCTGTTTCGCATCCATGAATCTTCCGCCTTTTGATTAATGCTGAGTTTATTGTAACATGGATTTGGGGAAAATAATAATTTTACTTAAAAAAATTATTATTGGTTTTGTTCTTCTTTTACAAAATCAATATGTGTTTCTGAAGGCGGTATACGAAAGGAAAATACCATTTCTCCTTTTGCGTTTGTTAATGCCATATCACCCATGCGGAGTATGTTCATTCCAATAATGAAATCAAAATTATTATTGCTTTGAAATTCCGCTACGTCCATATTTCTAAATAAAATACCATTTGGCAATAATACATCTACACTATATACAGGAACAATTGAAATTCCATGAAACCCACGTATTTTACTTCTTTTATAAGCTTTTAATTTTGTGTTTGCGGCAAATTGTTGACTAATACATGAACCTGTTGCTCCAGTATCAACTAAAGCCATCGAATTCATACTTATTTTTTTATCATTCGGATAACCGTCAATAGGAATTGGAACTCCTATTTGTATCTCAAAAATAATTGATTGTTTTTCCTTATCTGGTATTTGAAAAGTTATAGCATTAGTTCCCAAAACAAACCGCCTGATTATAATTGTAATAAAGCATTATTTCTTCTTCATCTGTTATACAATCCTGAATGAGAAATTCACCCATTAAAAATCCTTTATTTTGAGCAGCTGAAAGGGCGGTATCTGTATTTGGGTAATAACCTATAACAGATTTATCTTTTAGAAGAACACATTCATTCAAATGGCCAGCTATTATTGCATTACGGTTTTCATCAAACCATTTATATAAATCATCTAAATTTTCCATACATTTACTCCTACATATTAATAATACTTATTTTTATGTATTTTTTCAAGCACAATATAGAAGGTCAAATAGAAGAGTATTTTACTGTTTTTTAAAGATGAAAGTTATTTTAATGATTTTATTCATGTTGAATCCAATTAATACTATGAAAATATGTCTAATTAATAACATTGACAGATAGATACTATTTATAATAGAATAAAAATATGAATATATCTGAAATCCCAGAAAGATATCAGGATGATATTAATGTTATATTCATAAAATATTAAGTATGGAGAAATAAATGGTAAAAACTTTTTTTATAATTACATTATTAGTTGTAGGATTGAACATCGCAACTGCGCAAAATATTCCACAATATCAAAATGAAATTGAAAATCTAATCAATGATTTCCAATCAGGACGAATTACAGCTCAAGAAATGGGAAATCGTTCTTCAATGATTGCTGCTAATATTAACAGTGGGAATATCAGGGAAGATGCTCGTAATGATATAGCGTGGCGAAGACAGTGGATTACATTAATTACTGAACTGGAACAATATCTTGATAATTTATATAAAACTCAATCTGTCCCTTACACACTTTTCTATTCAAATAATATAAATCAAGGCGCTATAAATTATCAAAATGAAACAATTAGTTTAAGTATACAAACCAACATTAGAGCAAATGAAACATGGTTACTTCCGGTGCACCAAGTAGTAAATGCTGTATTTGACGGCTTGTTAGAAACTGAAAGAAGAAATGATTGGGGATTAAATAATTGGCCTTGGACGAGTGTAACTACTTTAAATCCTTTTAGTAGCAGACAATCCATAAATTTTAATATATCTGCTGAATTAGTAAATGACAGAGGTCAGGTAATTGGAAGACAAACATTTCAGGCAACAAGTGCATGGAGTTGGGTAAATGACCGTAACTTATATAATATATCTAATAGTATCAGTGATAGGCGGCGTGCTCCTACACTTCTAGTAAATAATAATATTCAAAACAATGTGGTATTCAATGTAAAAGTAGATGACATAACTGATAATCTTATTATGCGAATAGTGAATGTGAACGGGGTTGAAGCAGATAGAGCTGTGAGAGATGGACTATTGCAAATAGTTGTGATGACAGGAGAGGAATATACTATAAATAATAACTTTGAATTTAGATTTGGCAGGCTAAGTGGACACCAAAACAGAAGTTATTCTGGTAATTTAGTTATTCCTGCAACAATGTGGGGAGAAACTGTAACATTTGTTGGTGACCGGCAATTTCAATATCCAAGATCTTTTACAAGTCTCACTATTCCAGATAATATTTATATTGCGGAGTATGCTTTTTTAACAAATGATAATATAACTATAAACATTGGAGAAAATGTAAATATAAATGTAAATTCATTACGTTTGAATGGATTTAATCAATATTATAATGATAATGGAAAAAGAGCAGGAACGTATATTTTTACACAGCAAGGAAGAAGAGGCGGCTCATGGAGTTATACTCCCAGACGATAATATTAAAATATTGATGTAATTACAACAGGCTCCACTTTTCTATACTATTTCCAGTTAAAGAGTGTAATATGGCAAAAAAGTTGATAACTTAGGTGGCTTTTGACCAACTCTTACCGTTGATTTGATAGTACCCATTATTATTTCCTTTTCCGCGATACGAAACTTGACGGGTCTTTTTCATACTCCTTTACCCGTTTATCGATCATTTTCGCTTCTGCCGCATTTGCCGGTTCGGTTACCGGTTTTCAATAGTCATCTGCCAAGTGTGTCAGTAACGGTTTCAATGCTGGTAAGCTAATATCCGGTATACCGTCAATAATACTATGTATCTCTTTTCTTAAAACTACAGTTGTCATCGTTTACTCTCCTTGTTCTTTTTTTTGTAAACTTGCCCCCGTGGGTCAATGTGTGTTACAAATATGTTAGTGTCTGTTATCCGCCATAAAATCCGGTAGCATCCTACCCTTGTTCTAAAACGCCCTGGTTGTCCTGCGATTGGTTCTATATCACCCTCAGGTGTTATTTTTCAAGATCATCTATTGCGGCGTTTATTCGATCCCTGTCGGTTGCGTTAAGGCGATTTAAATATTTTTCTGCTGCTTGATGTAGTAATGCTTCCATGTTTAAAACGTAACACATTATGTCTTACTTGTTAATAGGTTTTAAAAAGGCGCAATACCTCACATTAAATCAAACCCTATATTGGTGATGCCTCACGATAAAAATCTAACCATACAGAAAATGAAATTATATCGGTTACTCATGATTTATTAGACTTCATAAGTTTATCCAGCCTGTTTTCAATATCTGCCTTTACCCCTTTTTGAAACTGGTGGAGAGCTTTTATTGGAAATGGACCTACGGAAAATAACTCTGAACTGTCAAATTCAAGGGCTAATACTAATTATTTTTTACTCTTTTTCTTTCTTCGCTCTTGCTCAAAGGCTTCTTCAACTGACTCTTTAACAATATTTTTTAATTCAGAAATAATCGCTAGTTGTTGTTTTTTCATTTCCATTGTTGGTGATAACTGGGTAATAAAAAGTTCATATATTTCAATATCAAGGGCTTTGGCAATCCGTTCGATTGTTTCAACTTTGGGCATATTTCGAGCCAACTCAATTAACGCAATATAATGAGTAGATACCCCAGCTTTTTCTGCCAATTGTGCTTGAGTAAAACCGCATTTTCGGCGGTTTTCTCGTAGATTTTGCGCAAAAGTCTCTGAAATTATAACATTTTTCACCCTTATTACCTGCTAAGTAATAATAATGCAATATTCCTACTTGACACATTCACTCCCATTTACTTATTATTAAGTGGGGATTACTTTTTTATAGGAGTAATATCGTATACAGTGTATTTATTTTGAAATATTGCCCTTTTAATGTTTGATATATTGTCTGGCGGACATAAAACGCATAGTTAAATTAAAGGAGTATTTTATGAAAAAGATATTAAATCTACTGGGTATTATCTCTTTAGCAGTTTTTATTGGATTTTCTTTAACAGCATGTCCACTATTTCTTAATGAAGATAAAAGATTTACTTATGAAGAAACTCCAACAGAAATAATTATAACAGGATACACTGGAACAAGAACCAGTTTAGAAATACCGAGACAGATAAATGGTAAACCAGTTACCACTATTGGATCTCAGGCGTTTAGAGCTCACAGATTATCAAGCGTTACAATCCCAGATAGCGTTACTACTATTGAGTTTCTTGCTTTTGCTAATTGTAAACTTAAAGCAATTACAATCCCAAACAGCGTTACTCATATTGGGAGTACTGCGTTTTGGGGAAATGAATTGACTGCTGTCACATTACCCAATAATATTACATACATTTCGAGTGATGCATTCGCTTTTAACCAGTTATCTAGCATTATAATACCTGATAGTGTTAAAGAAATTGAGTGGAGAGCATTTCATGGTAATCAGCTCATCAGTATTACTATAGGAGAGAATGTAACGGTGAATGGTCATGCGTTCGCACACTACATAGAAGGTGACATAGACATAACAAGTATTGGTTTTGATATAACTTACAACGACAATGGAAGAACTGCAGGGACATATACAAGAAATAATACCAGCACCACTATCTGGTCAAAACCATCTACTGCTGTTCCTACTACAATTACAATCAATGGAATAGCAAAGGTAGGTGAAAAAATTACCGCAGTGACAAACAATGGCTATACAGATAGTTATCAATGGTGGTATGCGGACACTGCTGATGCAATTGAATGGCATAGAGCTTATTGGTCATGCTGCAATATAAATGGAAACGAATTTATTGCTGGTAGTGGTATGAAAGATAAGTTTATTAAAGTTTCTAGAAACCAAAGTAATATACAAAGTAATATAATTGGACCTATTCAATCTTCTATTACAATCAGTGGAACAGCAATGGTAGGTGAAAGGTTGATTGCTACATCAAATGATGATGATTATATAGGTGATTATAGATGGTTAAGTGCTTACAGTTCAGATCCATATACAAGATATTATGTTGCAGAACATTATTCTTCTGGACCAAATAAAAGTATATTAAATATTGGAAATGATTTAACAGGTATGTATATATGGGCATATCGTGGAACTACTTCTTATGTAAGCAATTATAGTAATGCACTCGGACCTGTTCATGCAGCACTATGTTACCACGATTGGCAATGGGTTGTTACAACTTCTCCAACTTGTACTGTCGCTGGAGTGGAAACAGAAATATGCTCACATGATGCAATACATACAAGAGATACACAACCAATTCCTGCGCTTGGTCACGATTGGAGATGGATACAAACAAAAACTCCAACTGACACAGAAGACGGTGAGGAAATAGGATTTTGTTCTAATAATTGCGGATTATTTGAAGTACGTACTATTTTGAAATTTAAAATTATCGTTCCTGGAAACAATCTTGTTACAAAATTACAGTGGGTTAATACAAATGCGGTAAGCAACAGGAGTTATATTCTTGATGTAACTGCAAACGAGACAATTGTGCCTCAAACTCTTTCTTTTACCGATAGGAGTGATGTAACTGTAATTCTAAAAGGATTCAACAGTGAAAGAATAATATCTCTATCAGATAACGGTTCACTTTTTACAATAGCTACAGGTGTGATACTTGTATTAGACGAGAATATTACGTTACGAGGACATAACGAAAATAACCGTTCGCTGGTAACAATAAATAACGGAGGTACATTAATTATGAATAATGGTTCTAAAATTATCAGTAATAGAAATGCGGACATTAGAAATACCACTGGTGTTAGTACTGTTAACAGTAGGAGTTATGGCGGTGGAGTGTATAACAGTGGAACTTTCACAATGAATGGAGGTGAAATTTCCGGTAATATCGCTTTTGCCAGTGCAAGTGGAGTCAGTACAGGTAGTGCAGTGTCAGTAACCGCTATAAGCAATGGTGGCGGAGTGTATAACGATGGGACCTTCACAATGAACGGCGGCATTATTTCTAACAATACCGTCAGTGCTATTGGTAATAGCAGTGGTCCAGTGGGTTTTCACATGGTAAGCGTATTAAACTCCTACGGTGGTGGAGTGTATAACAACAGAACTTTCATAATGTACGATGGTGAAATATCCGGCAATACTGCCAGTGCTAATATAAGCGGTCGCAATAGAGGTGGTGGGGTTGATGGAGGCGTAACATTACATGGAGGTGTTATTATTAATAATACACCTAACAATTATTAGTTAATTTTTAAACACAGTTGTATTTTAACATACAACTGTGTTTTTTATGTGTACCCGGCATGGGCGATAAATTGGCGGTGAAAGTCCGCACTTGTAGCAGATACAATCAACCTGTTTTCCCAATCATGATTTCCCGATGCAACAGGTGAATAATTCCCGTCGATTAACACCGCTTTTATCCGGGTAGACCCCAATTCAATTCCCAGCGCTGTTTTATTTTCGATAATCGCCTGCTTCGCATCCATGAATCTTCCGCCTTTTGATTAATGTTGGGTTTATTATAACATGGATTTGGGATTAATATTACCTTTTATTTATAAGTTGAATCGATGGAAGTATTTTTAAAATAACATGAGACACCCACACCATATACAGCGATATACTATAAGTGGTGTGAGTATAAAGCGGATCTATTTACGGCTGCATATAAAGGCGGCCTTCTTCAAATCCTCCAAATCCAAATACTGTAAATGTATCTCCAGCTTCAGAAATAACCGCTGTCATTGGTCCATCATAGAACTGTATAGTAGCAGTTTTTCCGGAGAAAGTATAACTGCCGGTTGAAGGGGGAAATTCATCCCATCTGTCTTTGTGTATAAATGTTGTTTCTGTAAATTCAAAAGTGGTATCACCATACTCCGATATCCATGTTCCTACAAACAGGTTAACTTCCGCAACAGTTGTTGCTTTAGCTGCCGGCTCACTTGTAATACAACCAGCAAGAAGCATTCCGGCAATCAGTAAAATACCAATTCCACCAAGTAAAAGTTTCTTTTTCATTTTTCTCTCCTTAAAATAGATATATGTCTCGCTTGTCATGCGAAGGTTGAAGTTTTGCGGACTGTTATAAATCAACCAGCTGCTTCGCCGAAATCAAGCCAGGATTTAATTGTTGTTTTATCATTAATTCTTAATGTAGAATAACCCTGCCAAATTGGAAGGCCTTCATTATTCAATTGATCTATCACAATATAAACAGTGAATTCTCCTTCTTTATAGAAAGGATTATTGGTTTTTACATTATTGGTCATTACTGATAAATTAACCGAAAAAGAGTCACCAGTTATTAAAACAGGATCAGACCATGCGACCCAATTAAATGATCCGTCATTGTTATATACAGTCAATGATACTGATCCATACAAACCGCTGTAACTTAGAGGTATATCAGTAACTGTAACAACAGCCTGGGGAGCAGCTGATTGTGTTGAAGCGCACGCTGTCGTTGAAAATCCCATTACCGCAATAATTACGATAAATCCCAAAAGCCTAAAAAAGTTTCTTTTATTCATACAAAAACTCCCTTGCGGTTTTAATGCCTCCGCCGGCAATTTATTTTTCATATAAAACAGGTATTAATATTTAATCCTGTATTACATGATTGTATTATTCTATATGGTTTATTAATATATAACAAGCCCATAATGCATAAAAAAAGGGAACATTTAGAAACATAAATTTCCGGAAGTTCCCTTAAATAATTCATTTTTGTCAAGCGTTTTCAGTCAGCGTTCTTAATCAGTATTTAACTTATTTTCCATATAATATAAATGAATATTTACAGATAATTTTAAAAAGCAAATATGTTCATTTATTATTTGTAATATAAATGATATAATTAATAATCAAAATTAAGGAGTTAAAATGAATTTAAATCCAATGATGGAACATCATACGATGGAAAATCGTACGATGTCCCATCATATAGAGTCTATAAAAAATATGACTAAACATTATCGTGAAAATCATGAAATTAAAGCTTTATTTCTGATAGGTTCTGTCGCTACCGGAACAGCCCGTCCTGATTCAGATATTGACGGGGTTGCGATTATTTCACAGGAATATCACGACCATAAGAAAAATAATGAAGGGCTGGAAGAAGTCTATTATGGCAAATGTACTTATGAGGGTGGTTATTTTAATATCCATTATATGACATTGGAAGATTTAATTAAGATTGATAAAAGCGGCTCAGAACCAATGCGTAATATGTTTTCCCGCGCGGTTACTCTTTTTTGTGATGATCCTGTTTATGAAGAATTGGCAAAAAAAATCCCGGTATTCCAAAAGCAGGAAGCTACGCCTAAGCAATTTCGTTTTTATTGCACATTAAGAATGTATTACGGCTATTTTTGGGTTAATTGTAAACCCGAAGGATTTATGCGTCACCATATCGCGGACGGAATGATTTATAATCTATACCGTTTAATTCTACTGGAAAATGAGATTTTGTTTCCTTCCATGAGAAAGATTGAAGAATATGTAAGGCTTGCTCCAAATAAGCCGGAAGGAATAATCGAAAAATGCCATAAGTTTATGCAGACCTTATCAGATGACGATTGCAAAGCAATTGTAGATAGTTATGAGACATGGACTTCCTACGATTACCCCAAGGATGACAATATTATAATGAATAATTTTTCTGACCCGTGGGAATGGCTGTAAAATATTTCTTTAAATGATATTTCCAAACTGCATTATTGCGTAATAATTATTTTTTTACCTTTCTGGGTTTTGAATACCATTTTTTCAGAACTTTTTCCGCTTTTTTTCCATGAACATTAAAACTTTTATTTGTTTTTGCTTTGGCGGCGCTGTAAATTTTTGTGCTCCATTCCCACCAGAAAAAACCTGCAAACCAGGGTTCATCAAAAAAAGTACGAAGGCAAGATGAATAAAAATTCGCCTGTTCATTTTCGCTCCAGGGAAAATGTTTGTGGGTAAAATCCCAGGGCATTGTTGCGCAGCCTTCTGCGCTTCTGCAGCCAACTTCTATAAAAATAACCTGTTTGCCCCACTTGTCACTTAATTCTTTTACGCGCTTTTTAATTGGCTGCCAGGCTTTATACATATTTTCTTCGGTTTCGCCGCCTTTTTTCGCAACCGGATAATAAGCGCTTGTTCCGATATAATCAACAGCATCAAACCATTTAACATTATCTTCACTGCCCCAATTGGCATTATAGATGACAGAACCTTTATATAGTTTCCTTGTATTTTTAATAAGTTTCCGCCAATGACTGGTTTTTCTTTCTGCTGAAACCATCTCGCAGCCGACACAAAACATTTCACACTTTGTGTATTCTGCCATTTCGGCATAATGGCATATAAAAGCGGTGTAATGTTCAAACCAATCATCCCAGTAAACATCTTTTCCCATCATATTTTCATCAGGAAAATTAATCTCTGCTCTCCAAACTCCGTCTTCGCAGTTGACAACAGGTTTTAAACATACTTTTAATTTTAGTTCATGCGCTTTTTTTATGGCAAATTCAACATCCCTGTCCTTTACAGTATTTCTATAATCAAAGTTGATCCTTGTAGATGAAAACTTTTCCTGCCTGACAATAAATGATATACAAATCCATTCATTCCCTGCTTTTTTTAATTTTTCTATACTCGATACAGCTTCGGGAGATCTGTAATCACCGGCACGGGCATCAAAGCCATACGAAAATCCTTTTATAAACATAAAACCTCCGGAATAATTAAAATCAGTAACCTGATGTTAAAAAACTTTATATTAATTAACCGGTATTGTATCCGAATACCAAATCCTGCCGAACCAGGTTCTCATGGGATTATTGCCGACTCTGGTATAAGCGTCTCCAACAATAACAAATCTGCCGTTACCGTAGGCTATATTTCTGACAAGATCATTTTCGGTGAATGCACTGCTATTTATCGCCGTCCATGTTATACCATCTGCGGAAAATCCTATACCTTTAATAGTATTATAATCACTGCCTATTTCACCACCTGCCGCGACGAAATAACCGCCGCCGTATGCGATTGCATAGATGGGTTCGGTTCCAAATACATCTCTGGCAGAAACTTCTGTCCAGTTTATGCCATCCGCGGATTGAGTGATTATACCTTTGCCGGAATTGGGACTAGCGCCGCTGCCCGTGCCGCCAATCGCGATATATTTATTATCACCGTAGGCTGCATTAAATATTCCGTTGCCGCGAAGGTTAAAAACATCGTTTGGAACGCCTGTCCATGTTATTCCGTCTGTTGAATGTCCCATATGAGGGTGACATGCGGCGCAGGTAATATTTGATCTGCCTATTATAAATCCTCTATTGCCGTATGTTACAAAACTTAGAGGAGCAAAGCCGCCGGCAAAAAGAGTGTTATTAACAACTGTCCATGTTATTCCGTCTGTAGAAGCCGATATTTGACGGGCTCCTCCGATCGCAATGAATTTACCGTTTCCGTAAGCTATGTCTAATATTACATAAGGAGAAAATGTATTGTCGTTTACAGCCGTCCACGTTAAACCGTCTATTGAATATGCCATCTTGCCTTGCATTCCGACAGCAACAAATTTACCGCCGCCAAAAGCTATGGAGAGAATGTTTTTATCTTCAAATGTATTATTAACTACAGCCGTCCATTTTACACCGTCTTCGGAA
>Ga0123356_10007980_pt1 | contig 10535 bp, 12 predicted proteins | sample TergutEmb28metaG_2_FD_92546 | JGI IMG/M metagenome (GOLD analysis project Ga0123356, IMG submission 92546) | Embiratermes neotenicus P3 segment gut microbial communities from Petit-Saut dam, French Guiana - Emb289 P3 | ecosystem: Host-associated > Arthropoda: Insects > Digestive system > Gut ... | reverse complement strand
CTGCAGATGGAGCGCTCATCTCCTGATTGGGCAAAAATTTAACTGCCAATAAAGTCAGTTACGATTACGCCTTAGCTGCGTAACCGCGTGGAACTGTTCCGCCGCTCTGAGGAACAACTTCCGCGTCGCAATCAGAGCTGGTTATGATGCCGCTTTCGGAGGCATTATGATAAGATTTCCCGGAATACGGATAGACCGCGCGCCGTTTAGCCAAGTCTTTCCCGACAATAAAACAAACGGTTAAATCTGTAGATGTTTATATTTCGCGTATTGGGACGCGGGTTCGACTCCCGCCACCTCCAAGTATTTATTAATAATGATATAAAATCTTTACACAGAAAATTAAGTAATAAAAACTCTAACACATCGGGAGTCGAACCAAATCGCTTCTGTAAAATTGATAAGTTGCAAACCTGTCATACTATTCCTCCATTGACAGAAATTACCTGCCGGGTGATATATGAAGCGGATTCTGAAAGGAGAAACACTGCCAAGCCGGCTATTTCTTCAGGTTTACCGAGCCTGCCCATGGGTATGGATGGAAGAACCATGTCCAGCGGCACATCCCGGCTCATTTCGGTTTCAATGATTCCCGGCGCTATGCAGTTAACAGTGATGGAACGGTTTGCCAGTTCCACCGCCAAGGCTTTAGTCGCTCCTATAATTCCCGCTTTGGCAGCGCTGTAATTTACTTGACCGCGGTTGCCGGTTAAACCGGAAACTGATGAAATAGTTATGATTCTTCCTTTTTTCTTGCGGCAGAGGGGCATTATAAGAGGGTGAAGTACATTATAAAAACCGTCAATGTTTGTGCGCAGAACACTGTCCCAATTGTCCGGGCTCATTGCCGGGAAAACATTATCTGCAATAATACCGGCATTGCAAATTATTCCCCAGAAAGCGCCGTTTTCTTCCTGCCATTTTTCAAGTTTTTCCCGGCATTCTTCTCTGTTGGAAATATCAAACTGGATCAATTCAATACTGCCGCCTTTTTGGAGAATTTCTTTTTCTAGAGATTCTGCTGCTTCTTTACTCTGGAAATAGTGAGCGACTACATGATACCCAGCTTCTGATACAGCTAAAGCTATGGCCCGGCCTATACCTCTGCTTGCTCCAGTGACAATAACTTTTTTTTCTACTGACGATTGCATAATTTTCCTTTATCAATAATGATATTATGTAAGGATTATAACCATGAAACAAAATGATGTATACATATCCCGGTTTTCTGCCTGGGCTCCTGGTATAGAAAATACCAATGAATGGGAAGAATGGGCATTGGGTAAACGGGAAATAAATATTGGTCCGGAAAGCCCGGCTCTTTCCTTTACAGACCCCATGTTTCGCCGCAGGTTAAGTCAAATTTCCAAAATGACAATACAGGTAGTTCATGATCTTCTGCCTGCGGCTGAAGATACAAAAATACTTTTTCTTTCTTTTCGCGGAGAACTTACGCATCAATTTAAACTCAATAAGATGTTCATAGAAGATAACGAGATAAAACCCGCAGCTTTTTCAATTTCTGTTTTTAATGCTCCCGCAGCTCTGGCTTCCATGGCATTTAGTTTGAAGGGAGGGTATTCGGCTATTTACCCCGGGGGAAATTCTTTAACAATAGGTCTTTCCCTGGCAGAAGCGGCTTTTCTTAATGGGGAATCTGAAGAACTTATTTTTGTTTATGCCGATGAAGTTATACCCAATGAGTATAAAGATATTTTTTCCGGAACTCATCTTCCGTTAGCTTTTGGTTTTGTGTTAGTCCGTAAGCCGGATTCTTCGGATTTAAACCCTGCGATTCAATTTTCGGCTTTGAAGGAAAAAATTGATACCCCGGAAGAATTTCTCAAACGGCTAATTCTTTCTAAACTAAGCTAAATGCCGTTTTAAGAAATTAATCATTAACTGCCAGGCTTCTTTGGCATCCGGTTTTTGGCTTAAGGTAAAACCGTGTTTAGAAGATTCAAAGCGTTTATGAGTTACATCAATACCTGCTTCTTTTAATTTATCCCTGAATAATTCAGCTTCTGAACACAAGAGATCTTTACCCGCCGTTATTATTAACGTTGGCGGGAAACCTTTTAGCTGGTCCTTAGAAGCATAAATTGGTGAAATTAACGGGTTTTTAGTTTCTTCTTTGTTGTAGCAATAGCAGGCATTAAATAACCGTCCCATTTTTGCAAAAAGTCCTTTGCCGTTGGGTTTTGCAAATGGATCTGTGTATACATCAAGAGGCGGGTAATCAAGAATTAAACCTTTAATATTGAGTTCGCGGGTTTCGGCATTTTTTAAGCCGATGGCAGCGCTGAAATTTCCTCCCGCACTGTGACCGCCTACAGCTATCTTTTGCGGATTAATCCCGAACTCCTGTGCCTTATTTTGAGCATACTTTACTACCGCATAACATTCGTTTAATCCCTTGGGAAAAGGCGCTTCCGGTGCAAGACTATAATCGATATTTATTATTTTTACATTTGCATTAAGCGCAACATTCATCATATACGGATCATCCATTTCCGGACTTCCAAGGATAAAACCGCCGCCATGAATATTTACAAAAAGAGGAAGTTTTGAATCATTTTCCAGATTATAGGTTAGCACTCTGACCTTTCCTTCGTCTGTTTTTAAAAATAACTCTTTCCCTGCCAATGCGCGTTTTTTCTTAGAAAACAAATTCATCATCTTTCTTATTCCGGTTGCTTTTTTTAAACATTCCTCCGGGGTATAAGTTTTTTCTTTTGGTTTTCCAAACATAATTTTATCTCCTTTCTAAATATTTGTTATAATATACTATTTAAATAATTTCAATATTTCCGCAGCGCCTAATTTCCGGTAAGAAGGTTCATTACTTGAAAAATCAACCTCAAAGAATTCCTCGTCGTAAAACGAAAGTTTTGAGTTTGTATCCGGATTACAGTGCAGATAAATTATTTCATTAAGATTTAAACCTTTATTTTGGCAGATTTGTTCAACAAGGCTTTTACCTGCGGCTGTAACTGAAGTACCCGGATTGTCCTGGTAAAGCTCTGTTACTATAACAACTGGTTTTTCGTAATTTATAATCTTTAATCCGCAGCGGGAAGGCATATCCCACTGCCCTTTAAAATCAAAAATTTCGTCGTAGTATTTTTCCGGTACACGCATAATCTAACCAATATCCCTGCCGAAAGACTTGTGCATTAAACGCCTGTTTCTTGAACGGTAGGTACCGTCTTCAATTTCGCGTTCAGTTACAGCGGAAAGAAGATGGAACATTTTTTCTTCCTGGGATTCATCCTGATAAAATGTTTTCCAGGCATATTCGTAAAGTTCCTGCAGACGATCAGGCGTAATATTTTTCGGAGTAAAGACTACCTGCCCTGCATTAAAATGATTCCAGTTACGATCAAAAATCCGCCCCTGCCGCATATAATCGTCCCATGCCTTGGTGTGCGGGAAAGGCGTCATAACAGTAAATTCCGCAAGGTCAAGTTTTATTTCAAGCAGGAAATCGACAAGCCGTTTTATATCGTCTTCGGTTTGATTATCAAGTCCAAGCAGTATCGTACCTTCTACACCGATGCCATGATCGTGATAACGTTTTACCCTTTCTCTAATAAAATCCGATGTATCAAAAATTGCCTGATATACATACCATGAACCCGCCTGAGCTGCAAGGTCAAGAACTTCCCTGTCATCTTCGATTGTGTGGCTGACCCACTTTTTCTTTAATGGGATCATTTCACGGAATAAATCCATTTCCCATTTTTTATCCTGAGCAAGCGAGTTGTCGACAATAAAGAGCCGGTTATTTTCTATGCCTGCTAGTTCTTCAATTACTTTGTCCATAGGGCGGGGACGGAAAGAACGTCCTCCAAGATAGGAAACTGCACAGGGGTAACAACTGAAACGGCAACCGCGGGATGCATGGAAAAGGTCAACCATTTGAACGCCTTTGTGATTGTACAATTCTTTTGTATACAGATCGCGTCTTGCAGGACCAATCGATTCAATTTGGGGATGCTTTAACATAAAATTATAGATTTGTTTGAGTTCGCCTTTTTTCCAGTCGTCTATTATTTGTTCCATTCGGGTTTCAGCTTCACCAAGGAAAACTGAATCTGCATGTAACATTGTTTCCTCGGCATGAAGCATTGTTGCAATGCCTCCGAAAATTACTTTTATGCCGCGGCTGCGGTACTCATCTGCAATAAACCAGCCCCGCTTTACCTGGGTGGTGAGCATCATTGAAATTGCTACAAGGTCGCAGCTTTCATCAAAATTATGCTCCTGAACATTTTCATCGATAAAGACAACATCTATTCCGGCAGGCAGAGCTGCGGCAAAAACAACAGGTCCGTGCGGAGGCAAATTAAATGTTGTCTGTTCTGGAAGTTTATTCCATTTGGGATAAATTAGTTTAATTTTCATTTATTGCTCCCTCCAGCATCGATTCCACCGCCGCCGCTTCCATAATTGTAAGTGTTCCTTCGAGAGCTTTTATACCCTCAAGGAAAACTTGTCCTTCAAAATTATAAACCAAATCTGTACAGTCCAATTCCTTTACTTTTATGATAACCGTACTCTCCGATTTTATAACAGGGAGGAAAACTTCCATTTTTGAAATACTAATGATAAAACCTATTCGCGGTTTTTCAAATTGTTCGCTTTTTTCGCGGTTTCTGATTCCCGAAAAAGCTGCAATTGCCTGAGCGATACATTCAAAACAAACCCAGCTTGGAACTCCTCCGATTGCCGGATCAAAAAAAAGACAGCTTTCTGTTATGTGAAATTCAGCTTCAAGGCTCTGTTCTTCCAGGTTATACCCTGTGATTCTGCTGAGGAGTAACATTTTATTTCTGTGAGGCACTATGGAAGTAAGGTCTTTTGTTTCTATCATATTGTCCTTATATTGTTCTACTCTCGTTGAGAGTTCTGCCAATAATCAAAATTACATTGCATCCGCCGAAAGCAAAACTGTTACTCATACAGATTGAAGGTCTTACATCTCTAATATCCAGGGGAAGAGCAGGGAATGCCTCATCTCTAACACCATCCCAGCAATGTACAGGCAGCCCTTTTTTACCGCTTATTATCATCCAGCAAATCGCGGCTTCTATAGCGCTTGCCGCGCCTAAGGTATGGCCTGTTATGGGTTTTGTAGAACTTGTAGGGGGACATTGGCTAAAAACAGTGGTTAAGGCAAGCGCCTCGGCTTTATCGTTGTGGGGCGTACCGGTACCGTGCATATTCACATAACCTATTTCTTCCGGTTTAATTCCTGCATCCAAAATTGCAGCTTTCATTGCTTTTGCCGGTCCTGCACCGTCTTCACCAGGTGCAGTCATGTGATAAGCGTCTGCGCTCTCGCCGGCTCCAAGCAGTTCAATGCCATCAACAGTTTCTGCAAAATCAAGAAGAAAAAATGCAGCCCCTTCGCCAAGATTTATTCCTTTGCGGTTTTTACTGCAAGGATTACTAAGGCTGTCTGAGACTGCACCAAGAGCATTAAAACCCGTAAGTACAGTGTCAGAAACAATATCAGCTCCTCCTGCGATTACCGCGGAATAAATACCAGCACGCATTAATTCTGTTCCTTTTACGATGGCGCTTGCACCTGAAGCGCAGGCAGTGGCAATAGTATAAACAGGACCCTTAAGACCGAATTTGTCAGATATATATTCAGCAGGGGATGAAGCGCTTTGAAAACGAAGGTTGTAATCTTTCGGGAAAGCGCCTTTTTCAAAGAATTCTTTGTGGGCAGCAATGGATAATTCCGACCCATTGTCGCATGAACCAAGGCATACACCGATTTTTTCCGGACCGTATGCCGCAATTGCTTTTTCTATTTCTGGACGTATTTGTTCCAGTGCAACGTCTATTATTTTAAAAATCCGGTTTTTTTTTGTTTTACCTGCCGGTTCTGGTAAATTGCCATCCGGGATTTGACCAACAAGAGATCCTTTATAAGAAGTGATTCCGCCCTGATATCCTTTAATGCAGGATTCGTATAATTCATCTCTGTTTTGACCTGCGCAGCACACAAGTCCAGGAGCCGAAATAAAAATTTTCTTTTTCAATTAAAATTCCCTTCTTTAATTATTTTTTCTACTTTTTCTGTTAATGCCGGAGGGCAGACAAAGCAGGATTCTCCTGCTTTGATGTCAAAAGCCATTTGAGTTGTTTTCCCCCTGGTGGTAAGAACACCGGTTTGCGCATTTCTAATTTCGAATCTTACCATTAGGCGGTTTTCGTATTCTTCAAGAATAGCTTTAATTCTGGCGCGGTCCATGTGCCGGAGCGAAGCTAAATACTTTACGGAAACTTCAACCACCGGAAACGCATACCCCGATTTTTCCATTTCATAATAACCGTACCCGATTTTATCCAGAAGAGCATTACGGGCGATTTCAAAATAATCAATGTAATTCCCGTGCCACACAACCTGCATTGGATCGAGATGAAAAAATTCTACGGTTGTTTCCGTTTCCGCAAAAATATTGTACGGTCCGTTTTCTTTTCTAAGCTCCATATTTATACCCCGTTATATTTATTTTATGATCCAGGTTTAAGGAAATGACTTGTTTCACAATACCTCCGGTAATATAAGATTGCCTGCGGAATAATTAGTTTTTTCGTCTGGAGAATTTATTTTAAAAGAAATATTTTTTTCTATTTTTTCCAGGTATAAAACAAGCGGGGTATCTGGTCGTATAATGCTGGTAAATTTTGTCCGTTTTATTTTTGAAAGCTCTATATTAATACCGAAAAAACGAGAAACATAATGCATAACTATAAAAACTTGTGTTACTGCCGGAAGAACAGGGAAACCCGGGAAATGTCCGTCAAAGTAATCACTTGAACCGGGAATAGAAAATTCCAAAATGATAGAGTTATCGGTTTTATTAATAATTTTTTCTTCGCTTATATTGTTCATTCCAAAGATTCTCCGTTTATATTTTCTTTAAACAGCAGCATCATATCTTCTTTTCGTTTTTTCCCCTGCGTATCAACCGGCAGCTCTTTTGGGTATTGCCATTTTTTTGGGATAACAACATTTTCCAGATATTGGGAAAGATATTCCCTCCAGAATTTATTAATTATATTTTTTTCCAACCCGTTAAATTTTTCTATCCCATTTTTATTAAAAACAATTGCGGCAGCAAGATACTGACGGTTGCTTTCCATTGGGATCACGCAAACATCATCAACAAGACCGGATTGCAAAATGCGGTTTTCGATTTCAGGCAGAGATATCCGTTTTTCTTCGATTTTAACAACTGAATCAATGCGTCCTTTAAGCAGGAAGCGGCCATCAGGAAGAAGCTCTATCATATCGGCTGTTTTAAAACCGGCAGGATCTTTGATATACGGCGAACGGACAATAAGGCAGCCATCTTCGGCTTGACTCAATTGGACTGTATCTAGTGGTGTCCATTCTTGACCGATACATGATTGTCTCCAGGCAACACCGGATGTTTCAGTGCTCCCATAACCTTCTATAGGCCAAAAGCCCAAGACTTCGCTTGTTCTTTTTGCAATATCATATTCCAGAAGTCCTCCGGAGCTGAATATCCACGGAGATTTTAACTCGTAAGGTGTTTCAGTTTTTACAACACGTTTTAGGAAGGCAGGGCTGGAAATAATCATATATGATGCGCAAGTAAGTTTTTCCAATTCGCCGGGGAAATCAATCATTTTTCTTCTAAACGGAACTCCAATTGTAAACGGCAGAAGTATTGAATAAAGAAGACCGTACATATGATGATGACTTACTGTAGAGCATACTTTGCGTTTAAGAAATTCCTCGCCCCGTAAGGAAATAATACCGCTGTTATCTTTTTCAAATTCTGTAAGCCGCTGTTTTATTGCTTTTGGCTCTCCAGTGCTTCCGGATGTATACATTATTATTGATGTGTGATCCGCATCGATCTCCGGTATTTCTTCGAGTTCTGATTGTTTTAAAGATTCATCGGCCAGCAATGCGGGAATATGTATGAAGTCTTGTTCTCCGTCAGGAGTCTGGTCTGTAAGATAGGAAACAGTACTATCGGATGCACTGCAAATTTCCGCAATGTAACCCTGGCTGACATTTGCGCTTAAAAGTATTTCTTTTTTACATTGAAGCAAAGCTGTAAAGGCCAGTAAAAAATACCAGCAATCTTCGCTATAAAGCAGCCAGCGTTTGTTATCTAATCCTTTTTCATTAATGAACCTTCTTAATTTGGCGGTTCCTTTAGTAAAATCACTCCAGGTTTTATAACGCTTTTCACCCCAGGCGCCATCGTAACACAGGATCAACGAAGGATCGCGGGATTCTTTTTTGAACGCTGAAAGCGGAACAGACTGAGGCATTTTTTCTGTACCTTTATGATCCTCCGGCGGCTTCAATATATGCAGCAAGGGCATCAACAGACGCAAAATGTTTTCTATTGTCTGCATTTTCCGCTGAAAGTTTTACCCCGAATTTCTTTTTTATTGCAACCCCAAGTTCAAGCGCGTCTATAGAATCAAGGCCAAGACCTTCCCTGAACAAAGGCTCGGAATCAACGATATCCTCGACTTTAATGCCGTCAAGCTCAAGAGAGGTTATTATTAGTTCCTTAATTTGTCGTTTTAAATCATCCATATCCGGATTATATCAAAAAAGGACATTTTTTGTCAATATCCCGTAATGCGATGTGCATACAACTTATCGTTTTAAACACCAGGAAATACGACGGCTTGATAAATAAATGAAAATCCAAGAGAATAAAGAAATGTCGGGAAAAATAAATAATTAGGATAAATGAAGAAGAATTCAATAACGAGATAATATTTAACTATGAATATATTATTAACCGGTACAATAGATAATCCTTGGGCAGCTGCCGGCATTTATATAGCCGCTTTTATAATTGTTGTCAGTTTACTTTTATTCCTGCTTTTAGTTTTGTTGATTTTTTTAAACACTACATACCGCAGCCCTTTTAAAAAAAGAGTCAGAGAATGCACCCAAAAAAAGGACGAGTCACAAATGTCTATGTTCTCTGAAGGTGTGGCATGGTCACAAAAATTTAAGGAAAAAAATGAGCAGCTTCATATTAGAAGCGAAGGTCTTAATTTATACGGTGAATATATCAATTTCGGATTTGACAAATGTGCAGTAATCCTGCAGGGAAGGGCTGAGTCGCTGCTCTATTCTTATTATTTTGCCGATGTTTATGCTAAAAACGGACACAATATTTTGGTAGTCGATGTTCGATCTCATGGTCTTAGTGACGGAAAATATCAAACGGGAGGTATAAAGGAAAGTGACGATTTAATTTTATGGATTAAACTGATAAACGAGAGATATAATATAGCAGATTTTACAATTCATGGCGTTTGCATTGGCGGCGCTACAGCAGTTTATGCATATAATAAACTTAAAAAAGAGGGTAACGGTTTCTTAAAAAGGATAGTGACTGACGGATTATATAAAAATTATTTCGAGTTATACAAAGCTCACTCCATTGCTTTTAAAGCGCCAATGCTCCCTGTTATTTATGCTGCTATTTATGTGTCTTTTTTCCTGATATTTATACTTGCCAAGGTTAGACCTTTTAAAGAATCTCCGATTAAATATATGAAAGATATTGATATTCCGATTTTGTTTATCTGCAGCGCTATGGATAAATTTACTACTAAACCAAACAGCGAAGAACTTTTTAAAGCGTGTGTTTCGGAACATAAAGAGATTTGTTTTTTTCCCAAAGGCAGGCACTCACATGTCAGAGCTTCACAAAAAACGGAATATGATGAGTTAATTGCCAAATTTTTGCAAAAACATAAATAATTTGATTTTTATACGTAAAACACCCCTCTCCCCTGGTCTTTAATATTTTGACATTTATTAAATATCACGGTATAATATGGTAATTATTTGTGTTTACTGGATATAATGGGGGTTTTTTAATGAATACGATCAATAAATTTGGGCTCTTCTTTATTTTCGTCGTATTATTAACCATTATATTTCCTGCCTGCAGTAAATATGGTTCTCAGAAATCAAACGATTATGCCATTTTTTCCTCGTATCGTGATATTCCCGGTGTAACTGCCGAAGAAATTGCGGCAGTCGAGGCGCTTCGGGCAAAAGTTGAATACTTTAATTTTGGGATGCTTCCGAATATCGAAACTTTCATTGATGTAAATGGAGAAATTAGAGGTTATTCGGCTCTTTTATGTGAATGGCTGTCCAAATTATTCGGTATTCCATTTATTCCAAAGCATTATTCCTGGATGCCTTTATTAGAAGGGCTTGAAAACGGAGAGGTTGATTTTACCGGTGACCTTACAGCGAATGATGAACGCCGCAAGGTATATACTATGACCGATGCGATAGCTCAGCGTTCAATAAAATATTTTCGTCTGAATACCGCAGCTTCTTTTTCAGAAATACGTCAGACGCGCCAGCCGCGGTATATACTCCAGGAAAAAACAACAATTACAGAAGACGTATTACATTATGCCGGTGATAGATTTGAACCTGTATATATAACCGAATACGATGAAGTTTATGAACTTTTAATTACAGG
>Ga0123356_10007979_pt1 | contig 10536 bp, 11 predicted proteins | sample TergutEmb28metaG_2_FD_92546 | JGI IMG/M metagenome (GOLD analysis project Ga0123356, IMG submission 92546) | Embiratermes neotenicus P3 segment gut microbial communities from Petit-Saut dam, French Guiana - Emb289 P3 | ecosystem: Host-associated > Arthropoda: Insects > Digestive system > Gut ... | reverse complement strand
TTTTTGTAAATGCAGGACATAATCCGCCGCTTTTAATAAAAAAAGATAAAACTATTAATTTTATTAATGCAGAACCATGTATGGTTCTTGGTTTTATGGATGATACAAAATACAGACAGGATGAGATTATCCTAAACCATGGCGACATGCTTTATCTGTACACAGATGGAGTTACAGAGGCAATGAATGCAAAAAAGGAGCTTTTTGGCGAAGAGCGCCTAATAAATGCTCTTTATAATAATAATTTTTCTACTCCAAAAAAATTAATACAGGTTGTCTCTAAAGAAGTTGAAAAGTACTGTGATGGCGCTATTGCGGCAGATGATATAACAATGCTTGCTTTAAAGATAAATGACCTTGAAGAGCAGGGGAACTCCCTTGAAATTGACTCCGATATTAAAAATCTTAATACATTATTCAAGTTTATCAATAAAGAACTTGTAAAATATGGATATAATGACCTTTCAATAAATGAAATTGATATAGCCGTAGAAGAAACTTTTGTAAATATTAATAAATTTGCCTATGATAATGCCATTGGGAACGTAAAAATCACTATTTGCGCCAAAAATGAGCTAATTATTACCTTTGAGGATTACGGAAAGCCCTTTGATCCGTTAAAAATCAAGGATCCTGACCTAAAACACCCGCTGGAAGACCGCGATATGGGAGGTCTTGGCATATATATGATAAAAAACCTTATGGATTCTGTTTCATACAAGCGTCAAGACGGCAAAAATATCTTTAAAATCACTAAATCTCTACCCTAAACCCCCTTCTTTAATTCACCGATATATAAAGAGAGGTGGTATCATGATTTACGAAAAATGCAGGGACATCCTGCTCCAGGAATTTGAACTTGTCCAAAACGCTGTTTTAATACAGGAAAAAATACGCCTAGCTGTTACAGACAAGCAATGGACAGTTTTTGAAGACCAGTTAAATTCAATGAACTCAATAGAGAACAAGCTGACAGATTTGGAAGTTCAAAGAGAAAATCTTTTTACTGTTTTTAAAACACTTGTTCATCAGCAAAGTTTTTCCGAAAACCTTGATGCTAAAGGCCGCTTTTACGCTCTTGTTTCGGTACTGCCTGAAAATCAAAGAAATGATTTAACAACAATTTACCGCGGTTTAAAAATTGAAGCAATAAAATTAAAAATGGCAAATGATGCATTGCTTGTTTATCTTAATGGCGTTCGCTCTACACTTAAAGAATTTTTTGATCTTGCGTTTCCTGATAGAGGCGTAAAGACATATACAAAAGAGGGAACTCACTTTTTTAATGACATGCGAAGCATGGTTCTAAACCGGAGTTTTTAAAAGGAGAACGATATGACATCAACATTCATGGGATTGGAAATTGGTAAAAGAGGCGTTCAGGCTCATCAAACAGCTTTAAATACAATTGGTCATAATATTAACAATATGAATACTCCAGGATATTCAAGGCAAAGAGTTGAATTTGTTCCATTTGAACCAATATTTATGCCGGCATTAAACCGTGCTGAAACTCCAGGTCAGTTAGGGCAGGGCGTATCGGTTGAAAGAATTGAGCGTATACGGGATCAATTACTGGACAGAAGAATTGTTATGCAGGCTTCCGGCGAAGGTTACTGGGAAGTTCGTGATAATTATATCCGCGATATGGAACAGCTTTATTTAGAAACAGGATTTAATTCAATCAGAAGCAAGATGGACAGCTTTTGGGATGCATGGCAGGAACTTTCACAGCATGCAGCAAATAATGAGCATCGTATTGCTGTTCTTAACAGGGGAAAAACTTTAATTGACGGAGTAAATCTTCATTATCACGGATTAAAAACTTTACAGACTCAGACCGATGAAGATATTCAAATTAATGTTTCAAGGGTAAATGAACTTTCACGCCAGATTGCATCTCTTAACGGAGATATTCAGCGCATTAAAGGTCAGGGAGATAATCCAAATGATTTAATGGACAGGCGTGATTTTCTTGTTGATGAACTTTCAAAAATAATAGACGTAACAATTTCGCAGGTTGATCCTGATGAATATATGGTTCATACATCTGGACATGTGCTTGTTCAGGGGCAGATTGGAAGACAATTTGATTTACGAAAAGATATGGATGCAGAAAGTTTTACTTTTGTTTACTGGAATGATACAAAAAGCCAGATGAACTTTACAAAAGGTTCACTTGGCGCTTTATTTGAACTTCGTGATGTAACAATACAGTCTGAAATTCAAAATCTTGATAACATGACAATGAATTTTACAGATCTTGTAAATGAAATCCATCGTGAAGCATACGGCGCAAACGGAAGAACGGGAATTAATTTCTTTTCTGAATATCCTTTTGTTACAAATGTTAATGGAAACTATGACCGCTCCGGAAATGGATTTTTTGACTCATCTTATATTTACAGAATTAATGGTCAAAATTCTTTGGAAGCGCAGGCACAGCCAGGTTTTGAAGGTGTGATAACGCTTTCTGCTTCCAACAGAATGGTAGAAGTTCCTTATTATTCTACAGATACAGTTAACGACATTGTAAATCGTATTAATAACTCAGGCGCAGAAGTAGTTGCGCGTCTTAACAGAGACGGACACCTTCAGTTAAAAGGAACACCTGCAGAACTTGTAGACGGTCAGAGGGTTAACCCTGATTTTGTTATACGTCATGTTGAAGATTCCGGGCATTTTTTAGCTGGATATGCAGGACTTTTGCAAGCGTCTGGAGCTGAAGGCGCTTTTAGCTGGGCACAGGCAGATGCAGTTACATCTTTAAGAGGCGGAGCGCAGGATTATTCGGTGGCTCCAATTGCGCATCCATCCGGATGGATACAGGTTAACCCTGATTTATTTAAGGATCCATCATCTGTTGCTGCAGGTTTTGGCGAAAACGGAAGAGCTGCAAATCCTGGAAACGGAGATGCAGCATCTGCAATAGCATCAATAAGAAATAATCAGGTTATGGTTGGCCGTTTTGCAACCTTTGATGATTACTTTGCAAATACAATTGGAAATATTGCGCTAATGGGTGAACAGTCTGGCAGAGCTTTATCAACGGAAAACCAGGTTATGAATTACCTTAAGAATTTAAGAGAATCAATTTCCGGTGTAAATCTTGATGAAGAACTGGCAAATATGATTCGGTATCAAAAGGGATATGAAGCGGCAGCGCGTTATATTTCTACAGTTAATTCCATGCTTGATACATTGCTCAATCGCATGGGAGTATAAAATAGGACACGGAGTTATAATGAACTTCGTTCATTTTCGATTTAATAGTTTGGCTATTCAGCCAAACTAAAGTGAGGTTTAATATGACGAGAGTATCAACAAACATGCCTGTAAATGACATGCAATTTCATCTTAGAAAACAGGAAGCACAGTTATCTAAAGTTCAAAATCAAATTGGAACTCAAAACAGGCTGCACAGTTTAAGGGATGATCCCATTTCCGCATCTCACGCTGTTAGGTATGAATCCTATCTTGCTCGCCTTAACAGATTCGAAGAAAATACAAAATATGCAAGGGAACATTACGATAACACACATGATTATTTATACTCAACAAATGAGCTTATTCATAGAATAAGAGAACTTGCAGTAACTGGCGCAAACGGTACATATTCTCCGGACGATTTAAAGATAATGGCATTTGAAGTAAACGAATTATTAAAAGAACTTGTAAATATTTCCAATGTGCTTGGACCTGATACTAAACAGGCTTTTGCAGGCGATAAAGTTTTTACACAGCCATTTAGAACAGTAGAAGGGACTGTAGACGGCGGAAACGATACAATGATAACCCGTGTTGAATACCGCGGAGCCGGCGCTTCAAGAAGGGTAGAAATCGGCGACAATATGTTTTTAGATTTGGATATAGGAGGCGGAGAAGCATTCTGGGCAGAAAGAATGCAGATTTTTTCTACAGTAGATGCGACAGATTACAGGGTTCAGGAACAGGGCGCTTTCTTTATTGATGGTGTAGAAATTCCTGTTGCAATTGGCGACACTCTTCCTGCGATTGTAGCAAAAATAAATGATTCTGCAGCTCCTGTTAAAGCGTATATAGATATTGATTCAAGAGGTCTTGTACTTGAAGGAACAAACCCTCATCTTATACGCGCAGAAGATAAAGTTGGAGGAGCCGCTGTTTTAAGAGATTTGGGAATTATCGCAGGAAATATGCATAATAATGCACCTAACTGGGCTCCTTCTGCAAGAGTTGCAGGCGGTTCGGTATTTGATATGGTTATCCGTTTAAGAGACGGAATGTTAAGAGGGGATCAGGACTTTATAGGAAGTCAGGGTATTGCAGGAATGGACTTGGCAGTTAATAATATAGCATTCAGGCTTGCAGATGTAAGCAGCCGTTCTGAAAGAGCAGAAGCTGCATGGATGCGAATTAATAAGCAAATACCGAATGTTACAAGAATGTTAGACAGGGAAACAGGGCTTGATATGGCAACAGCAGCAACAGATCTTAAGATGGCGCAGACAGCGCATCAGGCTATTTTGGCAACAGCGGCAAAATTGCTTCCGCCTTCGTTATTGAATTTTTTAAGGTAATTTCGATTTAATTCAAGGAGTATAAGATGAAAATTAATACAAAGGCCTTTGGCGAAATAGAAATTGATGACAAACAAAAAGTAATAATACCGCAGGGCCTTTTTGGTTTTGAAGATTATACTGAATATGTTTTATTCGATGCGGAACATGAGCCGTTTTACTGGCTGCAATCTGTACAGGAAACAGAAATTGCTTTTATTGTAATTAATCCGTTTCTTTTCCGTAAAGATTATGAAGCAAATGTAACAAACGAAGAACTTGCAGAAATTGGAATTACATCCGCAGAAAATGCGCTTGTATTTGTAATTGTAACAATTCCCCAGGATGGCGGTAACATGACAGCTAACCTTCAGGGGCCGGTAATAATTAATAAAGACAACATGACAGCAATGCAAGCTATTCTTTCTGATTCAAAATGGAAGACAAAGCATGACATTATTTCCGAATTAGGCGAAAAAGGATAATATTATGCTGATACTATCAAGAAAAGTTGATGAAAAAGTAGTTATTGGCGATGATATAACAATTTCTATTATAGAAATACGAGGCGATCAGGTTCGTATTGGAATAGATGCTCCAAAAAAAGTAAAGGTTTTTCGTCAGGAAGTTTATGATGCAATAAAAGCCGAGAACAAGGCTGCGTTAAAATCCGCTGTTACAATTCCTGTAGTTGAGTTTAAGAAATAGTAATAGATTGAAGAAGACCTCACGCTGAGGACGCAGAGAAGCAGAGAACGCAAAGGGGATTAATGAATGAAAACTATTGCTCCTTATAGCGTTATTTATCAAGATGAAAAAATAATTGCTGTTAATAAAACTTCAGGAATTTCTATCGGCGGAGACAGATGGGATGAATCAAAAGAAAGGCTTGATAAACTTATAGAAAAAGATTTAAAAATATCAAAAATATATACAGTTCACAGAATAGATAAAGATACATCCGGGCTTGTTGTGTTTGCAAAAGATAAAGATAGTCACCGCAGTTTATCTATGGCATTTGAGGATCGTAAAGTTCTTAAAAAATATATTGTGATTGTTCATGGACGACCTTCCTGGAAAGAGACTACTTGCAATTTGGCTCTTGTTCCAAATGGAAATAAAAAACATATGACAATTATCGATAAATTCCGCGGAAAAGAATCTATAACTAATTTTAAATGTATTTTAAGTGCAGGTAATTACAGCGTACTGGAAGCAAATCCGCAAACAGGCAGAATACACCAAATTAGAGTTCATGCAACTGCAATTGGTCATTCTGTTGTGTGTGATGATTTATATGGAAAATCAAATCCAATTAAACTTTCATCTTTTAAAAAAGCATGGCGTGGAGACCCGCACGAAGAGCGTCCATTATTATCAAGACTTGGATTACACGCTTTAGAACTTACTCTTCCAGATAAAAATTTATTAACAGCTCCATTACCAAAAGACATGTCAAGTTTAATTAAACAATTAGAAAAATTTTAATTTTCCTCTGCGATAATCCGCGATAATCCGCGGACTTATATCTTCCGTGAGCCGGGTTTTACAAGAGGAATTCCCTGTTTGCAAAGTTCACATTCAGATTCATCCCAGTTGCCGGCTCCAAGTTTTACAGCAGGATAAAAAGCCCATGAAATATCAGATGCATTATCCGCTCTTCTGTCTACAACACATGCCAACGCAGTTACTTTTGCACCTGAACTTTCAATTGCCTGCGCGCACTCAAGAGAAGATTTACCTGTAGTAATAACATCTTCAACTATTAAAACATTCTGACCTGCGGAAAGTTCAAATCCACGCCGTAATGTCATTTTGCCGTTTTCGTCCCTTTCTGTAAAAATAGCGTCTTTTCCAAGCTGTCTTGCAACTTCGTATGCTGCAACAATTCCGCCCATTGCAGGACCTACAACAATATCAATTTTAATTTTACCGGCGTTTATATCTTCTTTAATTTTTTTTACAACATCTTCAAAAGCAAGAAGTGCCTTTTGAGGGTGCTGTAAAAGTTTTGCGCACTGAAAATACCTGTTAGAGTGCCTGCCTGAACTAAGAAGAAAATGTCCTTCCAGCATAGCTTCCGATTCCAGTAAAAGATTAGTTACTTTTTCCATTTTTATTTCCTTATAGATAAATCATTTACATTTAAAATTTTGTTACTTTGCATATATTGTTTTAGACCGTCTATTACTTCTGTCATTGTATGAGGGTTAACAAATGTAGCCGATCCAATTTGAATAGCTGCAGCGCCTGCCATAAAAAATTCCAGCGCATCATTTACATTTGTTATACCGCCCATGCCAATTATCGGAATATTCTTTTTTGCATCATGTAATGCGTCAAATAGCTCCCAAACCATCCTAAGCGCAATAGGTTTAATTGCAGGACCAGATAACCCTGCAGTAATATTATCAAATACAGGTTTACGGTTAACGGTATCTATCGCCATTGCCTTAAATGTATTAACAAGAGATAACGCATCGGCTCCTGCAGTAACGCAGGCAAGCGCTACAGACGACAGATTCGGAGCATTAGGTGAAAGTTTAACAATTAAGGGTTTATTTTTACATACGCGCCTTACTGCAGAAACAAGAGCTGCAGCAGTTCCGCTGTCCATGCCAAAAGCCATACCGCCAACTTTTACATTTGGGCAGGAAATATTTAATTCTATCATGTCAACAGTAGATTCGTTTAAAAGAACAGCGCCGTCAACATATTCATCCGGTTCACTGCCGGAAAGATTCGCAATTATAACAGGCCCAAGCTTACGCATTTTTGGAAGTTCATTTTCTATAAAATTATTAATGCCGATATTTTCAAGGCCAATTGAGTTTAACAAACCGGCAGGGGTTTCCCATAAACGTGTTCCGTTATTTCCGTCACGAGGTTCTAAAGTCAAACCTTTTGAACAAATTCCTCCAAGACAGGAAACGTCAAAAAGTTTGGAATATTCACTGCCGTTTCCAAATGTGCCGGAAGCTGCAATAACAGGATTCCTGAATTTTATCCCTGCAATAACTACTTCTGTATTTGTTTCATTGATATTTTCATTCATCGAATTTTATCTCTCCTGCTGAAAATATTGGACCGTCTTTACAGCATCTTTTATTGCCGTTTACAGAATGAATTGTGCATCCAAGACAGGCGCCAACGCCGCATGCAAACCTGCTTTCCATGGATAAAAAGCAGGGAACTTTTTTTGCTTCACATCTTTTTTTAACGGCATTCATCATTGGTATAGGCCCGCATGTAAAAATAACATCAAAATTTTCTATGTCTACAATAAAATCTGTAATGCGGCCAATAAGCGCATTCTTTCCGTCTTCTGCAGATATTATTAATTTTTTGGATTTAACAGCGTATCCCAATATTGCGTCTTCTTCTTCTTTTTCGCGGAAGCCTTGCCTGAAACCTGCAAAAAAATGAAAATTTAAATCTGGTTTTTCTGCAACAAGAGCAGAAAGAGGAGCAACTCCTGCGCTTCCGCCTACAAGACCTATCTTGCTGTTAACATTTGAAGTTTCAGGGATAAAATCTGACCATGCGTTTCCAAGAGGGCCAATTAATAAAACTTGTTCACCTGTATTTAGCATTGCAAGTTCCTGTGTGCCTTTGCCTCTTTTTGCAATTAAAAACTTGACTATTTTAGTTTTAGGATTATATTCGCAGATACTGATAGGGCGCGGTAAAAAAGTAGAAGAGCGCACAGGTTTTATCATAAAAAATTGCCCTGCTTTTGGAACAGGGTGTTCCCAAACAAACTGAAGAATAAAAAATTCTTCGTTAATGCTTAAATTACTGACAATTTCGCAAACGTGGCTGTTACTCATAAATAATTTCCTTAAGAATTGCATCACGCATTTTAATTGTTTCTCTTTTTGCTGCCTCTCCTGCAATTGCATTATTTACAGATGAAGCATCCATTAATTCATTTTTCCAGGCAGTAATAATTGAACGCGAAGCATTTACTACGCCGCCGTTTCCTTTATAAAGCAATGTTGCCGCATCTTTTGCGCCTCCTCCCTGCGCGCCGTATCCGGGAATAAGGAAGAAAAGGTTATTGTAAACCTGCCTAATAAGGGAAGCTTCATCTCTTTCTGTACAGCCTACAACAATGCCAAACATTCCGTATCCGTGCTTGCCAGAATTTTCCTTTGCAAGAGCAGACATTTTATCGCCAACAACATTATAAACACGTTTTTTGGAATCGCAAGAATCCGATGACACTTCAAGATATTCAAAGTCCTTCATTCCCGGGTTACTTGTTCTCATAAGAACAAAAGCGCCTTTTCCAGTGGCTCCAGCTTCTTTTAACCAGGGTTCAAGAGAGTCCATTCCCAAATAAGGATTTAAAGTTACAAAATCCGCTTCAAAGTCTCCGTTAAAATGCGCTTTTGCATAACGCAATGCAGTATCTGCAATATCACCTCGTTTAATATCGGCAATTACAAGGTTGCCTTTTGAACGTGCATATTTTAATGTTTCGCTGTAGGTTTTAAGTCCTTCAAGACCCATTTCTTCGTAATAGGCAATTTGAACCTTAAAACACGCAGCGGCATCTGATGTAGCGTCAATTAATGCCTTGTTATAATCAAGGACAGCCAATGCGTCATTTTTTGCTTTTTGCCTTTCCTGTGGCGGAAGATAGCTAACACATGTATCAAGGCCAACGCATACATGCCCTTTATTTTTTACAGCTTCATAAAGCTTATCAATGTTATTCATTTAAAATCACCTGCAGATATAATTTCATCGCAATATTCACAGCGATAAGTACAAAGTTGTTTGTCTTCCAGATGAAAAACATGGGTAATGTATTTTTCTGTAGAACTTATACAGCGCGGATTTTTACAGATAAGCACATTTTCCACCTTTTCCGGAAGCTGTAATTTTATTTTTCTTGTTACACGCTCATTTTCTATTATATTGACGGTAATGTTGGAGTCTATAAGACCTAAAGCATCAAGGTTTATGGAAATAGTATTATCAATTTTAATAATATCTTTTTTTCCGCTTCTTTCTGATGTTGCATTTGTAATAAAGGCTACTGTGTACGGAACTTTTTCAAGCCGCAGCCAGTTAAATATTCTTAACCCAAGACCTGCTTTAATATGGTCAATAACAATGCCGTTTTTTATTTCCTGAATATTTAACATGTTACCCCCAGTATCGATGCAAGAAGCGCCATTCTTACATACATGCCGTATTTGGCCTGTTTAAAGTAAGCGGCGCGCTCATCGTTATCTACTTCTACAGAAATCTCATTAACACGGGGCAGGGGATGTAAAACAATCATATTCTCTTTTGCGCCTGACATTTTATCGCTGTTAAGCACATAAGTGTCTTTTAGGCGGATATAATCATCCTCGTTAAAAAAACGTTCTCTTTGCACGCGAGTCATGTAAAGAACATCAAGTTCCCCCATGGATTTTTCAAGATTTTCACGTTCTTCGAACTCTACATTTTGTTTTTTTATTAAACTTTTGATATATTCGGGCAAAACAAGCTCTTTTGGAGATATAAAAATCATTTTAATTTTATCATAACGCGCAAGAGCCTTTGCAAGAGAATGTACCGTTCTTCCAAACATCAGGTCTCCGCAGAAACCAATTGTAAGATTATCGATTTTACCCATTAACTGCTGGATGGCTAAAAGGTCTGTTAATGTCTGGGTAGGGTGATGATGCCCTCCGTCCCCGGCATTAATTACGGGTATCGACGAGTAACGGGAAGCCAAAAGAGCAGCCCCTTCCTTGGGATTACGCATAACGACTGTATCGGCATAACTTGCAGCCATGCGAATTGTATCGGCAAGACTTTCGCCCTTGGAGGCAGAACTGGAACCCGGCTCGGCAAAACCAAGGCAGCTGCCGCCAAGACGCAGCATTGCGGCCTCAAAACTAAGCCTGGTACGGGTACTGGGCTCAAAAAACAGGGTAGCAAGGAGCTTGCCCTGGCAGCAGCCGCGAAGGTATTTTTCGTCTTTTTCGATGTTTTC
>Ga0123356_10007978_pt1 | contig 10536 bp, 10 predicted proteins | sample TergutEmb28metaG_2_FD_92546 | JGI IMG/M metagenome (GOLD analysis project Ga0123356, IMG submission 92546) | Embiratermes neotenicus P3 segment gut microbial communities from Petit-Saut dam, French Guiana - Emb289 P3 | ecosystem: Host-associated > Arthropoda: Insects > Digestive system > Gut ... | reverse complement strand
TGCCGGGGTAGTCCTGGCTCAGCAGGGTGGGCAGGCAGGCCGGGAGCACCGCGGCCTCGTTCCTGGCCGGGATCACCGCGATGACGCTCGGTAGCGGTCCGTTGACGGCAGTCGCCGGCGGCAGGCGATGGCTGGTGCGCCAGAAGCCGCCGTGCAGCGTCAGCAGGTACAGCCAGGCGAGGGCGGCTGCGGAGGCAAGCACGCAGACGACGATGATGACGGCCTCCGGGGCTGGCGGGGGGCTCCGGGCCCCTCGGGGGTTCGGGTATCGCCGGGATGCGCGGTGTCCCCCGGTTGGTCTGGCTCGGCTGCGGTGAACCGCAGATGAACCGGCACAATACCGGTGTGCGAATCGCGCTGTTCGCCACTTGCCTGGCGGACACCCTTTTCCCGGACGTCGCCAGGGCGACGGTCACGGTGCTGGAGCGGCTGGGGCACACCGTGGAGTTCCCGGCCGCGCAGACCTGCTGCGGGCAGATGCACGTCAACACCGGCTACCAGCGGGAGGCACTGCCGCTGATCCGGCGCTACGCAGGCACCTTCGAGCGGTATGAGGTCATCGTGGCGCCGTCGGGGTCGTGCGTCGGCTCGATCGCCCATCAGCACGCGCTGGTGGCCCGGCGGTTCGGGGACGAGGCGCTGGCCGGCCGGGCCGAGGCGGTAGCAGCCCGCACCTACGAGCTGTCGCAGCTGCTGACCGATGTGCTCGCCGTCGAGGACGTCGGCGCGTATTACCCGCACCGGGTGGCCTATCACCCGACTTGTCATTCGATCCGGCTGCTCGGTGTCGGCGACCGGCCGCTGCGGCTGCTGCGAAACGTGCGCGGAATCGACCTGGTGTCGCTGCCCGGTGCCGACGAATGCTGCGGGTTTGGCGGTACGTTCGCTGTGAAGAACCCCGACGTCTCGACGGCGATGCTGGCGGACAAGATGCGTAACCTGCTGGCCACCGGCGCGGAGGTATGTACCGCCGGCGACTCCTCGTGCCTCATGCACATCGGCGGCGGGCTGTCGCGGCTGCGGGCAGGGGTGCGGACGGTGCACCTCGCGGAAATCCTGGCCAGCACGTGAGCACGTTCCTCGGACTGCCGACGGCACCGCCAGGAGTCGGCCACCTGCGCCAGGAGGCCCCGTTCCCGGTGACCGCGCGGCAGGCGCTCGGTAACGGGCAGCTGCGCCGGAACCTGCGCAAGGCAACCACGACGATCCGCGCCAAGCGGGCCGCGGTGGTCAGCGAGCTGCCTGACTGGGAGCAGCTGCGGGCGGCCGGACAGGCGATCAAGGCGCGCACGATGGCCGATCTCGGCCGGTACCTGACCCAGCTGGAGTCTGCAGTGCAGGGCCGCGGCGGGACCGTGCACTGGGCCCGCGACGCCGCCGAGGCAAACCAGATCGTGACCCGCCTGGTGACCGAAGCGGGCTCCACCGAGGTCGTCAAGGTCAAGTCGCTGGCCACGGATGAGATCGGGCTGAACGACGCGCTGGCTGGCGCCGGGGTCACCGCCCACGAGACCGACCTGGCCGAGCTGATCGTCCAGCTCGGCCGGGACCGGCCGTCGCACATCCTGGTGCCCGCCATCCACCGGAACCGGGCCGAGATCCGGGACATCTTCGCGCGGGAGATGACGGGCGTGGACCCCGGCCTGACCGACGAGCCGGCCGCGCTGGCCGAGGCGGCGCGACGCTACCTGCGCCGCAAGTTCCTGACCGCGACCGTCGCCGTCAGCGGCGCGAACTTCGCGGTGGCGGAGACGGGCACGCTGTGCGTGGTGGAGTCGGAGGGGAACGGCCGGATGTGCCTGACCCTGCCGCGCACGCTGATCACGGTCATGGGCATCGAGAAGGTGATCCCGGCCTGGGCCGACCTCGGAGTCTTCCTGCAGCTGCTGCCGCGGTCGTCGACCGGCGAGCGGATGAACCCCTACACCTCGATGTGGACGGGAGTGACGCCGGGCGACGGGCCGCAGGCTGTCCACCTGGTACTGCTGGACAACGGCCGGACCGCCGCGCTCGCCGACCCGGCCGGACGCGAGGCGCTGCACTGCATCCGGTGCTCGGCCTGCCTCAACGTCTGCCCCGTGTACGAGCGCACCGGCGGGCACGCGTACGGCTCGGTCTACCCGGGGCCCATCGGCGCGGTGCTGTCTCCGCAGCTGACAGGCATCAGGGATAACGCCTCGCTGCCGTTCGCCTCGACCCTCTGCGGGGCCTGCCTCGACGCCTGCCCGGTGAAGATCGACATTCCGTCTCTGCTCGTGCACCTGCGGGCCAGGCATGTCGATGAGGACATCAGGGACCGGCGGCTTCCCTCGGCCGAAGCCCTGACCATGGCCGCGGCGTCGTGGGTCATGGCCGACCCGGCCCGGTACGCCGCCGCCCAGGCCGCGAGTCGCGCCGGCCGGCTGCTCCGCAGGCACGGCCGGATCAGCGCGCTGCCGCCGCCGCTAGCCGCCTGGACCACCGCCAGGGACGTGCCGGTGCCGCCCCGCCAGACCTTCCGGCAGTGGTGGCATGAACAGGGCAGACCATGAGCGCGCGGGACGAGGTGCTGGCGCGCATCCATGCTGCGCTCGGCTCGGGGGGCGGCACTGGCCCAGACCACCCCGTTCCGGACGAATACCGCACCCGCGGCGACGTCAGCGGCTTGCAACTCCTCGACCTGCTGGCCGCCAGGCTCGCTGACTACCGAGCCATCGTGCGCCGGGCAACCCCGGCGACTCTCGCCGCCGAGGTTAGTGCCGCGCTCGCCGAGCGTGACGCCCGGCGCATCGTCGTGCCGCCCGGGCTCGCGATCGACCTGCCTGGCTGGGCCGACGTCACCGTGGACACCGGCGCCGGCCTCACGCCTGCCGAGCTCGACACGTTTGACGGCGTGGTCAGCCGGTCCGCCGTCGCGATCGCGGAGACCGGCACGATTGTCCTGGACGGCTCGCCTGGTCAGGGTCGGCGCGCGATCACCCTGGTCCCCGACTACCACCTCTGCGTCGTCGAGGCCAACCAGGTCGTGCACCTCGTGCCGGAAGCCGTCACCAGGCTGGCGAGCTCCTCCGGCCGCCCGCTGACCTGGATCAGCGGCCCGTCAGCGACCAGCGACATCGAACTGGAACGGGTCGAGGGCGTGCACGGCCCCCGCACACTGGAAGTAATACTGATCGCAACGTAAAGCCGGGCATGGCTATGGGGTAAATATCGTTAATAGGGGTATTGAGTAGTTAGCAAGGCTGACTGCAGCCGGGCACCGGGGGGCACGAGATGGCAGGCGACGCAGAGACGACAGGGGCGCGACTGGCTGGCGGGATGGCCGGAAGCGGCCAGGATGACCGGAGGCCCATGCCCGACACCGAGCGGCTGCTGACCCCGGCGGAGGTGGCGGCGATGTTCCGGGTCGACCCGAAGACGGTGACCCGCTGGGCGCGCGATGGCAGGCTGACGGCGATGCGGACGCTCGGCGGCCACCGGCGCTATCTGGAGTCTGAGGTGCTGGCGCTGCTGCGCGCGGCGCACGGGACCGACGAATCGTAGCGGCACGCGGCGGGCGCGTGGCGCGACCGGCCATGGTGGCCCTCGGAGTGCATAGAGTTTCCCTGTGGCAGATCCGGCGACGTACCGGCCGGCGCCTGGCTCCATCCCGGAGTCGCCTGGCGTGTACCGGTTTCGTGACGAGCGCGGCCGGGTCGTCTACGTCGGCAAGGCGAAGAGCCTGCGCTCCCGGCTCAACTCGTATTTCGCCGACTTCGCGAGCCTGCATCCGCGCACGCAGTCGATGCTGCGCGCGGCCGCCCGGGTCGACTGGACTGTCGTCGGCACCGAGGTCGAGGCGCTGCAGCTCGAGTACTCCTGGATTAAGGAGTTCGACCCGCGGTTCAACGTCCGGTACCGCGACGACAAGAGCTACCCCTACCTCGCCGTCACCATGGACGAGGAGTTCCCCCGGGTGCAAGTCATGCGCGGCGCCAAGCGCCGCGGGGTGCGGTACTTCGGCCCGTACTCGCACGCCTGGGCTATCAGGGACACCGTCGACACCCTGCTGCGGGTGTTCCCGGTGCGAACCTGCTCGGCCGGCGTGTTCAAGCGGGCGGGCCAGATCGGCCGCCCCTGCCTGCTCGGCTACATCGACAAGTGCTCGGCGCCGTGCGTCGGCCGGATCGACGCGGCGGACCACCGGCTGCTCGCCGAGGAGTTCTGCGACTTCATGGCCGGCCAGACGGGCCGGTTCATCAAGCGACTGGAAATCCGGATGCGCGAGGCGGCGGCCGCCGAGGAGTACGAGCGCGCGGCCCGGCTGCGAGACGACATCCAGGCGCTGCAGCGGGCGCTGGAGAAGCAGGCAGTGGTACTGCCGGACGGCACGGACTGCGACGTGATCGCGCTCGCCGAGGATCAGCTCGAGGCCGCCGTTCAGATCTTCTACGTGCGCGGCGGCCGGGTGCGCGGCCAGCGCGGCTGGGTGCTGGACAAGGTCGAGGACGTGACGTCCGGCGAGCTGGTGGAGCACTTCCTCGGTCAGGTGTACGGCGATGACCCGGCCGCGGCCGACGGTCCCGCGACGGCCGGGGGCGCGGCGGCTGCCCGGGTCCAGCAGGCACGTATCCCGCGTGAGGTGCTCGTGCCGACCTTGCCGCCCGACGTCGCGACGGTCGAGGCGTGGCTGGGCGACAGGCGCGGCGGCCGGGTGAGCCTGCGCGTGCCGCAGCGCGGTGATAAGAAGGCGCTGCTGGAGACCGTCGCGAGGAATGCGGGCGAGACGCTCGCGCTGCACAAGACCCGGCGGGCCAGTGACCTGACGACCCGCAGCCGTGCGCTCGGCGAGATCCAGGAGGCGCTCTGCCTCGACGAGGCGCCGCTGCGCATCGAGAGCTACGACGTGTCCAACCTGCAGGGCACCCACGTGGTTGCGTCCATGGTGGTGTTCGAAGACGGGCTGGCCCGCAAGTCGGAGTACCGCCGGTTCGCCATCAAGGGGCTCGACGGGACCGACGACGTGGCCGCGATCCACGAGGTGATCAGCCGCAGGTTCCGGCGCTACCTGGACGAGCAGGCGGCGGCTCAGCCGGGGCTGGACGAGCTGGCCGCGGGTGCTGACGGCGAGCGGCGCAAGTTTGCCTACCCGCCGAACCTGCTGGTGATCGATGGCGGCCCGGCGCAGGTGTCGGCGGCCGTCAAGGCGCTCGACGAGCTCGGCGTCGTGGACGTCGCGGTGTGCGGCCTGGCCAAGCGGCTGGAGGAGGTATGGCTGCCTGGGGAGGACGGCCCGGTCATCCTGCCCCGCTCCAGTGAGGGGCTCTACCTGCTGCAGCGCGTCCGGGACGAGGCGCACCGGTTCGCCATCACCTATCACCGGTCGCGGCGCGCGGCCGCGCTGACCAGCAGCGAGCTGGACGAAGTTCCCGGTCTCGGCCCGGCCCGCCGCGGCGCGCTGCTGAAGCGATTCGGGTCGGTCCGGAAATTGCGCGCAGCATCGGTCACGGACATCGCAGCAGTGCCAGGATTCGGTCTGCGGACGGCGGATGCGGTGTACAGAGCGCTGCACGCCAACGGCGAGTCAGCGGCCGAGTCCGCTGAGGCCGGGCCCACTGAGCAGACAGCAAGCGGGGGCGGAGCGAGGCAATGAGTCCTGATAGCGGGAGCCAGCAGGAGATCGTCATCATCACCGGGCTGTCCGGGGCTGGCCGCAGCACCGCGGCCAAGTCGCTCGAGGACCTGGACTGGTTCGTCGCGGACAACCTGCCCGTCGACCTGCTGCCGACGATGGCCGACCTGGCCCGCCGGGCAGGCGACGCGGTGCCGAGGCTCGCCGCTGTGGTGGACATCCGCAGCCGCGCCTTCTCGACCGACCTGAAGTCCGCGATCAGCGACCTGAGCGCGCGCGGCGTCCGGCCCTACGTCGTGTTCCTGGAGGCATCCGACGAGACGCTGGTGCGCCGGTTCGACAGCGTCTCGCGGCCGCACCCGCTGCAGGACACCGGGCGCGTGATCGACGGGATCGCGGCCGAGCGCGAGCTGCTGCAGGGCATGCGGGCCGAGGCCGACCTGGTCCTCGACACCAGCAAGCTCAACGTGCACGAGCTCCGGGGCCGCATGCGGGAGGCGTTCGCGACCGAGGGGGACGTCGGCCTGCGGGTGACCGTTGTCTCCTTCGGCTACAAGTACGGCCTCCCGGTGGACGCGGACATGGTCGCTGACTGCCGGTTCCTGCCGAACCCGCACTGGATCCCCGAGCTGGCCCCGCAGACCGGCGAGGACCAGGCGGTCATTGACTACGTGCTCAGCCAGCCGGGTGCGTCCGACTTCGTGGCCGCATTCGTGCGGGCTGTCGGCATCGCGCTGGCGGGATTCGGGCAGCGAGGCAGGCACGACGTGCTGATCGCTGTCGGCTGCACCGGCGGCAAGCACCGCAGCGTCGTCATCGCCGACCGGATGGCGGAGATGCTCGCGCAGTCCTGGCCGGCGATCCAGGTCACGCACCGGGACCTGGGCCGCGAGTAATCGTGACGGTTAGTCAGACACCAGGACGGCCGCAGTACCGCCGGGTCGTCGCGCTCGGCGGCGGGCACGGCCTCTACGCGTCGCTGTCCGGGCTGCGGCGGGTGACCAGGGACGTGACGGCCATCGTGACGGTCGCGGACGACGGCGGGTCGAGCGGCCGGCTGCGCCGCGAGTTCGGCGTGCTGCCGCCGGGCGACCTGAGGATGGCGCTGGCAGCGCTGTGCGGCGACGACGAGTGGGGGACCACCTGGAGCCGGCTGATCCAGTACCGGTTCCCGGTGACGGCTGGCGAGGACAGCCACGGAGCCGATAGCGGCCTGTCCGGGCATGCCGTGGGCAACGTGCTCATCGTCGGCCTGTGGGAGCTGCTCGGCGACACCGTGCAGGGACTGGACTGGGTCGGCCGGCTGCTCGGCGCACACGGCCGGGTACTGCCGATGGCTGCCGTTCCGCTCGATCTCGCCGCGGAAGTCGAAGGGGCAGATCCGGGCAAGCCGGACTCGCTCACCATTGTTCGCGGTCAGGTCGCCTGCGCGACGACGACCGGGCGAGTACGGTCGATAGCGCTAATACCCGCCGACCCGCCCGCCTGCCCGGAAGCGGTACAGGCGATCGGGGAGGCGGACTGGGTAGTGCTCGGGCCCGGCTCGTGGTTCACCAGCGTGCTGCCTCATCTGCTGGTGCCCGAGCTGGCCACGGCGCTCGTCGGGACGCGTGCGCGGAGGCTGGTAGCGCTGAATCTGGCGCCACAACCCGGGGAGACGGAGGGCTTTTCTCCGCACACCCATCTGGAGGTGCTCGCGCGCCACGCGCCGGACCTGGCGATTGACGTGGTGCTCGCCGACCGCGCTGCGGCCAGCGGGTCGACCGACGAGCTGGAGAAGGCGGCGAGCCGCTGTGGTGCCCGGCTGGTCCTGGCGGACCTGGCCGTCGCGGACGGGTCGCCGCGGCACGATCCGCTGCGGCTGGCAGGCGCGTTCGCGCAGATTTTCGAGGGGGATTGACGGCACATGGCGCTGACCAGCCTGGTCAAGGACGAGCTCAGCCGGGTGAACGTGCTGAAGCCCTGCTGCCGCAAGGCCGAGGTGTCGACCATCCTGCGGTTCGCCGGGGGCCTGCACCTCGCGGCTGGCCGCATCGTGGTCGAGGCCGAGCTGGATACCGGCGCCGCCGCGCGACGCCTGCGCAAGGACATCGCCGAGGTGTTCGGCCACGCCTCTGACCTGGTCGTGCTTGCCCCGGGCGGGCTGCGCCGCGGGAACCGGTACCTCGTGCGCGTGCACACCGATGGCGAGAGCCTGGCCCGGCAGACCGGCCTGGTCGACAGTCACGGCCGCCCGGTGCGCGGGCTGCCCCGGCAGGTCGTCGCGGGCACCGGCTGTGACTGCGAGGCGGCCTGGCGCGGGGCTTTCCTCGCTCATGGCAGCCTGACCGAGCCGGGCAGGTCTATGTCACTGGAAGTGACCTGTCCTGGCCCCGAGGCGGCGCTGGCGATGGTGGGCGCGGCTCGGCGGCTCAAGATCCACGCCAAGGCGCGGGACGTCCGGGGCGTGGACCGGGTCGTGGTCCGGGACGGCGACGCGATCAGCGCCCTGCTGACCAGGCTCGGCGCGCACGACAGCGTGCTGGCCTGGGAGGAGCGCAGAATCCGCCGTGAGGTCCGGGCGACCGCCAACCGGCTGGCCAACTTCGACGACGCCAACCTGCGCCGCAGCGCGCGGGCGGCGGTGGCAGCCGGCGCCCGGGTGGAACGGGCGCTGGAGATCCTGGGTTCGGACGCACCCGAGCACCTGATCATGGCCGGGCAGCTGCGGATCCTGCACCGGCAGGCGAGCCTCGAGGAGCTCGGCCAGCTCGCCGAGCCCGCCCTGACGAAGGATGCGATCGCCGGCCGGATCAGGCGGCTGCTGGCCCTCGCTGACCGGCGTGCGCTGGAACTGGGCGTGCCCAACACCGAGGCAAGCCTTTCGGCCGACATGCTCGTGCCGTAGGTCCCGGAGGCCGCGAAGGCCGGTCCGGTAGGGTTTTCGACCGGGGGTGAGCGCGATGAAGGGCATCGAGGCACTGGACGTAACCGGAAAGGTCGTGCTGCTGAGGGCCGACCTGAACGTCCCGCTGGACGGCACCACGATCACCGACGACGGCCGGATCAGGGCCAGTCTCCCGACAATCAGAAAGCTCACGGAACGGGGTGGCCGGGTGCTGATCACCGCTCACCTCGGGCGGCCGAAGGGGGACTCCTACGCCGAGCGCGCGGCTGGCGGCCCTTCGCTGGCCCCGGTCGCCGCGCGCCTCGCCGAGCTGCTTGGCCGTCCCGTGCCGCTGGCAGCCGACGTGGCGGGTGACTCGGCCCGGGCTACGGCCGCGGCGCTGGCGGACGGCGATGTCGCGCTCCTGGAGAACATCCGGTTCGAGCCGGCCGAGACCAGCAAGAATGACGCCGTCCGGGGCGAGCTTGCCGCCAAGCTTGCCGCACTGGCCGATGTCTACGTGGGCGACGGGTTCGGGGCGCTGCACCGCAAGCACGCCAGCGTGTACGACGTGCCTGCGCTGCTGCCGCACGCGGCCGGCGAGCTGGTGCTGGCTGAGGTGGCGGTTCTCGAGCGGCTGACGCGGGACCCGGCCAGGCCGTATGTAGTCGTGCTCGGCGGCGCCAAGCCCTCGGACAAGCTCGCCGTGATCGGTAACCTGCTCGACAAGGCGGACCGCATCCTCATCGGCGGCGGCATGTCGTACACGTTCCTGGCGGCGCAGGGCTACGAGGTCGGGCGGTCACTGCTGGAGGCCGACCGGCTCGACGATGTCCGGACGGTGATGTCGGACGCCAGCGCGCGCGGCGTGGAGCTGGTGCTGCCGGTCGATCTCGTGGGCGCGACCGAGTTCTCCGCGGATGCCGCCCACGAGGTCTACCCGGCGACCGCGTTCCCGGCAGACCGGGAGGGCATGGACATGGGACCCGCAACCCGGCAGCTGTATGCGGAGAAGCTCGCCGACGCCGCCACCGTGTTCTGGAACGGGCCGGTGGGCGTGTTCGAGTTCCCCGCCTTCGCTGACGGCACCAGGGCGGTAGCTGAGGCGATCAGCAAGCTGTCCGGCTTCACGGTGATCGGCGGCGGCGACTCGGCCGCGGCTATCCGCCGTCTCGGGCTGCCCGAGGACGCGTTCAGCCACATCTCCACCGGCGGCGGGGCGAGCCTGGAGTACCTCGAGGGCACGACCCTGCCGGGCCTGGCGGCGCTCGCGTGAGTTCTCGCAAGACCCTGGTTGCCGGCAACTGGAAGATGCACAACAACCATCTCGAGGCCATCGCGCTCACCCAGAAGCTTGGCTTTGCGCTGGTCGATAAGGACTTCTCGGCCGCTGACATCGCGATTCTGCCCCCGTTCACCGCCCTGCGAAGCGTCCAGACGCTGATTGACGGAGACCGGCTCCGGCTCCAGTACGGGGCCCAGGACGTGTCACCGCATCCCGACGGCGCCTATACCGGCGACGTGTCCGCGCGGATGCTCGCCAAGCTCGGCTGCCAGTTCGTCCTGGCTGGCCACTCTGAGCGGCGGCGGTACCACAAAGAGGACGACGCCATGGTCAACGCCAAGATCAAGGCGATTCTGGCGGCAGGGATGACCCCGCTGCTCTGCGTGGGCGAGACCCTTGAGGTGCGCCAGGAGGGCCGCCACCTGGAGTACACCGTCGGCCAGCTCGACGGCGGGCTGGCAGGCCTGCAGACCGAGCAGGTGGCCAGCCTGGTGATCGCCTACGAGCCGGTCTGGGCCATCGGCACCGGTGAGGTGGCCACGCCGGCCGATGCGCAGGAGGCCTGCGCGGCCATCAGGACCCGGATTTCGGCGGTTCACGGGGACGCGGCGGCCAGCACTGTGCGTATCCTGTATGGCGGGTCGGTTAAGGCCGACAACATGCCCGCGATCATGGCCGAGCCAGACGTCGACGGGGCGCTAGTAGGTGGTGCAAGCCTGGATGCCAGCGAGTTCGTGAGGATCTGCCGGTATCATGACCCACGGGGGGCAAGCCCCCCGTGAGCCCCCCGAGACC
>Ga0123356_10007977_pt1 | contig 10538 bp, 6 predicted proteins | sample TergutEmb28metaG_2_FD_92546 | JGI IMG/M metagenome (GOLD analysis project Ga0123356, IMG submission 92546) | Embiratermes neotenicus P3 segment gut microbial communities from Petit-Saut dam, French Guiana - Emb289 P3 | ecosystem: Host-associated > Arthropoda: Insects > Digestive system > Gut ... | reverse complement strand
TTCCGTAAGCGTAATATATATAATTGTCAAGAATAAAATAACCTCGCGGCTTTTCCTGGAACACAGCGGTTTTTTCGTTGTTTTCCGCATTGTAAATATCGGGGTATACCAACTCTACAGTATAATTGCGATAATTCTCGAAATACGAAAAATAAAAATAATAATCGTTGCCGCCGTAATTAAAAAATACTTTATTTGCCAAATTTTCGTAAACCGGTGTTAAACCGGCGCTTTTGTAAGATTTGTATTCTTCCGGCAGCAACACGTTTTCGATTATTCTATTTCCGAAAAATGATGCGTATTTCCCAACCGTTTCTCCGCCCAGAACAAATCCCCCCGTTGCCAAAAATAATATTACAACCGCCGTTATAACAAACCCAAAAATGATAAATTTTCTTTTCATGTTAATGTTACACCCACCTGTAAATATAAAATACCCGACAATTACTTTAGACGTAATTTATATCGATAAAGTTCACAAATTTGTGGTATGATGATTGCCATCGTATAAAATATTATTTTGATATTTGTCGTAAATACAAAAACCCCCGTCGACGTTCACATTAACGTAAATTCGGGAGAAAAGTAAGGAAAAAGGATGAAAAAATGGGGCTTTTCCTTGCCTCCCTTGTGATCGATAGGAGTGAACTGCATGTGAACTGCGTTCACATTCGTTACACGTAAAGGGAGGGGGACCGCCGCAGCGGTGGGGGGATTTTGACCCCGATGCCGCAAGGGAGAATCTGCATATGCAGGATTACAAAAAACACAACCCGAACCTCACCCCAAATGCCCGAGAGTTACGCAAAAATATGACGCGGCAGGAAAAACATTTGTGGTATGACTTCCTGCGCAGTTATCCGGTGAGAATATTGCGCCAAAAAGTAATTGATTCGTTCGTCGTCGATTTCTACTGCGCAGAGGCGAAACTTGTCATTGAAATCGACGGCAGCCAGCACTATACAGAAAACGGAATAGCGTATGACACGGAACGGGAACGGGCAATGCGAGCAATGGGGCTAAAAACAATACGATACACAAACGACGAGATAGAAAAACGATTTGATGCAGTGTGCGGCGATATAGATAGGCAGATCAAAAGCAAAGTGGCATCGGAATCATTGCTGTAAGTGACATCTCGTTCCGAATCCCCCCACCGCTGCGGCGGTCCCCCTCCCTTTACGTGTAACGAATGTGAACGCAGTTCACATGCAGTTCACTCCTATCAATCACAAGGGAGGCTAGGAAAAGCCCCATTTTTCCATAGTTTTTTGTCAAATTCACGTACATTATTGTGTATCCATATCAAAACCGGGAGCGAAAAATCAACCGTGAAATTGTAAATATAAATAAACGGGGAAGAAAAATGAGCATACTGATTGTAGCGGAAAAACCTTCGGTCGGGCGCGAGCTGGCGGGCGTCGTGGGCGCGAGGGAAAAAAAAGAAGGATATATTTCAGGCGGCGGATATATCGTCACATGGGCGGTAGGCCACCTGACCGAACTCGCTGCTCCCGAAATGTACGACGAGAAGCTCAAAACCTGGAAACTCGAAACATTGCCGGTCATACCCGGTGAATTCAAAACGGTGGTATCTAAAAAAACATCGGATCAATACAAAATAATAAAAGAGCTGATGTCAAACAAGGACATAACGGAGATAATATGCGCGACGGACGCCGGACGGGAGGGCGAGCTCATCTTCCGGCGGATATACGAAAAAGCCGGATGCCGCAAACCCGTGAAACGCCTGTGGGTGAGCTCAATGGAGTATAAGGCGATAAAACAGGGGCTCGACGCGATGAAAGACTGGAACGAGTATGACAATCTGTATCACGCGGCGGATTGCCGGCAAAAAGCGGATTGGTTGGTCGGGATCAACCTGACCCGTATGTACAGCGTCATGCACGGGCGCACATTGAACACGGGCAGGGTGCAGACGCCCACGCTCGCGCTGATAGTGAACCGCCAGGAGACGATAGAAAATTTCAAACCGGAGACATATTTCGCCCTCACCGCCGATCTCGGCAGCTTTTTGGCTTACGCGAAAGTGAGCACCAAAAATGAAGCCGAGGATATCGCGGAAAAAAGCAAGGGGACAAACGCCGTGGTAAAAAGCGCGGAAAAACAAAAAAAACGCGAAAACCCGCCGCCTTTGTACGATTTGACGGCGCTGCAGCGCGACGCCAACCGGTTTTTCGGCGTTTCCGCGCAGCAGACGCTCGACAATATGCAGAATATGTACGAACGCCAGCTTGTGACTTATCCCCGGACCGATTCCCGCTATATCACCTCGGATATGGAAACCCCGGCGAAATCGCTGATGGAAAACCTGCTTTCGGCGGGCGTGTACGACGATATGACATCAAAAAAATACAACCGGGAAAAGATCAACGTGAAACAAATCGTCAACGACAAAAAAGTGTCGGACCACCACGCGATTTTGCCCACGGCGAAAGTCACGGCGGCCATATACGAAAATTTGTCGCCGGTCGAACGGAAACTGATGACGCTTGTAATATACAGGCTTATCATTTCGGTATACACCGCGCATGTATATATGGCGACAAAAGCCGCCCTCGATATAACGGGCGTGGAATTTACGGCGACCGGCAAGGAAATATTGGATTACGGATACAGAACAGTCGAGGAAAAAATGAAGTCGGCGCTGAAGGCAAATCCGGAAAATGCAAAACGCGCGGATTCGCTCGTCGACGTCATATTGCCGGAAATGAAAGAAGGGGATGTTTTCCCCGTGCAAAATATGACATATGAAGAAAAACAGACGCAGCCGCCGCGCCCGTATACCGAAGATACGCTGCTTTCGGCGATGGAAACGGCGGGAAAAGCGATAGACGACGCAGAGCTCCGCGAAGCGATGAAAGATTCCGGACTCGGAACGCCCGCGACAAGGGCGTCGATTATAGAACACATCATCAAGTGCGGCTATATGAACCGGGAAGCCAAAAACCTGGTGCCGACACAGGCGGGCAGGACATACATATCGCTTGTAACCGGCAAAGTCAAAGAACCGGAAATGACGGCGGAGTGGGAAAAACAGTTGGCGGAAATCCAGAAGGGCAAATTATCGGGCGAAGTATTCATGAAGGCCATAACCGATTTTTTGAACGAGATAATCGGCGAAACGAAAAACAAACCGCAGAGCGAAAACGGCGGGCCGTTATTTGCGTTCACGCGGGAGACAGCGGGAGTATGCCCGAGCTGCGGAAAAAAGGTTTTGGACAATCCGAAATGTTACTCGTGCGAGAGCGGAAAAAACGGCTGCGGGTTTGTGATATGGAAGAAAATCGCGGGAAAAACGATAAGTTTGCCGCTCGCGAAAGTGCTTTTGTCCAAGGGCAAAAGCAGAGTGTTGAAGGGCTTCAAGAGCAAAGCGGGCAAACCGTTTGAAGCCATGCTGGCCATAACCGAAAAGGACGGCGTAAAACAGGTCTCTTTTGAATTTGCCGGAAATGCGGCCCAAACAAATAAAGAAGAGCCTCAATGAGTCAAAAAGGCCGTTTCTTCCGCGCTCAAACGGATGTCCGAAGCCGAAACGCTGTCGCCGATCTGCTCGGGGGTTTTGGAGCCGATGATCGGTATAACGGTAAATTCGCGGCTCGTCAGATAAGCCAGCGAGATCTCCGTGCATGAATAGCCCGTCTTTTCGGACAGCTTTTTCATATTTGAGTATATTCGCTCATTCGCCTCGTTTTCATACCTCGCCAGCAGAGCCTTGGAAGCGGTGCTGCTGTAGTATTTCGTGAAAAAGCCGCCTGCCTGGGAAGAGTAGGGGACTGCGGCCAGGCCGGTGCGTTTGTGCATTTCTATCCCTTCGGCGTCCATCCGGTATGTGGTTTTGTCGTCGGTATCGGATTTGTTGGGCGCTGCGAGGCTCCATTGGGGCTGGCTGGCGATGAAGCCTTGTCTGCCTTTTTTTTCGGCGTAACAAAGAGCCTCGGCTATTCTTTCCGGTTTCCAGTTCGAGCATCCGAAATACCGGGCTTTGCCGGCGTCGCGTATCGTATATAATATTTCCATGATTTCGCAAATGGGAACATTTTCCGCGTCCCTGTGAAGCCAAAGTATATCCAAGTAAGGTATCTGCAGCGCCGCGAGGCTCTCGTCGAGATCCGACATTATCTCCCTATGGCTCATTCTGGGGATATTCATTGTCGCGAGCTCCGGGTGGGCGGCTTTTGAGGCGATGACGATACTGTCCCGGTTTTTTCTGGAACGCATCCATTTGCCCAGCATGATTTCATTGGAATTTGTTTTGTGGCTGAGCCATTTTCCGTAGATATTCGCGGTGTCTATAAAATTGCCGCCTTTTTCGACGAAGCAGTCAAGGCATTTGAAATATTGTTTCTCGTCTTCAAAAGCGCAGTACGCGGCGCCGTAGCAAATATTGGACACTGTCAGTTCGGTTTTTGGTATTGTCACCCGTTTCATGCTTTTTTTCCTCACTTTTCTAATTTGTCATACGTCTGTATGTTTCAAAATATTGTGTTTTTATCAATTCCCACTGCTGCTCCCTCAACTCCATATTTAATCTTGAATTGTAATACGGCAGCTCTTTGCGCAGCGCTTCCAAATAGCTCATATACTGCGTTTTGCCGGAACCGATCAGGCTCGACAATATATTCAGTAAATCATATGCGGCATATGTGTCGCTTTTGAGATTTTTTTTGTTCAGCGGGAAATTGGAGTAAATGATAAAAGGAGTGGTATAGAGTTGTTTTCTCGAGTCCATGGCGTAGATGTCGTTTATAAACCCGGTGTCCAAATACGCCGAATATTTTGCGCATATTGAGGGAAGATGGTCGCCAAAAAAAACGATCGCCGTGGGGCGTTTCCGGGAATCGATGAATTCGCAGAGCTGCCCCAGAATTTCGTCGGCGTTTTTTACCCCCTGGACAAAATTTTCAAAAAAGTGATAGTCGGACTTGCTCAAAAGGGGATTTGTCACCCTCACCTTAAACGTCTCCCAGTAATATTTGTAATAATACGGCTGGTGGTTTTCTATCGATATGCCGAATAAAAACAGGGGGGCTCCGTCCTTTTTTTCCGTTTCGTCCAAAAAATACTCCAAATACCGCTCGAAACTTTCGTCGGTTATGTATTTGTACGATTCGCTCACCCGCTCCCTTCTGACCTCTTTGATTTCGGCGAGCGATTCGGCGTGATATTCATCGAAACCGAGTAAAGGCAGCTTTGTGTCCCTGCTGTAGAATTTGCCCAAATACGGGTGTATCGCGATTGTGTCATATCCCAAAGTTTTGTAATACGAAACGTATGACTCCACGTCTTTTTTTATTATCGTATACGGGACGACCCCGTCGGGCAGCGCGTCGCACGAAAGCCCCGTTAAAATTTCAAATTCGGTCCGTATGGTGCCGCCTCCGTAGGCGGGAACCACCAATTTCCCGGAAAACGCGTTCTCGCGAAGGCTCAGTTCATCGAAATTTTCAAACGGGTTGGACTTGAATTCAGACCCCGGCAGAAGTCTCGGATCCCAGAAACTTTCGCTTAGGATGAGTATGATATCGGGATTTTTAAAATCCGTCGCGGGCGGGAGTTCGGAGTACGCGCCGAGTCTTTCCGCGAGTTTCGCGCTTGAATATCCCGCGGGCTTTTTTATCGCGAAGGAGGCCGCATTGATGGAAAACCCCCCGATAAATCCGTTTATGTCATAATTGCCCCTCTGGTCGTCGGTGGATTCGAAATACATCCCGATTTTATTGAACACATCCCCCGAAACCGCCCCATTTCCGAAAAACACAAACAAAGCCGCGAACAGCGCTCCCGCAAAAGGCAGCCGCATGTAAAATTTGGAAGGCGCGTCTTTGGCAAACATACCAAACAAAATCACGGATAAAGCAGAAACGGCAAAAAAAAGCCACATCCAATATTCCGCTTCTATCGACACAAACCCGGCGATTTCGCCTATGTTTCCCGCCATCACAATGTCGTAAGGCAAAAAATTCTCGCCCGTCAGCGCGTATTTTATGTAGTTTACAAGGGAGACCGCCAAGACAAGCGCGTTAAAAAACAATATGTTTACCCAGGCTTTTTTCACCAGAAAAAAAACCGCCGCGAACAACACATACATCAAAATCAAATCAAAAATGATCACCGGTACATGCTCCGGCAGGTATTCCAGCAGAAAATATTTCGGATAATTGTGGAAACATTCGAGTTCCAGCACATAAAAAGCGGGCATGAGCCAATAAAGCACGCAAGCGGGTATCCAGACCGCTTTTCTTTTTTTCAAGCGCTTTACTTTGTCTATAAAAAACCGAAAATACATAAATTCACAGTCCCGTGAAAAGTTCGTTAGGCACAGTATAACAAATATTTGTGAACATTTAATTTGTTTTTAAAAAATATCTTGCAAAATCGCAAAAAATATATTATAATGCTGTTAATGAATTTGAATAAACGAAAATCGGAGTGAATAAATATTTTTATGAAGAACAACAGCGATTTTAAATCCGGGAAAAAGCCGTTCTCAAAAGATGGCAGAGATGGCGGAAACAGGGACAGTTTCAAAAAATTTAAAAAATCCGGCGAAAAAAGCGGATTCGACAAGCCCTACGGCAAACCCGCAGGAAAACCCTTTGAGAAACCTTTCGGCAAGCCATTTGGAAAACCCGCAGGCAAACCAACAGGCAAACCCGCCGGAGTAGGCCAAACATTTGAAAAAAAATTCGCGCCCGCCAGGCCGGCTAAACCGTTCAGGCCCGCCGGGCCGGTCAGGCCGGTCAGGCCTTTAAAACACAAAGAAGCCGCCGAAGCGCCGCCGGTTGCGGTTGCGGTTGCCGAACGGGAAGATTCGGGAATGGTCTACGGAAGAAACGCGGTGCTCGAACTTCTCAAAAGCGGCAAAACCATAGACAAGCTGTTTATACAGAGCGGGCAGAGGGAAGGCTCGATAAGCCTGATTTTTTCCGAAGCGCTGAAAAATTTCATACCCGTACTCGAAACGGAAAAATCCAAGCTCGATTCCATGATAAACTCCTCCGCGCATCAGGGGGTGATCGCCATGGCCTCCGCGAAGGAATACTGCTCGCTCGACGACATTCTGCAAATCGCCGAAGCGCGCAATGAAAAACCGTTTATCTTGATCGCGGATAAAATAATGGACCCGCACAACCTCGGGGCGATAATCCGGACGGCCGAATGCGCGGGGGTCCACGGCATGATAATACCCAAAAGAAACGCCGCGGGAGTTTCCCCCATTGTGGCAAAGATTTCCGCGGGGGCTTCGGTGCATATGGCAATCGCCAAAGTGGCGAATATCGCGGGGGTGGTCGATGAGCTCAAAAAAAGAGGGGTATGGATATTTTCCTCCGCTTTGGATTTGAATGAAAATCAAAAAAATCCGGATGAAAGCGTGTCGATTTCGGATTACAGCGAAGTGGATTATGATATCCCGCTGTGTCTGATTGTGGGAAACGAAGGCGAAGGATTGGCTCCGCTTGTGATACAAAAAAGTGATTTCCTGATAAAAATTCCCATGTTCGGAAAAATAGATTCCTTGAATGTCTCCTGCGCCTGCGCGGTGCTCGCATATGAAATATCCCGCCAAAGGAAAAGAAAATGATGTGATATAGGGGTAAAAACTATGAACGACGAAAAAAAAGGCCCGTCAAAATTAAGCGATTTGTTCGATGATTTGCAGGACACATTGGAAAATTCCGTCTATAACACGGACAAGACGGACACAAAAGAAACCGCCAAAAAACCGGAGGCCGATATTTCCGAAATGCCCGAAATATCGGAAATATCGGAAAAGCCGAAAGCTCCCCCGGTGAAAACGTATGCGGAAAAAAACGCGAATCAAGACGGACTCGCGGCCAAAGGCCCCGAAAATATACCGTGGGAAGTTCAAAAAGACGACGACGGCTCCCCGTCGGAGCAGTCGGACATAGATCTTGAGCTGCTCAAAGCCATCGGGATAGGGCGCAACGAAAATTCGGAGAGCAAAAAGCGCAAAACGGAAGATTCCCCCACTTCCAAAACCGGTGAAGCGGACAAGCCCGCGCCGGCGGAGCGCGCGGACAGATCCGCTTCAAAAAAACCGCCCCCGAAGACTTTCTATAAAGCGACGGACAAAGAATTTGCGAACCGAGAGCAGATCAACGATATTTTTGAATCCTACAGAAACGAGTATATAGCGGCCTTTATCAGGCTCGCGGCGGGAACGGTGCTGTTTTTGGCGCTGCTCTACATGGAAACCGCCCCTTATTTAAAATGGAAAATGCCGGGCATATTCAATATATACCATTACAACCTGCCGTATATCTGGATAGATATGCAGATTTTGGTGCTGGCGGCCGCCATAAATTACAAGTCCCTGATTTACGGAGTGAGATCGATGTTTGCCTCGAATATAAACGTCTATTCCGTAGCGGTTTTTTTCCTCGCGGTTTCATTTATACAAACCATACTCACGCTGAATTTCAGGCACAACAATTCCGCAATGGCGCTTTACAATTCGGCGGCGGTTTATTCGATGGTGATGATAAGCTTGTATAACCTGCTCGACATAAGCGCCGAAATAGACAGTTTCAAAACGGTTTCCTCCAATAAGCAAAAATACGCCCTTTGTCTGACCGACCCGTCCAAAACCCAAAAATCACCCCGGCCATACGCTTCGGTTAAACAGGAAACGGAATTGTTCCGCGAAGCGGCCGCTTTCGCGCCCTATGTGGGCGGAGTGGTGAGCGCGCCTTTCGTGGCGAATTTTTTCACGAGGACATATAAAGACAAACACTCCGGCAAAATCACGAAATATTTTATCTATATATCCGTTTTCGCGGCTTTGGCCATGTTTATTGTGACTATGGGCATCAGCGCCGAAAAGGACTGGTACAACTCGCTTTCCGCCGCCGCCGCCCTTATGCTCGGTTCGATCCCTCTGTGTTCGTTCATATCAGTTTCATACCCGGTCTTCAAGGCGCAAAAAAAAGCCCGCCAGATAGGCGCGGCTTTTATAGGCCAGAAGAGCATGGAAGAAAGCTGCGGGACGCCCATCATTTCGGTTTACGACAAAGATATTTTTCCCGCGGGGCAGATAAGGATATCGGCGATAAAAGTATGCAACGTAACCCAAAGCACAATAGAATCGGTTATGCAAAACCTTTGCGTCATTTTCGACAAGCTGAACATGCCCCCGGCCGAAAAATTCAAAGCATCGGCGAATTACGAACCGAATGCGGGACAAAACGTAAAGGTGATAGGCATAGATGAAGACGGAGTATGTTTTTCGATAGACAAAAAAAAGATGTTTATGGGCAAGGGGGTATATATATCGAATTTGGGCTTGAAACCCTTCGATTCGGACGTCGACGAGGCGTTTGTGAAGAGTTTGGGGCGCATCATATTTTTGGCCTCGGAATCCGAAGTGATGGCGAAAATATATATAGCGTATGAAATTTCGCCGGATTTTTACGATATATTAAAAAACATCAGGAAGCTGAACGCCTGCTTGTGCATACGCACATTCGACCCCAGCATCGACGACGAACTGATTGCGGCTTTGGGCAATACCAAAAAATATTCCGTGAAGGTTTTGAAATTAAAAAACATTGCCGATATTTACGAAACCCCCGAATGCGTGGATGCGCCCTTGGTTTCGAAGGAATCGCTGAAATCCCTCATTGGGGCGGTTGTCATCGCGGATAAAATAAAAACCCTGATGAAAACCAATGTGTTTCTTCAAATATTCGCTTTCGCGGCGGGATTGGTTCTGGCCTTGATTTTGGGATTCGCGGGGCAGCTTTGGGGGATAAACGCGGGGCATTTGTTTTTGTTCCAGAGCTTTTGGATGCTCCCGATGATAGTGCTTCTGGGGCTTGGCTGATGTTTTGAGTGGGAGGGTTTTTATGGATTTGCGCGAATTGAAAGAACGGATCATTTCATTTGACAATGTGCTGATTGTGACCCACATCGAGCCCGACCCCGACACTTTGGGTTCGGCAATGGGATTAAAAAAAATATTTGAAAAGTTGAGCAAGACCGCTTTTGTGGTCTGCGATACCGAAGTCGGCGCGCGCGTGTGCTCCTTTTTCGGGATTGCGCCGGATCTGGATGCAAAACAGATAAAAAATTCAAATTTTGTCCCGGAACATATAATCTGCGTGGACGCCGCGGCGGTAAGCCAGATCGGCGCATATGAAAGATATTATTCAAACGATATATCAAAAAACAAAATAGACCTCGTCATCGACCACCATTACACAAATTCTCTGTACGGAAAAGAAAATTATGTCGACGAGCGGGCCGCGGCGACGGGTGAAATCATATTCGAGCTGGCAGAGGGCTGCGGGCTTGAAAGCGATCCCGGTTTTGCCAGGGATATTTACTGCGCCTTAATTTGGGATTCCGGTTCTTTCATGTACAGCTCGACAACGCCGAAAACCTTATCCATCGCCTCAAAACTCATAGGGGCCGATTTCGATTTCGCCAAACTGAACCGGCTTGTCTTCCAAACCAAAACCAAAACGCAGACAGCGGCAAAACGCCTGGCGTAT
>Ga0123356_10007976_pt1 | contig 10538 bp, 6 predicted proteins | sample TergutEmb28metaG_2_FD_92546 | JGI IMG/M metagenome (GOLD analysis project Ga0123356, IMG submission 92546) | Embiratermes neotenicus P3 segment gut microbial communities from Petit-Saut dam, French Guiana - Emb289 P3 | ecosystem: Host-associated > Arthropoda: Insects > Digestive system > Gut ... | reverse complement strand
ATATTGTCTAGTAAGATACTAGATTTCAATACATATATATTTGTCTTTTTTGTTTAAAGAACAGGCCTGAGTAGTTAAACACTACACAAAATACCAACTAAATTTTCATGCGTTTGACGTGGTCTATTGAGGGGTATGTGTGGTTTGGTAAAAGCCTTTTACCGCGGTTACTGTTTTATGCTTTCTTTTTTATAGGCGCATTTATTGTACAAGTAAGTGTGATATTGCTTAGTTTGATTACTAAAAATTTAATAACTGAAATAAACTTCTGGGTTTTAACAGGTACAACTTTGTTATCTATGACGTTATTTCTCAAAGAAAGCATAGGACTATACCACAAACTAAAACCCAAACGTATCAATGAGGAATAAGCATATGTACTAATAGACTCTATATCCATGTTTCTTTTAACATTTTTTACACTCAAGTTGCTGTGAATGGTCGTGATGGGTTAAAACGTTTGTCTTTAAAGTGTTTGATCGTTTGTGTCGTTAAATTTTTGGTTGGTTTTTTGTTGTTTGTTGAGGTATACAACGCTTACTATGGGAATTATGATAATACTGGCTGTGGCGAGTATGATCTTTAGATGAGGTTGTAGTGGGTTTTGTGGGGCTGGATTGGACGCATTTGATGATGGTATATCTGTTGATGGTTCAGTTATGTTTAATGTTGGTGTGTTGTTAGGGTTTGATGTTGAGGGTGTAACTGCTGATGATTGTATGTTAAGTTTTGATGTGCCAGGCTCATTTACAGGGGGTATTTTTATTGAGAATTCAGCATATTTACTTCCTGCGCCTTCATAAACTGCTGGAACTGTATACAAAAAACCTAACCCGTCGTTGAAGTCTCTTGTTTCATAGCTTGACATAAAGTGTCCCTCTACTGCTTGAACACGAAAATCTATTATTGTATTCTCTTTTGCGTAATATATGCCTGAGTCTCCATATTTGAAGGTTATAATCGTGTTGGCTTTATCTGATTGATATTCAGCATATGGTTCAAGTGAGCGTGGAAAGTCTTCGCGCCACTGTGCGTTGGAATCTTTATAGAAAAAAGTGTAATATCTGCCTATGTATTTGCCGTTTTTGTCAGTGTAGGTGTTGAAGGGACGGTTTTTAAGTGTTATCTCTATACTTCCATTACACGTGTAGTAGCCTGGGTTGCTATATGTGACGTCTCCTGTGTATGAGTCTGTGGTAGTTACGGGTGGTCTCCAAATAGGTGTATTATGTATATGTACTGATATAATTTCAGGTGCAGCTTTAGGATTTGCAGGTACCGTTACAGGTGCCGCTGATGGTTCAATTAAAAATAACCCTGATATGGCTATGGTAAAAATTAACAGTAACGTAAATTTTTTACTTTTAAAGACCATCCTATATACCCTAAAATGATAGGGTTAGAGGTGGGTTAAAAAGTTTTGTTTTTTTGTGCAGTTATTGTTTTTGGATGGATTTTTGCTGTTTTTGTTTATGTTTTTTTGTTTTTGTTAGTTTACATTTTTATTAGTCTCTAGTATATTTTGCGGTACGGGATTTAAAGTGACGTTGTCTTCATCTGAACAGGTTGATGCTAATCAAAGTTTGCCTACTAATTATACTCCTCTTGAGTTAGAGAAGCAGGTTCGTGAGTTTTGGGTTAGGAATTGTATTCGTGAAAAGCTTGAGGCTTTGCGTGATTCGCCTGATCTTAAGGGTTTTTTGGGTTATGTGGAGGGTCCGCCTACGCTTAATGGTATTCCTCACATTGGGCATGCTAGGGGGCGTGTTATGAAGGATATTCGTTATCGTTGGAAGACTATGGAGGGTTATTATATGCCGTTTTGGGCGGGTTGGGATTGTCAGGGGTTGCCTGTGGAGTTGGAGGTGGAGAAGCTTTTGGGGGTTCGTAATAAGCGTGAGATGCTTGAACGTGTTGGTATGGAGCGTTTTATAGCTGAATGTAAGAATGCGATTATGCGTTATCATGCGTTGTGGCTTACTGCTGATAGTTTGCTTGGTGTTGCGATTAATCAGGAGAAGGCTTACTGGACTTATAAGGATGAATATATTGAGCGTGAATGGCAGATTCTTAAGTGTGCTTGGGATCAGGGCTTGCTTGAGGAGGGTCATTATGTGGTTGCTTACTGTCCGAGTTGTCAGACAAGTCTTAGCAGTGCCGAAGTTGGTTATGAGGGTAGTTATAAAGAGGTAGAGGATCCCTCATTTTATTTCAAGTTTAAGGTGTCGGGTTCTGAGCATGAGTATTTTCTTGTTTGGACAACTATGCCTTTTACTGTAGTTACAGATACTATGCTTGCAGTGCAGCCAACAGCTGAGTATGTTAAAGTAAAAGTTGACTCTGAAGTTTGGATAATGGTTAAGTCTCGTGTTGAGCCTGTCATGTCAGAGTTGGAAATTAAAAATTATACTGTTCTTCAAACAGTTATGGGTAAAAGTCTTGAGGGTGTTGCGTATGATTATCCGTTAAAGGATATTATTCCTAAACAGGCTGAAAATGAGGCTAAGTGTTCTTTGGTTCATACGGTTATAGGGGAGGATTTTGTTGATGTGGATACGGCTACAGGTATTGTGCATCTTTCGCCGGGTAATGGGGAGGAAGATTTTTGGGCTGCTAACCGTCGTGGTATACCTATATTTGCACCTTTTGATGATGAAGTTAAATTTACCAAAGATGCAGGTGAAGTGTTTGCAGGGGTTTTTGCAAGAGCCGCTGACACCCTAGTTGTGGATGAAATGCGCCGTCGCAACGCAGTTGTTGCTCTAAAAAAAACTAAGCACGAATACCCCCATTGCTGGCGCAGTAAACACAAAATTGTTTGGCTAGCCCGTAAAGAATATTTTTTGCGTACAGATAAAATTAAAGACAAAGTTTTAGAAGCCTTCCAAAAAGTTAATTACTTTTATGATGAACCCAAAAACCGGTTTGCAGGTTTTCTAAATGAGGGTAAATCTTGGTGTATTAGTCGAGAACGCATCTGGGGCACCCCCTTGCCTATGTGGACCTGTACGGCCTGTGGCGATAAACATTTAGTGGCAAGCAAAAAAGAATTAATAGAGCTTGCTCAAGAAACCCTTCCAACAGATTTTGAATTACACAAACCCTGGGTAGACCGCATCACCATAAAATGCAGTAAATGCAGCGGAGTTATGAAACGTGAAGACTTTGTCTTAGACACCTGGCACAACAGCGGAGCCTCCCCCTACGCCCGATTCACCGATGAAGACATAAACCACTTTGTCCCCACAGACTTTTTAACAGAGGGCATTGACCAAACACGCGGCTGGGCCAACTCTTTACTCCTAGAACACATCATACGCACAGGCAAAACAGAAGCCCCCTACAAAGCATTTCTCTTCCAAGGCCTAACACAAGACTCCAAAGGCAGAAAAATGAGCAAAAGCCTTGGCAACTTTATAGAAACAAACAAACTCCTCCAAACCAGCAGCGCAGACCTCTTCCGATACTACATGATACGCAAATGCAGCCCCCTAGACTTTATGAACTTTGACCTTCAAGAACTAAACCGACGCAGCTACCAAGTCCTATCCACCCTCTACCACCTAAGCCGATTCTTCCTACAAAACGCACAATTCGACCAATTCAACCCCACAACCCACAACATACACTGGGCAACCAACAACACCAATAGCAACAGCAAAGACAACAACACCACTGAAAGTGAGGATAAGCTTCAACCAGCTGATAAATGGTTACTCTCTAAACTACAACAATTAATCCAACAATACACTGAAAACCTTGAAAAATGTGAATTCAACACCGCCCTAGCCAAACTTGACGACTTCGTAATTGAAACCCTAAGCCGACTATACGTACCCATGATCCGCAAAGAACTCTGGACCGACGACCCCCAAACATCCAAACGACGCCAAACAATATACGCCCTCCTACACCACACCCTAAAAACCATAACCCTACTATTCAACCCCATAACCCCCTACATAAGCGAAATGCTCTACCAAAAAATCTACCGCCAACTCGAACCCAACCTACCCGAATCCATAAACCTAGAAAAATGGCCAACCGCCAACACAACCCTCCAAAACAAAAACCTAGAAGACGCCTTCGACACCATGCTAAAAACCGCCTCCATATCATACGCAACCCGACAACAAGGCAAACTCAAACGCCGATGGCCCCTAAGCAAAGCAACCATAATAGCCCCACAAAAAACCCTAGACGCCCTACAACAACTAGAAACCAACTTTTTAGACCTAACCAACGTAAAAACCGCCGAATACCTCACCACAACCCCAAACTACCTAAACAACGAAGACTGGGTACACACACAAGAAAACGACATAACAGTATACCTAAGCAAACAACGCGACGACAACCTCCTAGGCGAGGGCATCATGCGCGACCTAGCACGACGCATCCAAGCCCTCCGCAAAGAAATGGGCTACACCCCAACAGACATACTCGAAACCGCACACATAGCCAACCTCGACCCCGAATCCACCCAACTACTAACACCCTACCTCGAAGAAATGACCAACCTAATCCGCACAAAAAAAATCCAACTCCACAACAACCCCAACGAAATCAAAAACACAACATGGCACGAATCCGAACTCGACGGCAAAAAAATCCACATAACCATCCACTAACCCCACCACTAAAAACACACAACTTTAACTTCAACCCAACTCTTTTTGTTGTTAACGAATTTATATAATTGCACTACCTTCTTTAGGCAGGGTATCAACGGTCAAAATTGCTATCAAAAATATTTTGTAGTGGTTTTTTTTGAATGTAAAAGTGGCGTGCGTTGACGGTGGGGGTGTTTGTGTGTTGTTATGGACAATTGGGTTTTTATTTAACATGTGGTGACCCGTATTTTTTTGTATTTGTTTTTTTAAAAATATTAATGTTGTATTTTTTTCAAATTATTGTGTGGATTGTGGTTTATCTTTATTAAATGCTGTCTGCTTAGTATATGTTATAATGGAGAATAAAAAATGAAATTAGTAAAATCTAAAAATTTATTTTCAATGATTGCGGTGTTTCTGATACTTTCTTTTGTCGTATCAATGATTGCACTACCAAACGCAAATGCACAAACCGATAGGGCTACTTTTCCCTTCGTTGACGCTATTCCAAAGATGGCTGGTGTTGGACAACCTGTTCTAATCAACTGGGGTCTACTAAACCAATTACAGATAGATGGTGATAGCTGGAACGTAACCTTGCAAATCACTTATCCTAACGGTAAAGTCGAAAACATTTCTGCATCAACATGGTCTACTGGTACAGTCGGTAGAAAAATGTCCTTCTCAGAACCAGGAAACTATACCCTGCAATGTTTCTTTGACCGTGTAAACTATGTGTCAATGTCGTCAAGTACTGCGCTCAATGGCTGGTATGCTGAAAGTAGAAGCGACAACGTTACCCTGAGGATAGTTGAGGGTTACTGGAAGCTTGATCATCCAGGTCACAGTCTCCCGACTGAATACTGGACAAGACCCGTTGACTCGCAACTACGTGAATGGTATGCTATGATGGGTAGTTGGGTATCAAGTGCAACAACATTTGGTGCTGTATATACGCAAGCTCGATTTAATGATGGGCCTGAAAGTGCACACGTTTTATGGAGTATGCCTATCGGTGATACTATGGGTGGCTTATCTGGTGGCGAAACTGGTGTTGTAGGCTTCCAAAACGGTGATGCATATGAAGGCAAATTCGCAGGCTCAATTATTCTAGCAGGTGTTCTATACTACAACAGAGATGGTACATTCACTCAATCTGGAAACATAACTGGTGCACTAGGTGACAATACTGTTGCTAATCCTGGTCGTCAGCGAAATACAATTGTTGCAGTTGACCTACACACAGGTAAAATACTTTGGGAGAAGTCATACAACTTTGGCGTTAACAACGATGCAAGAATCACCCGTGGACAAGTATTTAACTGGCTTTGTTTAAACAACCGTGGCACATGGACATACCTTTGGTTGTCTAGTGGTACTACCATGTATGCAATTGAACCAAAAACAGGTGATTTCGTATACAACATGACAAATGTTCCTGGTGGTACTTTCTACATTGGTCCAAATGGTGAAATGCTAAAATATGTGGCATTTAACATTGGAACTACTGCAAATCCAGTTTGGCAACTACGTCAGTGGAACTCTAGCTATGTTGTAACCCAAGGCAAAATTGGTATGGCTGAAAGTTGGGGTAGCCAAGTTCAAGGTGTTACATACAATGCAGATGTACGTGGATGGGATCGTAACATGACTCTAACAGGTGTATCATTCCTACCTGGACAGACTACTACAGGAAGTACTGCTAACCAAACAGTTGCTCCTCAGATTGCGTTTCCAGAAGATCGCGTTATTTTCAGCAACAGATCAACGGCAGGACTAGAATTTACGGGAATTAGCCTTGAAGCAGAAAACCCTGGGTATATTATGTACAATCGCAGATCATGGACAGCACCTAAAGAATGGGAAACGATACTGCCTACTGCTAGCCAAAATGGTTGGGTGTCCTTTAGTCAAGATGAAATGATAGGCATTTATTGGACAAAATATGACAGAGTTAACTATGCATTTGACTTAAACACAGGCAGATTCCTATGGCAATCTGAACCTCAAATATATGCAGACGCGTGGACTGATGCATCTTCTTCCGAGAAGATCATTGCATACGGTAAACTCTATGAGGCAAGCGTTGGTGGCATTGTATACTGTTATGATGTAAGGTCTGGTGAATTACTTTGGACATATGAGGCTACAGACAAGTACAATGAGTCTTATCACGGCGAAAACTGGTGGCTAATTATAACTTTCATTACAGATGGTAAAGTCTACATTGGTCACATGGTACACTCTGGACAAATGCCCATTTCAAGAGGCGCACCGTTCTTCTGTTTGGATGCAGAAACTGGTGAACTTGTTTGGGAGATTAACGGAGCGTTCCGTCAGACTCGTTGGGGTGGACGCGCAATTATTGGCGATAGCATCATTGCAACAATGGATCTATATGATCAACAAATCTATGCAATTGGCAAAGGCCCAAGCGAACTAACAGTTTCAGTGTCTAATGCTGTAACTACCGCAGGCTCAACAATTCTGGTTACCGGAACAGTTATGGACGTTTCACCAGGTACACAAAGTGATAATCTACGACTCCGATTCCCTAGTGGTGTTCCAGCAGTCGGCGATGAAAGTCAAAGCGAATGGATGCTCTACCTCTACAAACAATTCAGCGCACCAATGAACGTAAAAGGCATAGAAGTCACAGTATATGCATACGACGGCCAAGACGTAATACCTATTGGTACAACAGAAAGTGATGCACGCGGTACATATGCAATAACATGGACACCTGACAAAGAAGGTACATATGAAATTTGGGCTTACTTTGAAGGCACAGCATCATTCTACGGTGACGACGCAAAAGCAACAATGGCAGTACTAGAAGCACCTGCAGGATTCGTACAACCTAAAAACCCACCATACGAATGGTACATCGTTGGCGCAGTCATTGCAATCGTTGCAGCAATTGCCATACACCTGTTCATAACTCTTAAAAAGAAATAACAACGAAAACACATAAACATAAACCCTTTTTTCTTTTTTTTAAACTTTAACTGCATAAATTTTATGATGATGCGTTGTTTTTGCGTCTTGTTATTTCATTTTTTTGAAAAGCAGACAAAATTTGTTCTGTAAGGCTGTTTTTGATGTATTGTTCTGTTATCGTAATGCTGAGTGTCAGCTTTTTCTGTGTTAATCGAGTTTATTTTTCAGAGAAAGCGTTGTCACATGTTCAAATGTTGTATTACTGCAGAAAATGTATAGTTGAGGTTTTAAAAGTAAAGGGTTCGTAAACAAGTAAAAATCAACCGTGTTGGCGTTTTTGCATTTTCTTTTTTTTGTGTTGGTTAGTGTTTGAAGTGTGTTTAAGGGTGTGGTTATCTGTGGAAGAGACTGGTTGTTGGGCAAAGGTATTAACGTCTCTGTGAGTGTGTTTATGTAAAGCAGTGTAGTCCTTGAAAAAGCCAAAACTGTTTGTAATAGTTGCAATATTGCTGATGTTACTATTTGGATTAGTAGTGGTGATCACGTGTTATATCGGGTTTAGTTCTGAGGAGTCGCAGTCTTTCTATGTTGGGGTTACGTATTGTGGCAGTTCAGTTCAAGAAGCAAAGGAGCTTGTTGATAAAGTAAAGGATTACACAAATCTTTTTGTTTTGCAATCTTGGGATTTGCAGGATTCTGCTGAAGTAGATGAAATAGGTGATTATGTGGTTGCTTTGGGTTTAAGTTTTGCAGTTTATAGAAGTGATAAAGTTGATTATTATGATGATCGAGGCTATTATTATGGTATTAATGTGGGTAGTGAAATAAATGTGTGGGCTAATGCTGCAAAAGAAAGATGGGGTGAACATTTTATTGGAATATATTATCGTGATGAGCCTGGAGGTGATATGCTTGCCGGTAAATTTGTTACTTTGGAAAAGGTAAATCTTCAAGCAGACGGGTTGACTTTTTCAACAGCACAAGTTATAAAGTTTAGAGGAACAATAACTGTTTATAGTGATGATAATATTCGCGGTAACAGCACTTTTTCGTCTAGAATTACCTACGAGACTAATGGCGAAATTTCTATTGTAAACACTTTCAATGAACAGAATAATAATGATGATGGTGTTGTTGGGGGTTCTTTTGTAAATTCAACTTTGTCTTCTTCTTCTTTACCTAGTCGCCCTTTAAGAGCGCGTTTTTGGGAATCCATTCATTATTATCCTAATGGGACAGTGATAATACGTGAATACCGAGCCGGACGTCAGAGCAATTTTTACACAACTGAAAACATTACAAAATATCCTTGGCCAGTGCTGTCTTACGTGGAGGTTTTAGAACAGAATCCTATACAAACCTATGATGATGCAGCAAAAGTTTTTGTAAACATGAACAAAGATTTTCTTGAAGATATAAATAAAAAACAGTTGAATAGTGAGTCAATTTTAGTTTTTACGGCTGATTATGGGCTTTACTGGTGGGATTACCAAGGTGGGTATGATTTGGTGCTTGCAGAATTAGCCTGGAATCATTCTGTTACTCAAGAGATAGCTTTGGTGCGTGGAGCAGCTAAACTTCAAAACAAGCAATGGGGTACAATGATTACTTGGACGTATACTCATCCGCCTTATCTTATTGAGGGCCCCGAAATGTTTGAGCAAATGAAGATTTCTTATGAGACGGGAGCGGGGTATGTAGTTGTTTTTAATTATTCTGAGGATCCTTCAAACCCTAATGTTTTGTTGGAGGAGCATTTTTTAGCGTTGGAACGCTTTTGGGAGGAAGTGGTACAAAACCCAAAGATAATTCATGGAGGTATTACGGCAGAGGCAGTGTTTGTGCTGCCTAAGAATTATGGCTGGGGTATGCGACATCCCGATGATGTAATGTGGGGCATATGGCATCCTGATAGTTCCTCACAAGAAATTTGGCATCAACTACAAAACAAAATAACTCAACACGGATTAAAATTAGATATAGTATTTGAAGACCCAAACTACCCTATCATGTGGAAATACCCCCACACCTACCACTGGAACAAAAAATAACCTCTACCCATAGTAACAAATAAATTCGTATAACAAAAATACTAAAAAAAATTGGTTGATGTAGAGATTCTAAACGGACTCAACTGTCTTGGTTTTAGTTGTATATTTGGGGTTTAACTTATGGTATAATCCTATACTTTCTTTGAGAAATAGAAACATAGCCACCAAAGTTATGCCTGTTAAAAACAAGAAACGCACCTCAATTACCAAACTCTCAACAACTAAACTAAACAATATCATACTTATTTCTGCAATAAAGGCACCCATAAAAAAGAAAGAATAAAACATCAACCGAGGCACCAAACTCTTACCAACCCACATATACCCCTCAATTTGGGTTTTTGTTTTTAGACTGTATTGGCCGTAACTGTTTTTCTCTATCAAATTGAGATTTTCGAGTTTTCGCAGGTGATGATGTGTAACACTGGTGCTGCTAAGTTCTACACCTCGAGTTACCTCTCTAACACCTACTTGACCCTCTGCACGAACAATAAACGCATAAACGTTTAATGTTGTACCCTCCAGCTCATCACCAGACTTCATCTCTAACCCTCCATTACCATCCTTTGTTTTTCAACCAATATTCGCATGAAAGCCGTATTCTTCCTTTGGTAGGTGTGGGTTTTTAAATGCTGAAGGCGGTAATAAATGCCTGAGAAAACTATCGTTTTGCCTATAGTCGGGCACAGGTCCAGTTGCAAATCCCCAATCGGTCTTGGATAATTCTATGTGGGCTATAACTTTGTTGTTAGCCATAGTGGTTGTAATTGATGACGAGGCGGCTGTTTTTGTGTCAGAGACTTGGTGCTTGTATCCTGCCCTCCCGAAAAATTATATCTATAAAACAGAGATAATCAGCGGAAATTAAAAAACACGACTTTTCCAACACTTTCCAACAACAGCAAAACATATAACATAGATATAAATTATATCT
>Ga0123356_10007975_pt1 | contig 10539 bp, 4 predicted proteins | sample TergutEmb28metaG_2_FD_92546 | JGI IMG/M metagenome (GOLD analysis project Ga0123356, IMG submission 92546) | Embiratermes neotenicus P3 segment gut microbial communities from Petit-Saut dam, French Guiana - Emb289 P3 | ecosystem: Host-associated > Arthropoda: Insects > Digestive system > Gut ... | reverse complement strand
GTGGATTTATTCCATTTTCAGGTTCTTCAAGACCAATTAATCCATTGTGTTCGTTATCTTCCCGGATGACAGCCAATCCCAGAAAGCGCAATGTACCATCGGACAGTGATTGTGCGGGCAAGACCAATCCATCCTTAAAACGAATTTGAAGTGTCAACAAATCCCTTTTTTCATCTTTTTCAACATATATTTCATCTACATCGCTAACTAATTCTTTGACTTTGTTGGTAAGTAACTGGTATATATCTTTTTCTTTTTTTTCATTGTGCAGTCTGTACAAAGTAGCCGGAACATTGAAGCCATTAGCGGAAATTTTGGCATTCTTCACCTCGAAGATTGAATTGGGCTGTCGCAACGCACTTGGCTCAAATTGTAGCATAATCCAGTTACGCATTTCCTGACGGACAAGAAATGCGGTAGGCGATTCAGCAGTAACTGTAGAGAGTAAGGTTCGCGGCATTTTTTCGGCAATAAATTCGGAACTTCTACCTTTACCTCCGTCCTGATGTAATTTTATTTTATCCCCATCTGTAGAAATAAAGGGATTATTAGTTCCACGACGTCCTTTTAAGATAGAGTCAATCCATGGCTTATCGAAATCGAAATGCAATTTTTTGCGTGCATCTGTTTGTGTAATCGGATTTAGATGTTCCTCAACAATCTCAACAGGCTCTCTCTCTTCGTTATTTTCATTAAGTTTTAACACTAACCTGTAATTAAGACTTGTAATGGTGGCTTCTGCCATTTGTCCCAAGTCATCTTCAGCTTCTACAGGTACAATCATATCTATGTCAAATGACATTTTGTCGAGATAATGGGAACCGCTTTTAAAAAAAATATCTTTAATATTAGAATGTTTTTGATCTTCGCTACGAATTGATTTGACAGCTTGCAAGATCGAATTGTCTGAAAGTTTGGAAAGAAAGGATATCGCATCAAAAAGATTCGACTTCCCTATAGCGTTGGCGCCGGCAATACAAGTGAATGGTCCGAAAAACAATTCGGTATCTAATAAACTTTTGAATCCGTTAATTTTGATTCGTGTAATCATAACATAACAAAATTTATGCAACTAAGAATATTCAGCAAAGATAAATCAATTTTTAATTTTATCAATGAAATTTGTACAACAAATTCTATCTACACCCCCCAACCGTCACCAAAGCATCCGGCAACCCCGCGCTACTGACCTTTAAGACCACAGTTTCGTCGCTTTCGCCAGCCCTGACAATAACAAGGCACTTCCCTCTCCACGCTTTACGTGTGGGGAGTGTATAGCTTTCTGTACTTACAGGGTTGGAGTTTCCTACGGCAACGATGGTTGCATCGCCGCTCTCGATGGAGAACCGGAGTTGATTGTCGGCTTTCGGGTTCAGGATACCGTTTGAATCCTGTAGTTCGATCGTTATATAACTCAAGTCCTGATTGTTTGCCTTGATCGTGTTACGGTCGGCTGTCAGTTTTATTTGGGATACTTGCCCGGAGGTATTCAGTTTGTGTTCGACTGTTTTTCCGTTTTGATAGCCAATTGCTTTCAATTCTCCCGTTTCGTATGGAACACGGTAGGTTACTTTATTTTTGTTTTGAGCGCCTGCCGTTTTTCTGCCCAGCGATTTGTTATTGAGAAATAATTCGGCTTCATCGCACGATGTGTACAGATCGACCGTAAACGGCACACCTTCGTAACCTTCCCAATTCCAGTCAAAAACAACATCATCGTAATGCCAGCGGCTCCACGATTCACGGTTTTTTTGAGGAGCGTCGAAAGAGAGAACAGGCGGATGAACAGCGATGGTAATATTATCTTTATTCCAAAAAGCGTCGCGGTAGAAGGATTGCGGACGTTTCCATCCGCAAATATCAATATCGCCATCGAAAGCAAGATTCCAAGGATAAAAACCCGGACTTTGCCAATAGCCGTGCCAGCCGATACTTGCCTCGCCGATATAATCAATTGCTGTCCACACAAAATCGCCTGTCACATAATCATACTTCTCCACAGCAGCCCATGCGTCGAACGCATCCAAAGCGTATGATTCGGCGCCGTACATGACAATACCCGGATTTTTTGCGGCTAATTCGGGATAGTAGTCGCGCCCGTCTATGATACCGTAATTAATTCCGCTGACATCCAAAGTGGCGAAGAAACCCTCCAATTTTCCATCCAGATTGTTTGCCGCCGCCGTAACCGGTCGCGTAGGGTCGAGGGAACGTACAAAATCAACAAGTTTGCGAGACGTTTCTGCCGTTTCCGAAAGGTGCATATCCGAAATTTCATTTCCAATGCTCCACAAGAATATTGACGGATGGTTACGGTCGCGTAAAATCATGGCGCTCAACGCTTTTTGCCAATCGTCGTTAAAGTAAAAGTGATAATCCTGTGGTCGTTTAGCTTTGCCCCACATATCAAAAATTTCATCAATCACCAGCATACCAAGCCGGTCGCAAGCCTCTAAGAAAGCTACCGATGGAGGGTTATGTGCGCAACGTACAGCATTGAATCCGCTGGCTTTCAGCAACTCTACCCTGCGCTCTTCCGCCCTGTCGAACGCTTTACTGCCAAGCGGTCCGTTATCGTGGTGTACGCAGCCGCCTTTGAGTTTCATCGGTACTCCGTTGATGACAAATCCGTTTTTTGCATCCATCGTGATAGTGCGAATGCCAAACGTTGTGGTTTTACGATCTATCCCCGATTTTGACACAAGCGTTGTACGGACGCTGTACAGCGATGGAGAATCTGGCGACCAAAATGCTGGCTTATCTACCGGCAATTCCTGTGAAAAGGTGTATGAATCGCCGCTTTTCAGAGTTTGTTTGTTTTTCGTTACGGCAACCGTATTTCCTTTAAGGTCAATAATTTCGGTTGTGATATTTACCGTTTCGTCGCGTGTGTTTTTATTGATAACATTGGTTTCAATATTGACGACAGCTCTCTCCTGAGTTATATCGGGAGTGGTGATATAAATACCGTTTTCCGTAATGTGAACAGGATTCAATACCTTCAACCACACATGGCGGTAAATACCCGATCCTGTGTACCAGCGACTGCTAACCCCTTCATTTTTAACCTGAACGGCGATGATATTTCTGCCGCCAATATTCAGATATTCGGTAATATCAAAATTAAAGGGCGTATATCCGTATATGTTGTTTCCGGCGTGTTTTCCGTTTATCCAGACATCCGCATTCATATAGACGCCTTCAAAGAGGAGTTCAAGTTTTTTACCTTTCCATTCTGCCGGCGCATTGAACGTTTTGCGATACCATGCCGTCCCGCCGGTAGTAAAACCTCCGTCAACTCCGGATATTGCCTCCGGATTAAACGGCGAGTCTGTTCCCGGAAGATCTTCGATGCTGTAATCGTGCGGCAAATTCAATGTGCGCCACGAGCTGTCGTCAAAATTCACGGATTGAGCATTGTCGACATCGCTCCGCATAAATTTCCAATCCATATCTAACAAAATCTCCTCTCTTGCAGGATTATCCGGCGAAATTGCGCATGAGACAACAGCAAGGGTTAATACTAAAATTTTCCAAAAATTCTTTTTCATAAAATTGTTCTGTTTGTTTCTTCGAGCATCAAAGAATCTTGCCCGTTAATTTGTTTTATTGCTATGGAACTTCCTGCAATACCTTGAATTGAACCAACAAAATGATTGGTATTTAACATCACTTTTTCAAGTTGTTTTTCTCTTTGTTTCCAAATCCTTTCCATTGCATTTCGTTCTTGAATATAACCTTTTTGTAACTCCGAAAAACCATCAATGATGGCGCCAACCTGCATTAAAAATTCGTTACTCATCAAATAATCATACAACATTTGCATCTTTTCGCCTTTATTTATTTGCGAAGAAAATGCTTCGTTGATTTTTATCAAACTTTCGCGAATAACCATAACCACGCCCTTAAAATCGTTGAACGAACAAATCCATACGCCCTCTTTTTGTCCTATTTTTTCAATTCCATCAGGCATTGCTTCGGTTATAAGTACGCAAATATCGGCTTTTACAAGCACGGCGTCACTTTTTAGTTTTTGAATCCATTCGTTGCTGAATGCTTTTGTCCGCTTACTTTCAAAAACAATTTTACCGACTTCCTGTCCAAGTCTGTTTCTTACTTTTTGTATAACATCCGCCCCCGAAATGCCTTTGGGGACTTCGGAAATTTCGTCGAATGGAAAAGTAGAACGCAATATTTCTTCTATCACTAACTCTTGAACTTCGCCTTGCAACTGCATAGAACCTTGTTCCTGTTTGCGTTTCATCTCCTCCGTAAGGCGTTTCTGGTCTTCAATAATTTTCTCTTTTTCTTTGATTTTTAACAGAAATTCTGCTTCAATTTTTTCTTTTGTTTTTTCAAATTCTTCATTGAATTTGTCTTGCGTAAATTTTTGAATTTTTTCTTTCTCTATTTTCAATTTTTCATTCAACTCTTTTTCTTTTTCCAAAGTAATTTTAGAAGCCAATTCATCTTTATCGCGCTTGAGTTGTTCAATTTCAATTTTTGTTTTATTCAAATCTTTCAATTCATTGCTCTTTTGGTTCAATTCATCGTTCAGCAATTTGATCTTATTCAAATTTTCATCTTCAATTTGTTTTTTGAGTTCATCTTCTTTTTTAGATAATTCTTCCGATAAACGTTTCATGAAAAGAGCATTTTCCTGTTTCCTTTTATTCTCAAATTCCGATTTTGCATTTTCGAGTTCCGACACTTTGGCAGAGTATTCTTTTTCTGTATTTGCCTTAAATTCAGCATAACTTTTCTCATACTCGCCCTTCAACTGCAAACGAATTATTTCGCTTACATTTATCTCTTTACTACATTGCGGGCATTTTATTGTTGTTGTTTCCATTTTATTTCATTTTCAATAATTTCAAGATAACATGGGGTTTAATAAAACTAATAAACTACTACTTTAGCCCTGTCACCCCCCGACACAACAATATAAACCCCCTTTACACTCAAAGGCACATCCATCTCATTGCTTGTCGCCTTGCTTTGATATACCAATGCGCCGACTACATCGTATATACTCAACGTTGCATCAACGGTTAATCCTGTGATTTGCAGCCGATTTCCGTTGTGCACATAAGCGCGTAGCGGATTTGCAGGCGCAGACTCGTAAGCCTCGACACCGGTGGAGGATTCAGATAAAAAATACGCCTTCACAACATTAAGCTCGTCCCACGAGTCGTTGTTGTGTACAACGAGGATTCTTCTTGCCCTTGAGTCCGTTTGGCGGCTCCATAATGTGTAGCTCGAATGTAAACGAAGGTCGATTTTTATTGTCCTTGTTGCGGCGTTGTATATATTTGCCATTTGATACGCATACGAACTCCAGTCGCCTGCGGGACCGCCTGCCAAGACAATCTCAATATTGCCCGGAGGTCTGCCTGCTACCTCAAGAACAAGGTGGGTGGCTCCTGTCATTTGTCTTACAGTGATGGGGCTTGACGATATAAATCCCCACTCATTGGTGATTCCTGCGGTTGCCCAGCCCCGATGCCTTTTTACGCTTCCGGAGGCGTCATTTGGCGGAAGCCGGAGCAATAACATATTATCGGGTATATTCCATACGGGAGGCTCCATGTCGCCGACACGTTCAAAGGTCAGAATGTCAACGTCCGGTCCGTCAGGGTAAGACGAGGGAACGCCTGAGCTGATGTGCGTTGCGCCTGTGCCGTTGTTCATAAACACCAGTTCAATGATAGAGACGCCTTGAGGCAGGTAAATATCGTTGCTTGCAGGTATCATCGGAGAGTTTTGCCAACCTTGGGAAACGCCGTGTCCGGCAGGAATATTAAATGAAGCAAGTGTATTGTAATTCAGGTCTCTTAAACGGACTTCCATAGCCGCCGAGTGCGGGTTTATTGCGCCCAACTGCACTTGATACGCTCCCTCTTGCGTTACATTTAATTCATACCTTATCCATTCGCCTGCGTGGGTTTTTGTTATATAGGCATTTGCAGTGCCGCGCCCATCGGCGGCGGTGGCGTTAGCCGGTCCGTGGGGAGTTTCTGTTCGCGGTCCGCCGGAGTTGGGTCCAACTAATGTAGTATAGTTTTGAACGAAAGAGCCGCCGGCAAAATTAATTTTCGTATGATGTGCGAAATATCTCGGATAAAAATCGGAATGAGTCCAATGGGTGTTCAATCTTTGAGAATCGTCCATCCAATCTATCAGGCTCATTGTGTAAACACCCTCAGCCGCAATGTTGTGGACATCAACCCAAGGAATAGGTATGACGCTGATAAGTCCAATAAAATGTTGATAAGCGGCGTTTAACAAGCCGTATTGTTCATCTATTTCCGCCTGTGTAGCCAATCTCAGGGCATTAACATCTGCCGCAGGCTCAAAAACAGCTCGTAATACAGCTATTGAACCGGCGGGATACTGACCCTCCCAAAGACCTTCGATAGCCGTTTCGAGTGTCTCCGCAACGGCGTTGACTAAGGCATTGAGCGCGGTTTTATCGGTCTCAGCCACAAGTCCGTAATAGCTGTCATAAATCGTCATATACGCGCCGTGTATTGCCTCCGAACCTGCGCCGGAGCCGACCTCTTTCGCACTTGTTACAGCCTCTTGGAGTATCTCCCAAGTTGAAGATGAAATTTCGTTTTGCGGCAACAGTTCAACGCCTGCAATCAACTGCTGCAAATCATCATAGTTGGCAATTTTGCGGAGTGTGATACTGCTGTGCATCACTTCCGGCTCGCCTGTTGGTATGCGGGTGGTTGGGTTGTATGGAATTATAAAAGATTGGAATGTGAGCGATTCGCCCTCTATTGTCATAATCGAATATTGCGCATGGTCATCGTTTTCCGTTGGGTCTGTGTATGCAATCCACGGTTGCGCCGGAAGTACCGATGTGTATTTCGGAAAATCGGCAGGCGACCCCAAAGTCATATACACTATTCCTGTGGGCGCAACAAAAGCGCCGGGATTTCCCTCGAATACAAGTTTTTCGTTTATATTTCCGGTAAAATCAACCGGTCTTTGATCTTTTACAACCGTTGTGCCGTTCATAAACAGCGAGCGGGAGTGGGTATGGTCGTGTCCGTTTATAACGAAGTCGATGCCAAACTCATTAAGGATTGCTCCCAAATCTTGCCTGCCGCTTGCGATCATGCTTGCGGAGTGTCCGCTTCCGTTGCCGAAAATATCATGGTGAAAAACTGCAATCTTCCACTTTGCATCGGGGTGCGAGGCAACAGCTGCTGCGATAGTCGCCTTGTGCTGAGGAAGGCTCGTAGTGACTGTAGCGTTGGTATTAAGTGATATATAGAGCGTATTTCCATGACTGAAATAGTGGTTGCCGCCGCCGCTAAGCGCATTATTCGTGCTGGTGGGACTTCCGCCAATCCAATTGTGGTTGGACCAATTATAAATCAAGGAAAGCAAGCCGAGATTTGCCTGATAGCCTGCGCCCGACCTTTGGTCAACAGCATCGTGGTTGCCAACGGTAGTAAAAACCGGCAGACTCCTGAGTTCCTGCGGAGAGAGGTATGCTCCAATCTCGACAACGTCATTGGCGTATGCAACATTATCGCCGGCGCTTACCATCAAACTTGCACCGCCCGACGCATCTGCCCTTGCAACCGCACGCGAGAGCGTATTCGTCCAAGCTGTCCTCATTCTTGTTACGCTGCTTGATGAGATTTGCGCATCGGAAATTACTACTGCAACGTGTCCCTCTTCAGGGTTGAATGTGCGGAAACGGTGTATTCTGCTCCAATTTGCCGTTGTGCCGTCTCCCACACGGTAGGCATATTCGGTATTTGGTAAAAGCCCTGTTGCCAACGCCCTGTTTACATCGAAAGCATAAGCAGACAGGTTGGACGGAATCGGGAAAGGAGTATCGCCGTTAAACGTTGTTGGATTTGCCGGCATTTGACCGTCAACCAATTCGGCTACTGCTGCCAATTGAAGTACCGAAGCTGCGGATTCGCCCTTTGGAGTCCACCATGTAAAGCCCATTTCAGACGCATTTTTCCCATAATTAAGCGATATGTTTACGGCAAACGGCGAAGGCGCTGTCATCTCCAACACCGCGTGGTTTATGGGGGTAAGTATGTCTCTTCTAAACCGACCGTCGCCGTTGTCGGCAGGAGGGTTAGTTACGGCATCGGTAAGATTTGTATTGGTAATGGTTACTAAAACGTAAATTGCATTTGCAAATTTTTCCGGCTCACCGCCCGCAGGTGGGAGATAGAGCAAATTCATCGGGATATTAATCTCTATCGGATTCAAATTAACTGCCGGACTTATGATAGCGCCTGCGGTTTGATTTGCGGTTCTGATAAAATCCAGAGATTCCACACTGCCTGTAACTCCGTGTCTCTCTGCCGACAAATCAGTCCAGACATGAAACGCCCTGCTGGTTGAACCTGTCCAGAGCGGATTTAGCGTAAGCATACTGTTGGCAGCATTGCGTATTAAATCTCTGTCATCGTCTGTGAGAGCAATGTTGTTAAAACGAAGCACGGCAGGCTGAAGGTTGTTTGAACTTGCGCTGCCAATAACAAAGCTCACATCGTCGCCCCTGTGGGCGGTAGCGCCGGTTGCGCTATGAAGCACCGGACCATCGGGGGCGCCCCAAGTTATACTTGCCATAGCAGGCATAGTGGCTGTCAGAGCCAAAATTGTCAGAATCAGTATTTTACGAAAATCCATTGTTGCTAAATTTTTCATTTTACTATAAAATATCATATACTTTTTGCTAAAAAATCAGGATACAAATTTATATATAATTTTTGTAAAGAAAAAACGTTTATTTCAGAAAAATTGACTTACTTTGTAACGATTTTATCTCTTTAAATAATAGAAGTCAAGATCATGAAAAAGACATTTATCCTTTTTTTATTAAGCGCTGTGTACTCTGTACATGCTTTTGCATATTTTGAATACAATGGAATTTATTATTGGGAAAGTTCCGAAACAACGGTAAAGGTTACTTACAAATTGGGAGCAGCTCCTTTTTCCGGAGAAAGAAACCACTATTATTCCGGCGATATTGTTATTCCGGAAACGGTATACGATGGAGAAAAAGCCTACACTGTGACCGGCGTAGGCGACCATGCGTTTGCATATACTGAGAATGTGACTTCCGTAGTTCTCCCTGAAAGTATTGAACATATCGAATATTTTGCTTTCCGTTCATCAGCTTTAACTTCTGTGAATATTCCATCATCGGTGAAAACTTTAGGGAACTCGGCATTTCAGCAATGCGCCAATTTGTATCTGATATCTCTTCCCGAAGCGCTCGAATCCATTGGAAGTTATTGTTTTTTTGATTGTGCAATTTTAAAATTGTCCAATGGCGTATTGTCTTCTGCATTGAAATCTATTGGAGTTTACGCTTTTTATGGATGCAAAGAGTTGGAGCAAATTGTTATTCCTGAAGGGATAACCTCCATAGGAGAGCTTACTTTTAGTGGATGCAGCAAGTTAACGTCAGTCTCCTTACCCGGCACATTAAAGTCTATCGGAGAGCAAGCTTTTGTTTTCTGTACTGATCTTACTGAGATTTTTATTCCTCCGCAAGTTAATTCCATTGGAAAATTAGCATTTCGATATTGCACTAAGTTAACATCTGTTGAAATTCCGGAGGGAATAACAAGCATTCAAAATAACACTTTTGAAGGATGTTCTAATTTGTCGTCCGTTATTTTACCTTCCACGCTTGATACAATCGGACAAGATGCTTTTAGAACGACTACTGCTTTACAGACAATTACCATCCCTTATGGAGTCCAAAGTATCGGGCAAATGGCTTTTTACCGATCCGGATTGAAGTCGGTGGTGTTGCCCGAGACGGTTGTCGAGATTGCACGCCTGTCATTCGCAGAATGTGCGTCTTTGGCATCGGTCGATATTCAGGCTCCGGTTGTTTCCATCGGCGAACATGCTTTTTGGAAAAACCCTTCTTTAGATCAATTCTCATTAGCGTCTCAAAGTCCGGGTAATATCACTTTGGCAAGCAATGCTTTTTCCGACTCGCCCATTTCAACCGCTACGTTGTGGGTTCCATGCTTTACGAACAGTTTATATGCCTCTGCAACAACGTGGCGTTCTTTCGGCAGCATACAAAACAAGTCGGACTGTGAGACCACAACCACTTTTCCTGTAAATTCAACCACTCAAACTCCTCTCGTCTATCCAAATCCGGCAACGACAACCGTCAACCTGCACATCGAAGGAGTAGATCTCAATCTGCTGACGGTAACAATAACAGATATGCAAGGTCGTATCGTGGCAAAACTAAAAGGCAAAGATGCAACAAGCATTGATGTGACTCATTACACGAAAGGAGTATATTTTGTTAGAGTTTCCGGTGAAAATTTATTTTTTGAACAGACAGAAAAACTGATAATAATGTAACGTTTTCTTATAAATGTTTCCAACTTCATTACAGAAAAATTCCATAATCGTCCTTAAATTTATACCTTCTTTAAAAAAAATAACACTACCTTTATAGCCAAATTTAAAAACATTTCAAAAGTGATTTTATTAACATGATTAAAAAGTTCAAAATGTACG
>Ga0123356_10007974_pt1 | contig 10539 bp, 8 predicted proteins | sample TergutEmb28metaG_2_FD_92546 | JGI IMG/M metagenome (GOLD analysis project Ga0123356, IMG submission 92546) | Embiratermes neotenicus P3 segment gut microbial communities from Petit-Saut dam, French Guiana - Emb289 P3 | ecosystem: Host-associated > Arthropoda: Insects > Digestive system > Gut ... | reverse complement strand
GGTGCATGCTGTCTTTCGTCTTTGTTCTCACCACATAATAAAATTGCTTTTTTAATAAATTCATCTGCAGTCCCTTCATTACTATTTGGTACAAGAACCGCAAATTCATCACCACCCAAACGCGCTACAAATCCATTCTCCGGTTTCGCTTCAAGAATGACTTTTGCTACGGTTTTTATAAGCTCATCACCTTCTAAATGACCGTAGACATCATTTATTCGTTTCAGCTCATTTAAGTCTCCAACCAGAATTGTTAAAGGCATATTCTCTTCCTTTATCAACTGCTGTGTATAGTCAAGATAAGCATTACGGTTATGCAAACCGGTAAGTGTATCAATGTGCGCGATTTGTTCAAAATAGCGCAGTTTGGAGTATATTGCTGTTATTTCGGTAATCTCCACAACATAGCCGAACTTTTTCTTTTTATACCCAATCTCATACGTGCGTTGCAAAAAATGCACCTCTTTCCCCTCTTTTGTAATGATAACTATTTCCGATGTATGGGGAGAAACCTTTCCCGAGTATTGAGTCAAAACACGCTTTAAATATTCGTGATAAATCTCTTTATATTTTGGCTTTGGCAGTGGAAACCCACTCTCCCAGTCTTTTTTATTCCAGTCAAGTATTTGATGCTTGCGATTAAGAACAAAGACCGTGGTATTTAAGCCTCTCATAATGAACTCACGTGATGTGACTATGACATCAGATGCTGGCATTATACTCATAGAATCATAGAGCGGATAGACAAGAACCCCCAAAGCAATCGGAATTGCCAACGGTAGTAATATTTGTAGCAAAGTCAGTGCTTCAGCCATTTCAATTTGCAGGATTATCTCTCCAAACCTTAAGGCCCACAGAGCATAAATAACAGCCATCAGGGTCAGGGTTACAACACTCACAAAAATAGACTTTGTCGAGCGCCGTGTGCGCGGCGGCATCTGATAAAACACGTTAAAGCACAACAAATATGATTTTATCAGTGTAATTAATGTGAATAAATAAAACAAAATGGCATAAACAGGTGTTGCCGTGATTGCCGGTAAAAATGCCAATACGTTGGGGATGTACAAATCACGCAAAATAAGAAGCATATATAATGCGGGCACTGTAAGAAATATCACTGTTATGTACGAACGGAGCCCTTTGTAGGAAACCTGCAGAATTATATGCAGCATCAGCAGTGCCGGAATGGGCACCAGGCTTATATATCTGAGTGAGTTAAGGAATTCCGCTACTCTGTAATCATCGGAGAACAGCGCAAACAACGATATTGCCGACCATAGGATAACCGAAGCGCAAAGAAAAATAAAAAATATACTGGTCCAGCGGCGTCTTATTAGTTTATATACCGCAATAATCAGTATAACCACGCACAGTATGCATAGTATCCCATAAGCGATTTTACTGAGAAGCATATCATGAAGGAATAGGCTCTCAATACGTTGGTTCATTACCGCAACTTCTTCCGATGTGTTGTTTATAACCATGTTTGTCTCCTTTTCAGATATCTATATTGGACAATGGTTTTTTATGATATTCACAGATTCTAGCACAAAGCTCTTAATTTGACAATGATATCAATTCTGATAAAATAAAATACATGGAAGAAAAGAAAAAACGTATTGAGATTATTGACGCTCTGCGAGGGTTTGCGGTTACGTTAATGGTAATACATCATGCATTGTATAATACGGCTGCATTCCTCGGTGCACCCTGGTGGTTATACAGTAATCCGGTATTTAACGTACTGCAAGCTTTTTTCATTGGGCTTTTTATTGTTATCTCCGGGATATCATCACGTTTTTCACGTGGTAATATCGAGCGCGGCTCCATTGTTCTTGTTATCGCCGTAATAATCACCTATATTACCTACCGGATGGATATGCCAATCACTTTCGGCATACTGCACTTGCTTGGAGTTCTGATGATTTTCTATGGCTTGACACGGAAGCTCTGGGACAAAATTCCCGATAAAATTGCGCCTTTTTTATACATTTCTCTGATTGCCGCGAGCGCATTGTTAAGAGTTTTCCTTTCGCCGGGCTCCGATAATCCGGTGATTCGCGATTTGCTGTCTGTGCTGGGCTGGAAGCAGCCGGGTTTTGTAAGCTTTGATTATCAAACCATTCTTCCGTGGATTTTTGTGTTTCTTTTTGGTACTTGGGCGGGGGAATTAATCCGAGAGGATAAGTTTCCTTTATGGTTTTATAAGATGAAGGTGCCTTTTTTTCCTCTTATCGGGAGAAACGCGCTGTTGGTCTATATCCTGCACCAGCCGGTATTGTTCGGAATCACAATGGGTATAGCTTATCTGATTCGCTGAAATTTGGTGTCGGTTTATGTCCATCGGTGAGTTGCAAAAAGCTCACGGATGTGAACTAAAAAGTTTGATTTTATTGCATGAGCAGATGCATTATGTTAGAATTATTTTCTGCGAAACGAGGTGAAAGGGGAATGATAAAAATAGCTGTGCTCGGGTACGGTGTTGTCGGCTCGGGAGTTGTTCATGTACTTGATAAAAACTCTGAAAAAATAAGCGAAAACGCCGGACAGGAGATAGAAGTTAAATACATACTGGATATTGCGGAGTTCCCCGACAGCCCTTATAAATCCTTGTTTATACATGATTTTGATGAAATAATAAATGACCCGGAAATTTCAGTAGTTGTTGAGGCAATCGGCGGAGTTGATGCCGCTCTTAATTATACGCTCCGTTCACTTGAAGCTGGAAAAAGTGTTGTAACATCAAACAAAGAGCTTGTTGCAGAGCACGGAAGTCAGCTTTTAAAGCTCGCAATTGAAAAAGACGTAAACTATCTGTTTGAAGCAAGTGTTGGCGGTGGAATTCCCGTTATTAGGCCCTTGACACAATGCATGACAGCAAATACCATAAATGAGATATACGGCATACTCAACGGGACAACAAACTATATTCTGACCGACATGGAAAGAAATGGCGCGGAGTTTTCCAACGCTCTTATTGAGGCTCAAAAAAAAGGCTATGCGGAATCGGACCCGACTGCCGATATTGAAGGCTTTGATACCTGCCGGAAGATTTGCATTCTTTCATCTCTCGCTTTTGGACGGCATATTTATCCCCGTCAGGTGCCGACTGAAGGAATAACAGGTGTAACCATAGATGATATGCATTATGCCGACAGGCTGGGATATAGAATCAAGCTTCTCGGTCGTACGCGTGTTGTCGGGGACAGGATTTCCGCTTATGTCGCCCCGCATCTTATAAGTAAAGAAAGTCTGCTCGCAGGTGTTAGCGACGTTATGAACGGAGTAGTTATTCGCGGTAATGCTGTAGGGAATGTGGTCTTTTGCGGTGCGGGCGCCGGCAAGCTGCCAACCGCAAGTGCCGTAATTGCTGATGTTATTGATGCTGTAAAGCATATGCATGCACGAAAGTGGGTCGGTTGGACTGAGGGCTATGATGATTTTATATCGGACTCTGCACTACTGGACTCGGCATGGTACATCAGAACAGATGCATCTCGCGAGAAAATCGAAAAAGAATTCGGCAGTGTTCTATTTGCTGAGAATACAGGTTCCCGGTCTGCTTATATTACAAGTGTTTTAAACGGAAAAATGATTAACGACCTGTTAAACCGCGGAATAAAGGCAAATTCACTGTTTAGAATATTGGGCGATTATTAGTATGATAAACTTGCCCGCAAAAGGAATGGTTATTATATGGGATTGATTGTACAGAAATTTGGCGGAAGCTCTCTGGCGGACACGGAAGGTATGCAACGGGTCGCGTGGATTATTGCCGAGGCGTACTCCGAAGGTAATAATGTTGTTGCCGTTCTTTCGGCACAAGCAGATACCACAGACGACCTGATTGAAAAAGCAATGGAGCTTAATTCAAGCCCCTCCATGCGCGAAATGGATGTTTTGCTTTCAACGGGAGAACAGGCATCAGTAGCCCTGATGGCAATAGCTCTTGAAAAGCTCGGTTTGCCCGTGGTCTCATTGACCGGATGGCAAATGGGAATGAATACGGATTCGGATTACGGCAGCGCGCGTATAAAAAGCATTTCGGCGGAGCGTTTAAAAGCTGAGCTTGACCGCCGCAGAATTGTACTTGTTGCCGGCTTTCAAGGAGTTAATAAATTCGACGATATCACAACTCTCGGACGCGGAGGCTCGGACACAACGGCTGTTGCGCTTGCGGTTGCGCTTAATGCTGACATATGCCGAATATACACAGATGTAGAAGGCATTTATACTTGTGACCCGCGCAAGGTACCGGGGGCAAGAAAGCTTGAAGAGATAACATATGATGAAATGATTGAACTCGCAACACTCGGCGCGCAAGTTTTACACAACCGTTCGGTTGAGATGGCAAAGCGTTACGGTGTAAAAATGGAAGTCCTTTCAAGTCTTGAAAGGAAGCCCGGAACAATAGTTAGGGGGACAACAAAAATGGAACACATGAAAATAAGCGGAGTTGCAAAGGATTCAGATGTCGCACGTATCGCGTTGGTCGGCTTAAGGGATGAACCCGGTGTCGCCTTTAAGATGTTCAGGGTTCTTGCAAACGCCAAAATAAACATTGACATCATTTTGCAATCAATCGGACGCAATGAAACAAATGATATCAGTTTCACTGTTTCCAGAGGGGATATGAAAAAAGCTGTTGAAATCCTTGAGGAGAACAAGGAAATAATAGGCTACTCCGACATTAGCGCAAATGATAAGATTGCCAAGGTGAGCATTGTCGGTGCAGGAATGCTGTCTTCCCCCGGTGTAGCAGCAATGATGTTTGAAGCACTTTATGATTCAAAAATAAATATCGCCATGATATCCACAAGTGAAATAAAGGTTTCGGTGCTGGTTGATGAAAACGAAGCCGACCGCTCCGTTGCCGCGATTCACGCGAAATTCTTCGGCGCATAGGTGTGTTAGTGTGCAATTGGCGCGAAATATTTTAGCAGGAGGTACAATATATGTTTTATGAATTTAATTTATCAACTCCACGCGAGAATATGTACAATATAACCGCTCAGGTTCGCGATGCCGTTTCCAAGAGTGCTGTGAAGGACGGTATAGCTGTGGTGTTTTGTCCGCACACAACAGCAGGCATAACAATAAACGAAAACGCGGATCCGGATGTTGTTCATGATTTGCTGCTGGGTCTCGAAAAAGCATTCCCCGACCGTTCGGAGTTCCGACATGGTGAAGGTAACAGCACGGCGCATCTTAAGGCATCAACAGTCGGCGCAAGCGAAACAATTATTGTCAAGGATGGAAGCTTAGTACTTGGTACTTGGCAAAGCATTTACTTCTGCGAATTTGACCCTCCCAGAAACCGAAGATTTTATGTGAAGATTGTGTAAGGTTGTTTTTTAGAAGTAAGGAATGCGTTTTTATTAGCAAAAAAATGCGTTATTTCCTAAAAAATCCTTGACAGATTGAGCGGAGTTGCATAGAATTGCTATGATTGGAATTATACCGAGAAAAGGAATTCCTTAACCGGTACACCAATAGCGTAAATCGCTGCATAAAATAATGCTCACCGGGAGGTTTGAGATATGCCGGATAAGAAAAACGAAAGCAAGATTATGTCCATGTTGGAACGTACAGGTGTAATACGTAAGGCAGATTCGGACGGTTCGCTTGATACGGATTCCGGTGGCGGTTCGGATATCAGACCGATATTCGATACCCCCGACGATGCTGTTAAAGTAACACCTGCCGCAAGACAGCCTGTACCCGGCATGCCAACTCCGGTTTTTCCGTCGGAGCAGCCTGCGGAAGTCCCGGTTGAACAGCCTCAAGCGGAAAGCGTTTATATGGAAGCAGAGATAGCCGAAGAAGAATCAGCATATGAGCCGGAGGTATATGAAGCAGAGCCCGAACCTGTTCCATATCAGCAGCCTGCGCCGCCGCCCGTGGCGCAACCCGAGCAACCAAAGCCGGCACCTTCATTTGGCGGACTTAATATTTTCAGAAACGGTAATACTCCCGAAGAAGCTCCTGCCGCACCGCCTGTAGCTGCGGAAAGAGAACCGCAACCCGAAAATTACACAGATAGATATCTCAATACTGAAGAGTTGTATGAAGCGCTTGCACTGCGGTCAAAGAAAGCCGATTCTATCTATCTTATCGAGGAATATCTGCAAACACTTCCGGATTCTCTTCCGGATGCACAAAGACGTGAGATTGTAGGCAAGCTGATAGAAGCTTCCGGGTTTGATTATGATTTGTTAATGGGTGACGGAGTTTTACGTGTTAAAATGCTTAAGGAATATGCCGAGCGTTTTGCAAGGCATACAGATGACTATATTGCCGCACGTCAAGCGGAGCTTGATGAGTATGATCAGCAGATATTACGTACCCGCAGACTTATAGAAAACCGCAAGGATTTGCATAAGAAACAGTTCTTCTCAATTGAAGCAGAAGCCCAGCGTTTAAAGGAAATATTGACATTTATTTCAGGCTAAATATTAATGCATTTAATTAAGCCATCAGAGAGCACGCTGCTCACTGATGGCTTTTTATTTAAAATGATGCTGCAGGATTTTTTTGTGTTTTACATAACTTTTTCTTGCTTTTTGCTGAAAACACAGTATAATACTACATCTACAGTACTTTTGCGGAGTCTACATATTATTTTTACAGTCTCGTAATGATAGACGAGACCGGATTTCGGACTCCGAAATTAGGTAACGCAGATTTTAGAATTCTATAATTCGGCAACGTGAAGGAAAAACACTTCGCGCTATTTGCGACAACAGGCTGATAGGCAAAAAGGAGGTGGCTGAAAATAAAAGGTTATGAGTTTACCGAACGCGGAAAGATTGCTATAGCAATAATCATTGCAATACTTATGATTTCTTTGGCTGTAATCCTTGCTGTCAGATTTTTAAACGGCACACCTTTGGAAAATCAGCCGCAAGCTTCGGAGCCGGCTCCGACGGACAATCCGTCTGATATTTCATCTACACCGCTACCGAATGAAAGCGGTGTTACTCCCGATGAACCTTCGCAAAGCGAAAACGGTGAGCAGGGTTCTTTTGACCCAAACGAAGACCCGTCGGAAGATAGCTCTCAAGATTCAATTCAGGAACCTTCACCCGAGGATGAACCCGAAGATGAGCCCGAAGATGGATTCGAAAGTGGGCAAACACAAGAAAACCCGCCAAGCAGACAAACTGCTGCCGGTTCGGCAAGCCTTAATCGCTCTTTGGGTACTATGACATTTAGCTTTTCTTCGACGGGGCAGGATTCTCTTGATGCCGATACTATAGCAATGCTCGGGAATTTTCTTGACTCACCCAGAAATACGGAAGCTTCACAAATCGTAGTGGAAATACCACAGTTATCCGGTAACGGAACATCTAACATTAAGTCGGCTATTATTGATGCTTTCGCCCAAATGGATGTATCTCAGAGTAATTTGGATTTCATAACATATCGTTCAAGTTCTGCCGATGGTTCTTTTGATGTTAGGCTGTCTTATTCCTATCCTTCTAACCGGAAGTAGCTAAGTTCCAAACGGAAGCAACTCAATAATCGGCATTTTTAATTATCGGCAGCAGCTCTTCAAAATGCATTCCGCGCGACGCTTTCACAAGAACGGCGTCGCCTTTTTTTATTATATCGGGAATTTCTTTAATTAATTCATTTTTATCCGGGTAGTGCTTTGCCTGAGTATGGTCTTTTGGTATTGCTTTTTCTTTTTGTGCCGAAGACAAAAATTCCTCGTATATAAAACGGGCTTGCTCTCCATGACACAAAAGGACATTAATTCCGCATAACGCGGCAAAAGACCCTATTTCCCGGTGCATTTGCTCGGAGTGTTCGCCCAAATCAAGCATATCTCCCATAATCGCCACATGCCTGCCGGGCAAAGCTGATATTGAAGTTAGTGCAGCTTTAACGGAATTAGGATTTGCATTATAGCTGTCGTCAATCAGCGTAATGCTCTTGGTATCGGTGACCCTTGATCTGCCTTCAACAGGAGCGTAAGAGAAAAATCCTCGTTTTATTTCTTCATCCGTCATGCCGAGCAATTGACCGATTACTGCAGCAGCGGGGGCTAATGCCGCAAGATGGCTGCCGTACGCAGGCAGTTTTACATGGAAGTTGCTTTTTTCGCAGATAATATCAAATTCAACCTCGTCGATTTTTTCGGTTTTTACATTTGCCGCACGCACATCATTAAGCTCACCCAATCCAAAAGTTATCACCCGCATTTTCGGGTCATATCCCAACAAGAGTTCGTCGTCACCGTTCATAACCGCAATACCGGTAGACTTCATATATGCAAACGCTTCTGTTTTTGCACGTAACACACCTTTTAAGTCCCCAAGCTCTTCAATGTGCGCGTAGCCGATTTTTGTCATAACAAAAATATCGGGACGAACCATCTGCGCAAGCCTGCCCATCTCTCCAAAGTCACTTATGCCCATCTCAATTACGGCAACCTCGTATTTTTCGTCAAGTGAAAGCAACGTAAGAGGAACGCCCAGCTCATTATTAAGGTTCATCTCCGTTTTCAGAACACAGAACTTTTCATTTAACACTGCCGCTATAATCTCTTTTGCAGTGGTTTTTCCGACACTTCCCGTTATGCCGATTACGGGTATATCAAAGAGACTTCTGTAATAACCGCCAATTACTTTAATTGCCTCAAGCGTAGATTTGACAAGCACATACGGTCCTTTTGCATCCGTTATCTTCTGCTCTGCAAGGCAGCATGCCGCACCGGAATCAAATGCGTTATTAGCAAAAGCATGCCCGTCAACACGTGCTCCTTTTATACAGACGAATAGATTTCCCTGTTTTACATCTCGGTTGTCGCGCACCGCCCCTTTAATTGTTTTGTTGCGGTCGTTGTCGCTGCCTATATACTCTCCGCCGGTGATTTCAGCTATTATCTGCGGTGTTAAAAATTTCATGTCTTCACCATCCCGATACAGATTTTACACCATGACGGCTTTCACTTCAACCACGAAACCGCGGAATCTGCTTGTATGCACTGCATTACTTGCGAAATATGTGTTGACAATGCGTCAACAACTTCGTATAATGATTCGTGCTCGTCTTTTGTACGTCTATTTGGCGGCATAGCTCAGGTGGCTAGAGCATGCGGTTCATACCCGCAGTGTCACTGGTTCAAGTCCAGTTGCCGCTACCACTGCGCAGCGGGGCTGCGCACACGGCCCGTTGGTCAAGCGGTTAAGACTCCGGCCTTTCACGCCGGCAACACGGGTTCGAGTCCCGTACGGGTCACCAGTAAAAATTGCTGCGTAATTGCGGCAATTTTTACATTCACTTGAAGCCGTTATATTACTCGAAAGGAATGGATTTTATCATGAAAGGTTATGATTTAAGTGCCGGCAGAGAGTTCGATTCTGCTGTTCCGGCTCTCAAAGATGATTCACGGCTTGTGGTTATATGCAATTCCGATGAGTTGTACAGCCTGCTGGATATTTTCGGCTGGGATAAGGACACAGTTGATGAGTGTACAAACCTTGATGAAAAAATCCGCTTTAACAATTACGATGGTTATGATTTTGTAAGTATGCTCTATGCGGAGTCCGAAGGTGAGAATATGACTCAGCGAGAGGTGAATATTTTTTTCTCCGAAAGATATCTGACCTTGGTATTGCCCGAATCTCCGGGTGTACATCTTTCGAGACTTGCCGACAGGTTAATGGAAGCAAGTCCGTTGGCTATCAACCGTACCGCTCCGCTTATTCATCTTTATTATCTGCTTTTTGACAATATTGCATCTTTTTATTCAGACTCACTCGAGGAGCTTGAGAGTTTGATTGAGGCAATGGCGGAATCAATCGAGATACATCCTGAGGAGGAGCAGCTTTCGGAAATTATTAAAATACGGAAAACGACATATACTTATAAGAAGCTGCTGCGTGCGTTCTCATATGTCGGCGATCAGGTTTTGCTTGACGATAATAAGTTTCTGGACAGTTCGCAGCTTCGCCATTTTCGTGATGTCGACACGCGATTTGCAAAGCTGTACGACTTTGCTGACAGTCTCTATTCTGTGTCAAATGATTTGCTTAACTTATATGATAGCAAGGCATCGGCACAAATGAATGAGACGGTTAAAAAGCTGACAATTATCACTCTGTTATTTGGTCCTCCGACTGTAATCGCCGGTATTTACGGCATGAATTTTATAAATATGCCCGAGCTGCAATGGCACTACGGTTCATTTGTTGCTGTTATTGTAATGGCAGCAATCAGTACCACAATTTATATTATCCTCAAAAGGAAAAAGTGGTTGTAGTGTTAATACTTTGCCTGTCTTACGGGCAAAGACACGGAGGCTTAGCTCAGCTGGTTAGAGCGCTCGCCTCACACGCGAGAGGTCGATGGTTCGAGTCCATTAGTCTCCACCATTATTGAGAAATCCAAAGCTTTCCGATAGGAAAAGTGTTTGGATTTCTATCACTTATTAACCGTGGTTTCTATTAGTTTTTGTTGATAAATATGCATAATTATGCTAAAATATGTTCGTGAAATTTTTTAAGGGCATTTTAATACTTATATTAT
>Ga0123356_10007973_pt1 | contig 10539 bp, 18 predicted proteins | sample TergutEmb28metaG_2_FD_92546 | JGI IMG/M metagenome (GOLD analysis project Ga0123356, IMG submission 92546) | Embiratermes neotenicus P3 segment gut microbial communities from Petit-Saut dam, French Guiana - Emb289 P3 | ecosystem: Host-associated > Arthropoda: Insects > Digestive system > Gut ... | reverse complement strand
GTTCATGTTAAAAGCGCTGGTGTAAAAGGTGAAAAATATGTCTACAAATACGTCAAGTATTTCTTGACAGCTTTACTTTATTCCCGTATGTGCAATGATACCAATAACATACAACAAATGGTACCAGTCCGATATAAGCCTTGGTGCCGTAGTGGTGCCGTAACTTTTTAACATTACTTACGGCCTCCGGCTAATACTTTCAGTACCGCTTGACTCGCCGATTCAGGCGAAAATCTTGCGTATTTCTTCCTTGTGAACTCAATACTACTATGTCCCAGCACCTCAGATATGAAGTGCATAGGACATCCGGACTCCGCAAGCCGAATGGCGTAAGCATGTCTCAAATCGTGTATACGAAGTCTGGATGAGTGCGCGTCCGCACCCGTTCCAACTATTACTTTTTGAGTAGCTCTTCTCCATGCAAGGCCAATTTGATTCGCACTGTATGCTTTCAGCGTATCCGGATGGTAGAAAACTATCTTACCATGCCGAGGCATTGATGATAGCGCCGCAAGCGCGGCGGCGGTTAACGGTACCTGTCGCGCCCGGCCGTTTTTGGTGGTCGTGTGAAATGTGACTATCGCCTTTTCATAATTTACCTGATCCCAGGTAAGAGACATGGCTTCACCGTCCCTGCATCCCGTTTCACATATGAATGTGAATAGCGGAATGTTCACCGGGGCTAATTCTTTAAATATCTTGTCAATTACAGATTCGTCGGGGTGCTCGCCAACCCGTTCGACCTTTTTGAGCAGTGATACTTCATTAAGCGGGTTGGTTTCTATATACCCGCGCGACTTCGCCCATGTAAACATGTGTTTCAAAGTCGCAATATCAAAGTTGATTGATTCGTTTTTTAGTCCCTGCTTTTTTCGCGCCGATATATATCCGTCTATATGCTGCACGGTCAGGGAGCATATCGGCATGGTGAGAAAATACCGCTTTATCGCTTTTATGCGGTTGATTTTATTTTTGGGCGACTTGTTGTTAGTCATAACATAGTCTGCAATGTATTTATCTGCAAGCTCCGAGAAACCTTGCAATCGCTCCCCGTCAAGCCCAAGATTTTTACGTTTCTTTCTCCAAATATTCGCTTCATCTACAATCGACGCCCTTATCTGGAGATCAATTTTCATCGCTGTTTTTTTATCGGGCATAATCTTCCGTGTCCTGATACCGTCCGGCCAGACGATATCAACAAAAAACGATGCCCGATCTTTTCTATACCTGATACTCACTATTTGACTCCTTTCAGAGCCACTAGCGAGACCTCGCGCGTATCCATCTTACTCCATTGTAACCCGTCAAGGTAAGAGTCAAGATCAGCACGAAGAAAAATTCTTGTCTTCCCGTCGACGTGTTTCGCAAAAGGAATCAGTCCGGAGAAAACCAGCTTCCGAAAATATGCCCTAGACAATCCGACATACTTCGCGGCAGCCAGTTCCTTGAATGCCGCCGGCTGAGGGTCAGGAATCCTGTCATGTACTGGTACAAGCGCGAGTTTTGTCATTAGACGGTCTCCCATGGGAATTCCTGGATCAGCGGTTCACCCCAGATTTTCGCGAGACTATTTTTCATGAATACCGGAATTTCGTTCTCCCGGCATCGCTGCACAATTGTTTCAATCCATTCCCGCTTCGGAATCACCTTGCCTTTGCGGTTGCCGGTCTCCGCGCCGATGATTACCCAAAGAGTGTCTAACGCGCACGGGTATTCTCCATAATCATCAGTAATAGGTTCTATGCTGATAAAATGAGGGTGTTCACGGTTGTACCAAAATTCTGTTTCTCTGGAAGTAACTGTAGTGCCGAACCAGAAATTTTCGTTTCTCGATAGTATGTCTTTTTTATAAAGCTCTGTATACCGCCTAGGATTCTTCGTGAGAAACAAATACCTATGCTGAGGCGCTGCTTCACAGGCGTCGAATATCTTCTTAATCAATTCGTCTGGAATCCAATCGCCAAACATGTCCGCCATTGAACAGACGAAGATGTTTCGTCGCTTTTTCCAGTGTTGCGGCTGTTTGAGGCGATAAAGATGAAATCGGACTTCTGAAAATTCCCTTGGATGGATACCGCTTATGTCATATTTATCGCTCCAGTCTCCAATTAGTCGCTTCGCATACTTCGCAGCATAGCAGTATTCACAACCATTCTTGCAGCCAGTGATAGGATTCCAGGTAGATTCACACCAGTCGATTTTTGTTTTAATTCCCATTGGCTACCGCCTTTTTCGCTGCTTCACGCCAGCACCTCATACAATCAATCGGTTGCGGGCATTTATCTTCACAATCTGGCGGGCATGGGTCATTATTCTCCCTTAGTTGTTCACACAGCCAGTTCACCTGGGCGCGGAGGTTGGCAATTATCGCTTGATACGTCATGTTTCCCGCCAATGGAGGCGGCATAATCGGAGCCATTGGACGCTCTCCGATAGGCGGTGGAGGTGGGTTAACATTTACTGGCTTATCTACAATCACATCCACAAGCGGGCAGTCGGGATGACGCTCAGAAGGTCTATCTATTTCTATCTTGCTAATTGCACACCATTGTACATACTCTCCTTGGTGTGGAAATCTAATAAACAATTTACATAAGTTACAGCATTCCGGCATGTCGATTGTTAAGGTTGATTTAGTCATGACGGAATACATGCCTGTTATGGGTAATTAATACGCATTCATAATTATCATCATCAAACGCCATGCAGTCATTCTCAAGGCAATCTTCAAACGACTCAGATGTATTCACTATCTCAGGACTAATAAGACATCCACTTTCACGCGCCGCATGTTTTACGCGCCCTGTTGTCTTTCTGTAAGGGCATTTCATTCCGCACCCGCCTTTTCATTCGCGGCTATAGTTCGATCACGCCAGTAATCAATACCGCCTGGTTCCAAAAATAAATTGGCATTTTTCGCTTTTGCGGCTGCAATCCAATATTCCCGCGTCGGTAACCAAATCCTATTTGTTTCGTTGTTACCCGGCGGAAATTCAACGCCATCCAGTTTGTATTGTTCTAAAAAATAGTCTTTTGCTATGTGGCCTGCTAGCCAATCCCGCTCGGCTTCGACGGATTCCAGCGCGTCAAGCAAAGCGGGGACATCTTGCCGGGCGTGGGCTATGAAGTCAGAGTCAAGCGCCGCTTGTCCGTCCGTTTTGTATGTCGTACAAACTCCTTTACATATCTCATTTGTGTACACGCCGTGTCTATTGCTAAGGTCTGTGGTGCTACGCCATTCGCCAGGCGTTGAGCTGTCACATCGCACTCTGATCTTTTTGCATTCCTCTTTTGATAGCGTCATAACACCTCCGATTTATCGATTCTTGAAAAGGAAATTACCCATACCCATGGTGATTTATCCCACTGATATTCAGGGCGCTTGGAGTTTATCGAATCCCAAAGAATCCGGAACCAGTCAAACACAGAACCATTGCCGCCAGTATGCGCACCAGGATCAATCAACTTCGGGAATCCCTCTGCGAACCCGTCGCCTTCGCTCATATCCTGCAATCTTTCCACTTTAACCGATTCGACTTTCAGAAATATTCGGGCAGCTTCGCGCGGCATGTGGATGGACGGACGCCACTTAACTTCTTTTGGTAATTCTATGTTATCGGCCATATATACATAATCGGTTTTATAGTGGCCTTCGGGTTCGAGGTTAAGACATCTTTCACGCACATAGAGCGTATCTTTTGGATGATATTTTAGCTTAAGAGACTTCTCGCCATAATCTGTACCGAACATGCCACGATATGAAATATGCCCCTTTGGTGTAAAGGCGGTGTATCCCCATTTCGCGTCATTCGGTATGCAGTTTTGCGACTTAATCACACGCCGTGTCTGTCGCTTCGTTCCGGCTAAAATAGCCGTTACCATTTCTGTGCTAAAGATTATTGGCTTCATACTTCACCCATTCCCAGATACTTTTCAATCGTCTGCCGGGCATGATCGAATCCGTAGCAGACCTCGACCGCGTAGCCAAAATCCTTTAAACGCTCGTGCCATTCTTCCTGATTCGGCCTTAAACGGCCTTTATATCGTGTCATTTTTCCAAATATAAGCCTTGTCTCAGGTCGCTTCATTTCAATTGCCAGACCGTGGAACTTATCCCGCGCTACGAAAAGGAATAAGTCTGGGAATCCCGCGCTCATTCCTTCACGTACAAGCTTTACTCCGGAACGTACAGTCCTCTCCGCTCCGTTTGGAATCGCTACCAACATTCGCAATTCCGGCCACGTCGCACTGCGGAGCTTTGCCCAGTTAATCAATGCTCTCTGCTCCGAATGCTCAGACGGCGGCTTCCAATTCATCATCTACCCGATAATCTGTAATTCGACTTCATGTTTTTTGAAGAAATCCTTGATCGACTCTACTGCCTTGAGCTTCCATAAACCGCCGTCCGCCTGGAAAAGTGAAAACTCCGGCCCTGTATTTGTCTTTTGCGTCCGCGCGATAAAAATGCTTTCCGGCTGATCAACCTCAAGGAATGTACGGAACGGCTGAAGCGACACCGGGTTCGGCAACTTCACTTCAACAGTTGACGCAATGCCGGATTTCACGGCAACACCTTGAGAAAATCCGTCGTCGTTAAAATCCCTGCTCGTTACGTCCGTCATCTTTCCGATCACCTTCAGAACCGCTTCGACATTAGGCGTTCTGACAAATAGCGACTGTAAAGTTATGACCATCTGTTCCTGAGTGTAAAACTTCCCGGATTGAAAGGTTGATTCCAGTACGTCATTGCATTTCGCCGTACAGAAAGTAATGCGCTGCCCGGATTTCAGAAGTTTTGAACGGACGGACACTTCGTTGTAACTGACTGCGTGAATGATTGCCGGGTTTACGATAAACTCATCCGGCTGATACTGCCTTAAAAAGTCAAGTATCCCGACCAGTGAGTTGACTACTATCACTTTCGGCTCCGGAATCATCCGCTCTTCCTCATCCCGTAGCAGTTCTTTCGCTTCCAGCTCAGCTTTTAAGCGCCGGCTATCGTGGTTTAATTTACGGTCAAATTCGATTTCTTCCGCGCTCATAAGCGATTGAACCGTTCCACCTGTAACGGCATACTCCTTACCGTTCTCCGCTTTTAGGATTTTCGATTCAACGGATTGCTGAATTGCCTTGATCAAAGCGTCATTACTGCACTCTATGTTCGCCATTTATCACCTCTCCCGTTTCTTCGTCTATGTGTTTTTTGAAATCGACAACGGGGCGTGTGCCAAGCGTGTCGAACAGTTCTTTTTGTGCCGGCACGTTTTCCACCGCAACAGCGCGGTCGCCCTTACGTCCGAAAAACATTGTGCTCGCCACGCTTTTGGGCGCCCCAAGCGTGGATGAAACAAAGATTCCACAGGTGCCGAAATTGCGATTCACATCCGGCTTGATCTTCACCTTGATCGTAATCGTGCGCACGGCGTCTGCTTCCGTATTCAAATCAAGAATATCGGCTGTCACCCGCTCCATTTCCCGGTCGAATAACTCACCCGCAGCGCCGCCGGAAAGTGTGTATAACGTTACTGGTTGTTCTGTCATATGCCTCCTCCTGTCTACCTTCGCGGCCCGGCGTCAATTTGAAGAAAAACACCGGGCCGCTCCCGCGCACAATATGAAATGACCGGCAACGCACCGGACGCGCGGAATATCAATTCATCTTTGCCTTGCCAAACCTCGCCACGCCGTGCCTTGCCGAACCACGTCGTGCCGGGCCACGCCTGCCTTGAATTTCATACAGCTTTGACACGTCGTTTTACCTTTGGTTTCTCTGCACTACGCCTGGAGATCGGAAATCTTTTTAGCCAATTTACCGTCTTGGTATCTAAAAGCTGTATCTGACTTTTCCAGTATTCGACCTTGGAAATCATTTCCGCCAATAGCGATTCTCTTGCATCCGGATCATTCAATACTTCACTGAAAAGTCGATAGCCGTTTTTACCACGATCGGACGGCACTGAAACCATCAGCCTGACTTTCGTATCCGGCGCGTTTTCAACCGTGATTTCAAGCGACGCAATAAGATCACGCGCCTGCTGTAACCTGTATGAATGCGCCGCTTTTGAATCATCCCACTCAAAGTACCTATGGAGCGGACTTTCCGGGTCGGACGCCATTTGAACAACATCAGCCGGAAGAATGAAACTGATGTTGTTTTTGATTATGTGATCTGTAAGAAATTCGCCAGCTTTCATTTGTTACCTCGCCGTGCCTTACCTTGCCGGGCCGTGCCCGGCCCCGCCCTGCCTTGCCAAGCCTGCCGTTTTATGCAATACCAAATTCCTTTTTGAACTGCTTAAGCTGATCGCTTGCCACAACCTCAAAAAGCCCGAAACCTAAACCGGCGCTGCTTTTTGAATCCGGCCTGCCTTCACCAATGCCTACCTGAAGACCGACGCGCGAAACAAGATTAGCGACGTCCTGAGCGGTAAATTGATCTAGATCAAAGCGTACTCGTAGAATACAGCCCCACTTTTTGTACATTGGACGGCTGCGCACATCTGGCATCATGTTTGCGTTACGTGTATGCGATGTGTACATTGTGGCTCCGTCGCCATAGATGCGCACAAGCGGCGACTGTTCTTCACGGTCATAACCGTCAGGTAAAATGAATATGCTCAATTTTGCCATCGTCATTTTGAAATTGACCAACCGACAGGCGGAAATACATGCCGCGCGGAATGCCGACGCGCAGATTCCATCCCAGCCTTCTTCTGAAATATGTTTCGCTTCGTGCATTTCAACTTCATAGTCACGCGCTTTACGGTCTTTTTTATTCTTCGCCGTATTTCCTTCCGCCATCTTCGCCATAAGTTCAGCCTTTTTGCTGAACCGTGCGACTACCAGCGGTTCAATTCCCCGTAAGGAAATTTCCGTGACCGCCATATTCGGAGCTTTGATTGAAACGCTCATGGATTCAACTTTTGTTTTCATGCTATTATTCTTTCTGCTTTTTCATGGTTATTGTTTTTGGGGCTGTTTCGCAGACAGCCCTTTTTTTATTGCCTTGCCTTGCCCCGCCATGCCCAGCCAAGCCAGACCGCGCCGTGCCTGCCTCGCCAGTCCACGCCAGTCCACGCCCAGCCAAACCGCGCCAAGCCTCGCCTTGCCACGCCTGCCAAGCCTCGCCCGACCTTGTCTCACCGGGCCCTGCCGTGCCATGCCAAGCCTGCCTAGCCTAACCGCTCCGAACCTCGCCGTGCCAAGCCTCGCCATGCCTGCCTTGCCAAGCCGAGCCATACCGCGCCAGTCCCAGCCGCGCCTTGCCTCGCCTGCCTTGCTAACTACTATCCTCGCCGGAAAACATGTCCGCCGTAGCAGGCGGATTTCCTACGGGCGCTGTCTCAGTTTTGTCAGCTTTCTTACCGCCGGCCGGTTTTGAATTCGCCGTCGCCGCCGACAGGTTTTCTTTACCATGACCGCGATTTTCCGAACCCTGCGTGATTTCTTCTATATCAACCGTGCCGTGGTTTTTCGTCGTTTCGGGATCCACGAACCACTCAGACGGCTTGCTAATCCCATCTTTGAGAGAGTTGTATATTTTCCCAAGCTGAATAACCTGCGCCGGCGTGATCGCATCTAAACGGCGCTGAATCCGCGTTTCAATCTGCTCTTTCGTAACGTCGTATTCCGCAAACTTATTAAGCAGGCTTAGCAAAAGCTCCGACGTAATCTGTATTCGTGTCGTTAGCGTTTTTTCGCATTGCTGTACGGCTGACTCCACTACATCGCCTGGAATTACTCCTAGAACACACGAGCGAAGACGCCGTGCGCCCTGGTTTGCAATCAGTTCGTAAATATCACGCGGGTCGGTAAGAAGCGTGTTGCCTTTTGTCCTTGAATAACGAATATGAGGAACCTGGAATATCTTCCGCTGTGTAGTGTTCGTTTGAACATCCCACGCATAAGCTTCAACCGTGCTTTCGCCGTCTTTTTGTTCAAGCTCACGTATGCCAAAATCAATATTTCCCCAATTTTGAGCAATCGCTTCCGCCAAACGAATGGACGGCCCGGTGATCTCCGTACCGCCGCGTACATAGGAATAAAGCGCCGATTCAGCAAGTTTCTGACGCTGGCAGGCAATTAATATTCGATCAAGCGCCGCTCTTTCATCGCGCGGAAACTTTCTCGCAAGTATCATTTTCGACTGCACCTCGGCAACTTCCCGCTGTTGCGCAACTGCCAGCATTCCGCCAGCTTCCGATGTCTGCGTCATCATGCCAAATTCATTATTTACAGTTTCCATAATCACCTCCGAATTTAAGAAATAGAAAATTGCTTTGGTCTCGATACATACCTGCACGAGCGCCAGAATCCGCACCACATTTCACTACAACACCAATGCGTCGGTTCAACCGGCATGAATACTCCGGCTTTCATCGCGCGGTCGATAATCTCCACACGCGCCAGTACAACCTGAAAATCATCATTGTCGATTTCGTATTCAACCGTCACGGCTTTCGGCGTTTTGATATCAACCAGGTAGTCCAACGCCACCTTTCCGGGCGGCGTCCTTTCCAATACCTTGACTGCCAGCGCATATGCTTTTAACTGCATTGATTTCGCCGCGATATCAGACGAAGGCGTTTTTCCTGTTGTCTTTGTGTCCCGGATTATTTCCTGCTCGCGTACATCCATCGTGCCGACAAGCTCAAATGACATGCCCGGTATATCAAGAGACCAGCGTCTTTCAACTTCCAGAGGTTCAATCTCCGGCGCTTTCTCAATATGATGAAGCCTCGCAAGTCTGATAGCACGATCAACCGCTCGGCCTTGTACCTCATTAACACCCTGACTGGCTTCTTCCGGTGTCAGTGTAATCGCCTGCGATTTCCAAGCGGCCATCAAGCCATCACGCGCGGCATCCTGTACGGATTCCACCGGGAGCAGCTCGCCGGTCTCAATTTTATGTGAAAGATTCACCTCGACGCCCTTGTGCGTACCGGTTCCGACAATGGCGGCAACACCCGGCGGTATTCTTTCACCTTCGATATATTGACGGCGAAAGCGTTCCATGCAGTGAATACCCAGCGACGAAGCATGTAACTGAGGACGCTGGCTACTCATTTCACCGCTTCCTGCAAACTATTCACGGTTTTAATAAGATCAATAATTTTCTTCATGATTTGTCGCAGTTCAGAATTATCCGATTCGATTAGCAAATCCTGCATATTGTCAAATATGACTGCTAAATCTTTGTTAATCTTGTCTGCCTGACTTCTGATTAATTCTGTATCAAGCATTTACACCCCCTGAAGAAAACCTGATTCAGTTTGGGCTAAAATTCCGCTGCAAACGTCAACGGGATATTCATTATTTTCGCGTTCATCACGGCAAAACCGGCATTCAGCCTGAAGATGAGTAAAACCTTTCGGGTCAAACGGCTTCGGCGTCCACTTAGCGCAGGCGTCACATATCCACAGTCCGCAGAAGTAACACTTTCCGCCTTCATCATCATCGACAAGCTCTTTGCAGCGACATTCATGCAGATTTTCACAATATTCCGGGCAATCACGCCAATCCCGATTGCACTCGCTGCAGCTTCGGACGCCAGGCGGGCACGTCGGTTCTTTAGGGTCTGGTTCATATCCGGACATTAAAATCACGCTTACAGTCTGGCATCACGCAACAGATGTCGCTACCGACAGCGGCTCGTTTGACACACGCGAAACCACGAACTGTACACCTGATTGAAGCGCCGCCGTTTTGAACGCCAGATAATTGCTATCGTCAAGATTCTCAAGACCGTCTACCGCTATCAATCCCAGCTTGCCCGCGCGAAGCTTCGCTATTTCAATCGCAATGCCCACGCGTGCCGCTTCATTCAACCGATTCCAAGGTACGTCATTAACTGTTATTTCGCCGTCGCGAACTTCCAACCCGGAAATCGGAAGCGACGACAACAGGGAAGATTTCAGGCTTTCCAGTTTGTCAAGCGCCTCTGTCAGTGCGTCAGAATCCTCAGACAACTTCTGTGCTTCAGACTTCATTTGGTCGGCAAGCTTACGTGTTTCCTGTGCGCGAGCCTCCTGTTCAATCATCGCGGATATATGACCGATTTTCTCTTTCAACGCGGCTTCTTTCGGGCGGTATTCGGTTTCGAGCTCTTTATGAATCTGCGATTCGACTTCACGTGCAATATTCGCGGCTCCATCGCGCGCCTCACGTGCGCTTTGAATTTTTTCATCCCGCGCTGCGATCGCGTTGTGATACGCAATTTCCTCGCGGTTTTTAATGTACTTAAATTCATCGACGTACAGTCGCTCGGCCTCTTCTGTTGCGCTATTACACGCACCGTCGGCAGCGGCAACAGAGCTTTCCATTACAGCTTTCGCTTTACGTAATAATGTTTTAGTTTCGTCCTGGATAGATTCAAGCTCAGTATTAACCGCGGCCAATTGTGATTTCCAGTCGCCTTCCGGCGGCGCTTCCGTAAAGGTTTCCGAAAGCTGACGCGCCGTCGCTTCTTTATCTTTCAACGACCGATTCACCCCTGTCCGCGTGTCGTACACGGCTTTCCTGAGCAACTCAAGCACAACC
>Ga0123356_10007971_pt1 | contig 10542 bp, 5 predicted proteins | sample TergutEmb28metaG_2_FD_92546 | JGI IMG/M metagenome (GOLD analysis project Ga0123356, IMG submission 92546) | Embiratermes neotenicus P3 segment gut microbial communities from Petit-Saut dam, French Guiana - Emb289 P3 | ecosystem: Host-associated > Arthropoda: Insects > Digestive system > Gut ... | reverse complement strand
GCGCCAGGTGGTCGGCAGGAACTGTCCCGGTCCCTGAGCGCCGGCGGGGTTCTCCGTCCCGGGCGGGTTGCATCCTGCGAGGCTGCTCCGGCCGAAGTCACACTCCTCGGCGTAGATCCCGGCGATGACCGCCCACGAGACGCCGAAGCGCGCCCCGGACCGTTCGAAGTCGGCCAGGTAGGTGCCGGGGATCCCGGCGAGCCCGTCCGGGGCTGCCTCCGGGCCGGCGGGAGCAGAGCCGGCCATCGCGCCCATGGTGAGCACGACGCTCGCCAGAGGGACGAGCGCGACGCCGAGTGTGGCGAGCGTCGAGCAGGCAAACATCCGCCTCAACTCGACGTCCGCACCGCGGCAGGCAGCCGCATCGACTCCGGGTAGAGGGAACATTGATGTGTAACAGAGACTTTCATTAAGTTTAATGGTACACCGATGAAGCCCTGGAGGTCGAGGGTCGATCCGGGACTCTCTGCCACCCGTGGCCGTTCCCGGGCTGCCGAGCCCAGGGCAGGAGTTGCGATGAGGACCCGACAGAACCGGGACGAGCCGTCGGTACCAGTTGTCGTCATTCGGCGCGACAACTTCCCCCGGCGAGGGGCCCTGGCACGTCATCTCGCTCGAAAGTTCGACGAGTGAGCCGAGGCGAATCCTGAACCCTTTGTCGGGTTGTATTGGCCGTGAGCACGTCCGCCCGTGCCAGGCACGGGAATACCCTCTCTCACCCCGGCGCCTATGACTCCATAGTAGGTCAGGTACCGTGATGCTTTCCGTGCGCTGCGACCGGGCGGTGTGGGAATCTGGCGCTCAATAGCGCCATTCTGACAACGGAAAGAGGAGGCTCGAACAGTAGGCCCAGGTCCATTCAGCCGCGGGACCTAGGTCCCTTGTCGCCAATCGCGGTCTGGCATACGGTCGCCTCGGCGCCCTCGGGTGTCAATGAGATCAGTCCAGAGGTGAAGACACTGTCGACCGATGCGTTACGTCCGCTCGTCGCCTTTCTCGGTCCGTCGCTACACGCCGAGGTCGCGCGCTCAATCGTCCCTGACATTGAACTGTTGCCGCCGATTTGCCAGGGTGACCTGGCGAGCGTGGTCGAGCACCTCCGGCCGCGCGCGGTCCTGATCGTCGACGGCGAGTTTGGCCAGAGCCTGTCTGTATGGCACAAAGAGATTCTGGCCGCGCTCCGAGACGGGACTCGCGTTGTCGGTGCATCGTCGATGGGTGCCCTGCGTGCCGCGGAGCTCAACCGGTACGGCATGGAGGGAGTAGGCGAAATCTACACGTACTTCCGCGACGGATGGATGACCGACGACGCCGACGTGGCGCTGCTGCATGCCGACGCTGACTCCGGCTATCAATCGTTGACGTTGCCGTTGGTGAATGTCCGTGCGACGACAGCAGCGCTGTGTCGGGGTGGCACAATCGAGCCCCGGGATGCGGCGGCCTTGTTGGGGGCGGCAGGCGCGATTCACTTCACCGAGCGAAACCAGGCCACCCTGCAACAACAGCTGGCGGCTGACGGGATGAGCGCCGACGCGGCAAGACGGTTGGTGGAGGAATTCGTTGCCGGTTATGTGGACCAGAAGGCCTCCGACGCGGCGGCTGCCTTCGAATACCTCTCTCGAATCGGCTCGATTCCCCATCCCGAGTCCGACGAGCCGCTCTACGTCGATGTCCACACCTATATCTCGATGCGTGATAGCGACGTGACCGTAGGGCCTAAGTCCGGCAACCTGCGCCGCTATCAACTCGTCAACGACGTGGCGTTGCACGACGCGGACTTTGACCAGCTCCTCGGGCGGGCGGTCGAGCGAGACCTACTGAATTCGCTCGTCGACGACTTCAACATCGAAATCACCCCGGACGAACTCGTCGAGCAGCGTCGGCGCACATTGGCCGGTCTTGATATCCCGGAAGAGTCCCTTCCGACTTGGCTCGCAGACAACGACCTCGATGCCGCGCGGTTTGACAGGCTCATCCAACAGCAGGCCGTCGTTAGCCGTTTTCACCAATGGGCGCTCGACATCCGGCCATTCGATCACGGACGTGAATTGGTCATCGAGCAGCTGCAACTCGAGGGGAAGTACGCGGCAGCCACGGATGCCGCCGCCCGACGACATGCCATTGTGGCGAGCAGCCCGCCGGCGCCCTACCCGCGCACCTCCGAGGAGGTCAGAAAGCTCGTAATCCGTCACTCGCTGCGAACCGGCTGGAAGCCACGGACGGATCTGACCACGTGGTCACAGGAGCACTGCTTCGACGAGGTCGCCACGCTGCTCGTCGCTCTCGCCGATGCCGATACCGCGCACACCGTGCTGGCGGAGCGCCGAGCGCGCATCGCCCGGCTGCTCGGGATTGAGACAGCGGTCCCAACCAAAGCCACCGTGGCAAGCACAACTGAAGCGCGTGCCACCATGACGCCGCCGAAGGGCCCCACCGCGCCCGCAATGCCGAGCATCGCTTCAACGGCACCGACCACGACGCCGGGTTCCCTGGCGCACGGGCTCCTCGACGCTCACCAGTTCAGCCAGGTGGTGATTGCCGCCGTCGAATTGGGGATTCCGCAGGCGTTGCGCGTCGATTCGGCGTCTGCAGCCGAGCTGGCCTCCGCGATCGGCGCCGATCCCGCGCGGCTGGCGCGTTTCCTGCGCGCCCTGGAGGCGGTCGGCGTCGTGGTCCCAGACGAGGCTCGACAGTGGACCCTAACCGCGACCGGACGGGCCCTCGTCAGCGCCGACGCCGATCATGCGGCACATGCTGACCGATTCGGTTTGGACTGGTACGCGCGCTATTTGCGCGTCGAGCTGATGAGCCGTTGGGCTTCGCTAGCAGCGATCGTCCGCGGCGCGGATCCGCCGGCCTATCCGGACGACGAGCTGACCGACCGCGCCATCGCGGGGCTAACCGTCGCACACGATCACGCGGACGCCATCGCCAGGAGTTTCGAGGCCAGCCCCGGAGCCCGCGTCGTGGACATCGGGGGGGGCTTGGGCCTGTTTGCCGAAGCCCTGCACACACATCGTCCGGACCTGTCCGTCGGGGTCGTCGAGCTGCCCGGCACCGCGGCACGAGCCGTGGCGCGGCTTACAGCCCGAGGCCTGGGTGACGCGATCGACGTGACGAAGTACGAAGGGCAGCCGCAGCTGGACCGCCTTGCCGACCGCTGCATCCTGGTGCGTGTCCTGAACAATCTGGCGGACGGGCCAGCAGTCGAGCTTCTGCGCTTCGCCCGACGGTCGTTGGCGCCCGGCGGCACCGTAGACGTCATCGAGGTGCACGACGACGGTTCGCCGATCGCGGGCCTCGGGGATCTGCTCAACCTGGTCCGCACCGGAGGTGCGGTTCGTGACACCGAAGGATGGCACCGGCTCGCTGAGCAGGCCGGCTTGCGCCTGATCGACGTCGTGCCGGTCCTGGTTCCCTTTGCACGCGCCAGGTTCGCCCTGCCGGCCGACGAGGAGCCCGAGGCTCGGGCCGATCTCCAGTTCCAATGCACCGGCCGGTCATGACCGTCACGGCCGATCCCGAGCACGCCGCGGACGACGAACTGTCGTTTGCCGACCGCGCGCTGGGTGCCGCACCGAGCCCCCTGGACCGTATCGACCATGTGTTCCAGCAGACGCCGAGGCGGATCTGGTGGGGCGTGGCCGCCTTGACTCTGCTCATCGCGCTCGGCGTCGTGTGGACGACGGTCGTCACGCGCGTGATCGTCGTGAACAGTCAGGCGGTGCTCCTGCCCCCCGACGGGGTGTACACCGTCGGTGTACCGGCAACCGGCCAGGTCGAGGACCTCCATATCGGGGCCGGCGCAACCGTCCGGGGCGGCCAGACCCTGGCAGTCGTGCATCCGCCGGGCGGGGCCGCGCCAATATCGATCCCAAGCCCGATCGACGCGACCGTCGTGTCGGAGAACGTCCGCGACCGGGAAGTCGTTGCGGCCGGGACAACGCTGTTCGTCCTGGTGCCGGCACATGAAAGCGTCATGGCCATAGGGCTCTTCCCGGCCGCGTCGGTGAGCGCGTTGAAGCCGGGCCAGTCGGCGACGGTTGCGATCAACGGTCTCCCGTCAGACAGCTACGGGCAAGTGCGGGCCACGCTGCGCTCGGTCGGCGACGTTCCCTTGACCTCGACGAGGTTGGCGCAGCTAACCGGCGATCCGGCGGTCGCGGGCGCCCTTGCCAGACAGGGTGCCTTGTATGAGGCCGAATTCACGCTGCGACGCGCCGATACCCCCTCCGGGTTGAGCTGGACGCAAGGCGACGGGCCGCCAGACAAGATTCCGGTTGACGCACTTGCGTCGGTGTCGGTCGTCGTCGATCGACGTGCGCTCATCAGCAATGTCTTCTAACGGCGCAAGGATGACGGAAAAGGGTGCGGACCCGCGCGACTCCAAGCGGGTGAGCACGCCGACCGTGCTGCAGATGGAAGTCACCGAGTGCGGCGCGGCCGCGCTCGCCATGATCCTCGCGCACTACGGGCGTTGGGTAAGCCTGGAGGAATTGCGCGAGCGCTGCGGGGCCTCGCGCGACGGCACCACCGCCGCTGACCTGGTCCGGGCTGCCGAATTCTACGGTCTAACCGGCACGGGCTACTACCGCAACCGTCGTCTGCTCGCCGAACTCGGCTACCCGACCCTGCTCGTCTGGCGCAGCAACCACTATGTCGTGCTCGAAGGCCTCGACGACCGCCTCGCGTATATAAACGATCCGGCGTGGGGTCCGCGCCGCATCCCGATCGACGAATTCGACCGGGATTACTCGAAGATCTGTCTCAGCCTGCGACCGGGCGAGAGCTTCAGACCAGGCGGGCAAAGGCCGTCGTCGCTGGCGGCCCTGTTCCGCCGGGGCCGTCCGGTTATCTCGGAGGTCATCGCCGTCGTCATCGTCGGACTGCTTGCCACGATTCCAGGTTTGGCGGTCGCCACAATTGCCAAGCTCTTCGTGGACGACGTGCTGGTGCACGGGCTCACTGGCCGGGCCCGGGGGCTAGTCGGGGCGCTCGCCGTGGTCACGGTAGTGCAGTTCATCCTGCAGAAGTTCCAGCAGCACGTGCTCAGTCAGATCGGGGTCCGCCTTACCGTCGCCGAGTCGGCCCGCTTCGTCCACCATGCGCTACGGCTGCCGGAGCGGTATTTCATCTCGCGTTCGGTCGCCGACCTCGGCCAGCGGGTCCAACACAATCGAGAGGTCGTCAGCCTGCTCACGGGCACGCTCGCCAACGTCGGCGTCAGCCTCGTGGTCATCGGGGTGTATGGGGTGGCGATGTTCCTGGTCGACTGGGTGCTCGCCCTGATCGCGGTCAGCATCACCCTGATAAACCTGATCGCGATGCGGGTTGCTTTGCACCGGCAACGCAGTCTCTCGCGCCTGCTTGTGCAAGAGCAGGCCGCCCTCGCCCAAAACACGGCATACGCCGCGATGACGATCGAGACCTTGAAGGCCGCCGGGCTCGAAGGAGACTTCTACGCCCGTTGGGAGGGCACAGCGGTCAGAGTCGCGCAGGTGCGCCAGCGAATGGCGGTCCTCGCCCAGCTCACCGGCGCCGTTCCCACCGTGCTGACCTCGCTCGTCACCGCGCTGATCCTCGGCGTCGGAGCGTGGCGGGTCATCGACGGCGCCCTCGACATCGGCTCATTAATCGCGTTCCAGACCCTCGCTATGTCCTTTGGGTCTCCGTTCGCAGAGCTGGCGAAGTTCACCAATCAGGTGCAGCACGTGCAGAACTTGGTGCGCCGCCTCGACGACGTGCTCGACGAGCCGCTGGACAGTGCGTGTGATCCTGCCATCCAGCAGCAGGTCCACGAAGGCGGCCCAGTCCGCCTGGACGGTGCGCTCAAGATCGATGGCGCGACGTTCGGGTTTAAGCCGACCGCTGCTCCACTGATTCGCGATCTCGAGCTAGAACTCTGGCCGGGGCAGCGGATTGCAGTAGTGGGAGCTTCCGGCAGCGGCAAGTCGACGCTCGTCCGGCTCGCGGCCGGCTTGTATGAACCGTGGTCGGGGCGGGTGCTCCTCGACCGACGTCCTCGACACGAGATTGCCCGTCCGGTGCTGACCAATTCGGTGGCGATGGTCGATCAACGCATCGCGCTATTCGCGGGAACCGTCCGCGACAACCTCACGTTGTGGGACGACTCGGTCAGTGACGAGGACATGGTGCGTGCTACGCGTGATGCGCAGATCCACAACGAGATCGTGTCCCGGTCGGGCGGATTCTCGGCGTGGGTCGCCGACGGCGGGACGAACTGGAGCGGGGGGCAGCGGCAGCGTTTCGAGATCGCTCGGGCGCTCGTGCGAAACCCCTCGGTCCTACTGCTGGACGAGGCGACCAGCGCACTCGACGCCGAGACCGAGGCGGCGATCGAGGACGCACTTCGACGGCGCGGCTGTACCACCCTCGTCGTCGCCCACCGCCTGTCGACCGTGCGCGACGCGGATTTGATCCTCGTGATGGACAAGGGTGTCGTCGTCGAACGGGGCACACATTCCGATCTGGTTGCGGCGGGTGGACACTACGCGCGACTCGTGAAGGAGTAGCGGTGACCTCGACAGAAGCGCCGATACAGGCCATGACCCGTGTACTGCGCGCCGGCACGCTCACGGTCTTCCTCACGAGGGAGGGTGACCAGCCCGGGCCGAGGACCAACGTCGTGAGCCTCGAAGCGCCTGCCCTCGTCTCGCTCGGAGCTGCGCCACGCGGTTGGCGCTGGGAGATCGGTAAGGGGCTCGTGTGCGACAGCGTCGAGCTCGACGGCGCCGACCCCGCGAACCCACCGAGCTTCCGGACCGCGGCGGTCCGCACCATCGAGGCCATCGGCGATGCTCTTCGCCCTCTCGAAGCACCCCCCGCCGACCGGCTCCGCTGGCTCGAGTCCGAGCCAATGCCGTTAGCAGCCGATGTCACTGCCATCGTCGACCGGTCGGTGTGGGCGACCGCGGTCGCAGGAACGGCCTCCGTCGCCGGACACGTGTTGCCGGCCGGCGGTGCCCCGCTGCCGCCACGGCTTCCGCTTTCGTTCGCGGGGTCCGACGACGCGCGGGTCGTAGCCACACCGATCGACGAGGTCGAAGCGTCGCAGCTGGTCATGGGCGTCTCCTGGCTATTTGACCAAGCCGCGGAGGCAGCCCTGGACGGGCTGCGACAGAGAGAGCTGCTCGACAAGCAGAGAATCATCGAAGCGCCAGCCAAGGACACCGCGACCGAAGAGCAGGCGTTGAAGTTGCTCGCGGCAGAGCTCGCGGCACAACCGCCGCTCACCACGCAGCTGACACTCGGAGCAGATCCCCTGGTGACGTGCGCCAGCATGGTCGGGTCGCACGCCGGCCTGGTCGTCACCGCGCCATCAGGCGGTTTGCGCGGTCGCGAGGGCACCGCCGCGGTGAGGGCGATCGCGCTTGCTTCACGGCTCTACATGCGCCGGGTGAGCCTGCTCGGGCAGTGGTGGATGCGCGCCACCACGCCGGTGCTGGGCTTTCGGCCCGACGGCGCACCAATCGCTCTGCTGCCCGCAGGCGAGACCATGATCGCCGTTGACGCGGACGGTGAGCAGCGCGAGGTGGACGAGGCTGTCGCCCGGTCCTTCCTGGACACCGGCTTTGTTTTCAGTGCACCACTGGAAGACGACCACGTCAGCTTCCGAAGCGTGCTGTGGTTGGCCGTTGGGCGACGGCACCGCCTGGTGCTCGTCTTTGTGGCTTGGGCGCTGGTGATCGCCGTGCTCGGCCTCGTCGTACCGCGGGCGTCGGGAGTCGTGTTCGACCGGATCATCCCTCAGGCGGACCGGTCGCGACTCTTGGCGCTGATCGGAATTCTCATCGCAGTTTCTCTGGCAACCGTGCCGGTGCATCTGATGTTCAGCATCGCTCGCACTAGGCTCGAGGCGCCCGCCTCCTTCGACGTCCAACGCGGTCTGTTCGGCCGGATGCTGCGCAGCTCGGCATCAGCGGTCCAGGCCTTCGGTGTCGGTGACGTGACGACCCGACTGCACAGCCTGGAGACGTTGCGGGACCCTATAGACCAGTCAATCATCAGCCCAGTGTCGACACTGCTGTCCGGTCTGGTGGCCGGGGCGGTGCTGATCTACTACGACGCAGCGTTGGCGGCGATCGTGCTCAGCGTCGGTGTCGTCTGCCTCGGAGTGGCCGTCGCGCTTGCAGCGGTCGTCGCGCGCCGCCAGCGGGCAGTCGACGAGGCAACTGGCGCGGTGAACAGCTTCCTCATGCAGGTGCTGCTTGCCATTCCCAAACTGCGGGTCGCAGGTGGGGAAGCCCGCGCGTTCTCGGCGTGGGCCGACAAGTTCCGCCACGCCGTCGGCCGGAGGCTGATCCGGGCCTCCGCGGACCAGATGCTGTTCACGGCGATGATCCAGACGATCGGCATGCTGGCGCTGTTCGCGGGCGCGACCGCACTTGGGACGACGGCTATCAGCGTCGGGGTATTCATGGCGTTCCAGACCACGTACGGACTGTTCCTCGGTGGGGTGACGGCGGCGACCAGGGCGGTTGGGACGGCGATGCTGGTCCGGCCAGCGCTCGGTCGTGCAGTCGAGCTCGCCAGTGCACCAGTCGAATCCGCGGCACACCGGGCGGATCCAGGCCCGCTGCGCGGCGCGATCGCGCTCGCGAACGTCACCTTCCGCTACCAGCCCAATATGAAGCCGGTCCTGAACGGTCTGTCGCTGCGCGTCGAAGCCGGCGAGATGGTCGCAATCGCGGGTCGGTCTGGATGCGGCAAGTCGACGATGATGCGGATACTGCTCGGCTTCGAACAGCCGGAGGACGGCTCGGTGCTCTACGACGACCAGGACCTCACCTCGCTCGACGTCGAAGCCATCCGCCGTCAGCTCGGCGTAGTCCTGCAGGATGGGCAACTCGCACCCGGAACAATCCGCGAGAACCTTTCCGGGGTGGCGACCATGAACGACGCCGAACTCTGGGAGCTCGCCACCCTGGTCGCCCTCGACGACGACATCCGGGCCATGCCGATGGGGCTCGACACCGTGATCACCTTGAATGGCGGGGCATTCTCCGGTGGTCAGCGACAGCGCCTACTCATCGCGCGGGCGCTCGCCAACCGTCCTCGCGTCCTGCTATTGGACGAGGCGACGAGTGCGCTCGACAACGTGACCCAGCGGGTCATCACCAACAACCTAGCGGACCTCGGCATGACCCGCATCGTGATCGCGCACCGGTTGTCGACGATGGTCGACGCCGACCGCATCTTGGTCTTCGACGGCGGACGTGTCGCCGAGCAAGGAGCCTACCGGGAGCTCATGTCAGCCCGGGGCCTGTTCCACTCGCTCGCATCACGGCAACTCCTGGAGGAATCGACATGACGATCGACACGGCACTCGAACCCGATCGGACGACAGACTACCCGCCATTGCGGTATCGCGGCAGAACGGAGCGGGCGGACAAAGAGTTCACTTGGGGAACGCACCGCGCAATGCCGCCGGCAGAGACGCTCGAGCGGATCCGCCCGCACCTCCACAAGGGGGGCATCACCCGCGTCGCCGACATCACGAACCTCGATACCTTGGGCGTGCCGGTTGCCGTGGCGATCCGTCCGGGGTCGGGCACATTGGCCGTCGAGAGCGGCAAGGGCGCCACACGGGTCGCCGCGCTCACCTCTGCGGCGATGGAGGCAATCGAGCGCTTTGTCGCCGAGGTCGACCCGCTCCTCGACTGCACCGCTCGCCTTGCTGACGTCATCGACGGCCTTCCCGCCGATCCCTGGAGCCTGCCAAGGTTTCGACACGCCTCCGTCTCGTCGCGCGAGGAATATGAGTGGACCCGAACCTGGGACCTCGTCACCGGCGAGGAGTTCCTGGTGCCCCACAACCTGGTTCGCCTGGTGTGCGGGCCTCCGAGCCGACCGCTGGCGCAGCCATGGCCGTCCGACTCGAACGGTCTCGCCTCTGGCAACCACTTACCCGAGGCGATATGTGCCGCGTTGTACGAGGTGATCGAGCGCGACGCGACATCCTGCTGGACGGTCGCCGGGACCCGGGGTATCACACCACTCGTCGTCGACCAGGCCACGCTCGAAGGCGAAGTGATCAACCAGCTCATCGAGACGCTCCACCACGCGGGAGCGGAAACGATCATCGAGTGGTGTCCGACCGAGGTGGGTATCCCGACGTTCATGGCCTACGTATTCGATCATCGCCCGGAGGTCGGCCTCTACAAGGGCTACGGCTGTCACCTCGATCCGGAGATCGGAATGGTTCGGGCGGTGACCGAAGCCGTACAGGCCCGCACCGTCTTCGTTGCCGGCGCCCGCGACGATCTACTCCGCCCAAGGTACGAAGCGCTCAAGCGTAGCGACGTGTTTAGCGCCGAGGAGTTGACCGGCGCGGCGCGCAAGGTGTCGATCAGGGATGTCCCCAACCGGGCTACCACGAGCTTTCACGGCGATATCTCGGTGATGATCGAGAGCCTGCAAGACGCCGGGTTCCGACGGATCCTCGCCCGCGAGCTCGACGCCACCGGATTCGAGGTCTCCGTTGCCAGGGTGATCGTCCCCGGGTTGGAGCCGTATCGCTGG
>Ga0123356_10007970_pt1 | contig 10543 bp, 8 predicted proteins | sample TergutEmb28metaG_2_FD_92546 | JGI IMG/M metagenome (GOLD analysis project Ga0123356, IMG submission 92546) | Embiratermes neotenicus P3 segment gut microbial communities from Petit-Saut dam, French Guiana - Emb289 P3 | ecosystem: Host-associated > Arthropoda: Insects > Digestive system > Gut ... | reverse complement strand
GGTATTTTGAATGAATATGTTCGCGACAAGCATTGATGTGATTGGGGATAGGATATAAGCACAAGTGGACATAATAGAACCGTTCCCGGGTTTTCTTTACCACTTGTTGATGGAGTGTTCAGTGAATGCAATAAGGTCTTTGATTTCTAACTTCTTTCCGTCATTAAGACGTACACTGCCGGAAAAATGTCCAAAGAGCATATGGCATCGTCTTTTTATGAAAAGAATCTTTTCTTCTGTATACCGGTCAAAAACAGGTGTAAACTCCATCTCAAATGCACCATCATCGGATGAAAACACCGTTGGTGACATATAGCCGTTAGCGGCAAGGTCAAAAGTCACCTCACTTATTTTATGCGCCTTCCCATCGTAAAACAACATATTCTCGCTTGCAGCAGTCGTATCGCCGAAACCGTAACCGATGTTGAACCCAAACGGAATGCCTTCAACAAGACCACTGCCACTGCCCCAGTACCATTCTGTATTGTACGGCCACACACCGCGCCCCCAATCAAGCAATCCAAAGGCAGTATCGGGCTTAAACAGGAATTCTTCATCGCCGATACGAACATATCCGTCTGCAGGCATACAACTGATTTTTTCGTTGTAGTAAAATGCCTTTTCAGATTCTTTGAACGGAGTAACAATCACAAGCGATGTGTCGTGAGGCCGCTTGATTTTAACCTCGGCTTCTATAGCCGGTGTTGTTGCATTTGCCGTTGTTTTGCACCGAAGTAAACGCTCTTCCGGCTTAACATCAAAGGAGATGCTTACTCCTCCTTTTGACAAGCTTATACCTTGTGACGATACTTCAGGCATATTTAATGATCCAAAGGGTAATATCAGCATTGTGCTACGGTCGTACCTCAGACCATCAGAAAACCGGAAAAACGTCACCACCAGCATTCCTGCGTAAGCTGTGTGCCCTATAGTGAATTGAAGGCAATAATCATTATTGCATACTTGATAAAAATCCCACTCTTTGATTCGCCACGGAAGAGCTTTTATGTCGCTGCGCCGGTAGTTAAGCAGCGGTTTTGTCGCGTACCCGCGCTGCAGCAGCACTCCGTTCTTATCAAGCAGCAGACCCGGAGTTGTTATCTCATTTTGCATTCTCATTAAATCGTCTCCTTTAGTTAGTTTTGCAGAAGCTTTTTCTATACTAATTATCATTTACCCACTTGTCAATTAATAGATATATATCGTACATGAACGCTTCCCTATTATGATATATAGCACTTGACAAATTAGCCTTGCTCGTATAATATGGAATACAATTCCACATTATACGAGCGAGGTTGTTGTTATGTATTACAGCAGACATCTTGAGCAAGTAGTTAAACGCATCAGCATACGTAAACCAGTACTTGTGATGACAGGTGCAAGGCAGGTTGGAAAAACCACGATGCTAAGAGAAATGTACCGTGATATAAACTATGTGACTCTTAATCGACCTTTAGTTAGGGAAAGCGCTAAAGAAAGTCCGTCGTTGTTTTTTGATGAGAATAAGCCGCCGATTATCGTGGATGAAATCCAAAAGGCGGCAGAGTTGTTTGACTATATTAAAGACGTAGTTGACATGGATGATGATAAGAAAAAGGGGCAGTTTTTTCTTACAGGCTCCCAAAGTCTGAAACTGATGAAAAATGTCAGCGAAAGCCTGGCAGGGCGTGCCGGCGTTATAAAAATGCTTGGGCTTTCCATGCGGGAACTATCACAAACATCATACCAAAAGCCCTTTTTACCATTAACAGAGCACAATGAGAAAAGATCAAAAGAAAAGAATGTGTTTGATTATCAGCAAATCATCTCTTTTATCCACAGAGGCTTTTTCCCCGAACTATATGAAACTGAAAGCGATATACATGATTGGGTTGATTTTTACAGTTCATATTTCCAGACCTATATTGAAAAAGATATCAAAGACGTTTTAAATATTCGGGATGAGTCTGCTTTTATAAAGTTTGTTAAAGCCACTGCTTCTCATACCGGAAGTATGCTCAACTTAACAACAATTGCAGATATCTGCGGCAAAGATGTTAAGACCATAAGAGCATGGTTGTCAGTATTAGAATCCGGCGGTTTGGTTTATCTGTTGGAACCATATTATAATAATGTAAATAAACGCCTTGTCAGAACACCAAAGCTGTATTTCCTTGATACGGGTCTTGCTTGCTGGCTTCTTGGGTGGAACACACCTCAGCAACTAATAAATGGTGCAATGTGGGGACACATCTTTGAAAGCTTCGTGTTTGCTGAAATCTTAAAGAGTTACTACAACGACGGCATTGTTAAACCTCCGTTATTTTATTACCGCGATAATGATAAAAATGAAATTGACTTAATTATCGAAGATGGTGATATTATTTATCCTATAGAAATAAAAACTACAAGCGATCCAAATAAATCCATGATTAATGCATTTCGCTGTATTGATGGGATTTCGGGGAAAAAAGCGGGCACCGGTGCGCTTATTTGCATGGCAAAAGAACGCCTTCCGTTAAAAGATGCTGTTTGGACCTTGCCGGTGCAGTATATTTAACCATGCAGGTGCGAAGACAGTGTATAGTAATGAGCACTAATGATATTATTATTTTAGCGGATGAAATGCGAACATTTTAGCGGATGTTGTTTCATAATGTATAACGCAATAGAAAATAAGGTGTCATTTCGTGCGTAGTTGGTGGCTTACCTATTGCATTCTCACGAATTTAGATATTTCTATTGAACATGGGGGTAGCGAATATGCTCGGTGCAATAATTGGAGACATTGTAGGTTCAGTGTATGAATGGAATAACATCAAAACTAAGGAGTTTCCTTTATTTAGCGAGAAGTGTCATTTCACAGATGATACGGTGATGACTATTGCGGTCGCAGACGCTATCCTTAATGGTGCTACTCCGGATGATTTTATAGATTCGTTCAGCCGGTTTGGAAGTCTTTATCCTGACGCAGACTTCGGCGGAAGCTTTCGAAAATGGTTGATGTCCGATGATAAAACGCCATACAACAGTTGGGGTAATGGTTCTGCTATGCGTGTTTCTCCATGTGCGTGGTTTGCCGATTCTCTCGAAGAAGCTGAAAAGCTCGCAGAAATTTCTGCAGCCGTTACACATAACCACCCTGAAGGCATCAAGGGTGCAAAAGCGACCGCTGCAGCAATTTACCTTGCTCGTGTTGGGAGGACAAAACCAGAGGTTAAGGACTATATCGAAACCATCTACGGCTACGATTTAAACAGAACGTTAGATGAGATACGACCTTCATATAGCTTTGATGAGTCATGTCAGGGAACAGTGCCGGAAGCAATTATTGCGTTTCTTGAGAGCAAAGGATTTGAAGATGCAATTCGCAATGCGATTTCCCTTGGTGGAGACAGTGATACACTTGCAGCAATTACAGGCAGCATTGCTGAAGCTGCTTACGGTATACCAACAGCGGATTTCGAGGGAATGAGCTATATACCGAATGGGATCATGGATAGAACATTCAAAATACTAGATGACATACTCTCATCTGTAATAAACACCTGGCTTGATAATGGAAAACCTATGACAGGTGTGGTTTTAAAAGATAATTGGGAAGCAAAAAAGTTCTCGAAACCACAAATAATCGAAGTAAAACTATCCCTCACAGAATCGCAGTATGCAAAAATACGTTTTGGGCTGCAACCATTGAATATGGAAGACAAATGGGCTGCTTACTTCGACGATGGTCGAATTCATTTTCACCGTTCTTGGTCAGGTGCAAAAATATACGAAGCAAAGATAGAAAAATTGGATTCTCAATACGTTATAAAAGACGTTCAAGTAGAGCGCGATGCGGAAATATATTCTTGTACAGATGATAATGAAGACATTAAATCATTCCTTTATCTTCTACTCAGAGGACTATTGGGATTGAATTTTTTGCTTCCGATAGATAAAAGTAATGAAGATGATGTCTTACGTGCATGGAGTGACTTTGGAAATTTGATAATATCGTGAAAATATAACTATAAGCAAAGAGCAATATAAACCAAATGAAAACACTGTGGTATGAAATCGGCAGATTTTATACATACAACCCACCGATTCCAATACGTTTTTACTCAATAAACACGACATACCCGAACCCGTCGCCTATTATGACGGGGTCGGGTAATCATGCTTTGGTACGGTACTTACCATGAATATAGTTATTGTTTCATAAATGAGTAAACAAAATCCGGCTTTCACCGGATATTCGTTTTGTAGGGTACTCCTTTGACTGTCAATTCAGACTGCCCAGTCTCCCTTACTGGTCTATGCTACCACATTCAATCCGATAATTCAACTATTTTTCCGGATTTATTTATGAAAATCAATACACAAATAATGTAGAAAATCCTCCTAATGAAGAGATCGGTCGCAATAAGCTGACCGAAGTAACAGCAAAATGGGAAAATTTTACACACATGGCTCAGAGCTTTCTAAAATTACTATAGCTCTTTTATTTTTTCTTTCTATTAGTTGCTCAACTTTCCATCTTAGCTCTTTATCTTTTATACTTACACGTGTCAAGACCGCCGTCTTTTCTAATCACTAGTTTTCCTCCTCAAGCATTATGTATAGAGATCATTGTCTTTCATGCTACTTGAACGCTACATGCTGACAGTGACTCTGAATGTTTTTTGCTTGATGGCTATAGGTATGGTATCTAATCCTTAAGTGTTAGCTTAAACTCAACAAAACCTTCCAGGATTTGCCTGCTTTCCATTGTGGAATTTATGATATCAATAGTTCCCATTAAATTGATCTCCATTGCAGATAAATATGCCTCATATCTATTCAAACCTTCCGGTTGCGCAGGCTTTACAATCCAATTATCAAACAACAGCTCAATATAGAAAGTATCAAAATTAAATGTTCCTCTCGCTGTTTGGCTGATATCAGGTGATGATGCGGTTATCGTCGCCTTTACCATGCCGTCAGACGTTACTTCTGTAATTTTCACGACCAGCCGGTCTTGTGTTACATATCGATTGAACGCACTTACTGACAGCGATGCTAGCGACGCATATGAACCCTCCCATGTTGTTCCCTCAAGTATAAAAGGTGCGATTACTTCCGGCATATCAAGTGCTTCCTGTATCCCCTGCGAAGCGCCTGTTTCCGGCTTTTCTACCGGGTTCTGCATAGAACCAGTATCAGCGACATTTTCGCCATCGACAATGTAATTATCTACACTTCTTAATACCCATGTACGCCATCCCCCGTATGAGGAAAACATTATTCTGTTAAAAGTATATGTCGCTTCGGCATTTACATTATAAGTGATGATGTTATTTTCATTATCCAAAGAAACCAGATTAAACGAAATATTGTGAATCCTATCATCAATTTGTCCTGACGCACCTATCTTCCCGCGAGTAGTAAGATCTCTGTAGCCGATAATTGATATATCGGAAATATTATCACGAGTTAAGGTAATAATTCTTCCATCAACTTGAACAGTTATGTTATTTCTTGAGACATTGTTCACAAAATCACTTTGTAATTGCTCGACAGCTAGTTTAGGTGTTCTTGCACTGTTTGAAATAAAAACTGCCGGAGTCACAATAATGTTATATGCACCTATAACGAAGGGTATAAGAAGGATTATTAGCAGTATAGTAAGAAACGTGCTGGCACCGCTATTTAGTAGCTTACTAAGAAGAAAAATACCAAATATCAATGCAACAATTATCACAATAGCCGCAAATAAATTCAGTGCTTCATTACCAATGGTGGTTACTCCTACCGCTATCAATAAGGCCATAGGAGTTCCTATATATGCAAGGCAACCGCTTTCGTTTACACCGGAGCCATACTGATTTCCCCACTTTTTCACGCTATAAATATTCATAACTAATTCCTCACATTGTTTTAGGTAACCACGTATACCATTGTATGTCAATGAGTATAAGTATATCAGTTCCCGGTGATTTATAAATAAATAATGTACTGAACGCTTGCTTAATTGCTATATCTATTTTGCTTAACTGCTACATTTAACACCAAAGTTATTATTAATATAGCAGAGAAAAATAGATAGTTATACAGCAACAAGAACATTTCACTTTATGGATGATATATTATCGACTGTTATAAACAACTGGCTTGATAGAGGGTTATCCAATGGTGCTTATTTAAGTAAAGACGACCAGGAAAATGGTGATTTTTCAAAAACATACACAATAAAAACAGAAGTTCCGTTAAGCGAAACACACTATGCTAGAATAAAACATGGTTTACGCCCTAAGGCAATTGAAGATAAATGGTATGCTTATTTTGATGACGGACGAATTAACTTTCTTCGGTCATGGACAGGTCACAAGATATATGAAGCTGAAATAAGAAAATCAGAAACCGATTATTTAATCGCAGAAATAATAGTTGAACGTGATGCTAGTATTTACTCGTGTGTAGTTGATGAAGAAGATACTTGGTCATTTCGTTTTTTGCTTGTAAGAGGAATACTTGGATACGATGTTAAGCGTTCGCATAACCACGGTAGTGTAAATGATGCTTTAAAAGACTGGAGCACTTTTGGAAATTTGACAATATCATGAAATTATAACTAAAAGCGAAGGGCAGTGTAAATCAAAGAAAAACATTATTTATTGATATACGGCTTCGAATCGTTAACTGCATCTTCTATTTGCTGCAATCGCCTGGAAGTCAGTTTCAATTTTTAGTCTTTATATGCATTCAGTGCATCTTGGAATGAGTAAATCCCGTCCTTGTGAGCCTGCTCTTTTTTGTTCATCCGCATACTCCAGCCAATGTGAAATACGCTGTCTTATTCAGGACTGCGGATTTATGCACCATACGGCATAAAGGGGAACGCTTTTTATATTGTTTTCAAAGCCGAAGTTTTTTGCGGAAATGCGTATCACTTTTTTTATGTTATATCTCTTTCGAAACACTTCCAAGCTCTGAGATCTGACTCCCTCCCACGATTTCACCTCAATTGGAATAATTGTATTATCTCTTTGTACGACAAAATCAATCTCTGCCATGTTATTGCTTTCCCAATAATAGAACTTGAAGCCATTGAATAGCAATTGCTGCGCAACGTAGTTTTCCGTTAATGCTCCTTTTGCAGTATCACCCATCGTCCTTCCCAGTACAGAAAGATGTGAGTTATTACTTTTTGCACAAAAAAGCCCGATATCACTCATGTAAATTTTAAATGATAAAAAATCTTCATAACTTGCAAGCGGCTCTTTCCCTTCTGTTACTTTGCTGCATTTGATAATCACTGATGCTTTTTCCAACCAACTTAGTGACAGCTCATAATCATTTGCACGTGCTCCGCTTTTGATTTTTGCATATTGGAATTTTTTATTTTCTTTTGCAAGTTGTGAGGGCAAAGAGTTATATACAGCTTCATTTTTAATTGCCTGAGTTTTTGTATCGGTATGCTTGTTCATATCAGATACATAATTATTACAAATAGATAGTTGCTTTGCTTTTACCATTGTATAGTTTTCTGTTTTCATATACTCTGTGATTACCTCCGGCATTCCGCCTATTACGAGGTATTGTAAAAACAACTCCATAGCTTGATTATGCAAGACTTTGCTTAGTGGTGTATTATTATTGAAGCAGTTTTTTATTAGTTCTATGAGATTCGGATTAAACTCCATAAGATATTCTTCAAAGTTTAACGGGAACATACGCAGCTCGTCTACTTTACCGACTGGAAATGATACTCCCTTTCTGTTTAATGCCACACCAAGTAAGCTCCCAACAGCAATTACATGATACTCAGGAGCTGTTTCCTGAAATTGCTTTAAGGAACTGAGAGCTGCACCGCAAACTTGTACTTCATCAAATACAATAAGGGTTTCTCTCTTTAATATTGTCTGATTAGAGTATGCTTCCAAATTAACCATAAGTGAATTGATAGAGTTGAAACCATCTTCAAAAAGTTTACATAAGTCAGGATTATTATCAAAGTAGAAGTACGCAACAGAAGAATATTGTTTTGCACCAAACTCCATAATACTGTAGGTTTTACCAACTTGACGCGCTCCATATAATACTAATGGTTTTCTGTTTTCTTTATTTTTCCACAACAGTAGTTTTTCATCTACTAATCTTTTCACGGTTAATCATCTCCTGTCATATAATAATTCATATTGTATCATATAAAACGAATTAAAACAACAGCAAATAACACTTTCAGGTATCCTAAATGTGTTATATGTTTTGCTGACAGGGCAGTTACATCCTTCATCACAAAGCCCTTTAAAGGGTGTATTGGGTACTTTTCCAGCCTCATCAATTCAGCATATACTTAAGTGTGCTTTTAAATACACACTGTAAGCGCGCTTGTTGCATTACTATCGCACATTTTGGTTGATATTGCAATAAGTTAAGCACATTGTTTTGTTGCGGAATGTTTTGCGCTGAAAGGAAACAACAACTCTATCACACCCAATCTATAACTGAAAGACCATCCACACGCTCAAACTCACTTCTATTGTTGGTCAATAGGATTCAATGACAATGAGACAGTTCTTACTGCTCAGAACTTTTAATTGCTATTAAGGTGGTATTTTGAGTATAACATTCCGACACGAAAAGTACCTAAGTGTTTTTTCCATCGTTGTTCCACTTTTCTGATTTCAGTTTCCCCAAGATTTAAAGGAAGCACTTCCAGTATAGAGTAAGTAAAATGTTTTCGCGCATATTCTCTTTCAGGTTCGACTGCACCATATACCTTCGGGAGTTTTTGCAATAACTCGACAAGTTGTTTATTCCCTTTTCCTATATCAATTTTACCGCCGCCGGGGTCGTTTACATAATCTGTCCAGCGACCAAATATTCCATCTTTATTGTAAGTAGAGCCGATATAATTTTTTCCGTTTTTACTATCATGAATCAAATATATACAGTTTACACGGGATAAAGCTTTTTCCCATCCTTTATCTTTCATTACAGCTTCTAGGTCTGAATAAGTCAAGAAGGTTTCACTGTAGCTAATAAACGGGGTAACCTTTATTTCAGGTTCAATATCATTCACAACAAAGTTAGGCGCATTTTTGCTCCAGTCAAATACAGAGCTCAAACTTGATTTTTTTTCAAACCTAAACACTATCCTATTTTCTAAACCTACCGGTGTATAATTTTGTTCAAGCCTCTCGACTTTACCGCCTATATCATGTTCAATCTTAAATTTCTTGTAGAAGCGATATGTGTTTATCTTGGTACCTGCACTTCTGGTTTTGTCATCATTGAACTCTTCTCCTGGTGAAAATACATACGCGTATTCACTATCCTCCATCGCTTTTCGTTGTTTATCTGTTGCAAGTGAAATGAGCTCTTGATCCTTAAGATCGTTATTTAATTCAAAAATGTCTTCATATAACGGCTTGTACACAGACCTATCCTTTTTTGTAGTAGCTTTTTTCCCATTGCGTGGTTCAGAAGTCCACCAAGAATAGTATAGAAAACAATAATCGCCGCTGTCCATTTCTTTTTTTTCTATTCCTAGCATCTGCTCAAAGTGTATGCCTCTCATTTTATTCGTTGTTGTGCTTTGGGTACTCATTTTTAAGTTTCCTTTCCTTTTATGATGTTTTATCTTTTTTTGTTAATATGCTGTGAAAACAGGGAAAACTGTTTTGTATTCCCCTGTTTTCTTGATGGCAGGGCAGCTACTTCCTGCATCATAAAGTCCCTTAAAGGGGTGTATTGGGCGTTTCTCCAACCTCATCAATCCAGCATATCTATTATAGCCTTTACAAAGACGTTAAAGCAAGTGCATCGCCCAAGTATAATACAGGCGGCAGAGCACACGGTTCTAACACGATTAGAAGTGTGTCCAAATCAAGTACGAACAGTAGATCGTCTAGTAGTAATACAGGCAATTCTTCCGATAGTGGTCGTAGTAGAAAAGTTTACTCCCCGGACGCAATTTGCTATGTATATAATAATGACAGAAATTGAAGAACTTACAAAAGTCGCTGATAAAAATGATGTTGAGGCGCAAGTTCGTTTAGGTGATATTCTTAGTGACACTGATAATGGTTATTTTGATAAGGATTTAGCGATTCATTGGTACACTCGAGCTGTTTATTACAATGGAAACGATTATGCACAACAAAGGTTATATGATCTTACCGGAGGGATAAACTATTGGTGCGATTAGTCTGATGAAATCGTCGACGCGGTCAGACTCCTCATAAAAGCAAAAGATACCGATTTAGGCGAGTATTTTGAAAAATAAAAGCAAACCCGCTGACACGCGTGGTAAAAATAGCCGACCTGACTCACAATATGGACGAATCCCGTTGGGACGAAGCAAGAGAAGGCTTTAAAGAAAAAAACTATAAATGGTTTTCAAAAAAGAAAAAAGAATACAAAAAACAACTTGACTATTTGTTAGCATAATACGCTGCCCGGACAACTATTCCAAGCAGCGTACTAAATGTAAATATCATAGGATGTCTGGTTTATAGAGATTCCATCTCACTCCTTTTCTATTCATCACTTTCTTCAAAAATGGCTATTGCTTTTTTATGACCTTGTT
>Ga0123356_10007969_pt1 | contig 10543 bp, 11 predicted proteins | sample TergutEmb28metaG_2_FD_92546 | JGI IMG/M metagenome (GOLD analysis project Ga0123356, IMG submission 92546) | Embiratermes neotenicus P3 segment gut microbial communities from Petit-Saut dam, French Guiana - Emb289 P3 | ecosystem: Host-associated > Arthropoda: Insects > Digestive system > Gut ... | reverse complement strand
CGCCGATACAAGAGGAGAGCAGCCAATGATCATAATCGGCAATAGCATGCTGCTTATATCACTGGGGCTGCTACTGACAGCAAATACATACAGTTACTATATTGCCGGTTTGCTGTTTGGTATTGGATCCGGAGTATTACTACCGGCTATGCAGGCGATGTCTATGCGCGTTGTGCCAATAGAAAAGCGCGGCTCTGCCACCAGCACATACCTTTGTTCATATGATATCGCATCGGGTGTTGGAGGGATCCTTGCCGGATGGCTGGTCACTGTATGGGGCTATAGACCAATGTTTGCCTCATTAGGTGTCTTTCTTGTTGTTTCTTTGTTGATATACGCGTTATGGGCATCAAAAACGCCCTCTGCTTTTAAGGTTTATCAGCGAAATAAAGAAAAAATTGCGCATAGATAGTGTGTATGATATTATATTCTCGGGTAGATGTTGTTTGTGAGTGTCAGCAAGGAGAAACGACCTCTTTATGAGAAATTTTTATCATTTTATCAAGTCTTTTTACTTGCAGGTCATTTTTGTCTTTTTAGCTTTTGCTATCATGGTGTCTGTGAGCTATTTCTATATCAGAGGGGTAGTTCAGGAGCAGATGCTCAGATACAGCGAAAAGACAATAAGCTCGGCAGAATATGAAGTAAAATCGATTTTTTCACAATACGAAATTGCTCTAAGCAATTTCGCGTTTTTAACTGAGTATATGATCAGTTCCGATTATACAAGAGATGAAATCCTGGCGCAGTTCTATAAATGGTCTGATTGGCTGACGTCAAATCAGGAGAACTTTCAAGAGTTCAGCGGAGTTTACGGCTTTATTCAAAACGAGTTCATTGATGGAACAGGCTGGGAGCCACCCTCCGATTATGAACCGCAACTACGGCTTTGGTATACAGGAGCGGTTTTGGCAAACGGCAGAATCAACTATACTGTGCCGTATATCGATGCAGATTCGGGTGAGGTGGTTATTTCCATTTCAATGGCTATTTTCGGTGCAAATTCCCGCAGGGCAGGCGTTCTGGCAATCGATTTCAATATAACTTCAATTGTTGACTATGTTAGCACCTTAAGCATGGCAGATTATGGATACGGCGTTATGCTTGACGAAAAACTGGATTTTGTCATGCACCCCAATGATGCGTACGCTGAAGTCAATATAATGGATGCCGGCGATGATCAAAACTACGTCGAAATCGGGCGGTTACTTGAAGCGGGCGAGCCTGTGTCGGGCGTGCTGTTTACGGATGGTGACGGCGTGAGGAGCATCGCATATTTCAGGACACTTTTCAACGATTGGCATATCGGTATCATTTCACCTCTGGCGAGTTACAACAGAAATGTTACACAGCTTGCGACTGTCTTATCCGTTCTCGGGATAATCCTGATGTCGATATTGTCGTATTTTCTAATTATGTTTTCGATGGCGAAAACCCGCTCCGATGAGGCCAGCAGGAGTAAGAGTCATTTTCTTGCAACGATGTCTCATGAGATCCGTACTCCGCTCAATGCAGTTATTGGTATCGCTCAAATCGAGCTGCAGAAGGATGACATTCCTGAAGAGTATTCCTCGGCTTTTGAGAAGATATTCAACTCCGGCAACAGCCTGCTCGGGATCATCAATGATATTCTGGACATGTCCAAAATCGAGTCGGGCAAGATGGAGATCTTCCCCGATGAGTATGATATGCCAAGTCTCATTAATGATGCAGTACATCTGAATATCGGTCGTATCGGAACAAAGCCGATCGAGTTTATTCTCAGTGTTGATGGTACTCTTCCGCTTAAATTAATAGGTGATGAGCTGCGTCTTAAACAGATATTAAACAATCTGCTTTCAAACGGTTTTAAGTATACAGACAGCGGATTTGTCAAACTGACAGTCACACATGCGGATGAAGCTGATGAAGTCGCACTGCATTTCATTATTGAAGACACAGGTCAAGGTATGAAGCCAGAGGACCTGGAGATGCTTTTCTCGGAATACTCGCGGTTTAATGCCAGTATAAACCGCGCAACCGAAGGAACCGGTCTCGGCTTGTCAATAACAAAGAAGCTTATTGAAATGATGAATGGTACAATAAGTGCAGAGAGTGAGTATGGCAAGGGTACTGTGTTTACGGTGATCATCAAACAGACCGCTGTTGACTGTGATATTATCGGAGAGGAACTTGCTTCGCAACTGCGAGACTTTACATTCCATGGCGACAAATATACCGTACAAACCACACATGAGCAAATGCCCTATGGCAAGGTGCTTATCGTTGATGATGTGGATATCAACCTTTATGTCGCTGAAGCGATGATGGCATCTTACGGGCTCACTATCGAGACAGTTCTCAGCGGGTTCGATGCGGTCAATCTGGTAAACGCAGGAAACACATATGATGTGATCTTTATGGACCATATGATGCCACAGATGGATGGTATAGAAACAACTCAGAAGCTGCGGCAGTCCGGATATCGCGGATGCATCGTTGCACTGACAGCTAATGCGCTTGTCGGCAACAGTGAAATGTTCATGGATAACGGGTTTGACGGGTTTATCTCCAAGCCGATCGACGTTGTACAGCTTGATGATATACTCAACAAGTTTATTCGCGACAAGCATATTGATCAGTCAGATAACAAGTAATGGGGATTGTATTTACATATCCGGCTATGTTATATTAGCAGAACAATTAATATTAATGGAGGAAACACATATGCCAAGTGAAAATATTTTTAAGAGACAGAGCGTCGGGCACGAGGTCTTCACATGGGATTCCCTTGGAGACATAAAAGAAGGACGTGGAGATTTAGGCGAAGACATGCCTGTTCTTGTGTACCGGCTTATGCAGTTTACGATGCTGGACGTTCTCACCAAAGCACATGGACTTGATCAGGCAAATGCGTATTTCAGGGACGCAGGTTTTCTTGCAGGCAGTGAGTTTGCCAAAAACACTTTAGACTTAAATGTTGATTTTGATACGTTTGTAGCGGATTTGCAAAAAGCTCTGGAAGATTTGAAAGTCGGTATCTTGCGTATAGAAGCCTTTGAATCTGATACCGGCAAACTGGTGCTAACAGTCGAGCAGGATCTGGATTGCAGCGGGCTGCCCATAACAAACGAAAATGTATGCATATATGACGAAGGTTTTATCGCCGGAATACTCAATGCGTATACAGGTAAGCAGTATGATGTCCGCGAGGTCGATTGCTGGGCAAGCGGTGACCGCGTCTGCCGGTTTAATGCGGATGTAGGCGCTTAAGGAAAAATTTCTATAAACATATTAAGGTGAATAACTACTTGTCAAGTATGATCACTTAGACAATATCCGGCTGGTTTTGTCAGGTTCTTATATGTTTATGCCAGTATTTTCAACTATATTTGAATATTGAGAAATGCCCCCGACAGGTGTATCATGGTTTTCTTAATCACACATGAGGGGGTTTTTTCTATGACTACTTTTGCAGAGCTGCCAAGGGAAAAGTTACGTAATAAGGGTGCAGCGGCTTTGAGTGATATCGAGCTGCTTCAAGCGGTGATCGGAAGCGGAGGGCACAATAACGACTACAAGAGAATAGCAAAGAATCTGAATGCAACAATACAAAAGCAGGGTCCGGAGAACCTGACTTTCGATGATGTTAAGTTGATCAAGGGGATCGGTGATGCCAAGGCAACGACAGTTTTTGCCGCGCTCGAGTTTTGGCGCAGAAGTTTTACCAAACCAACTGCACCGCTTATCGATTCTCCCGAGAAGGTCGTAGAGCACCTAGGCCATATCAAAAACAAAAAGCAGGAGCATTTTGTCCTGCTGACACTTGATGGTGCAAGGAGACTTATCAATAGCAGAGTTGTAACTATCGGCACGTTGATGAGTTCATTGGTTCACCCGCGGGAGGTATTTTCATTTGCGATCGAAGACAGAGCTGCGTCGATAATAATCGCTCACAATCACCCGTCGGGGCTGCTTGATATTTCTGAGCAAGATCGTGAGGTAACAAGGCGCATAAGACAAGCCGGAGAGCTCTTAGGCATCCGGCTTGATGATCATATTATTGTTGCAGGTGACGAGTTTGTGAGCGCTTACTGATATCAAAGCGCTCACTATATATATCCGGAGTGTCCGGCTACATCGTTAAGAATTTTAAATATCTGCGTGGCTTGGTCTTTTCTGCGGGATCAAGCTTACGCAGCTTTTCTTTTTTTTCAGCCATGTATGGAAAGAATATATCCCATATATCATCTATCTCTGAATCAAGGACTTCTTCGAAATTAATTACATTTCTCTTTTCTTCCATTTCCTTCGCCTTTCTTTAACTGTAGTTTGCTTTTGCTTACTTTTTGTTTTCTTATTTGTTTATCTTTTGGTTACCTATTGTTTACCTTTATCTAGGTATCAATTTACATTAACCAAGTTGCTTTGTCAAGGCTTTTTTTCATTTTTTTGATAAATATTTTAATATTCACAGTTTTTTCATATCTTCGCCAGCAACCTTATCTTCTGGTGGTCATGGATGTCTGTATTCCCTAAGACATCGGGGCTTTCAAGGCTGCTTACCCAGCCTGTTCCATATCTGGACTCCCATCTGGAGATCGTTTCCATCCCCTTCCCGGTAAGCTCGTACTCAACTTCACCGGTATCTGTCACTTGTCTTGTTATGCTACCCCGGGCAATGAACCCGCCAGCACCCACCAAAGTCCTTGAGTTACGAAGACAGGCTTCCTCAAATTCACGCTGCGACATCTTGCCTCCGGAGTCGCGCAGGCATGCCAAAATAGCAACAGCACGTCCTTCACCGAGCCTTATAACTTTTGCCCGCATCGGTGCTTGAACGACGGTTGCTTCCGCTTCAACATAAGCAATAGCATTATTGAGGGCTTCGCGAGATCTTTTCAACTCAGACAGCAGTTGTTCCCTGTTGATATAAGCTCACTCCCCTGTCTTTTTGGATATGCATTAGCTTACCTATTGCTTACCAATATTAACAGATTTTGTAGATTTTGTCAATAGTTTTATGAATTTGCGGAAAACGTTGTGTTTTTTGTGTTTTTGTTATATCATTAAATTATGATATTGATCGGAGGTGATCTTTATTCCTACATTGATTCAACTGTTAGCAGGTGTCTCATGGATTTCAATAGTTCTTTTCATCGTAGGCATAGGACTTCTCATAGTTGAAATGCACGAACCCGGTTTTGGCTTTTTCGGAATATTCGGAGTCATAAGTCTTGTCGGGTGTATCTTAGTGACTGCCAGCACTGTCACCGAGGGGATAATATTAACTGCTTTCTTCTTTGTGATACTTCTCATTATGCTCGGTATATTCCTCTATATGGTTTCAAAGGGCAAGCTACCCGGCAAACTTATTTTAAAGGACTCCGAAACCCGGGATGATGGTTATTCCGGGACAAAGGATCTAAGTGAGTTTTTGGGTAAAACCGGTGTTGTGACAACTATTTGCAGACCGGTCGGAAATGTTGATTTCGATGGAGTCAAACTGGAGGTTGTCAGCCGGGGTGAGTTTATTGAAAAAGGTACGATGATCGAAGTTATAGAAATCGAGGGCAACAGAGTAGTAGTCAAGGCTCAGTCTTGAATTACGTGAGTCTCGTTACATTAAAACTCTCATTATATAAAACTGAAAGGATTTACTGATATGGATGATTTTTGGATTATTATCGCGATCGTCATAGGCATAATATTTTTTCTCTGGCTTTTCTTCACCTTTATACCGATCGGTCTTTGGATAAGTGCAGTCGCCGCAAATGTCAAAATTCGCATCGGCACTCTCATCGGTATGAAGCTGCGCAGGGTCACACCTGTAAGGATCGTAATTCCGCAAATCAAGGCAGTCAAAGCCGGACTTGATCTTTCCATCAACAAGCTTGAGGCGCATTATCTGGCGGGCGGTAATGTAGATCGTGTTGTAAACGCACTTATTGCTGCGCAAAGAGCTCAAATAAACCTGGAGTTTGAGCGGGCAGCGGCAATTGACCTTGCAGGTCGTGATGTTCTTGAGGCTGTTCAGATGAGTGTCAACCCGAAGGTCATTGAGACGCCTGCCATATCTGCAATTGCCAAAAACGGTATCGAGCTTATTGCAAGAGCAAAGGTGACGGTCAGAGCAAACATTGACAGGCTCATTGGTGGTGCAGGAGAACTAACTGTTATTGCTCGTGTCGGTGAAGGTGTTGTTTCTACCATCGGCAGCGCAGAATCTCATGAAGAGGTCCTCGAAAATCCTGATACCATATCCAGGATCGTTCTCGAGAAAGGGCTTGAGGCCGGAACTGCATTTGAGATCCTTTCGATCGATATTGCAGATATCGATGTCGGCAGGAATATCGGTGCACAACTGCAGACCGACCAGGCAGAGGCTGACAAACGTATCGCACAGGCAAAGGCTGAGGAACGACGCGCTATGGCCGTAGCTGTCGAGCAGGAAATGAGAGCATCAGTCCAGGAAATGAGAGCTAAGGTCGTCGAAGCTGAAGCAGAGGTGCCCAAAGCAATGGCTACTGCTCTTCGTGAAGGTAAGCTCGGCGTTATGGATTACTACAATATGATGAACGTTATTTCCGATACTCAGATGAGACACTCGATCGCCGGTTCCGACGAGCAAAAACAACCTGATCACAATGCCTGATAATGCGTATGGAAAAGAGTGTTCGCAAGAAGCGCCCCCAGAGGGCACCACCACGAAAAGAACGCAGAGACTCTGTCAAGAGCGGGACAAAAAGCCGGCCAATGGAGAGCGTCTCTAAAAAGAGTACAAAAGCAAGTGCAAGCACAAGTGTTGCACCTCCAAAGCCTGTACATAGTGTTCTTGGCATTTCACTAAATGCGCAGACAGCGAGACAAGCAGTGATCCTCTCTGAGATAATCGGTAAACCTGTTTCAAAACGCGGAAGACTAAGGTGACATTTGGAGTCACTAAAGAATCCTTTTAAATTCATTACAAAGTCACTATAGAGCCATAATAGAGCCCACCATTATTGTGCGGGCTCTTTTCTATTGAATATTTGTTAATAGAATATTCACAATTGACTTATGTCAACTGTTTGCCTTACCGTGCAATATGTAACAATTCAATTACGGGCTGTGTCACTTTTTGTCACATTCAGCACTTTGTCTTTGATACTACTGGCTTTTATCGCTGTGGACAAGCCTGTGGGAAATGTTAACAACTTATTGTACTCATTAGTTATGAAACTACTTATGTAAACCGTAGTTAAGTTTTTTTTACCGATTTTTTATGGATTTTATGTAAATTTTACATTGTTTTTACGCAATAATATGGTAGTTATGACAGAATAACCAACTTGTTTGCATAGACGGCTATGAATATTCATAAGCGATATTCATATCTATTTGAGGGTATACAGTTTGTAATCATTTTACATGTTGCGAGTTGCTCTGCGATGTGCTAGAATTTCTGTATGCTGAGGATGGGAGGTGCAGAGTTTGGCCGGTCACTCTAAGTGGAAAAACATTCAAAGAACAAAAGGGGCACAGGATGCAAAAAGAGCCAAGATCTTTACCAAGATAGCACGCGAGATCATAGTTGCTGTCAAGGAAGGCGGCAGTGGCGATCCTGCGAAGAACTCACGTCTTGCTGCAGCAATAGCGAAGGCAAAGGCTGCAAATATGCCTAATGATAATATCAAGCGTACTATAGAAAAAGCTGCCGGTTCCGGCAGCGGTGATAATTATGAACGCGTAACATATGAAGGCTACGGACCGCGTGGTGTCGCGATCATAGTTGATGCAATGACAGACAATCGGAACAGGATAGCTGCGGAGGTTCGTCTTAATTTCGATAAGTATGGCGGAAATCTGGGCACATCAGGTTGCGTTTCATGGTCTTTCGACCGAAAAGGCGTTATCATTGTAGACAATTCGGACAAGCAGCATGATGAAGAGTCCATCTTAAATGATGCGCTTGAGGCAGGCGCGGATGATATTGAGATCGACGATGAGTTTTTCGAGATATATACTCCTCCGGACGGCTTTGCTGTAGTCAGCGGTGCACTTGAAAACGCCGGGTACGTTTTTCTCTCGGCGCAAATCGAAATGGTTCCGCAAAACTATATAACTCTGACCGATCCGGATGACATCAAGAATATGACTAAAATAATCGAACTCATGGAAGATAACGACGACATCCAGGATGTCTGGCACAATGCTATTTTTTAGTTGATAGTACACCTGATATCAACTAAAGAAATAAAAGGAAAACTCTCCAGGACGTCCGGCACAATGCAATTTTTTAGTTGATAGTAAAAGAAAGGAATTGACACTACTAAATGTTTAAACACGAAAAGGTTCTCTGGATCACGCGCACGGCTGTTCTTATTGCGCTCACTGTCGTTCTTCAGGCTTTGACTATTCAACTTGCAGCAGGTCTCGGACCGGGAGCTCAGTTTGTAACCGGTTCTGTTGTTAACTTGATGCTTATCATTTCTGTTATGACTTGTGGTTTACCGACCGGTCTGACTGTTGGCTTGTTCACACCTATTATGCCGACACTTTTAGGTTTTGGACCTGTTTGGCCTGTCGTACCTTTTATTTCCATAGCGAATATGGCTTTTGTTACTATATGGCATTTCATCGGGAACAGGCAAATGGGTAACAAGTATGTTTCCTATGTAATTGCGATGATTGCAGGAGCGGTAACAAAGTTCGCGGTGCTCTACTTCGGAGTTGTGCAGCTGGCAATGCGCTTTATACCCGGTTTGCCCCAGCCACTGGCATTTATGTTTTCATACCCGCAAATTATCACTGCTTCCATCGGTGGTGTTTGTGCGATCATTTTACTGCCGCCGCTGCTGAAAGCAATAAAAAAACGAGAGTAATCATACGTATAAGTCTTACAGAAAAAATGCATATATATAGCATATAGGGAGGTTTTTCAATGGCTTTTAATGACCCTTTTGGGCAGCAAAACCCGTACGGGCAACAGCAGAACCAGTTTGGGCAGCAGTCCCCGTACGGACAACAGAATCAGTTCGGGCAGCAGCCCCGCGAGCTCTTCCCTTCCCTTTGGGGCAGTCAGGAGGATTTGGATAAGGCTACTACATCTTGCCTGGCACGTGTGTTCTTAAGAATGTTCATAGCTCTGCTTGTGACAGCGGCTGTTTCATTTACAATCTACCGGACTCCCGGTGCGATGGAATATCTTATATCAAACCCGTTTCTCACATTAGGTATGATCGTCGTACAGTTTATTGTTGTTATGATCTTATCTTTTAGAGTAATGAAGATGTCACCTGCTGTATCCAACGTCATGTTCTTTGCTTATGCGATATTGACAGGCGTAACATTGTCTTTTATCTTTATAAGCTATGAGCTTGGTACGATTTTTCAGGCATTCGCTATTGCCGCTTTGATGTTTGGTGCAATGGCTATCTTCGGTACTGTAACTCACAGAGATCTAACCAAACTCGGAAGCCTTTGCTTAATGGGGCTTATCGGCATAATCATTGCAAGCATCATCAGCATTTTTACAGGCGGGTTCAGCGACACGATAACCCTGATAATCAATTATATTGCTGTTCTCATTTTTGTTGGCTTAACAGCGTATCATACTCAACGTATCAAAAATATGCTCAGACAGGCCAACGAGACAAATCAAGATGAGGCAATCAAGAAAATATCTGTTATGGGGGCTTTGTCCCTTTATCTGAGCTTCATCAATTTGTTTTTAAGAATACTGGCTATCATGGGGCGCAAGAGGTAGGTTACGATACTTGAATTCCGCTTACGATACTTGAATGCCGCCAAAGATCAGATTTTTAAGCTGCAGATCCTGATCTAGGATCAGAATGTCGGCACGCTTTCCTACAGTCAGTGAGCCTACTTCGGAGTCTATTCCTACAGACTTTGCCGGGTTTATCGTTGCTGCTTTCAGGGCTTTTGAAAGCGGTACACCAAACTCTACGGAGCGTCTCATGCATTCTGTCAAAACCGTGACACTTCCGGCAAGAGCGTTGTTTTCAACTGTTGCTGTTCTGCCTACCACTGTTACAATCTGTCCTCCGAGATCGTATTGCCCGTCTGATAAACCACATGCTCGCATAGAATCACTGATCAGGCAAATCCGATCGTCTCCGAAGAGTTCAAACACCATACGCACAACCGTCGGGTGGATATGCACACCGTCTGATATCAGCTCCACATAGGCACCGGAGTCAAATGCTGCTCCAACTATTCCGGGTTCACGATGGCCAAACGGGTCCATACCGTTAAACATATGTGTAACATGATTCGCACCTTGTGAAAACGCACGGCATGCCGTTTCATAGTCTGCAGTTGAGTGAGCCAGTGATACCGTGCTCATCTGTGATGCAGTCTTTATAAACTCGAAGCCACCCTCCTGCTCAGGAGCAACGGCGACGAGTTTTACATTTTCTCCGCTTGCTTCGTGTAAGCGAATAAACATTGGGATATCCGGTTTTACAAGATACGCAGGATTCTGCGCTCCTCGTCTTTCGTAGCTGAAAAACGATCCTTCAAGGTGAACACCGCGTATCACAGCCTGATCCGGATAGATGTT
>Ga0123356_10007968_pt1 | contig 10544 bp, 7 predicted proteins | sample TergutEmb28metaG_2_FD_92546 | JGI IMG/M metagenome (GOLD analysis project Ga0123356, IMG submission 92546) | Embiratermes neotenicus P3 segment gut microbial communities from Petit-Saut dam, French Guiana - Emb289 P3 | ecosystem: Host-associated > Arthropoda: Insects > Digestive system > Gut ... | reverse complement strand
ATGACTTAAACTCGACATACAATATCTTGATCTCTTAATCAACTATTAATACGAAATTAAATATATGGAGGGCATTATGAATCCTGATTCAGCAACAAGTTACAACAAGAAGTCTGTAACCGACATTGATGTCGACGGAAAGAAAGTCCTGCTGCGATGCGATTTTAACGTACCTGTCAATAAAGAAACAGGCAAGATAAGTGACGAAGGGCGCATAATTGCTGCTCTCCCCACAATCAACTATCTGCTCGAGCATAATGCAGCAGTTATTGCCTGCTCTCATTTTGGCAGACCAAAAGGAGAATTTAATCCCGCTTTTTCTCTTGCACCTGTTGCAGAAAGCCTGTCAAAACATCTTGGTAAACCGGTCAAGATGGCAAAAGATGTTATAGGAGAAGATGCCGTCCGATTGGCTGAAGAGCTCAAGCCGGGCGAAATCATGCTGCTCGAAAACACACGCTTCCATCCGGAAGAAGAAAAAAATGACCCGGAATTTTCAAAAAAACTTGCCGACATGGCAGACATATTTGTCTCTGACGCATTCGGAAGCGTACATCGCGCCCATGCATCGACCGAGGGCGTATCACATTACCTTCCGGCAGTATCAGGATTTTTACTTAAAACAGAACTCGACCACATCGGCGGTGCGATATCAAATCCAAAAAGACCACTGGTTGCAATACTTGGCGGCGCAAAAGTATCAGACAAGCTCGGAGTTATATCAAACCTGCTAAAAATCTCCGATGCAATAATCATCGGCGGCGGTATGGCATATACATTCTTCAAAGCCGAAGGTGGTAAGATAGGAAATTCACTTTGTGAAGACAACGAATTTGAGTCAGTTCTTAAATGTAAAGAAGAAGCAAAAGAACGCGGCGTCAAATTACTGCTGCCCGAAGATTCTATTGCAGGAGCTGAATTCTCAAACGATGTTGACCCGGTGGAAGTGTGCAGTAAGAATATTCCCGACGGGATGATGGCAATGGACATCGGACCGCATGCAATAGAAGAGTTCACAAAGGAGATATCAGGTGCAGGAACAATCGTCTGGAACGGACCGATGGGTGTTTTCGAGTTTTCAAAGTTTGCAGAAGGTACACGAGCAGTTGCAAACGCTGTAGCAAACTCCGGCGCAATATCGATAATAGGCGGAGGAGACTCAGCAGCGGCAGTCCGCAAATTTGGAGTAGAAGACAAAATAACCCACATCTCTACAGGTGGCGGCGCCTCCCTGGAATTCATGGAAGGCAAAATCCTCCCCGGCATAGCCTGCCTCCTCGACGCCTAATAATATTAAATAGGAGAAGTTTATGAACAGAAACCTCAGAAAAACCGTCATAGCCGGAAACTGGAAAATGAATATGCTTGCCTCCGGAGTAAAGGCTTACAAAGATGAGCTGATGCCCCTTATCCCTAACTATAAAACATGGTGTGACGCAGTTGTGTGCACACCATTTGTATTGCTTCCTGAAGCACTATGCGCATTCAAAGACACAGGAATCGGCGTCGGCGCACAAAATATGAGCCAACACGAGTCCGGAGCATACACAGGCGAAGTATCAGCCGCACAACTGACAGACACAGGCACAGAATATGTCATAATCGGTCACAGCGAAAGACGCCAATACTACGGCGAAACCGACGAGTCTGTCAACGAAAAAACATTAGCCGCACTAAAAACACCACTAATATCAATCGTTTGTGTTGGTGAAACTCTCGAGGAAAGAGAAAAGGGAATTACCAATGAGTTGGTTACCAAACAAGTAAAAATTGCACTGTCAAATGTCCCGGGAGGTCAGGAACTTGGTAAAATCATAATCGCCTACGAACCCGTCTGGGCAATAGGAACCGGCAAAACAGCCACCCCCGAAGACGCCCAGGAAGTTTGCAAACTCATAAGAGACGTACTTGCAGAACTATACTGCAACGACGCAGCCAACGCAATATCGATCCTCTACGGCGGCTCAATGAACGACAAAAACGCAAAAGACCTCCTCGCCCAACCCGACATAGACGGCGGCCTCATCGGCGGCGCCTCCCTAAAACCCGACGCCTTCGCAGTAATAATAAACGCCGCAAACCAATAGAAGAAAAATTAACAGTTTAGACATCAACTAAGCAGCATGGAGGCAGTATAATTACTTCTATGAAAAAACAACTAACCATGATCATCATGGACGGATACGGACTCGCACCCCCGTCCCCGGGTAACGCAGTCACTAACGCACCTACGCCTAACCTCGACAACCTATTCAAAACATGCCCTAATACGACGCTCTCCGCCTCAGGAGAAGACGTCGGGCTTCCTGATGGGCAAATGGGCAACAGCGAAGTAGGACATACAAACATTGGCGCAGGACGAGTTGTATATCAAGACCTCCCGATGATAACCAGAGAAATCAAAATGGGAACATTCTTTGAAAACGAAGAGCTCCTCAAAGCAGTAAACGCAAGTAAAACCAAAGATACATCACTACACCTGTTAGGACTCGTATCAGACGGCGGAGTACACAGTCATAACACACACATATACGGACTCCTGGAACTCGCAAAACGCAACGGACTCACAAAAGTCTACATACATTGCTTCATGGACGGACGAGATGTACCACCTGATTCCGGAAAAGGCTATATCGAAGAACTGGTACAAAAGTGCAAAGAAATAGGAGCAGGCAAAATCGCAACAGTCATGGGACGCTTCTATGCGATGGACAGAGACAACCGTTGGGATCGTGTCGAACAAGCCTACAACGCAATGGTTTGCGGAGAAGGGGAGTATCAAGCTGACCCGGTTGCAGCAATGCAAAACTCCTATGATAAAAAAGAGTATGATGAGTTTGTAAAACCCGTAGTCTGCGATAAAGACGGCATGATAAAATCCGATGACTCGATCATATTCTTTAACTTCAGACCGGACAGAGCCAGAGAAATCACAAGAGCATTTGTAGATGAAGATTTTCAGGGATTTACCAGAAAAAACGGATACTTCCCGCTTACATACGTATGCATGACACAATACGACGAAACTATCAAAGGCGTTTATGTTGCGTACCCGCCAGAATTCCCGGAAAATACATTCGGTGAAACAATAAGTGAGCAGGGACTAACACAAATAAGAATAGCCGAAACAGAAAAATATGCACATGTAACCTTCTTTTTTAACGGCGGCATCGAGTTACCTTTTAAAGGAGAAGAACGCATTTTAGTTCCCTCACCGAAAGAATTCCCGACATATGACCTTATCCCGGAAATGTCAGCTATCAAAGTCGCAGAAGCAGCATGTGAAGCGATCCTCAGCGGAAAACATGATGTGATAATAGTAAACTTTGCAAACTGCGATATGGTCGGACACACCGGTATATATGAAGCAGCCTTCAAAGCAGTAGAAACTGTTGATAAGTGTGTCGGAATGGTTGAAAATGCAGTTAAGAAAATGAATGGATACCTTGTGGTCACATCAGACCACGGAAACGCAGAAATAATGCTTGCAGAAGACGGAGTCAGCCCGCATACAGCACACAGCACAAACCCTGTACCGTTTATTATATACGGAGCAGATGTAAAACTTAAGCCCGGAAGACTTGCAGACATCGCACCAACAATTTTAGAGTTGATGAATTTAAAAAAGCCTGAAAGTATAACAGGTGAGAGCCTGATAGTAAAATGAATTTAATGAGGGAGAAGAAAGAATGAAAGACTATTTGGAGATTATTGACGTAATAGGACGTGAAGTACTTGATTCCAGAGGAAATCCAACTGTCGAAACAGAAGTATGGCTGATGGACGATGACAATGGATTCGTAGTCGGACGTGCAATGGTTCCGTCAGGAGCCTCAACAGGAAAGTTTGAAGCATGTGAATTACGCGACGGAGATAAAGAGCGTTACCTTGGAAAAGGTGTACTAAAAGCAGTAGCGAACATAAACAATGATATATCTGATGCGCTTCTCGGCTTAAACGCAATGGATCAAATAGCCATCGACAAAGTATTACTTGAACTTGACGGCACACCAAATAAATCAAAACTTGGAGCAAACGCGATTTTAGGCGCTTCGCTTGCTTGTTCGATAGCTTCAGCTAAAGCCTTAAAAATGCCCCTTTACAGATATATCGGAGGAGCCTCTGCAAACACACTTCCGGTTCCAATGATGAACGTTCTCAACGGCGGTGCTCATGCAGACAATTCGGTTGATATCCAAGAATTTATGGTAATGCCGGTATCAGCAAAAAGCTTCCGTGAAGCACTGCGTATGTGTGCGGAAATATTCCACGCATTAAAAACAGTTGTCCCGGCATCCGGCGTTGGAGACGAGGGCGGATATGCTCCGGATCTTGCTGCTGATGAAGATGCACTGATCGCACTTATGAAAGCAATAGAAAAAGCAGGCTACAAACCGTATGATGATATCAGAATCGCAATGGATCCTGCAGTAACCGATTGGTACAACGAAGAAGACGGATGCTATCATCTGCCAAAGAGAAAAACGATCATGACCAGAGAAGAAATGGTCGATATGTGGGTCAACTTCGTAGGAAAATACCCGATCATCTCGATCGAAGACGGCATGGCAGAAGAAGATTGGGAAGGCTGGAAAATGATGACCGACAAGCTCGGCAACAAAATCCAGATCGTCGGAGACGACCTGTTTGTAACAAACACCGAAAGACTTAAAAAGGGAATAGACCTCGGTGTTACAAACTCGATCCTGATAAAAGTCAATCAAATCGGCTCACTGACAGAAACACTCGACGCCATCCGCATGGCACACCGCGCAAAATACACAGCAGTCGTTTCTCACAGATCGGGAGAAACTGAAGACACAACGATCGCAGACATCTCAGTAGCAGTAAACGCAGGTCAGATAAAGACCGGCGCACCATCAAGAAGCGACAGAGTAGCAAAATACAACCAGCTTCTCAGAATAGAAGAAGAACTAGGCTCAGCAGCCTACTATCCGGGACTCGATGCATTCTTCAGCATAGGCAAATAAAATCAATCGCAGCACATAAAAAGGGGAGCACTCCAAACGATTTGGAATGCTCCCTGTTTACTTTTATGGTGGTGGTTCAGCTGATGTTGGAGGTTCAGCTGATGCTGGAGGTTCAGCTGATGGTGGTGCTTCAGACGGTGGGGTTTCAGAAGGTGGTGGCTCAGAAGGCGGGGCTTCAGAGGGCGGTGCCTGAGAAGGCGGGGCTTCAGAGGGCGGTGCCTGAGAAGGCGGAGCTTCAGAAGGTGGTGCTTCGGATGGTGGAGGCAGAGACGGTGACGGCTCAACCGTTATTCGTACTGCCTGGAACCTGATAATATTCCTCGCAGAGTCAGCAGACACATGAACTGTGCCTGTCGCAGAGCCAAGAACTCTAAACCCAAGCCTCTCTAGCTCAGCAGCAGGGAAATGATCTGTAACATCCGCACCGATGGTCGATTCGACCACTCTTGAGAAAATAACTCTTCCTTGTTCATCGACGACTTCGATCGTATAAGATGCTGTTTCGACTTCCCACTGGTTTATAACAGGTGTCAGTCTTACATCTCCCGGTCTGTTAAACTGTCTGGTTTCGAGATCCCGGTGTATCGGCTCCATGATCATTCTCCAGATTTGTGCGGCAGGATTACCGGAGGATACCATTTCAACAGGTCTGTCGAATCCTGTCCAGACTGCTGCAAGATAGTATGGTGTAAACCCGACAAACCAGCGGTCTTTACTGTCAGAAGAAGTACCGGTTTTACCGGAAGTAGGCATTCTCCTGCCGAGATTGGCGGCACCGCCTGTGCCGGATACGACGGCATCGATCAGCATGTCTGTCATCCAATACGCAGTGACATCGGTAGTTGCATATATCTCAATGGGTTCGGAATTATCGAAGAAGACCTCGTCATTATAATCATATATCATAGAATATGTGCGAAGCTCGACTCGTACGCCGGCGTTCGGGAACATTGTATAAGCAGATGCCATTTCACGTGTTGTTGCGCCATGTGTAAGCTGACCAGCTGCCAGAGGTGCATAGTCATTATCGGCTGCAGAAAGATTAAACCCGAGGATATCTTTCATAAATGAGTATGATACTGCAGGTGTTAGCTGATCAAGGATCATGGCTGCAGTTGTGTTAACGGAGTTGCGTACAGCCGTTCTTACCGTGATCAAACCACTGTAACGACGCGAAGCATTTCGAGGTAGCCAGGTAGTGCCTGCTAGAACAACACTCGGACTGTCGAGATATGTTGTTTCAGGTGTAAACAGACCTAAGTCGAGCGCCGGAGCATACACAGAGATCGGTTTGATAGATGAACCGGGAGGTCTGCGTGTTTGTGTTGCACGGTTTAAAGGCAAGTTGCGGTTCTTTACACCTACTCCGCCGGAGAGTGCTTTTATTTCACCCGTATAAGGATCGGCAAGGACAACACTTGATTGGAGCTGCTGTACAGATCTGACCCCTGTTACTCTTGGCAGGTTTTCAGGATTTGTATACACTTCATCGACGATAGCTTGCATTTCAAGATCGATCGTTGCAATTATACTAAGTCCGCCGGTGTACAGATATCTTCTTGCGGCTTGTTCTGATAGACCCATACGGTTTACCAGATCGCGTGTAACATCCCTTATGACCGTTTCTTCAAACCATGTATAAATTATCTGTTCAGCTTCATCATCGATACCGCGCTGGAATTGAAGCACTGTACGTATTGCCTGCCTTAACTCCTGCTCAGTGATATAGCCAAGCTCATGCATTCTGCGTAAAATTATTTCCTGTCTGTCTTTGTTGTCTTGTCTGTTGGCATATGGACTGAATTTGGAAGGGTTATTAGTTATACTTATTATAGCGGCAGCCTCGGGCAGCGTCAGATCTTCAACTTCCTTAGCAAAGTAGTAATGCGCTGCTGCTCCGATCCCATAACACCCATGTCCGAAATATACAAGATTAAGGTATAACTCCAGGATCTCTTCCTTACCGAATTGTCTTTCATATTCAAGCGCTCTGAATATCTCTTGAAGCTTGCGTTGAACCGTGACATCGTCTTCATGCGTCAGGTTTTTGATAAGCTGCTGAGTTATCGTTGATCCTCCGAACGTGTCTCTCATACTTAAAAACATATTAAGAAAAGCACCGGCAGTCCTGTACCAGTCAACGCCTTGATGATTCCAAAAACGGTGATCTTCAATAGAAACGACCGCATTGATCAAATGGTCTGGAAACTCATCATAATTTGCCCATCTGCGAAACTCAGTACTTTGAACTGTAACAAGCTCATGATATCGACCGGACTCGGGATCCTGGGAAAATATGATACTTGAACGTGCCATTGAAAAGTCTGCCGGGTTGATCTCAAGTCCTGTCGCCAGGTCTGTTCTAACATAATACACAAAAAAGCACGTAAAAACGACTGCAGTCGTCAGAGCTATCAGCACTAATGTACCCGCAACTTTTAATCCGAGAAAGAAAACATCACTTACGATCCAGAAACTGTTTTTTGCGACTTTTTTTGCAATTCTTTTTGCTTTTACTGTATCCATTGTAACCTCTTTGTTAATAATCGAAGTCAAATTTCATATTGCATTTTACCACATTTTGCGCTATTATTCAATATATACGAGGGATAATTACCTAAATAGAAGAAAACCATAATAAACGATAAGAGGATCATCCTGATGAACAGCGAGTTTGGCAGTGATTTTGTAACAATTTCAGATGATGAAGGAAATGATTATGTATTAGAACATCTTGATTCAATAGAGGTAGATGACACATACTATATCGCTTTTCTCCCTACCGATATTGATGAAGACGATGATGATTACGGATTGATCATCCTTAAAGTCGTTGAAGAGGATGGAGAAGAAATCCTTGCAACTGTCGATGATGACGAAGTACTAGAAGATGTGTATGCACGTTTTATGGAACGTCTCTTAGACGGCGAAGAAGACTAAAAAGTTCCCTGCTTTGTGCGTGATAGGCCTTTTTAAACCCACATTTTTCATAAGGGATGCCGGAACTCTTCCTGTGAATTGCAAGCCTCCCGGATCGTGCCTGTCACGGTCTGGAAGTAGGAAGCGCGAAGCCGGAAGGAGGCGACCCACCTGCCCTACGGTGCAGGTTATAAACGGGCTTACACGGCACGGCGGGGATTTTTTATTAAAAAGCTGACAGGTATTATTTTGCTTGCATTAATAAGTGCAATGCAGTATAATACCTTTCGTTATGCAAATATAAGAAATCGACTAAAAACAACGCGTTAAGAATGAAAAAGGATTGACAGATTTATGAGCGGAATGTTTGAGCAAAAATCAGACAAAGCAACAAGAAAACTTGAAAGAACCCAAAAAGAAGAGCAGGCAAGAAAAAAATCACGCATTCGTATTATAGTTATAATATCAGTACTGTTAGTTGTAACTACATTGGCAATACTTGTTAACTCAAACTTCATTCGCCGCACACTGCCGGTCATCACAATTGACAGTGTCAGCTTTTCAACAACAGAGTTTGAATACTTTTTTAACTCTGAGTATTTTGAATATACCAACTTCATGAGTCAATTTCAGGGGTTTGGCGCCGTTCCGGATACTAACAGACCTCTGGCGAGTCAAATACAAGATTTTGCAACAGGTGCCACCTGGGCAGACTTCTTTTATGACAGTACAATAAGCAGAATGGGCACACTTGCTACTCTCTACACGGCAGCAAAAGAAGCAGGTTTTGAGCTCACACAGCAGCAGCTTGATGAAATCGATGACGAACTGGAAATGTATGGTTTTCAAGCAATGTTCAGCGGTTTCCCCAATTTAGACAGCTTACTTCAGCATTTGTACGGCAGCAGTATGAACCAGCGCACATTTCGCTCAATACTCGAGTTTGTAACACTAGCCGGTGCGTACAATGAGCATGTACGCGAGTCATTTACATTTTCAGAAGACGAGCTAATCGGCCATTATAATGAAAATAGAGATGAGCTTGATGTTATTAATTACAGACAGTTTATTGTCTATGTAGATTTTGAAGCTCTTGAGGGTATCGAAGATGATGAAGAGTTCGAAGAAGCTATATATGAAGCAGCAATAGCAACACGCACCGAAGCCGAATCGATCGCTGCAGGAATAACAAACGAAGACGATTTTATTACAGCAGCGAGAAACTACAGCGAAATTAACTCCGACCCGGACTCCACGCTTAGAATGAACCAAGCCGGAAGGCTTGATGCAGATATAGGTCCCTGGCTTCTTCACGAATCTCGAAGAGCCGGAGATTTCATTGTAATAGACACAGAACAGGGAAGCTCAATCAATTTATTTATTTCCCGCGATGATAATAGTTATCCAACAGTAGGAATGCGTCAATTACTATTTCTGCGTGAGCAAGTACAAGCCGCTGACTTTCCCGCAGGTGAAAACGATCCCGCTTACATAGCGGCTCTTGAACATGCAGATAATGAATTGAGAGAGCGTGCAGAATATGTTCATTCACTTTTTATTGCTGCGGGAGGAACCGAAGATGCACTGATCAGCCTGATTGATGAGCACTCTGATGATAATACAGAAGGCGGATATTACTCTGATATTGCAAAGTTTCCATACCAAAGTGGATATTTGAATGTTATGAAAGTTGTCCCTGAGATCGAAGACTGGTTATTCGCTCCCGGTCGTAACATTGGAGATTCTGAGCTTGTATATACAAGTGACTTTGGTTACCATCTGCTTTATTTTACCGGATTTGGGCGCCAGCTAAACGAGATGATAGCAGAGGACAGATTGCGCACTCAAGAGCATAACGCGTGGATGAGCACTCAGACACACAGTCATCCGGTGAGACATTTTGCATTTATTTTGGTGCATATGTGATAAAGTGTCTAAATTGTTAACATTTAAAGACTTCTTGTAAAAATCAAAGTGTTGTGGTATATTTATAAGAATCAATAATGCCATAGAGAAGGTGTTACAAATGGATTTGAGGCACATTGAGAGAGGCACGAAGTTATTAATCCATGAAGAACTGCAGCAACGTGCGGTCAGCGACGAACACGAGGCAATATTCCGGTATTACGACAGCGAGAAACTCATGGTCGTACAATGCGCCTGGCTGTACGACAATTATGACAGGCTCAACCTCGGTGCGCAGTTGGGTGTCAACTACGGTACGGAAGAGATTGTCAATACATTCACTGCGGCGGCCAGGGAAAAACTGCGCAACGGCCAGGTGATGATCGAGCAACTGACTGAAATAGAAACCAAGAGCAGACGTCAGTTCGACAGGGACGAAATACGCGTGAGCGTAAGTATCTTCGGGGTGCCTGAATCAAAAATAACGGGAAGTACGATCGAACGGCCCGAAGGTGCCCCCGATCTGACGGACGTATCCTTCGACATCAGCTCCGGCGGTCTGTGCATCATAACGAACACGTTACTCAGTTCGAAGCACGACCCGAATTACGTAGTCACTTTTGATCTTACGGAAAAAGAAACCTTTGTATTACCGGCCAGGATAGTCCGAAAATCAAATTACCCCCGTACGAAGATAGGCAGGTACGACTATGGTTTCCAATTTATCTT
>Ga0123356_10007967_pt1 | contig 10545 bp, 7 predicted proteins | sample TergutEmb28metaG_2_FD_92546 | JGI IMG/M metagenome (GOLD analysis project Ga0123356, IMG submission 92546) | Embiratermes neotenicus P3 segment gut microbial communities from Petit-Saut dam, French Guiana - Emb289 P3 | ecosystem: Host-associated > Arthropoda: Insects > Digestive system > Gut ... | reverse complement strand
GGTATGAACTTTGGTGAGGAATAGAAACCGCCTCACCGCACTCATCGCAAAAACTTTGCAGGATATCCGGTATTGTGAGTTTGCCATGCTTCAATGGAGCGTAATGAAAGGTCGTACTGACCAGTTTACGGCACCTCTCGCACGGCCCTTTTGATTTGTCGCCGTCTTTAAAAATTTTCATGATTGCACCTATCCTTTAAAGTACGATTATATCGTACATATATTAAATATACAGCAAAAATAGTGCAAGGTCAAGCTTTTTATACAAAAAAAAATATTAAATTATTCAGACTGACGGCGCTCATAAGGAGACGACGGACAAAACAGCTCCGTCTCTGAGGTTAAAGATAGCCCGGAATACGGATGTATCCCGGGTAACTCTTATTACACAGTTAAAAAGCGTTGTTGCGTTTAATCATGCGCATGCTGCAATTTCGGCGCGCGCATATCCATGGGGTCTCTGTCTTTAGCTTTACTTATGCGCAGATTGCGTCCGCCGAATATTGAATCCCCAAGTTCCGTGATCGCAGATTCTGCGTTAACTTCTTCAAGTTCAATGAAGCCAAAACCGCGGGAGCGTCCTGTTTCGCGGTCGGATATGAGCACTACGGAGTGTATCGGCTCATACTTAATGAATAGTTTGCGTACATCGTTTTCGGTAGTTCTGTAAGGGAGATTACCGATGTAGAGTTTTTGAGACATAGAACAGGTCCTTTGCAAATAAATGGTGAATTTTTAATTTTTTGTAAGCGGGACAATGAGCCCATAACAGAAGAGAACGGTCCGATCGATTTCCGCCTCTCAGCAATAAGCTTTCCAGCTTTGTTTAAATGTTTAGGTGGATATATGCAAAGGGTGTGCCATGTACAGTATCAAATGGATATCATATTATTTGATAAACGAATCTCATATTTCCGCACCCCTTTAGGGGCGCAAGACCTGCGGCCCAGGGTTTTAACCTGGGGAATATTATAGATATTATAATTGCAGACGCAGCAATTTATTGTTTATGCGAAAATAATTCTCAAAATGAGAATCATTTTTACATAAAAAGTGAGAAAACAGGCGCTATGCCTGCTTTTGAGACTCTTCTTCGTAGATTATGTCCGTCACCGAAACGCCAAGAGCGCGGGCTATTTTGCCGATTGTAGCCAAACTCGCTCTCTCGGTTCTTCTTATGCCGGAGAGAGTCTGCTGGGTTAACCCTGCCTTTTTACACACTTCTTCTTGTAACATTTCCTTTTCGGCAATCAGTAAATCAATTTTTTTTGAATTTGGCCGCAGATTGTTAACAGGCATTATTGAACGCTCCCCCTTGCTTTTTGAGCAGCTTTAATGTGTATATACAGAGATATATTTTCATTCTCTTTCTAATACCAGATAAAAATTTCTATGCCGGCAAATTATATCATAAAAACAGAACTGCCGTTCAGTGTCTATAAATATAACTCTGTATGTTGAAAAATTCAAGTATTGTTTTCGATAAACAGAAACTGTTTTTGAAGAATCCCCTGTTACCGCCCGTAAGTTCAGTCCGCTTGAGAGCCAATTTGAGGAGATATAGAAAAAGAGCGCTGAATATAAATAAAAAAAAATAGGGAAAACACTTTCCGCTTACCCCGCCCCTGACCTATATTTTCGTACCAATGGGAGACGCAAAATCATCCGCTTGCAGCAGTGTGCGTTTTTTGACATTGGATACCTTACATATAAGAAATGAAAATGATACCATTTAAAAATCTCGGATTGTCAGAGAAAACTCTGGGTGCAGTAAGCGCAAAAGGATTTGAAGAACCCACCGAAATTCAATCTCTTGTGATACCGGTCATGCTTGGAAAAGAGTGCGACCTGATCGCTCAGGCGCAGACCGGAACAGGAAAAACCGCAGCTTTCGCTCTGCCTCTTATTGAGATGCTGACAAATTCAACATCTCATGTGCAGGCTGTTATTCTTGCGCCTACAAGGGAACTTGTCCTTCAGGTGTGCGAAGAAATTAACTCCCTTAAAGGTAAGGAGAGCCGCATAACTGTCGCCCCTATTTACGGCGGACAGGCGATTTCAATACAGCTCTCCAAACTTAAAAGAGGCGTCACCGTTGTAGTGGGTACGCCGGGAAGAATGATTGACCTGATTGAGCGGGGCGCGCTTAAACTTGAAAGCGTGCGTTTCTTTGTTCTTGACGAAGCGGACGAGATGCTTAACATGGGGTTTATTGAGGATATTGAAAAAATTCTCAGTGAAACTCCGCAAAACAGGCGCACCTTTCTGTTCAGCGCCACCATGCCTGAGCGAATCAAAAAACTTGCCGCCGGTTACATGAAAGAGATAGAACATGTAAAAACCAAAACAAGCCTGTTGACCGGACTTACTGACCAGATATATTATGAAGTAGCCCACCACGACCGCTTTGAAGCATTGTGCAGAATAGTTGACATGGAAGAGAACTTCTACGGCATCGTATTTTGCAGAATGAAAACAGAGGTAGATGAACTTGTGCGCCATCTAAGCGACCGCGGCTACAGCGCAGAGGGTTTACATGGTGATATCTCCCAGGCGCAGCGCGAGCAGATTCTTGGCAAGTTTAGAAAAAAACACTCAACAATGCTTGTAGCTACGGATGTTGCGGCAAGGGGCATTGATATAAGCAACCTGACGCACGTAATAAATTACGGTCTGCCTCAGGACGCAGAGAGCTATGTACACCGCATAGGACGCACGGGGCGCGCCGGAAGCCACGGCACGGCAATTACATTTATCACTCCTCATGAGTTTAGCCGCCTTGGATTTATAAAAAGAAGCGTAAACGCCTCTATGAGGAGAAAAGAGGTGCCTGAGGTATCACAGATAATCGAACAAAAAAGAGAACGCATCACGAAATCAATTCAAGGCGTTTCTGATTTGTCCGGTTCCATATTTGACTCATGGGCAAATGAATTATTGTCCGGCGGTAAAGACCCGCAGACGCTTCTCGCTTCCGTACTTAAAAATTCTTACGGCCGTATTCTTGACAAAAGCAGTTACAGGCAGATTACCCCTGTTTACCGCAAAAAAGAGCGCTCAACGGAGCAGCGTTCTTCGGGTAGAGATATGGATGACCGGCCCAAAAAGAGTGAAGGGGTACGCCTTTTTATCGCTCTTGGCAAGAGCAGTAAAGCGACAAAAAAACTGTTATCGGAATTTATCGTTAATGAGGCCGGTATAGATATAAAGCTAATTGAAGATATTCAGATATTAGACAGGTTCTCATTTGTTACGGTGCCTCTTGCCGAAGCGGAAATAATTCTATCCAAATTTAAAAACAAGGGCGGCAAAGACGCGCTTATTCAACGCGCCTCTCCGACGCCCGGCAAAAAGAGCTGGGGAGACGAAAGGCGCGGTTTTCGGACAAAAGAGAAAACAAAAATGTCAAGAGAGAGATTCTCAAAAAAGAAAAGAAGCGCAGCAGCAGAAGCGCAGAGCCGCTCTTAACATTTGATGGATGTAAAATGACAAAAATAAAAAACGGAGTATACAGCATAATAAGCGGCGGCAGTAAGAGCGGACCTGCCGCTTCAATATTTGACGCAACTATAATGACGCTGATTTTCCTTAGCGTCATATTTGTCATTGTAGATACCTTCAGCGGTATACCCAAAATCGTGCGGGACGTGTCGCATTTTTTTGAGATTTTTTCAATTACCGTTTTTACAATTGAATACATATTGAGGATATGGACTGCCGATAAAATTTATCCCTCTCTGACTCCCTTTAGAGCGCGTATCAAGTATATGTTCTCATTTATGGCGCTTGTAGACTTGTTCGCGATACTGCCTTTTTACCTTCCTTTCATTTTCCCTGTTGATTTGCGCGTATTGCGTATGTTAAGGCTTCTGCGGTTAGTAAGGTTACTAAAAATCACCCGTTATACAAATGCGTTTTCCGTTGTCGGCGACGTCCTGAAGCGTAAATCCGCACAGCTTGTCACTTCGTTAATATCTGTGATTGTTTTAATGGTTATGTCTTCAATATTGATGTACGCGATTGAAAACGAGACTCAGCCCGACGTATTTGAAAACGCGCTCTCAGGTTTATGGTGGGCTGTATCCACAGTTACAACCGTAGGATACGGCGACGTTTATCCGGTCACATTATTCGGAAAATTAATAGGTGCCGTTATAGCTCTTTTGGGTATCGGGCTTATAGCAATTCCAACCAGTATCATAAGCGCGGGTTTTTTAGAGAATATCGTTGGAAATAAAAAATCCGAAGAAGCGCCCTCTCTATCCGGCGAAGCGGGCGAACTGCTCCGCGTTTATGAAACGCTTGATGTGCGCCGCCGTACCAAACTGCTTGATACTGCGTTTGCTTTGGAGAAGGAAAAAACAGAGGCCGTAAATTAGAGTGAATTATACGAAGTAAATCATCGCAGAAGAATTGGCGGGGACGACGGGTCATGCGTCTCTATGTTCATTAATAAAAAAGATCAAAGTAAGCGTGTAAAACAGGCTTCCACTTATAGCCGTTCCTGTCTCCGTTCTCATCTCTTTTCTCATGCCTTCCGTAAACAAGGTCAATACACCCGCTCTGGCGTATTTCCGGGAATACGGCGCGTATGCCGCCGCCAAGTCCCACAGCTTCCTGTTTATGTCCCTTAAAAAGCAGAGCGCCGTGCGGGTCGCTGTAAATCCTTGCGTAATCCGCTATAAGAGCCGCGTCTATGCGGTATGATATCTTCTGTACATTGGTATATATCGAGTTGATTAACGGCACTTCAAGCGGCTGAGCTTTCCATACCGGTTTATGGTACTTTACAGACATTAATAGAGAACTGTTTGCGGTAAATTCCCATCCAAGCTCTTTTTGGCTGTAACCGCGTATATCTCCTGCGTCTCCGTAAAGTAAACGGTGATAGTATCCGACGTCTCTGTCGCGCAAAGTCATTGACAGGCGCAGCGCCATAAAATCGTCAAAAAGCAGCGGTTGATAGAAGCGAAAATCATTTCTATACTGGAAGAACGGTTCTGTAAGGTCATAATAAAGCCGGTTTGTTCTTATCTCATTACGCAGATACCACCCCCGCTGCGGGTCAAAGCGCCTGTTTCGCAAATCGTTGACAAATCCTAAAGCGCCGAATGCTTCATAAATATCGGGTGCGCTTGACAGAGGGATAACGACTGTATCGCGCATCAGCATAATAGCCTGTTTGATATCGCGGTGACGCTGTATCGGGATTGCGCTCAGGGCGATTTGCGAGTGTTTGCCGATGTATCTCCCAACAGTCATTCTCGCGGAGATATCGCGGTAGTCAATTGGAAGCCATTCGTCGGGGTAGGCGGAGATTGCCGCTGCGGTTCCGATAAAATAAGGAGTTGACAAAAGCGGCTTATGCCATGACGCCCGCACCCCGCGGTGCTCCCAGAAACTCACCCCGCCGGAAAGCTCCTCAAGCCTGCCTCTGAAATTACTCAGACCGGCGTCTAAATGTATGCTCCACCATAACTCCTTATCTCCGTATATATGCGTGCCGTACTCTCCGCCGTAGCGGAAATTCTGGCGCACAGCCTCTTTAAGAATAATAAAAACATGCACCCCGTCTTCCCGCACGTTAGGGAGTATGTCTACCTTGTCATAAAGCTGCGTCTTTATAAGATTGTTGCGCGCAGCGGCCAGAGCGGATATATCAAGCTCATCGCCAACCTCAAAAGTTATAAACAGTTTTAACACGTCAGGATGAGTGGTAGAGTTACCAACAATTTCTACTGAGCGGATGTATACAGCCGTATCATTATTGTTTAATGATTGCTGTTCGGTATCATCAGCAAAAATGTTTTTAACAGCGCCGGCAGATAACAGCGCCGTGATAATAATTATAAAAAAGCGTATTTTCATCTTGTTTTCTCCGCGTGCTGAAGGCACGCTCGCGCCGTCTTCGGCGCGTCTTTACAGCCTGGGGTTCTAACCCCAGGGGAACGATGAAACGTAAAAAACAAAAAAAGGAGGATCTGTAAGCCGGGTTCTGTCTTTCCCTGTAAAGAGAGAGGCAGCCATTTGTCTGGCCTCAAAATTCACATTTTGAAGCATTGAGCGGCCTACCCGGCGAAGAGAGGAGCGGAACCACTCCCACCCCGTAAGGGGAACTTCGCCTGCTTGGCCTTGCACCGGATAGGGTTTACCAGCCGCCTGCTTTCACTGGCGCGGTGGGCTCTTACCCCACCCTTTCACAACTCACCCCGTTTTTCAAAAGAGCGGTCTTCTCTCTGCGGCACTTTCCGTACCCTTGCGGGCCCCTCTGTAAAAAGGTATCCTGTCCTGCGGTGCCCGGACTTTCCTCTGCAAGATATACCCGCAGCGGCTGCCCGATCCTCCTGTAACTTTAAAAATATAGACTGCACGATTAAATTTTGCGCCATACCGTCCCATACCGCCCTCAGACTGCACTACAGCCGTGAGGTCATCGGACGGTATGGGACGGTATGGCGCAAAATTTAATCGATTTATGCCGCCCTCAGTTTTTACCCTTGCTGTTGAGCTTAATCATAATCTCATCAACTTCACTGTTTTTGCCGCCCGCTTTTGCGTAGCGTCTGAAAAACTCCCTTGCCTTTTTATCATTTGATAACTGAGAGTAGTAGATATTGCCTATCAGCCGCATCGCCTCTATGTTTTGGCTGCCCCGTACTCTAAGTGAAGCCTGATACGCGTTAATGGCAGCTTCGTGATTACCCGCCGCCTGATACATCTGCCCAAGCATAAAGTTAATTTTAGCGTCGTTAGGACGAATCACAAGCGCAGCCGCAAGGCACTTTGCCGCACCGGCGTAATCTTTCCTTTGCGCTTTCATTGTCGCTACAGTCATATACATGTCAGGATGTTCAGGATATTTTGCAAGCACTGTTTCGTAAATGTTAAGAGCCTTATTACCCTGTCCCATTTTTTCGTATATTTTTGCTTTGCTTATGAGAAGCTGCATGTTGAGCGAGTCTTTTTCAAAAGCGGTATTAAAAAATGTTATCGCGGAATCGTATTCGTTACGTTCGGCCAGAAGACGGGCGAAACCTGCGCTTACATGGGAGTTATCGGCATTAAACCTGTTTGACGTCGTGTACGCTATCCATGCAAGATACGGTTCGTTTTGCAGCTCATAAATTCTGCCCGCAGCAGCCTGATACCACTCTATGCTTCTTTTACTGCCAAAACGGTTAAGCGTTGCCTGCGCCTGTTTAAGGTCGCCAAGTTCGCAGTAAGTGTTTATGAGCCTGTAAAGAACCTCGTCATTATTACTGTTTACTTTTGCCGACGCTTCAAAAAAGCCCACAGCTTCTTTTAGCTTCATGTCAAGAGCAAGCGCCTTTCCAAGCTTGAATGTTCTATGTTCGTTGGAACCTGCTTTCTCCATTACTGTGAGATAATATTTAACCGCCTCTTTAAACTTCATCTCAGTAACAAGAAGGTCTGCGAGAGCTTCCATAGCCTGATAATCGTTTGCCGAAATGTTAAGCGCGGTCTGGAGGTCTTTTTTCGCTTCTGCGGTTTTACCGTATACGCTGTTTATCATTGCGGAAAGATAAAGCACCTGGCCGTCTCTGGGCGCGCTCCTTAAAGCAGTCTGTATCGGTTCCCAAACCATTCCCACTCTTTCGGTAAGAGCCGCGCTGTAAGCGTGAAACGCTATAAAATGAGGATTATTCGGCTCAAGCAGAAGAGCTTCGCTGAATTTACGGAACGCCGCCTCTGCATCGTTATTATTAAGAAACATTTTACCATGCTCAAATTTTACCGCTGCGGCGTCGGGGTTGAGGTCTGTCGCCTTTGTAAAAAGCATTTCAGCTTTTTGGAACATCCTTTTTTCTGCATAAAACTGCGCCAGCATAAACTGGTTTTCCCAGCTGTTTACTCTAAGAGCCGCGGCGCGCTTGAGGTGAAAGTAGCGTTTGGAGTCGTCTCCCATCTTACCGTAAACCTGAGCGACAAGCTTATGGGGAGCCGCGTCAGAGGGGCTTAACGCAGCCGCCTCGCTTAACGCCTTTATTGCGTCTTCAAATCTGTTATCGGCAAGAAGAACATCGCCCAGCTCAATTCGTACGTCAAAGTTTCTATTCTCTATCGAAGCAAGGGCAGACAAAGCCGCCGCAAGCCTCACCCTGTTACCGCTCTGACGGCTCTCCTGCGCGGCTTGTCTGAGTTCCGCGCTGTTATACTGCTTCATCTCAGCAGCAACCGCCGCCGCTGCCGCCGCGCTGTTTTCCTGTCCCCTTCTGCCTTTTTTGTTAGCCTGCGCGCCAAACGATACCGCAAACATCAGTATCGCCGCGAGGATAAGGGTCTGTTTTTTCACTATTACTGCTCCTTTTATTTTGTTTACGCGCTTTTTAAAAAATTATACATCCCACGATTAAATGTTGCGCCTGTACCGTCCGATGACCTCACGGCCGTAGTGCAGTCTGAGGGCGGTGCAGGCGCAACATTTAATCGGTACTTCAATAATTGCAAAATTAAAACCTGAATCCAATTTTTTATTTTTTTAAAAATAATTTATTTCCGCTGGAAAAACATATTTTTAACCGCACAAAACCAATTTCAAAGTTTATAAAAATTTTATTTGCGGCGGCTTACGGCTAAACATTCAGCAGGGCGGCAGACATGTTTTATCTGCAATTACTTTTCCTATCGCATAAAGCGGAAAAACTTTGATTTTATCATACTGTCCAAAATTTTCAAGTGAAGAACGAACGCCGTATGGGGATTGCTTCTCTTCTAAAAACACCCGCATACTTTGCATTTTACCCTGTTTACCCGATTTTACTTCAATAGGCACAACGCTTTCGCCGCGCTGAACAACAAAATCTATCTGCGCATTTGTATTTTTTTTCTCACGAACCCAACAGTAAAGTTCATTATCGAAATAGTACGGGGCGTTTTTTTTCAATTCACAACCCGCAAATATTTCGGCAACCGCGCCCTTATTGATTGTGTCAAAATCATTTGAAAGCAAAATGCCAGACATATCCAAATTTAAAATCCGCTGATAAATTCCTGTGTCAAAAGGGATTACTCTGCGGTATTTCGGGTTTATCCTTGCCTCAAGCGGTATTCCGTCTGCCGAGGTGTGCGTAACCTGATAGCACAAGCCCGCCATTATCAATAATTCCAACGATTTTTTAACTTGCTCATTACTAAGGTTTTGAGAGACGTGTTCATATACAAATTTTCCATCCGCTTGCAGCGCGACAGAACTGAAAACTTCGTTAATTCTTGCAGCCGGAATCCTTTTTTTGTACTTCGCGAAATCATTACGGAACGACGTCAGTAAATTGCTCAAAACCTTTTGACAACGCAAAAAATTACCTGTTCTGATAAATTCCGCAACCACTTCGGGCATTCCGCCGATAATTAAAAAGTTTTTCAGCTGCTCAATAATTTTTTCGTGAATTGCCTCTGAGACAGGTTTTTCAGGCGTTACCTCATCTATAAGTTTAGCCCACATTTCGTATCCCGAAGCGCACAGAAATTCGCTGAACGAAAAAGGGTACATAAACATATAATCAATTCTGCCAACACCGAAAGAGGGGATCTCTTCAAGAGCAAATTCAAGCAATGAACCCGCCGCGATAATGTGAAGTTCAGGCATTTGTTCACAAAAAAAACGCAAAGCGGCTATTGCGTCAGGGCAAATTTGAATTTCATCAATAAATAAAAGGGTTTCGCCGGTTATAATCGGTTTGCCAAAAAGCAGAGTAAGTTCGCTGCAAATTATTTGCGGGTCCGAATGCTGTGCGAAAACACTCTTTGCAGCCGCATGCTCCTTGTTTTCAAAGTTTATCTCAACAAAATGCTTAAAATGTTTGCCTAAATTACGAACAGCAGTAGTTTTACCCACCTGCCGCGCTCCGCGAAGCATAAGCGGTTTCAAAGGTTTCTCTTTGCTCCAGCGCAGTAAAGCGTGGTCAATTTTTCTATTAAAATAGCTCATATAACTTAATCCCTGTAAAAATATGAGGCAAACTTTAAGCCTTTTCCGTAAAAATACGAGGCAAACTTTAAGCCTTTTCAGTAAAAATACGGGGCGAACTTTAAGCCTTTTCCGTAAAAATACGGGGCGAACTTTGAGCCTTTTCCGTAAAAATACGAGGCGAACTTTGAGCCTTTTCCGTAAAAATACGAGGCGAACTTTGAGCCTTTTCCGTAAAAATACGAGGCGAACTTTGAGCCTTTTCCGTAAAAATACGGGGCGAACTTTTAACCTTTTCAGTAAAAATACTACCCGAACGATGGGCTTTCAAGATAAAAATACTATAATTTACAAAAATTTTATTTGCGGCAGTTTACGGCATTATTTATTTATATAGTATGTCAGTTTATATTATTACATAACACAAAAAAAGTTAGATGAACCAGATAAAATAATGACGCACTCTCTCTTTAGCTCTCACTTACGTACGCTGTCTGCGCTTGTTTATGCGGTTTATGGCTGTTTATCACACTTAAACAAAAAAGTACCCCCCACCCCCCCCCCCCACATCTTTATTAATATACTAATACTCGTCGCTCTATATACAAAATATCGTG
>Ga0123356_10007966_pt1 | contig 10545 bp, 8 predicted proteins | sample TergutEmb28metaG_2_FD_92546 | JGI IMG/M metagenome (GOLD analysis project Ga0123356, IMG submission 92546) | Embiratermes neotenicus P3 segment gut microbial communities from Petit-Saut dam, French Guiana - Emb289 P3 | ecosystem: Host-associated > Arthropoda: Insects > Digestive system > Gut ... | reverse complement strand
TCACGCGACAGCCACTTGCGGCGGGGAGGGGCGGGAGATGGGGGGGGTGGCGGGGGACGAGGCGGGGGGCGAGCCGGGGGAAGGGGCGGGGAAGCGGTGTCTTCGGAGGGTGTTGGAGGGTCGGGTGACTAGGCTTCGGCCAGGTTGCGGAGGCGGGTGGGGGTTATGGTTTGGGCGCCGGCGCGTTCTATTCGGTCTATTAGGGCTCGGTCGGCGGTGGCGACAAGGACTAGGTCGCCTCGTGAGACGGCGATTTTGGCTTGGGCGACGATCTCGTCATCGCCCTCGCGGGGGGCCAGGACGGTCTCAATAGGGCTCGCGCCCAGCCCGGCACCCTTGGCCTGGCCTTCTAGGACTAGGACCACCCGGGCGGGGAAGGACTCGACCTCGGGCCACCCGACGACATCGCCGGGAACCGAGGTCAGCGGCTCTAGGGAGCGGCGCAGTCGCTCGGCGGCTCCGGCTCGGTCGCGCCACCAGCCGTCGGGCCGCGAGCCCACGACGTTGGCGCCATCGACGATTACGGTGAGGTCCGGCACCCCTCCACCCGAGCCCACGGCCGGCTATCGCCCTCGGTAGTTGGGGGCGTCAACGATCATCTGGACATCGTGGGGGTGGGATTCGCGCAGGCCCGAGGAGGTGATGCGGACAAAACGGCCGACCTTCTTTAGCTCGGGGATCGTGAACGCGCCGGCGTAGAACATTGACTGGTGGAGGCCCCCTACCAGCTGGTGGGCGACGGCGGCCAGCGGGCCGCGGTAGGGAACTTGGCCTTCGATGCCTTCGGGGATCAGTTCCTCGTCCATGCCCACATCGGCCTGGAAGTAGCGGTCGCGGGAGTAGGAGCTCTTTCCCCGTGAGGCCATGGCGCCGAGGGATCCCATCGCGCGGTAACGCTTGTACTGCTTGCCGGACTCAAAGACCAGCTCGCCGGGGCTCTCGTCGGTGCCGGCGAGCAGGGAACCGAGCATGACGGCGTCGGCCCCGGCGACGAGAGCCTTGGCGATGTCACCGGAGAACTGGATTCCGCCATCGGCCACTAGGGGAACGTCGGCGGGGGTACAGGCCTTGGCGGACTCGAAAACCGCAGTGAGCTGCGGCACGCCAACGCCGGCGACCACCCGGGTGGTGCAAATCGAGCCGGGACCAATCCCCACCTTGACGCCGTCAGCCCCCGCGTCGATGAGAGCCTGGGCCCCAGCCCGGGTCGCGACGTTGCCAGCGATGATGTCGACTCCCGCCGTCCGAGGATCGCGCTTGAGGGAGGCGATCATCTCCATCATCGCGGTCGTGTGACCGTGGGCGGTGTCGACAACGAGCAGGTCAGCGCCGGCCTCGATCAAAGCCCAGGCGCGGTCGGTGGCGTCGCCAAAGAACCCGACGGCCGCTCCGACCACGAGCCGCCCGTCGCCATCCTTGGTCGCGTTCGGGTACATCTCCGACTTGACGAAGTCCTTGACGGTGATGAGACCGCTGAGTCGGGCCTGGGCGTCGACCAGGGGAAGCTTTTCGACCCGGTGGGCAGCCAGGAGGCTCGCGGCCTCTTCGCGGGAGACCCCGGCGGGGGCCGTGATGAGCGGCATCGGGGTCATTGCGGAGCGGACGGTGCGCTGGGCCCACTCCGATCGGGGGATGAAGCGCAGGTCGCGGTTCGTGATGATGCCAAGGAGCACGCGGTCCTCGTCAACGACGGGCAGGCCGGAGACGCGGTAGCGGCCACAGACGCGATCCAGCTCATCGAGGGTGATTTCGGGGGCTACCGTGACGGGGTCAGAGACCATCCCCGATTCCGAGCGTTTGACCTGGTCAACGTGGGCGGCCTGGGCGTCGACCGGAAGGTTTCGGTGGATGATCCCCACGCCGCCGATCCGGGCCATGGCGATCGCCATCCGGGCCTCGGTCACCGTGTCCATGGCGGCAGAGACCAGCGGGGATGCAACTGAGATGCGCCGGGAGACTCGAGTTCGCGTCGAGACCTCCGAGGGCAAGACCGAGCTGGGACCCGGGACAAGAAGGACGTCATCAAAAGTAAGGCCCACGAACCCGAAGGGATCGTGGGCCTCATCAAGGGGCTGAGAGTTGAGATCGCTAACCATGAACGGATTCTACAAGTCCGGTCCCAGGGTTCGGCAACGCCGACACACCCGAGACACCCGACACACCCTAGACACGCCAAGGGGCCGACGCCCATACCCGGGCATCGGCCCCTCAAGAGGCGGCTGGGTTAGCCGACGACGGCGAGCACGTCGCGCGCCGAGAGGATGAGTAGTTCCTCGTCAGAGTACTTGATCTCGGTGCCTCCGTACTTGGAGTAGATCACCTTGTCGCCGACACTGACGTCGATCGGAACGCGGTTGCCGTGGTCGTCGACACGACCGGGGCCGACGGCAAGGACTTCGCCCTCCTGCGGCTTCTCTTTGGCCGTGTCAGGAATGACGAGCCCCGAGGCTGTCGTCTGCTCCGCATCGATCGGGCGCACGACGATCCGGTCTTCGAGCGGTTTGATGGAGACCGACACTGCGGACCTCCCCTTCGCGTGATTAGGAAGTGAACAAGGACTGCTTGCCGCGAGGATCGCCCCGTGCCCGCCGTCGCGGTGCCGGGCCAGGTCGCTCCCCGGCAAGCGTGCCCCCCGGATCGCTCCAGGCGGCACCGCCCCCCACACTAGGACCCCAGTTAGCACTCGGTCAAGGCGAGTGCTAACCGCGTGTCGAGTCCACATCTCCCGAGCCGATGTCTGGCATCGCTTTCGGAGCATCGCGACCCCGCGGCGCGAATAGAATTCAGCATCCCGGCCTGACAGGAGAAGCAGTCATGACGCCCAGCGCCGTCGACGCGCTCGCCACTCCCGCCGGTCAACGCCTCCTCGCCGAGCTTCCCCCCTACGACCCGGACCTCGCCCTCACCATCGCGAAGGGCCTGCGCAAACGCGGCGTTAACCCCGACCTCATCGCCGCCGCCCTCACCCAGTCGCGCCTCGCCCCCAAGCTCGCCGCCAAGTTCGGACCCTTCGCCCAGGGCATGCTCGCCACCCCCGACGGCGTCGAGCAGGCGACACGGCTCGAGGTCGCCACCCGCCACGCCGCCCGCTTCCGTGATGCCGGCCTCACCCACATTGCCGACCTCACCTGCGGAATTGGTGGAGACGCCCTCGCGATGGCGGCCTTGGGGTTGCGCGTCGCGGCCTTCGAGTCCGACCCCATCACCGCCGCCGTCGCCCGCCACAACCTGCGGGCCTTTCCCGAAGCGAGCGTCGCGACAGCCGATTCCCTGAGCGCCGACCTCGATGACGTCGACGCCATCTGGGCTGATCCCGGCCGACGTCGTGGCGCCACCGCCGATGGCCTGACCCGGCGCCGCATGGATCCCGAGGCCTGCTCCCCTCCGCTGTCAGCCGTCCTCGCCGCTGCCGCCGGCCGCCCCCTCGGCGTCAAGCTCGCCCCCGGCATCCGCGACGCCTCCATCCCAGCCGACGCGGAAGCCCAGTGGGTCTCCCACCTCGGCGACGTCGTCGAAGCCACCTGCTGGTTCGGTCCTCTCCGTACCACGACGCACGATGGCGGCACCCACTCCACGCTCCCGACGCACGATGGCGGCACTCACCTCGCGCGCGTTGACGCCCCCCGCGCAGCGGGCCCCCTTCCCGTCCTTCGCTCCGCCCTGGTCCTGGGTCCGGGAGGGGCCGCATCCTTGACATTTGCTGATCCCTCCAACCCGGCCCCTCCCCTTACCGTCGGTGACCTCGACGACTACCTCCTCGAGCCCGACGGCGCCCTGATCTGTTCCGGTCTCATCGCCGAAGCAGCGCGGCACCTTGATCGACCCCGCCTGCTGCACCCCCGCATTGCCTACGTCTCCTCACCAAGCCGAGCGCCGTCATCGTGCGCCGGGAACTGGGCCGCGTTTCGCGTGCGGGAGGTCCATCCCCTCAACGTGAGGAAGGTCAAGGCCCGGCTGCGGGAGCTGGGCGTGGGGCGCCTGGAGATCAAGCAGCGGGGCTGCGACGTTGTGCCGGACACGCTGCGCCAGCAGCTCGCGCCCCGGGGCGAGGAGGCGGCGACCCTCATTGCGACGCGGATCGCGGGGCGGCACGCGGCGATCATTGCCGACCGGGCTGTAGATTCGTGACGTGGATACGACGCGCACCCCACCCTCGATTCCCTTTGCCGCCTCGCCGCGCTCCTCGGTGGGGTTCGAGTGGGAGATCGCGCTCGTGGATCGCGACTCGGGGGACCTGCGCCAGGCCGCGCAGACCGTCCTGGACGCGGTGCGCCAGCCCGACGGCTCGGAGGACCCGGCGATCCGACAGGAACTCTTGCTCAACACGGTCGAGATTGTCTCCGCCCCCTACGCCACCGTCGGCGAAGCGGCCGCTGACCTGCACCGTAACCTCGAGCGGGTCGTCGAGATAGTCGACCCTCTGCGCGTGGACCTCATGAGCGCCGGGACCCACCCCTTTGCCCAGTGGAGCCGACAGCGCGTCACAGACAAGGAGCGCTACGCCACGCTGATCGACCGAACCCAATGGTGGGGGCGGCAAATGCTGATCTACGGCGTCCACATGCACGTCGGGATCGAGGACCGCGACAAGGTGCTGCCCATTGTGCGCGCGCTCCTCGCCTACATCCCCCACCTGCAATCGCTGTCTGCCTCCTCGCCCTACTGGGGCAGCGAGGCCACGGGCTACGCCTCGAACCGGGCTTTGATGTTCCAGCAGCTCCCCACGGCGGGGCTGCCTTGCCAGTTCGACCAGTGGTCTGAGCTGGAGCATTACGTCGGGGACATGCTCCACACCGGGGTCATTGACGTCTTCTCCGAGATCCGCTGGGACATCCGCCCCTCCCCCCAGTTCGGCACGGTCGAGGTGCGAGTCTGCGACGGGCTCCCCACGCTTCTCGAGGTCCAGGCGCTAGGGGCGCTCGTCCAGTGCCTGGTCGAGGACTTCTCTGCGCGCCTTGACGCCGGCGAGTCGCTGCCGACCATGCCGACATGGTTTGTCCAGGAGAACAAGTGGCGCTCGGCCCGCTACGGCATGGAGGCCATCATCATCCTCGATGAGGCGGGCAACGAGGAGCTGGTGACCGACGCCCTGCCGGTGTTGCTTGCGCGCCTGGAGCCGGCCGCCGCGCGGCTTGGTTGCCTTGCGGAGCTGGAGGGCGTTTTCCGGATCCTTGAAGTGGGGGCCTCTTACCAGCGCCAGCGCGCTGTCGCTGATCAGAACGGTGGAGACCTCCGGGCGGTCGTCGATTCTCTCGTCGCTGAGATGAAGGCTGGCCACCCCTTGGCGTGACGCTTTCCCTGGGGCTGGAGCGGCTCGCTGTTGCTGCCGCATGGGGGCCTTTTTCCCCTACAGCGTTGGTCACGTCGTGGGGCTCAGGAGTGGTTGGATATGGAGATGATCCTGTGGGTCCGCGCCGGCCAGATTGAGGCGCGCGATGCCTGCACGGCCCGCCACGCCCCGGCGCTGATCAGCCCCTCCAACGGCGGCGTCGTGACCGTTGTCACGCCCGTCACCATTGAGATCGGCGACATGTTCGCCCACACCCCCCACTCCTGTCTTGCGACCGTTCCCGCGGACGATGGCGGCCCGAACCTTGTGCTGACAACGCGCCTTCCCGGCTTGGCTGCGGAGTCGATCCGGTGGGCCGCCCCTGTCTCGGAGGATGACCTTCCCACCCTCATCAGTCCCCCGGAACTCATTGAGACCTGCGCGGCGCAGCTTGTTGCCCTGTTCACTCCCCCGCCGGGGGAAGCGGCGGGGGTTCACATTCCGCGGGACGGGGTGATCGGGGACGCCACCGACGGGGACCGACCGCGTGAGGTTGGGGACGGCGTGGGGGGGGATCGACCGCGTGAGGCGAGGGACGCCATCGTGCGCGGGACGGGTGTGGCGAGGGACGCCATCGTGCGCGGGGCGGGTGTGGTGGACGAGGTGGTGCAGGTCTTCCACGAACTCGATGGATGGATGGGGGAGCTGATTGACGCGCTGAACGGGGTGCTTCCCCTGCCTGAGGTGCGCGAACAGATCGACCAGCGGCTGTGCATTGGCCCGCATGGTCCGGCGATCATGCATCCTGGGATGGTGACCGGGCCGGTCGAGTACGCGCCCTTTGCCGAGTACATCTACATTGCGCGCTCGCTGTCGCCTGATGCTCGGATTCGGCAGCTGTTTGGGCCGCTGTGGTCGAGCGCCGTCGACAAGCGGTTCGACGTCATGGAGATCGGGACGTACCAGAACTCCGCCTTCGTCAAGCTCATTCACGACTCGGTTCCTCAGGCGGTCACGATCTGGGGGATTCGCTGGCTCGTGACCCCGGCGGCGCCCGAGAGTGTGACCGAAGAGTTCGTCGCCGAACTCCACCGGGCCTGCCCCTGGCCCTGGGATCCCGCCGAGGTGTCCGCCATCATCCGGGATCCCGAGTGGGAAAACCCCCTGCCCGCCATGTGCGAGGCCCTCAAGGTGCCCTCCATCATGCCCTTCATCGAAGAGCCCGACTGGACCACGCTAGGCCGCCGCCTGCGGAGGATCGAACCCGCGACGGGCCTTCGACTTACGACCGCCAAGATGGTGAACCACGCCGTATCCCTCCTGCCCATCGGCCCCTGGGCCAAGTGGCGGATCAAGGTCCAGGGCCGCAGCCCCCACTGGGTGGACTAGGGGGCCCTGCGGCGGCGGCCAGGGGAGCCTCGCGTGGCAGCCGTTGCGTGGGCTCTGGTCAGGGTTGTCCGGTCGCCACGAGCTCAGTCATCGGGAGGCTGGAATCCGCTCCGATTCCCAGGGGGGATGGGTTGATGTCGTGGAGGATCGCGTGTGCTCCGGCGGCGGCGATCATGGCGCCGTTGTCGGTGCAGTGGCGTAGGGGCGGGATGCGCGCCTCGATTCCCGCATCGGCGCAGGCCTTGGCGGCTTTTTCGCGGAGCTGAGAGTTTGCGGAGAAGCCGCCGCCGATCACGAGCGTTTCTATCTTTGTCTCCCGGCAGGCCGCGATGGTCTTCTGTACCAGGACGTCGGCGACTGCTTCGGCGAAGGAGGCTGCGACATCGTGCACATTGAAGGACTCATGGGCGTCCTCCCGAGCCTCCACCCACCGAGCCACCGCCGTCTTGACGCCGGAGAACGAGAAGTCGAAGGGGTGACGCTCCAGGTCCTGGCGCCGGGTGAGGCCGCGCGGGAAGGCGATGGCGTGGGGATCACCCTCGCGGGCGAGGCGGTCGATGTGCGGGCCGCCGGGGAAGGGCAGCCCCAGGACGCGCCCGACCTTGTCGAAGGCCTCGCCAGCCGCGTCGTCGAGGGTTTGCCCCAGCTCCGTGACTTTCGCACCCTCGATGACCAGGAGCGATGTATGCCCGCCCGAGACCACGAGCGCGAGTGTCCGCGGCGGCAGCGGGCCGTGGCTCAGCTGGTCGACCAAAGCGTGGGCCAGGACGTGGTTGACCCCGTACAGCGGGACTTTGAGGGCCATGGCCAGGGCTTTCGCTGCTGCCAGCCCGACCGTGAGCGAGCCCATGAGCCCCGGCCCGGCGGTCGCCGCCACCGCGTCGATCGCTCCCAGCGGCAGGTCGGCAGCGGCCAACGTCGCCTCGAGAGTCGGCAACAGCGCGTCGAGATGGGCGCGCGAGGCGACCTCCGGCACGATCCCCCCGAACCGCGCATGCTCCTCCATAGACGAAGCCACCGAGTCATGAAGCAGAGTAAACCCCCTGGTCAGAGCCACTCCCGTCTCATCACAAGAAGTCTCGATCCCCAACACCAAAGGCCCCGACGCCCCGCTCCCCCCGCTAGTCCCCACCCGCGAAATCCTAGCCGAGGCCCAGCGCCCCGCCCGTTCGCAGATTAGGTGCAGACGGTGTTCACCTAATTTGGTACCATGACACGTCACCTATTTTCTCTGGCACCTGAGAGGGGTTGCGCATGACTCAGCTTCCTGATGTACGTCCCATCGAACCGACGCTCGGCGGACCCGTGAACCTTGACAACGTAGTCGGGCGTGATGAGGTCATCGCTGGCTGGTGGAGGGCGCTGGAAACGCGGTCGCTACGGGTCACCGAACCAAGGCGCTTTGGGAAGAGCACCGTTTTCAAGCTCATGAGCAGGAATCCGCCCGAGGGATGGCTTTGTCTACACGACACGGTCCAGGACGCTGGGTCTACCGAGCGCCTCATCGAGCAGACGCTCAGCTTGATTGCGGAGCAGACCTCAACTGGTCATCGAGTCAAAGAGAAGATCCGAAGTCTTGGCCAGGCTGTGGCAACCCAAGTAGGCGTGGGCGGCACGAGGTTCGAGCTTGCGGCGGATTTCCGTCAGACCCCCTTCGATGCTTTTGAGTCAGCGCTCCGAGACGTCCATGACGAACTCGAAGCCAGTGGCAAGCGCCTCGTCATCATTTGGGACGAGTTCACCGACTGCCTTAGGGCAATCCGGGATTCCGATCCAGAGGTCGGTCCCCGCAAAGCTGCCGATGCCCTTGCCCTCTTCCGAGCGATGCGAGAGCGCGTGTGCGGCCAGCGGATCCGCTGGATTTTGTCCGGTTCGATCGGTCTGCACCATGTTCTCGGGACGCTTCCCACTGTCGGGGCCGTCAACGACATCACCGCCGCCACACTCGGCACGCTTGATGAAGTGGCAGCGACTTGGTTGGCGCGGTGCCTGATGCTCGGGATGGGGCTACGGGACAACCCCGAGGTAGCGGCGCTCCTTGCCTCCACATCCTCAGGCATTCCCTACGTGTTGGAGAAGATGGTTGAACAGATGAGCCTGTCTGGCGCGATTCCTACCACCCCGATGGATGCTCGCACCACGCTCATGTCGGCTGCCGACTCCATGGACTCTGGCGCGGACCTAGTGCCGCTGTTGGAGCGGATTCGTCCATGCTACGGCCAGAAGGACTGGCGGGCGGCGTGCATTATCCTCGATTCCCTGGTCCACGATGGGATGTCACTGCCGGAACTCTCCCGAGTGGTCGGTGACAAACTCGGTCGGGAGAGCGCCGACGAAGAATCGGTGCGGTCAGTCGTCCAACGGTTGGTCGAGGATCGATACATAACGCTGTCTCGTCCTGATCGGCGGTTCACGTGGCAGTTCGAAGCGTTCCGCGTGTTGTGGCAGGCGAAGCGATGGCTCGAGTAGCGGTTGACAGTGCGATCCGCTTCACGCCGAGTCTCCACGACGGCGAGACCCTCGAGGCACTTCTAGTCGGGCGCGAACGGGAACTCGCGCGCGCGACCGCATCCATATCGCCCGCCGTAGAGAGCCGCCAGCTCACTCACACCCTCTTCGTCGGCCCGCGCGGATCGGGAAAGACTCACCTCATCTCACTGCTACACCACCGGGCCCAAAACATGGAGGGGCACGGGGTGGACTTCCGGCTGTCATGGATGAGTGAGGACTCATGGCTCCTCATTAGTTCGTTCGAGGACTTCATCGAGACGCTGGAGCAGGGAATTACACCCGCTGACGGACTGGGACCCCAGGATGGTCGCGGACTGACAGTCGTGTTTGTGGAGAACCTCGACCAGGTTCTTGGCCAACTCGGACCCGACGGTCAGCGCAAGCTGCGCGCCCACCTCGAGCGACGGCAAGACATCCTGCTCATTGCCTCGGCGACCCGCTTGACCTCCCATCTCATGGAGCAGGCCGAACCCTTCTACGGGTTTTTCGCACACGTCCCCCTAAAGGAGCTGACCCCCGACCAAGCAGTGCGCATGCTCCAAAAGCTGGCACAAGAGCGAGGAGACAGTGCCCTGGACAGGCGCCTTGACAAGCCAGAATCGCGCCTGCACGTCGCGGCAATCCATCGGGTCATAGGAGGCCAGCCTCGCACCTGGGCGACCTTGGCCGACGGGTTCCCCCAGGCGAACCTCAACGAGCTCGCAGAAACAGTCTTCAGAAGGCTCGATGACCTGACCCCTTTGTTCCAGAGCAGGTTGAGGCACCTGACTCACCATGAGCGCAAGGTGGTAATGGCCCTGGTTGTCGCCAACCACCCCATGACGGTGACCGCGTTGGCCCAGGCATCGGAAATCGACATGGGGTCGGCGAAGAAGCTCGTTTCCGTGCTCAAGACCAAGCGATGGCTCGCTGTCTATGAAAGCTCGCTGGGTGCCCATCTCGACCGGCGTCACACCTACTACGAACTCGCCGAACCCCTGGCGCAGGTGTGCCACCAGATCAAGTCGTCGCGCGGCCGTCCGGTTGGAGCAATCTTCGAGCTCATCGCCGCGTGGTACAGCCAGGAGGGTCTCCATGGGACTCACGACAAGGGGGTCGCCAAGCAGTATCTAGATCTGGCCTGCCAATTCGCGGACCCTGCGGGTCGGAACGCGACAGACCAGGTGGTGGCCCGGGCGTCGTCGACGAGGCTGCGGCCACGCGAAGCTCGGCCGGGCGTCGTCGGCTTGTGCGGCCGCGTGGATGATGCACTAGCCGAGCTGCAGTGGCGCTCAACCGCCGCCGCCCTCATGACCCTTCCCGCTGCTGTCATTAGTCTCTTCGAGGAGGAACTGGCCGCGCGCTCCCCCGCCATCCTCAGGCTGCGCACGGCTCTG
>Ga0123356_10007965_pt1 | contig 10545 bp, 6 predicted proteins | sample TergutEmb28metaG_2_FD_92546 | JGI IMG/M metagenome (GOLD analysis project Ga0123356, IMG submission 92546) | Embiratermes neotenicus P3 segment gut microbial communities from Petit-Saut dam, French Guiana - Emb289 P3 | ecosystem: Host-associated > Arthropoda: Insects > Digestive system > Gut ... | reverse complement strand
CGAGGATCGCGAAGAAGCGATCGATTTGAACGCGCAGATCGAATCGGCCATTCATGCCCATGATCCGGCTGCACTGAAGCAAACCGCGCACGAGCTGAGCGAGCTACTGTTCTTTGTCGAAGGTCGCGGGTGAGTCGCGAAATGCTTACCTGTCCGGTTTGCAAAGCCCGGTTTCGGGGCGAGGCGGAATGCCCGCGGTGTGGTGCCGACCTCACCCCGCTCATGCTGCTGTCAGCGCACGCCTATCGCTTGCGCCAGGCAGCCCGGCTGGCGCTCGAGTCCGGCGATTTTGAGACCGCGCTATCCTCCGCCCGTGGAGCCGAGGACCTGCACTCGACCGGCGAAGGCCGACTGCTTGAGTTTCTCTCGGTGCTTGCGGCCACAGATTAAATTAGGGTTGGGGCAGCGGAGCGCGAGCTTCCAGTTGGGCACCGACCAAGGGATCGGACCAGAACACAAGTTCTCCCCCGATCAGGTGGACTTGCTCCTTTACGCTCTTTAAGCCGAACCCGGCTGAGCGGTTTGCCTCTTCGGCCATAAATGCCACCCCTTCGCCATTCACGCTCACGCGCAGCAGCAGGTCATTTTCGCACCGCGTAAACTCGATTACCATATTTCTGGCCTCGCCGGTCACCTCGACATCGCGTAAGGCTGCCTGACAAATACGAAAAAAACTCAGCGCCAGCCAGCTCTCAATGTCCGCGGGTATGCTGACGGTGCATTCAGCTCGAATCCTCCATCGATTCGAGTACTCCCGGCAAAGCGCGCGCACGGCCTCGCGTAGTCCGATGAGGTCAAGTGCGGACGGACGGAGTTCCTGGGCGAGACGATACACACGAGACAAGGTCTCATCAACATGTTGCCAGAGACCGTCGACAGGGACCGGCTGCTCGACCATGAAATCAGGAGGTGTGGAACCGAGTTGTTGAACCTCAATCGCAATGAAAGCCAGTCTTTGGCAGATATCGTCCGTCAATTGCCGCGAGACGCGCGCCAACTCCTCCTCATACGCGTTAATTAAGGAGTCGACTGCCGAGGAACAAGCCGAATGGTTTGACATCGGTTGCCCCGAGAACAACGGCCCCACCCCTGGCTGAGAGATTTCCTCGATCAGGCCACGAAGCCTGACAATTCGCTCGTCGGCGTCCCGCACCGCTTCGCCGGAAAAAGTGATCCGCCGGCTGGTTTGGTCCGGTCGAACCATGCGCAGTTCGGTGCTGAAGGGCGCTCCGGTTGTGAATACCTTCAGAACTGCGCTGACCAGGCGGTGCCAACTGTCACTCGTGTAGAACCGCCCGTGTTCCCTGAATGGAGGCAGGGGAGTCTCGGGATCAAGGCCGGCGATCCGGTAGAGTGGCTCAGACCAGTCTACGATGTCTCGGGTTAGGTCCCATTGCCAACTGGCAATGGCTTCAGCGAAGTCGTTCGTGACATCTACTGTATTCGCATCCTCAAGATGTGTCACAGCTTGGCGGAGTGTTACGGAAACAGCGCTCATTTGTGCCTCACGGGTCGAGTATGTTCGGCATTTTGATGATTCCAAGTTCTCCCCGCCCGGCGCCTGGGCTCCCAAGCTCGAAACGATCGTGCGCCTTTAGCCAGAATTTTCCGTCTCCGCAGCCGCTATCTGTTGGCGCTACTGGGCTCCTGGTGTGGAGCCTGAAGAGCCGACGATTAACGAGTAGCGAAACCCAGCGTCAGCGGAGGCGCTTCTAATAATCTGCAACGTTTTTCTTGGTTTGGGGAGTGCCCAGGCTGAGTCGTGCTCCCACCGCCAGACCGGTAGGGTACGGAGGGGCCAGAAAAAGGACCAAACAAAGGGGTTCACTTCGCCCAGGGCGGTTTTATCCTAATTCGATATCCTTCCTGTACGAGCCCAAAAAGCCGGAACCATTCATCTCACGATGGAGCTCGGCCTCAGAGGCTCTGCGACAATCTCCATTTCGACGGGGACCCCGAGTGTGATCTTCGCTGGACTTCTTTCGCGCCGGAAGCCCCCGACGAGTCAATCGGACGAGGCGCTCTGGTATAATGTTTTCGGCCTTAGGCACCGCATTCGCGGCAACGGTTTCGGCCAGTTCCAGCAATTTTGAGTTTGTTGTACACGCTGCCAGAAGTTGTTTTTCTGGCAGACCGGCCGGTAACCCCGGTGAGGGCAGAGAAACAAGCCATTGGGCGGTCTCTCTACCCCAACGAATCGGAAATACGTGACGAAAAGTGTTTGCATGGAAGTCTCCGTGCAAACAAATTGCACTGCTCTTTGGGCTCCGAAAGTCGTAGTTCCCGCCAGCATCATCATCGAATGGTGAGCATCGAGCTCTGGCATCAGTGCCAAAACCGCGTAATCTTCCGTGCGCGGAGACCCAGCCGGGTGGGCCAAAAACACCTTGGCTTCGTCCGCGTGCGGATGAAGATTCGATTCCCAGATCGCCCTTGCGCGGACTATCTTACAGGCGTTGAAAAACAAATTCCTGAACGCTGGGCAAGGCAGATAATTTGAGGTTCTCTGAAGGCGAACCCACGAAAATCAGATTTTTGTTATTGGCATCGTCAGGCGAGAACAAGCTACCGCACTTCACGCGTGTGCGTTGATGCAGCCACTTGGTCGAGGTGGTGAATGGCGAGAACTTCTCCTGCCCGGAATAGTGGTCCCCAGCGAGCTCTCGGCGGTCGCGTGCTGGAGCGAAATAACGAATGCCTGTTTCCGGCCGGCCCACGAAGACAGCGTTGCTGAGAATGACCAAAGGTTATGAGGTGAGATGAAATCAGATCAGTCGACGCAATCGCTAGCACGGACTGTTGCCGCCGCGTCCGTTCCCTTGTTGCTATGCCTCGTTCTTCTTCCCGTACGCCTCTGGCCGGCTTCACCCATCGCGCCGGGAAACGTATCTTCGGTTCACCAGAATGCGCATGGAATCGAACTCGTCGCTGGCGAAGTGCAGTTACAGGTTGATGTGATCGCGCCCACCGTCGTGCGCTTGCGATATTCCGTGCTCGGCGGCGATCCGCCGGAAGATTCGTTTGCCGTCTTGCCGAATACCTCTGACGATCCCCCCGCTGTCAAGACGGAGGAAACCAGCGATTCCGTCTCGCTCGACACCGGCTCGATGGTGGTGAAAATTTCCAAGTTGCCGCTGCGAGTTCAATTTTTTGATCACGCCGGGAACGCGATATCTCAAGACGCCTCGGATTCTGCTGTCGCTTTCCATGGCAACTCGTTTCGAGTCCAAAAGGAAATGCCCGCAGATGAACACTACTTTGGTCTCGGCGACAAATCCGGTTCGCTGGATCGTCGCGGCATGGCCTTCAGCATGTGGAACACCGACGCCTTCGGATGGCAGGAGTCGACGGATCCTCTATATAAGAGCATTCCATTCTTTCTTGCCATGAGAAACGGTGCTGCCTACGGTTTATTCCTCGACAACACCTATCGCACCAGCTTTGACTTCGGAGTCGAATCGCGCAATCAGTATTCCTTCGGCGCCGAAGGCGGCAAGCTGGACTACTATTTTTTTTCAGGTCCTGATCCCAAGCAGGTCATCCGGGATTTCACCGCGCTGGTTGGCCGCCCGCAGCTTCCGCCATTATTTGCGCTCGGTTACCAGCAATCCCGGTACAGTTACTATCCCGAGTCGCGAGTGCGCGAAATTGCCAACGAATTTCGCAAGCGCAAGATTCCGGCCGACGTCCTTTACCTAGACATCGACTATCAACAGAACAATCGTCCATTCACCATTGATCGCCAACGCTTTCCCAGTTTTGAACAAATGGTTCAGGACCTTCGCAACCAAGGATTCAAAATCGTTGCCATTACGGACCTCCACATCGCAAAGCTCTCCGGCTACAGGCCTTATGACGAAGGATTGGCTCACGACTTCTTCGTGAAAAATCCCGACGGATCGGTCTATGCCGGGAAAGTCTGGCCGGGCGATAGTGTGTTTCCCGATTTCACGCGGGCCGCGGTGCGCAATTGGTGGGGAACGCTTTACCAGGACTTCGTGAAGACGGGGGTGCGCGGATTTTGGAACGACATGAATGAGCCCTCCGTCTTCCGCGATCCGGAAAAGACCATGCCGCTCGACACGGTGCACTACGTCGAAGATCGCAAGACCGATCACCGCGAGATTCACAACGTATTCGGAATGGAAAACGCGCGTGCAACTTACGAGGGGCTGCTCCGGCTGGAACCCGGGGTTCGACCGTTTGTGCTGACCCGTGCGGCATTTGCCGGGACCGAGCGATATGCCGCGACCTGGACCGGCGACAACAGCGCAACCTGGAATCACATGCGAATCTCAATTCCGCAGCTTCTCAGCCTGGGGATTTCCGGCTTTGCTTTTGCGGGAGACGACATCGGAGGCTTCAACGGAAGCCCTACGCCGGAATTGCTTACGCGGTGGATGGAGCTAGGTGCATTCATTCCTCTGTATCGCAACCACGCCGCGAAAGAGACGCGCAATCGCGAGCCGTGGGTCGATGGCCCGGAGCACGAAGCGATTCGCAGGAAATACATCGAGACCCGATATCAATTGCTACCGTACATTTACACCGAAATGGAAGAAGCTTCGCGCACCGGTGTGCCCATGATGCGGCCGATGTTCCTGGAGTTCCCGTATGAATCCGCTCTCGCTGTGAATCAGGATGAATTCATGTTCGGGCGTTCCTTGCTGGTTGCGCCCAAGGTGTGGGATACCGCCGACCCCTATCCGGTCGTTCTTCCCCGGGGAGACTGGTACAACTTCTGGACAGGAGAAAAGCAAGTTGGCGGAACCAGCATCCCCGTGGCCCCTGCCCTCGATCAACTGCCGGTTTACGTGCGCGCCGGGACGGTGCTTCCTGAGCAGCCAACCGTGAGGCACGTCGAAGAAGTTCCCAACGGTCCACTTCAGCTGCGGGTTTTCCCCGGACCCGATTGCCGGGGCGACCTGTACATGGATGAGGGAAGCACGCTGGCATATCAGGACGGAGGGTTCCTGCGTTTGCATTTCTCTTGCCTCAGCTCGTCCAATTCCCTGGTCATCAACATCTCGCCCGTGCATGCCGGCTTTCAGCCCTGGCTCCATGAAGTTCAATTTGTGGTGTACGACATGGAGCAACGGATTCGAGAGGTTTCGGTAAACAGCAAACCTCTCTCCAGCTGGAGGCAGAGGGAAGGAACAGTCGTCCTGCCTGCGATTGCCTGGCCGGATGCTAGAGAAATCAAAATTGACTACGCTCCCAAGGGTTAATTCTTCAACTGGGAGCACCCTCCTGACCGGCCCGGCGAAAATCCAGGCCGGGTACACGCGGCTCGGCGCCGCGCACGAAGTATCGTTTGCTGGCCGGGAATGAAGGCCTCCGCGGTTAAGGTTCTGAGAAACTCAGGGTTGGGCTGATCCCGGCGGTTCGGCCTTTCGCGACCAAGACCGAGGACTCAACATTCCGCTGAGCGCAAACTCCATTGGAATTGCTTTTTTTGGAGCAAGCAGACCCATTCTTTCAACCATGGCCAAGAGCGGATCGGGGATTCCGCTCCTCGACGCGCGCCGGTGACGCGCGCCGGCATCCCTCGAACCGCGGCAAGATAATCACAACCAACGTCTGACGATGGGGCTTGATGCAAGTCCTGTCTCTAAGCAACCGGCGGACTAGACTACCTCGCCGCGCACCACCCTCATGGCGTCAGTGGCCGGACCATTTCCGTTCTGCTCCCGCGATCCCGATGCCTCCACACAGTCGCCCTCTCCCGGGGCAAGAAACAAGTTGCTCTCCAGCCCGTGCTGTTTGGTGTAAAGCTCGTAGTAGCGGCCTCCTGAGGCATACAAGTGTTCGTGCGTTCCGCGCTCGACAATTTGTCCTTGCTCCATCACCAGAATCTGATCCGCACGGCGAATGGTTGACAGCCGATGTGCGATCACAAAGGTCGTGCGTCCGCGCATTAAGTAAGAGAGCCCTTCCTGGATCAGCTGTTCAGATTCGGAATCGAGACTGGAAGTCGCTTCGTCGAGAATGAGGATTCGGGGCTCGGCCAGTATGGCGCGTGCGATCGAGATCCGCTGACGCTGGCCCCCGGAGAGCTTCACTCCACGCTCACCAACGATGGTGTCGTAGCTGTCGGGAAAGCCTTCGGCAAATTCATCCACGCGGGCAATGCGACAGGCGCGCAGCACATCTTCTTGGGAAGCATCGGGCCGCGAAAACGAGACGTTTTCGCGGATGGTCCCGTCAAACAGAAACGACTCCTGCAACACGACGCCGAGCTGCGAGCGATAAGAATCAAGCCGGACTTTGCTGAGGTCGATGCCGTCGACCAGCACCGCACCTCGGGTGGGGACATAGAAAGCTGAAATGAGCCCGATGGTGGTCGATTTGCCCGACCCCGAAGATCCGACCAGAGCGGTCATCGTTCCCGGCGCGGCCTGGAACGAGACATCATTGAGCACCATTCGGTTTCCGTCGTAGCTAAAGCTGACGTTTTCAAAATCGACATTGCCCTCAATGGGCGGCAGCGCGATGGTGCGCTTTGGATCGCGGTCCTCGGCTGGGGTGGCGAGAATTTCGTGCGACCGCTCCAGTCCGGCCATGGCTTCGGTGAGCTGCGTCCCGATCTGCACGATCTGCATGACCGGCGCAATCAGAAATGCCATGAACATGGTGTAGGTGAGAAAACCGCCAATGGTCAGCGATCCTGCGAGAATCTGCCGCGCCCCCACATACATAATGACCGCGCCCACCGCGCCCAGGAGCACGCTTGCCGAAAGACCCATGATGGACGTCGCGGTGAGACCTCGCAGCACGTTTTCGAGCAGGCGCATCACGCCGAGGCCGAACACCTCTTCCTCCCGTCGTTCGGCGTGGTATCCCTTCACAACCCGAATGCCTCCGAGCGATTCCGCGAGGCGGCCAGTGACTTCAGCATTGATCTTGCTCCGCTCGCGGAAAATAGGTCGGAGTGTCTGGAAGGCCTTCTTCAGCGCCAGCGCAAATAGCGCCAGAAAACCGAAGGCCAAGACAGTCATGAGCGCACTGATTCGCAAAAGAATCACCAGTGCAATCCCTGCCGTCAGCAGACCCCCGGTAAGATCCACCAGTCCGGTGCCGATCAGATTGCGCACACCCTCCACGTCGCTCATGATGCGCGAAACCAGTACGCCGCTTTTCGTCGAATCGTGATAGGCGACCGGCAGCCGCTCCACGTGCGCCTGCACTTTCTGGCGGAGCTCGGCGATCAGGCGCTGCGCGGCTTTTGAAAGCAGCTGGGTGAGCGAAAACGACGTGACTCCCTGAACGAGCGTCGCGCCCAAAATGCCAAGCACCAGCGGCTTGAGCAGTTCGATGTGGTGCTTGATGACGACCGAGTCGATCACATAGCGCGTCGAATACGGAAGCACCAGCGATGCCACGCGGTTGATCACCATGAGCACGAAGCCGATCGCCAGCAGCCTGCGCCGCGGGCGTATGAGCTCCCCCACCAGCGGCAAGACTGCCTTGAGCTTCGGCCGGGCGGCACCTTTTTCCTGGACCTTCGAAACAGCTGCCATAGTTGGTTATTAGATCCCAAAGCTCACGCGCGCGGTGCAATTTCGGGGGCCATCGCCTAATCCGTTGTCCCGGGTGTCATTCCGCCATAGGCGCACCGGCGAGGATCTGGCGCGGGAACTCGAGCAAAGCGATGGTTATCACAACGTCTCTGCTTGGGCCGACATAATCCCAGGCAACGGGACGCCCTCTCGACTCCGCGCGCTTACCCCCCTCCGTCCTTATACAATTTGCACAATGAAGCTTCGAGAGATCAACCGTCTCCTCGGAACCCGCCTTGAAAACGGCTCTCCGGAGACAGAAATCACCGGCATCGCGGGAATCGAGACAGCCGGTCCCGGACAACTCACCTTTGTGGCCAATCCCAAATACGCAGCTCTGGCCCGTACCACGAAAGCGTCCGCGGTCATCGTGGCTGAGGACTTCCCTGCTCTCCCGGCGGCCATGTTGCGGAGCAAGAACCCATACTTGGACTTCGCGCACGCTCTCGACCTTTTTTATCAGCCTCCGCGATATATTCCAGGGCTCCACCAGACCGCAGTCGTGCATCCTTCGGCAAAGGTACCTGCCGGCGCGCATATCGGGCCTTATGTTGTGATTGGGGAAGAGGTCGAGATAGGCGACAACGCTGTCTTACTCGCCCACGTCGTAATTTACCGCGGCGCGAAGATCGGCCACAACTTTTTTGCGCATTCGCACGCCATCGTTCGCGAGTTCTGCCGGATCGGCAACAACGTCATATTACAAAATGGGGTAGTTGTCGGCGGCGATGGCTTCGGCTTCGCCAAAGACCGAGATGGCCGCTGGCAAAAAATCGCACAATCTGGCCCGACAGTCATCGAAGACGATGTCGAGATTCAAGCCAACGCCTGCATCGATCGCGCGAGCGTGGGCGAAACACGCATTGCCCGGGGGGCGAAAATCGACAACCTGGTTCAGGTTGGACACGGCTCTAGAGTCGGCGAAAACAGCTTGCTTTGCGCGCAGGCCGGGCTTGCGGGGTCCACGGAGGTCGGCAGGAATGTCGTGCTGGCCGGCCAGGTCGGCGTCGCCGGCCACTGCAAGATCGGCGACGGCGCAATCGCCACCGCCCAAAGCGGGATCCCCAACGATGTTCCCGAAGGCGCAATCGTCAGCGGCTACCCAGCGATCGACAACAAACTCTGGCTGCGCTCGGTCGCCGTGTTCAATCGGCTTCCCGAGATGGCGCGGCGGTTACGAAAAACTGCCACGAAAAAGAGATGAGTCTCGCTATTTCATCACGCGTGCGCTGAGGAGTCTACTTGAATTCTCTTGCGACCGAGCCATCGGTCTGCGCCTATCACGCGCTTGCTTTATCCGTCACCGGCGAGGCATTTTCCCCCGATTCGAGCTCCAGTTGTTCCTGACCGCTCAGTGCGCTCACGCGGCCGCGGTAGGTCTTTAAATGCTTCGAGGCGGTGTCGAATGCCTCCTGCGCCCTGGTCAGGCTCTTCCCCACGTTCTCGAACTGATTCTGGAAATAATCGAACGACTTCTGCCCCTTTGCCAGTTCCTGGCGGGTCTTCTCGAACCGGCTTGCCACCTCGTACCATTTGTGAACCAACGCGACCGTCTGCAGGGTCATCAGCAAGGTGTTGGGGGAAACGGGAAATACGTGCTGCCGGTTGAGCCAGTCAGCCAACTCACGGTTGCGCACCGCCTCCATATATAAGGTTTCGCTCGGCAAATACATGAGGGCAATTTCCGTCGTGCCGTGTTCGGGCTGAACGTAGGTCTTGATGCGCTTGGCCTCGACCTTCATGACGCGCACAAACTCGACTCGCGCCTTTTCGAGCTCGGCTGCGGTGCTATCCTCAAAAAAAGCCAGCACCTGCTCCCGGGGGAATTTTGCGTCTATCGGCAGCCGCCGATCCGGAAAATTGATCATCGCGTCCACGCGTCCGCCCCCATTGGCCGGGCACTGCATCTCGAACATGTGCGCGGGCAGGAAATCCGAAAGCAGGCGTTCGAGGCTGGCTTCACCGAACTGCCCGCGCAGATGCGGAAGCTTAAGCAGGTTATTCAGATCGTTGATCGAATGTCCCAGTGTTCCCACCTCGCGTAACTGCTCTTCGGCCGCGCGCAGATGCTGCTGTACCTTTTCAAACTGCGCAAATCCTTCTTTCAGATTTTGATCCAGCTTCGATTGCACCTGCGCGGTGATGGCCATGAGCTTCGAATCGACTCGCTCTCGAATTCGTTCTAACGAGTCGGCTGTCTGCTGATTGAGGCGGTCAAACTCCGATTTCAACGCCGACGTGGTCATGGCCAGCGAGCCGGCAAGTTCCGACCGGGTTTCCGCCAGTCGTGCGGCCTGCTCCTCGCGCCCGGCCTTCATCTGAACCTCGACAGAGTTGCGAACACCCAAAAATCCATCTGCCAAGCGGTCTGAGATCTGTTGGCGGAGATCGCCTTTGGTCTGCTCCAGACGCGAGGCCATGTCCGCGACCGATATAGCGAGCGCGCGTGACATGGTCTTCTCGAAGGCCTGCGAGCGTTCTTCAAGCGCTTTTATAACAGCAGCTTGCGATCCCCCTGAGCGTTGCTGCAGCCATAGCGAAGCGAGCAATACAAGATTCAGGACGATAATGAGACCCATGAGAATGGGGAGAGCAGTGGGCACTCGGAAATGTCTCCTGTTAACGATCTTGACGCTCCCTACGGCTAAAGCCGAGGGATTGTTTTCCTGATTCGTCGCGCAACGCTGGCTTTCGCCAGTCTTACCCGCGCTCCACAAGCGTTTCCGAGCGCGATCGCAAGCACCTCCAAGCTCAAATCACTATACAATGCGGGCGAAATAAAAGCAAAAGCAAATATTTCTTTTTGAGCTGGCACGAAGCCACCAACCATCGCCTTACATCCGCTCCCTTAAGAGACGAGGCTTTACAGAACCAGCCAGAAAGCCCACGTCTTTAAGACGTGGGATGAATGGCTAGCGGGTCTTCTGGTTTTCTATGTATCGGCGTATGGTTTCGGAAGATACGTTTCCGGCTGTAGAAACGAAGT
>Ga0123356_10007963_pt1 | contig 10550 bp, 3 predicted proteins | sample TergutEmb28metaG_2_FD_92546 | JGI IMG/M metagenome (GOLD analysis project Ga0123356, IMG submission 92546) | Embiratermes neotenicus P3 segment gut microbial communities from Petit-Saut dam, French Guiana - Emb289 P3 | ecosystem: Host-associated > Arthropoda: Insects > Digestive system > Gut ... | reverse complement strand
TGAGCTTTTTCTACGCCAAGTTTTACATGACTGCGTATTATAGTCGCCGAAAGACGCGGAGCGATTTCGTCGTGCCTGTTATGATCTGTCTGGTTTTCTATAAAGTAATCGGGGTTTTCCATTTTTCCAATGTCGTGATAATACGCGCCGACACGGGCGAGCAGAGCGTTGGCTCCAATGTCCTGACATGCCTGCTCCGCGAGATTCGCTACCATGAGCGAATGGCTGTATGTGCCGGGCGCTGTTGTAAAAAGTTTACGCAAGATTGGCGCGTTAAGGTCGGATAATTCCATAAGCCTGAATGGAGTTACCGCGTTTAAAGCGTGTTCCAAAGGCGGTAAAAAACCGAGAGTAAGCATACCTGATATAACGCCGTTTAAAGCAGCCCAAAAAAGCAAAACAGGATATTCGGTAAAAGTCGCCTGACGGATTAACAATACAACAATTACGGCTATACAGTTAGCCGCGGCGATAATAAGCCCCGCTTTAATAAGGCTCATTCTGTTTTGAGCTTTATAAAGTACGATAGATGCTGTTACTCCGCAGACTAACGCGATGATATATGAATGATTATCAAACGCTCCCGCGAAATACGCGCCTAACGGAAGAACGATTGACATTATTAACGCGAGCCTTCTTCCCATAAAAACAGCGAGCAGCATTATAAAAAGCCCTGTTGGAATCGCGAGCGCCGCCGGAAAACCTTCAAATCCCGGTGACAGGTTATTTATTAAAACCGCGCTTATTATATATATGCCGGCAATGGAAGAAAGCAGATAACATTCCCTGTTTGATAATTCCCTGCCAAGATTAACGCGCCCCTGTAAAATTATATAAATAATATATATTAAAAGGAAAAGAAGTATAGAACCCAAAATATTTCGCAAGCTGTTTATCGATTCATTATTCTCTACGGATATTATAACAAATATTAAAATTACACATAACGCGAAACTAAAAAGAAAACGGCTTGAGCGTAAATGTTTAAATACCTTTGATATGTTATTTTTTAAATATGGTTCACGTTTTATTTTCATTATAAGCCTGTATTATTTTTTTTATCAGCGGGTTACGCGCTACATCAACCGTGTGCAGGAATGAAAAGTGCAGCCCTTCAATTTCCCTTAAAATTTCCAGAGCGTTTAAAAGCCCTGAATCTGTTTTACGGGGCAAATCAATTTGGGTGGAGTCTCCCGTGATTATAGCTCTGGCTCCTGTTCCAATGCGGGTTAGAAACATTTTCATTTGTTCTTTTGTGGTATTTTGCGCTTCATCAAGAATTACCATGCAGTCGTTAAGACTTCTGCCTCTCATGTACGCGAGCGGCGCGATTTCGATGGATCTTGTTTCTTCCATCCTGTTTATTACATCGTAAGGAACCAATGATTCCATCGCGTCGTATAAAGGTTTTAAATACGGGTCAATTTTTTGGGCGAGATCACCGGGCAGAAAGCCAAGATTTTCACCTGCTTCCACAACAGGGCGCGTAAGGACCAGTTTTCGTATTTTTTTTGAAAGCAGCGTTTGCAAAGCGTAAGCTATTGCCAAATATGTTTTGCCTGTTCCCGCGGGTCCTACACAAAAACAAATTTCGTTTTCTCTCATTCCCTGAATGTAAAAAGCCTGATTTTTACTGCGAGGGTATACGCGTTTAAATCCGTGAGGTATTTGTATCATTGAATCATGGAAAAGAGCCTGTGATTTTTCTTCTGTTATTTTTTCGCTTGTGATAAATTCATCCGCTAAAGCGCGGATATATTCAGCCGAAGGATGTTCTCCTTCTTTTACCGTAGTAATTAAATTATCCATCATTGATTTAAAACGTTTAACGCCGTTAACCTCTCTGCTTTCAAAATGAATCTCATTGCCTTTGGCTGTTATAAAACCGCCAAGCGAACCTTCGATAATCCTTAAATTGCCGTCATTCGCTCCGCATATACTGGAAAGCAGTTCCCTGTTATCAAATATTATAGTTAATCCGTCCTCCAAACAAACCTCTTTAATTAATTTTATATCCTGTAAATTAGAATCGTCAAGTAGAGATAAAATTGAATAATTATCTTGTTATCCACCTGTCATTTTTACCGTCTAAACTTATATCAGAATATATTTCCGATATTGGAATCCATTTGATAATAAAAGATATATCCGCGACAATAGAAAATGTCCGATCCGCCAGCGCAGTATTACGAAACGGATACATTGATACGCCAAGCTCCGCGGTCCAGTCACCTAAAAAGTGTGTCGCTGTAAAATTAAGTCTTTGCATTTTAAATCCTGATCTGCGGCGCATTGTATCATCAAGAAAATTAAAAGAATCCAGTAAATCAATTAAAACATTATTTTGCGGACCATCAGGATACATAAATGTTAAATCTTCCATTCCAGGCATATCTTTGAAATAACGTAATATAACAGAATTTTGCGCGGTTGCCGACATTTTTAACTCTAAAAAACCCGGAATATTTAAATTTAATCCAAGTGTTAATTGAAAGTTGGAATTTGTATGCTGCTGTAAATTAAAATTCAATGACGTTCTGACATCAAAAGAAAGATTTATCCGGTTTTTTATGATTTCTATATCAGATGACTGCTGGTTATATAAAAAAGATAATTCTTTTGAATTGAGAACAATATTCCCGTATGGCTGCCATTCGCCGCCGCCGGTTGGAAATGCCTTGAATCTGAATTTTTGTGATTTTTCCGCCGAATATGACGCTGTAAAATTCCATAAAGTTAAAGATGTTGTCATATTGGTGATATCATTATTTTCTTCAGGTTTGATAATCATGTAATGTGTGAATGTTATATTTCTGTCAAATCTTAAAATTTCTGTTAAATGAATGGGTTTAAAAATCCAATCGCTGTCCTCGGGTCTTTCTACACGGAAATTTATATTTGTTTCAGAAATCGAATAACGAAATATAGCGCGTGTTTCGATTAGTCCGTCCATAGGAGGCAAGTCGGCGCTAATTGAAAGATTTTGTATATTATCCATTACATTGGCCGCGATAGAAGCTGTAATTCTGTGATTGTTAAGTCCGTATATATCTACATTATTAATTCTTTCTTCTTTTGCCCAAATACCCCATTGAGGAGTCAGTTCAGGACTATCACCGCCGGCATATCTTTTTGATCTTACAAGTGTTCCTCTTAGATTATATTGCAAGGTCGATTGACTGAATATTGGATTTTCCATTAGAGGGCGGACACTGCCGTTATACGCGTAAGATGTTGAATAGTTTGTCTGGCTGTATTGTTGTCTTCTCGTTTCCATCATTCTGGTTTCGTTTACATTTCCATTATTGTCTAAAAACGCGTCTTCATTTAAATATCCAAAATCCCTCCATGTGCCGTTGCCGGAGAAAGTAACAGTATTGGAAAATAACCCGCTTGTATGATCTACACGGAAATTTAACGCGCTGTTTCCGCTTATGCTGGTAAGAATTGAATGAACATCCTCCCAATCAACATCATCTTGTGTTTTCCAATTTACCGATAAAAATTGAAGTTCTGTTGAACTGGTTGGGCTTACCTGGTAGTCTATGGAAAATCTTGTATTTCCATATGTAGGTATATTAAAACTTTGAGTTAAAAGCGGAGGAGTTAAAATATCCGGTGATACTATATCTGATTGTGTGGTTTCTTCATTTTGCCAGGGAGAAATTGGACTTCCTATACCGGCAAAAGGATCATCTCTTTCTTCGTTACCGGTACTTGGCCTAACCTGGCGCGCGCCTCCTATTGTTAAGGGAGTACCTAAAACTGTGCCGGAAAAGTTATAAATTGTATATTTATCCGGCGCGAAAAAAAAGCGAGACGGATTGTTATTATAATAATAATCATCCATGATTGACCTGTCTTCTATAGTTCTAAATGATAATGTTGTAGACAGGTTTGTTACAGAAGCTCTGGAAATATATGGTGTTACTGAAGTGACAGGAAAATTTAGATTTCCATAAACATGCCATTGGCTGGATGAAATTTCTCCTTCCGCAAATGGATCATCAAATTGCGAAGCGCCTTGTTGAAGCATTTCAAACAGATCCATACTTTCCATACGGTTTAAAAAATCCCTGTCTACAAAAGGATCTGAATAAAAAGGAAAGTTCCAAAAAAGATTTCCTATAGTCCCGCTGATTGAACTGTTAAACGTCATTCTATAACGAAAAGGAACCTGCATGGAAAAAAGATTAGAGTGGTTTAAATCAAAAGTTCCGTCATAAGAAGGCGCGTAAGGCGTAAAAACACCGCCTACATGCGATACTGTTCTTGTAAACCCAAGTCCCAGTGAAAATTCGATTGGATTTAAAATTTCAGTTTTTGGAATAGAAAGTTCAATGCCTAAATATGTTCCAAGATTTACATAATAATCAATTAACGCTTTTAAACTAATTTCATTTGGATCGATTACTTTTCTTCCGGTGCTTCTTAAAAATAATCCCTGTATTTCTTTTTCATCGTTATCTGTATTACTGAAAATTTTGGTGAGTGAACTTGTTTCTTCCGGCTTTGCGCTTGGTTGGCCCAATATATAAGTTGTTGTCTGTATGAAACCGCCTTCTCTGCTGCGGTATCCTATAACAGGATGAAAAAATAGTTCTTCGCCCGGAAAATAAAAAAATGGAAGATAAAGTACAGGGATTTCTCCGACTTTTAATACAGCGTTAAAAATCGCGAAATCAGAACCGGGTAATAACCAAATCCTTGAAGCGCTAATAGACCAAAGAGATTCTTCGTTTGATGTATTTGTTATATCGGCGTCAGAAAGGATTGTTACTCCCTGTTCGCTGTGTGTTATTACTGATCCTGAAAAAAGATAAACAGTTCCGTCGTCAATTTTTCTTGTTGAATTGCCGTCAAGAAAGATACTTGACCAGTCATCCAAATTTACAGTTATGTTTTCTCCCCTGAATGTTTCAGTTCCGTCGCTGTCAACTTTTTCGTAAAAAACCTGTCCTGTAGCGGTAAGAATATTTCTGGTCCGGTTAAAAAGGACTTCGTTCGCGGTTATTGTATGAACAGTATCGCCGTCTTTTAAAGAAATATAAACATCTCCTCTTAAACGGGCATAATCTTCGTCAACTACTTCTATCGTAAAATATTCTGATATTTGCGCGGATTCTATAGTTATTACTTTTTGGTCGATATTATTTCGCGTTGATTCAGGTAAATCAAAATGATCGCGCAGACGTTTGGATAATTCTTCTCTTGTGCCGCTTTCCGAAAGACCGAGTGTGCGGCACCATAAAGCGAGCTCACTTAATGTTGATGTTCTTATTTCCATTTCCATACGCTGTCTTTCCGGAGAGACAGTTTGTATTACTTCTTCGGCTTCTTCTTCGGTTAAATCTATAATTTCTTCTTCATAAATCGTAGTTTCTTCAAAATTATTAGTTTCTTGAGCAAATATAGATATAGAAAAAAATAATAAAATAAAAATAATATTTAACCACGGAGTACTGCAACTAAAGTTGCTTAGAGTTTCACGGAGGAAAGAGTGTTTTCGTACAAAAACCTCCGTGTTCCTCCGTGTCCTCTGTGGTTTTTTATCTTTTTTATGTTCTACTCTCATTTTTTTCCAGTTTTGCGGGCGCGTTTTAACATATCCGCGATATAAAAACCCGTATAAGATTTTTCGCATTTCGCGATTTGTTCAGGCGTGCCTGTCGCGATCACATACCCGCCTTTTTCGCCGCCTTCAGGACCAAGATCAATGATGTGGTCGGCTTGCAAAAGGACATCAAGGTTGTGTTCTATCATTATAACGGTATTTCCCTGTTCTACCAAGCGTTGTATAACTTCCATTAACTGTTTTACATCGGCGAAATGAAGCCCTGTTGTAGGTTCGTCCAGGATGTACATGGTTCTGCCTGTGGAACGTTTTGAAAGTTCCAGCGCCAGTTTGACACGCTGGGCTTCCCCGCCGGAAAGGGTCAGCGCCGATTGCCCCAGTTTCACATAACCCAAACCTACAGAAAGCAATGTTTCCATTTTGCGGGCAATTTGCGGAATGGGCGCGAAAAAGGTAGCCGCTTCTTCGATTGTCATGTCCAATATTTCGCTTATATTTTTGCCTTTGTAGCGGATTTCCAGGGTTTCTCTGTTAAATCTTTTGCCGTGGCAGACATCGCAGGTTATGTATACATCCGGCAGAAAGTTCATTTCGATTTTTTTTGTTCCGTCTCCTTCGCAATGTTCGCATCTGCCGCCTTTAACATTAAACGAAAAGCGCCCGGGTTTATAACCTCTCATTCTGGATTCGGGTAAATTGGCGAACATGTCTCTTATGGCGGTAAAACCTTCGACATAAGTGATTGGGTTAGAGCGCGGTGTTCTGCCGATAGGGCTTTGATCGATGTCGATTACTTTGTCGATATGTTCGTAGCCGTCAAGTCTTTTGTGCGCGCCTTCTGTACGATTAGAGTCGTAAACCTTGTTGGCAAGCGCGGGATATAAAACATCGGATAAAAGTGTGGATTTTCCCGAACCTGAAACCCCTGTAATACATGTAAAAAGACCAAGCGGAATTTCAACATTGATGTTTTTTAAATTATGTTCGCTCGCCCCTTTAATTTTTATAAAAGCGCCGTTGCCTTTGCGCCTTTCTTTTGGAATATCGATACTAAGAATACCCGCGAGGTATTGACCTGTAAGGCTCTTTTTTACTTTCATTATATCTTCGGGTTTCCCCTGCGCGACAACATACCCGCCATGCACTCCCGCGCCCGGTCCCAAATCTACGATATGGTCAGCTGTCCGTAAAGTTTGTTCGTCATGCTCGACTACGATTAAAGTGTTCCCAAGGTCGCGCAGGTACAATAATGTATCGATAAGGCGCTGGTTGTCTCTTTGGTGAAGCCCGATAGACGGCTCGTCCAAAATATAAAGAACACCAACAAGACTTGATCCTATCTGTGTCGCGAGCCTGATACGTTGGGCTTCACCGCCTGAAAGTGTAGAAGCCTTGCGCTCAAGGCTAAGATAATCCAACCCTACATTTTTCATAAAGCCAAGTCGGGCGTTTATTTCTTTTAAAATCTGGTACGCGATTTTATTTTCGCTTTTATTTAATTTTATATGTTCGAAAAACTTTAAAGAATCCGTTACAGAAAGTTTTGAAAGCTCCCATATGTTTTTTCCCGCTACAGTGACAGCTAACACTTCCGGTTTTAAACGTTTTCCGCCGCAGTCTTCGCATGGTTTGTGGCTCATGAATTTTTCCAACCAGTCTTTAACACCCTGCGAAGAAGTATCGATATAACGGCGTTTTAATTCTTCCAGTATTCCCTGAAACTTTGACTGGTATTCAAACTGGCTTGTGCCTTCTTTGTTCACATAACGCACCTTTACTTCTTCATCGCTGCCGTAAAGAATCGCGTTTACTATTTTTTTAGGCAGTTTGTTAAAAGGCGTATCAAGATTAAATTTGTGATGCTTTGCAAGACCCTGAAAACGGCTGCGGTTCCACGCGCTGTCCGGGTTGTATGGAATAACGCCGCCTTCGTTAAATGAAAGACTACGGTCAGGGATAACAAGGTCTGGATCAAACTCCAGTTTCGCTCCAAGACCTGAACAGCCAGGACACGCGCCGAATGGATTGTTAAAAGAAAATAAACGCGGCTGCAATTCAGGAATTGAAACGCCGCAGTCAGGACAGGAGTTTTTCTGCGAAAAAATTTGCTCGCTATTTTTACCGTCTTCTGTTACAAGCACAATCATAAGACCGTCTGTTGTCTGCAAAGCGGCTTCTACAGACTCCGCGAGCCTCGCGCGGATTTCTTTTTTTATTACAAGCCTGTCTACGATAATTTCGATTGAGTGTTTTTTTTGTTTGTCAAGTTTTATATTTTCGTCCAGGTTAACAGGAACGCCGTCTATTCGCGCTCGAGCAAAACCCGCTTTGCGCGCGTCTTCGATTATTTTTTGATGTTCGCCCTTTTTTCCGCGGATAACCGGAGCCAGCAATTGAATTTTTGTTCCTTCTTTAAATTGCATAATTGTTTCGATAATTAAATCTACAGGCTGTTCGCGGATTTCCTTGCCGCAGATGGGGCAGTGTGGTATACCAATTCGCGCGTAAAGCAAACGGTAATAATCGTAAATTTCTGTTACAGTGCCGACAGTTGAGCGCGGATTACGGTGAGTTGTTTTTTGTTCGATGGAAATCGCGGGGGAAAGTCCCTCAATATAATCCAAATCGGGCTTATCCATCCGTCCTAAAAACTGACGCGCGTAGGCGGAAAGACTTTCTACATACCTGCGCTGCCCTTCCGCGAAAATTGTGTCAAATGCCAGTGAGCTTTTGCCGGAACCGGAAAGCCCTGAAATTACTATTAGATTGTCACGAGGCAGAACCAGGTCGATGTTTTTTAAGTTATGCTCGCGCGCTCCTTTGATGATTAGTTTGTCCATAATTTACAAGGATAACACAAATTAATAACAGTGCCTAGTAACTACTAGTCATTTGTTTAGTTGTTTAAAAATCACGAAAAAATGACTTTATGAACGAAGTTTTCGGACATTATCCAGGAAAGACGCGATATTAACGCTTGCCGAACGCATTTCTGTTACCTTTTCCGTTACTTCAGCGGAAATATTTTTTAATTTTCCCATGTCTTCGTAAATGGCGGTACTGCGTTTATTCATAACATCCGCGCCGGAACGAACCTGATCTGTCATATTCTGAACATCTTGTAAAACTGACAGAGTAATTGTACTGCTTGTTGATTGTTCTTCAACAATCTGGCTTACAGAAGCGAATGATGAACCCAAAGTTTTAATTTCGTTAAATATATCATTCATGGCGGAAACAGTTTCTTTTGATACCGCGTCTATTTGCCCTATTGTCTGTTCCATTTTTTTTATTTGAGCTGATATAGAATCAGATTCCTTGCCGGATAATTCCGCCAGTTTGCGTATTTCACCCGCTACTACGGCAAAACCCTTGCCGGTCTCTCCGGCATGAGCCGATTCAATCGCCGCGTTCATGGCAAGAATATTTGTTTGCGCCGCTACATCGGCTATGGCGTTATTCGCTTTGCGTAATGTATTGGATTGTTCAGAAATATTTCTTAATTCTTCCATAAGCTTTAACAGTGTGCGATTTCCTGTTTCAGAAGAATTGCTGAGAATCTCTGTTGTTTTTCTGGTGCCTTTTACTACTGATTGAATTGTTTTTATATGTTCTGTTAACTGCTCGATCGCGCTTGACGATTCCGCGATATGCGCTGCCTGATCCTTTACGGTTTTTTCAAAACTTCCGGCATTGTGGAAAATATCAGAAGCGGAGTTCGACACATTATTTACAGATAACATTTGTGTTTGTACTTTTGAATCCATCGAGTCTATTGTGGAAGAAATTGACTCTAAAGCTCCAAACGAATCAATTAGCATCATATTTAGTTTTTTTCCTTCATCTTCTGTTTTTGACAGGTGAGATTGCAGTGAATCAATGCCTTTTTTTAAACTGTCGCGTATTTTAATTAGCGCGTGTTGAATATCGCCGATTTCGTCATTTCTGAATTTATCTATTTCTACATTAAAATCCATGTCCGCGAGAGCGTCGCTGACTTTTAAAACTCCCCTTATTGGAACTGTCAATATACGATATGTGTAAATACCGGATATAAGAACAACAATAATTACAATAGCGAGACTTATTATAATTAACCGGATTAATAATTCATTTGTTTCAGCGTAAATATTTTCTCTTGGAATTACAGAAACAAGTATCCATCCTGCCGTTGGTATTTCCGCTGAATAAAGTAAATTATTACTTTCCATTACAGTAAACGTGTTAGACGATAATACATTATTTTTATATTCAGACAGGTTAAATTCTTCAAAGAAACAATTTGTCATTATCGCTTCGGCGCTGTTATGCGTAATAAAAAGCCCGTCTTTACCTATCAGGAATATTTCCTGTTCTTCAAATATTAAATCGTGTTTTATCATTCTTCCCAGGTCGGTTACAAGAACATCCGCGGCGACAACTCCAATTTCGTTTTTATTATCATCGAATACAGCGAGAGAAATTGAAATAATAATATCACCTGTATTGTCATCCAGGTACGGTTCAGAAAAAGCAACCTTACCTCCCGCGTTTCTGGCGTTTATAAACCAGGGACGGGCTGTATTATCCCATCCTGACGAAGGAATCCATGTATTTGACCTTGCCCAATAACCGTTAGGCGAAGTCCAGCTATAGGTATTAAAGAAATAAACCATTTCTATTTCGGGTATTTGTTCGCATATATTAAAAAGATAATAATCTAATTCATTCTGCGGAATATAACCGTTGGCTAAAAGCGCTCTAATGCCAAACGATGTATCGATTAATGTGATCTCATATTTGGATAGAGATGACTCAATATTGCTTCTTAAATGGTTAATACGTTCGCTTACAATTGTTTCTGTTTGTTTATAAGTAATTGAACGAAGATTATAAATAAAAATTGACATTAATATTATTACAATAAAAGCAATAATTGTAAAAACAGATAATGTTAATATTCTGGCGAAAGACGCTTTTTTCTTACGATTATTCA